>Ga0247818_10003477_pt1 | contig 10166 bp, 8 predicted proteins | sample 13C_Glucose_Day1_FD_192424 | JGI IMG/M metagenome (GOLD analysis project Ga0247818, IMG submission 192424) | Soil microbial communities from agricultural site in Penn Yan, New York, United States - 13C_Glucose_Day1 | ecosystem: Environmental > Terrestrial > Soil > Agricultural land | place: USA...
GCATGGCTCCAGACGATGTCGGTCTGGCCCATCACCTCGGATGTCTGACGGTGCAGGTCTGCGAGATCCTCTGTTCGGGTGGTGTCGCAGGCGACCGAGAGGGAGCGCCGCCCGAGGCCCTCGACCTCGGACGCAACCGCCTTGGCTGCGGACTCGTCGATGTCGGCGACGACGACATCACAACCGGCGCGCGCGAGCGCGAGAACACCGGCTCTGCCGATGCCGGCTCCTCCTCCGATGACCACTGCTGTCTTGTTGTGAAGATCCATTTCAACGTGCCTTTCAGACGGGTTGGCTCAGGGTGGTGGTGAGATTTACGCCGTCAGGCGTTTCCCATTCGTTGACGTTCTGGTAGCCACCGGCACCGGCAAGGTAGTCGACGAAGACGCCCTCCGGATCGCGGTCGGCACGGATCACCTGCAGGCGCGCCCACGCGTCATCGCTCAGGCATTTCACCCTGCGGTGTTGCTGGTCGGAGTCGCCCCAGTACTGCCCCTTTGTGTAGGGCTCCAAATGCTTCATCGCTCCGAGCGACCACTGCCGGTATTTTTCGTCATCCGCTGCGTCGCTGTAGATGATGTACACCCCGACCATCATTTCGGTCATCAACGACATGGCCTGGTCGGGTCCTTCGTGGGGAAGGGTGTACTGGAAGAAGGTATGCCCGGGCTCGTTGCTGGGCCGGTCCATGACCAGCGTCTGTGCGGCCGCAGCGATCTCGTCGTACGGTCCTTCGACCCAGGCGGACTCGACCCGGTAGCGGAAGCCCTTGGGATGGGTGACGTCGACGAACTCGTACTCGGACTTCATCGTCGTGGGTTGAGCATTGTTCATGATCAACGCGTGCTCGCAGTAGGGTGCGGTCGCCAGGGGTGCCAGCGCCTGCTCGGCCTCTTCGCGTGTGTCGCAGAAGGCGAGTCCCCACACCGCGAAGACGTAGCCTCCCTCGTGGCCGGGGATTTCGAACTGTGGATTCATCGATACCGCGACCAGGTGGACGCTGGGGGCGATGTCCTTCTGCGCTGTGGAGAGCCACTCGAGAATCTCGGCATACCGCTCCACGGGATAGATCTGCATCGTCCCGGTAAGAGCCTTGGGCAACGGTCGGGTCTGGAGGTGGAACCGGGTGATGACCCCGCAGAACCCGGGCCCCGCTCCGCGGGCCGCCCAGAAAAGGTCCGAGTTTTGTTCGGCATCTGCGCGAACAAGGTCGCCGTCGGCCGTCACGACATCGATCGCCAGAACCTGCTCTGACGCCCAGCCCCAGCCCCGATGATTCCATCCCATGCCGCCTTGAAGCAGGAAGCCGCCGATACCGACCGTCGGGCACGGCCCGCCGGGGAAGAACCGTCCGAACTGCTCGAGGTAGACGCCCAGCTCGCTGCCGCCCTGGACGGACGGGGTCACGCTGACGATGCCGGTGTTCTCGTCGAGAGAAAATTCCTTGTAGCCGCCGAGGTCGATCAGCAGGGCATCGTCCCGCACGCCCCACACCGGGAAGCTGTGGCCGCCAGACCTTATGCCGACCTTCCAGCCGCGTTCCCTGGCCAACCGAACGCCCTCAACGATGTCGTTCTCGATTTCGGCCATCAGGACGGCCGGGGGAAAGCGGTCAGGATATCGACTGTGGAACACTCGGCCGACGCGAGCATTCTCGTAGCCCTCATCGTCGCGCTCGAAGAGGGTTCCGGTGAATCGGGCCTTGGCCGTGAGGGTCGGGATGTCGATCATGGATGGTATTTCTCCTGTACTGAGGCGTGCGCAACTCGGTCTGCCGCCGGCGACATCGCGTGCTGGCAATAGGTTTGAAATTGTCGGTGTCGACGTTTATCGGGTGCCCGTGCCATCCGGCGAGGTCGGTGTCGAATCCCATCTGGGGTTCCGGGGCCGGTGCTTCGCCGTGACCAATGCCCGCTCGCGAGATGTCCTTTCACGGACGATGAGTCCGCCATAGTTGGTGCTCGGGGGTCATCGTCTTGACCCTTCCTTCTGATGAGTGCTGGTGTGCCCGCAACATTGTTGTGGCCTGCTCGGAGAGAGCTCGAACTGTGGGCGCGTCCAGTAGCCATGTCCATCGCCGGTAACCGAGCAGGCACGAGATGCGCTCCCAGAATTGTGTTCGGTCGATCCCGAACTGCACCCAGATGTCTTCTGACGATGGTCCGTCGAACGGTAGCCATTCGATGGCGAGTTCGAGGATTAGTTGATCGTCGCAAGGGCGGGCGGCAGCTTTCGAACCTCTACCGGCGCTGCCACCACGTGGGGTTTCGTTGCTCATGCGGATGTTCAATCTGTGAAAGCCGTGTTAGGGATTGACGGCCGTGAAGGGCAGACGCGTACGGTGTTCTGCCCGGGAACGGTTTTGGACACCGTGTGTTCTATGGTGATGCTCCGCGGGCACCGAACCCGCTCGCACGGAGCGGGTTCGGTGCATCCGTCAGACTATGGGGCGCGCCCGATGTGTTGACGGCTGAAGCACGTCGTGTGGGCGGTCTATTGCTGTGTGGCGTACTCGGCGAGGTTGGTCTCGAAGCCTGTTTGTGTTCCGAGGGCCAAGACTTCACCGTTGTCGATGTCTTCTTGCCATACGAGCGATCCCGTGGAGGTGTGCAGGGGGTGGTCTTGAACGGTGAGGATGCGGGCTCCTTCACCGCTGATGGTGTGTGCGTGCGCCGCCCATCCGGGTGCGGACAGCATCAGGTCGCCTGCGGACCAGTCGAAGCGCTGGCCTTCGACGATGCTGTATCCGTTGCCGGCGAAGTGGTAGTTGATGGCGGAGCTCATGTGCCGGTGGGTTCCGCCGGCGAAGTCGCCACCGATCGCGGTGATGGTGGCGAAGAACGAGGGTGTGGTGCCGTTGAGGCGTCCGGTGGAGGGGTTGTACAGGCAATACAGTGGCCGACCCGTGTATCCGGTTTTGAGGCCGAGGACGCCGCTGAGGTGTTGGCTGACCTTCGCCCAGGCGAAGAGGAGGGGGGAGTCGGTGATCGGGTCGGGGTCGATGATGTGTTCGTAGGGCAGGAGTTGGCTGCCGTCATCGCCCAACGCGATAGCGGGAGCGAGGTCTTTCGCGCGGCGTCCTGGTGCCGAGACGACATCGTGGTCGTGGGTTTCGACGGTGCTGCCGAAGTCTTCGTAGTAGGCAGAGATGGCTTCCAGCAGTGCCGCGTTGGTGTAGCGCAGATACCTGAAGGCGGTGGTGCCGTTGTTGGCCAGCGCCTCGAGGTTCATCGACGGCTTGGTCCACACGTCTTGCTGGACCACGCGCATGGTGCGGGCCCCGATGCTGACCGTGCCGTTGCCGGCCAGACACATCGACAGGCCGGTGGTGTTGGCGCGTACGGGGACGGTGGATTCCCCGGGCAGGAGGACACCGAGGCTGACCTGTGTGGCGGGGGCGAGGCCGCGGACCCCTTTCGGCGCTTGCGGATGCACGATCAGCATCTCGCGGCGGCCCCGGTCATCGGGTTCGCCGGCTTCGAGTGCGGTGAAGGCGGTGTCGATCTCGGCGGCGCTGATCATCAGCGGGGACCATTGTTCCCGCCGGTATGGGGGTGCCTGGCGACTGTCGAGCAGGTGGGCGTGCGGGCTCATTTCTTCTCCTGGATCGGATCGGTGCTGTCGGGTGTGGTGGGTTCGAGGGATATGCCGGCGGTCTCGGGGGTGAACCGCATGACGAGGGCGCCGAGGAGAGCGGCCGATGCCAGGTAGCCGACGAACAGGTACGAAACGTTGTGTTGCGCGGTCCACTGCTGCAGGTAGGGGGCGGTTCCGCCGAACACGACGGCCGAGAGCGCATAGGGCATGGCGATGCCTGAGGCGCGTACGCCGGTCGGGAACAGTTCGGACAGGACCGCCGGCAGGATCGAGGCGACGAAGGCGAACAGTACGAGCGCGATCGTCATGGCCAGACCGAATTGCCATGCGCCTTGTCGGGCGAGGTGGTCGAGGGGGAAGGCGGTGACGGCGACGCCGAGGCCGTAGATGTAGAAGCTGCGGCGTCGACCGATACGGTCCGACAGGGAACCGAGCAGCGGTAGGACCGAGGCGCTGACGGCGAGCGCGATCACGCCGGCCCACAACGCTGCCGTGGGGTCGAGGTGGGCGACGGAGATTGCCCAGGTGGGTCCGCTCACTGCCCAGGCGTAGAACATGGCGGTGACCGATGCCATGAGCAGGAACACCCGGGTCCCGGAGGCGCGGTAGGTCCACAGATTCGCAAAGACAGATCGTTTCGGGCTGGCGTTCCGGGTGGGGGCCGCGGTGGCGGATGTGAAGGCGTGGGTTTCGTCCATGCCGCGGCGTAGGTAGAGGGTTACCAGGCCGAGGGCGGCGCCGAGGAGAAATGGCAGGCGCCAACCCCAGGTGGCCATCTGGTGCTCGCTGAGAGCGGTGGTCAGGAGGGCGCCCATGATGGTGGCGGCCATGATCGCGAGGAATCCGGATACATAGATCGCGGAGGACCACAGGCCTCGCCTGGCGGGAGGTGCTTCTTCGGCGATGTAGGTGTAGGCGGCGGCGACTTCCCCGGTGTGTGCGAGGCCTTGCAGCAGTCGAGCGACGAGAAGGACTGCGCCGGCGAGAACACCGACGGAGGCGTAGGTCGGTGTGAGACCGATGAGGAGCATCCCGGTCGACGCGCACGCGATCGCTACGAGCAGTGAGTGCTTGCGGCCGAATCGATCGGCCATCCACCCGAAGAGGAGTCCGCCGAAGGGACGGATCGCGAATCCCACGCCGAAGACCACCAGGGTGGACAGCAGTGCGGAGGTGGCGTTCTGGGGGTTGAACAGTGCCTTGGCGAAGAAGGGGGCGAAGACGGCGTAGCAGGTCCAGTCGAATACTTCGAGTCCGTTGCCGAGTGTGACACCGATCAGGCTGCGCCGTTGCCGCAGTGCACTGGTGGGCGTTTCGGCGGGGCTGCCGGGAAGCGGCGTGCTCGTGCTCGGGTCAGGACGATCGGTGGGCGGTGCGGTCATGGCACGTCCTCGTTCAGTGGTAGATGTGGTCGGCGTGCAGCACGGCTGCACGCTGGTCGACCAGTTGTTTGCGGATCTTCGCTAGGGCGCCTTGGGCATTGAAGGCGGTGGCCCCCACCGTGATTCCGTCACGCGAATAGGTGAACACCCGAGCGGAGTGGGAAAGGTGCACTGCGTCGACGTCCACCGCGGTCAGGTTCGGGTCGCCCACGTGCTGGATCCGGGTGCCGTGCTGATCGGACCAGAGGAACGGCACCGTCGCCGCGTGGCGTGGTGAGTGCGGATGCCCGATGTTGTGCGCGGCGATCCCGGCGTGCTCGCGGGCGTTGGTCCAGTGCTCCACTCGCATCTCCTCGCCGTAGCGGGGGTTGAACCAGCGGGCGACGTCACCGATGGCGTGGAGGTTCGATGTGCCCTTCACCCGCAGGTCGGGGCCACACACGAAGCCGTCCCGGATGGGGAGCGAGGAGTCGGCCGCCCAGTCGGTGCAGGGCGTGGTCCCGATCCCCACCACCACTACGTCGCCGACGATGGTGTCCCCGTCGTCGAGGTTCAACTCGACGGCTCGCCGATCTGCGTCATAGGACGCACCGTGCACGGCGGTTCCGCATCGCACGCTCACGCCATGTTGTGCGTGTAGTGCCGCCAGCGCGTGGGAGACCGGTTCCGGCATCACCCGGGCCGCGATCCGTGGTCCGGCCTCGATGATGGTGACGTCGAGGCCGAGTTCGCGCGCACTGGAGGCGACTTCGGAACCGATGAATCCGCCGCCGATGACGACGACGCGTGGGCGGCGACGCAGGTCGTTGCGCAGTGCAGTCGCCTCGGCGAGGGTTCGGAGATAGTGCACGCCCGGTATCCCGGCGAGCTGGGGGAGGTGGCGGGGTGCGGAGCCGGTGGCGAGGATGGCGCTGTCGTAGCGGATGACGCTCCCGTCGCCGAGGGTGAGTGTCGACGCCGCTGGATCCACGGCGACGGCCTGTGTTCCCCGGAGGTAATCGATGCCGTGTCCGATGTGGTCGGTCAGGGTCGGTGACGGGAGGTCGGTGTTCGACAGCACCGCCTTCGACAGTGGTGGCTTGTCGTACGGATCTTCGTCTTCACCGTCGACGAGGACGATGCGGCGGTGCGGGTCGTTGTGTCGTAGCGCCGCCGCCGCTCGGATTCCGGCGACGGAGGCGCCGACGATGACGGTGGTGGCTCCGGCGTTCATGGTCAGGACTCGGAGATTCGGATAGCCCGGACGGGGCAGTCGGCTTCGGCTTCACGAAGGCTGTCGTGGTCTGCCTCCGTGGGGTGGCCGGGCTGGGTGAAAGCGATGTTGGTGTCGGGGTCGAGGTCGAAGACGTCGGGCGCGGCGACCAGGCAGTTTCCGTAGCCATTGCAGGCCGCGGTGTCGATGTGGATGCGCGGTGTCATAGTGCTTCAGCTCCTGGGTGCAGCGTCGATGAAAGCCAGGGGGAGTTTTCGTAATCCGAAATGTGTCCCGGCCTCGATGGCCGTGAAGGCGGGGTCGGCCGCCAGCGTGATCGGCGGATACTGGCAGAGGGTTTCGAGAAGGATGCGCAGTTCGGATCGGGCAAGTGCAGATCCGACACATTGATGAATGCCCCACCCGAATGCCAAGTGGCCTCGTGCGGAACGGTCGATGTCGAACGCCGTGGGGTGCTCGAACTGGTGGGGGTCGCGGTTGGCTGCGGCATTGAGAAGCAGTACCCACGAGCCTGCCGGGATGGTGGTATCGCCGACATCGACTGCGCGATTGGTGCGGCGGGCGAACATCTGTGCAGGTGTACGGAGCCGCAGCATCTCCTCGACGTACCGTGGTGCGACACTGGGGTCGGCGCGAAGCCGCTCCTGCAAGGGCAAATCCGATGCCAGCAGATACAGCAGGGTGCTCACCGAATTCAGGGTTGTCTCGTGGCCGGCGACAGCCAGCGTCAGAAGCACCGAGTGTATTTCTCCGATGTCGATCGGGCGTCCGTCGACTTCAGCATCGAGGAGCCAGGTCAGGTAGTCGTCGGGCCGACGGGCGCGGTGCTCGTCGATGTCGCGGTCGAGGGCATCGACCAGCGCCGCGCGGCCTCGAAGCTGAGACTCGGCCGTCCCGTCCTTCCAAATGTCCTCGGTCAGTTCGCGAAAGCGCGCCACGGTTGCCGGGGAGAAACCGACAATCTTGGTGAGCACGCGCAGCGGAATCGACAGTGCGACCTCAGCCACGGCGTCGCCTCCACCTGACTGGTAGAACGCGGCGACGACCTCGGAGATCATCGAGGTGAGCCACGGCTGCAAATCACGTATCGAGTCGGGAGTCAACGCTCGCGTCAGCAACGACCGATAGTGGGTGTGCACCGGGGGGTCGTAGTCGATCGGTATCGACGACATGCCGTCCACCATCGGGATCCGGTGACCAGAGGCAGAGGAGAAGGTCTCGTGGTCACGAAGCGCCTTCTTGACCTCCGAATAGCGACTGATGATCCAGTATCCGCCGTGGAGAGGCGAGTAGGTCGCAGCGCCGGCGGATAACAAGCGCTCGTACGCGTCCCAGAGGGTCGTGTCATTCCAACCCGGACTCAGGTGATCGAATTCGAATCCTCCGGTCGGCGAAGTCATTTGCTCGCCCTCGGCTGTGTTGGTCGTGATAGTTTCCGACACCGGGCAATGCGGTATCCGGTCTCCCGTGCCGATAGTGGACATGGTCCGGTCCTTTCGTGGGCTCGCGACGGCCCCGCCTCGAAATCAGTGCTCCAGGTCACACTAAGAGCGCACCGCTATATAAACAATTACCGAATTGGAGATAAGGGCATAAGTCGCCACTTATTCCGCAGATCGTCAAGCGAATAACCGCCTTCTTATGGATTCATCAGAAAGATGATCCTTGCCTTATGTCGCGGGAACGATAGTGTGATTGCGGTCACTATCCACCTTTGTGCGGGGAGTTCCGCGCAGCACTCGAAGAGGACCACCATGAAGCCGAGAACCGAAGACCCTTCGCAGCTGAGCCTCGGGTACTTCTTTCCCAGTGGAAAGACAAATTTCCTGTACTCGGACGAAGCTGCTCGGCGAACACCGGCGATGACGAAAGCGAACCTGGTCGAACTCGCCCAAGCGGCCGAACGGGTGGGCTTCGATTCCTTGTTCATCGCTGACAACTGGTCCGGGCACCAACGTGTCGCCGAGGGGTTCGGGCACCAGTCGCCGGCGTATCACGCGCCGTTGCTGGCCATGGCTCTGCTGGCAACGACGGAGCGCATCGGCGTCATCTCCACGTTCCACACCACTCACCACAAGCCCGCTCATGTCGCTCGAATGGGCGCCACGCTCGATGCGTTCAGCGACGGGCGGTGGGGCTGGAACGTGGTGACGGGATTCAGTGCCGACGAGGCGGCACTGTTCGGGGAGCCGTTCATCGACCACGACGAGCGTTACGTCATGGCAGCCGAATTCGTCGACATCGTCAAAAGATTGTGGACCGAGCACGAACCCATCGACGTCGACGGCAAGTATTACCGCGTGACGGGACGGATCAAAAGTCCCCGGCCCGTGCAGGATCCGCACCCCTTGTTGGTCAGTGCGGGCGCGTCTCCGGCGGGCGCCGAGTTCGCTGCACGGTTCTGCGATCAGTTGGTGACGTTGGCAAACACCGAGGAGTTGGTGCGTGAGGTCGATCGTCGGCTGGCTGCGTTGACCGAAAGTAGTAAACGAGCGGTGGGAACGTGTCCGTTCTCGATGGCGATCGTGCGCCCGAACGAGGGCGAGGCCGAGGAGGAATATGCGCGTCTGCTGCAGACTCTCAACGTCGAGGCCACCAAGGAGATCGCCGCTGATGTGCTCGGATCGATCGAATCCTCGCGGTCGATGTACGAGAAGATGGGGGAGGGCGAAGCCACCCGCGCGTTCGGCGGTGCCGGCTCGGTTCTGCAGCTGATCGGAACCCCCGAACAGGTCGCGGAGAAGATCATTTCGCTCAAGCGCACCACGGCGACATCCAATGTGCTGATCAACTTTCCTCTGTGGAGTCCGCAGGAGCTGGAGTCGTTCTCACAGGTGTTGCCGTATCTGCGGGAAGCGGGAGTCTGGTCGCCGCCGCAGGAGCGGAACTGGTCGTGGTGACAGTGCGTGACCGCGGCGTCACCGGGATCGGAGAGCGTCGCGGATCTCGTCGACGGCCGCTTGCTGCAGTGGCGAGAAGAACTTGTCCCGCCGCCACAGCAACGCGATACGCTCGGTGAGTTCGAGGCCGGGAACGGCCAACTCCTGTAGTCGGCCCGCGGCGAGGTCGGATTCGACGACGTAGCGCGGGGCGAAAATCGCCCACGCGTTCTCGGCGGCGGCCTGCTTCATCGGTTCGGCATGCCCGAATCTGATGATGAAATTCGGTTCGATATCGCTGAGCCGGGTGAGCTGTTCCATCAGGTTGCGTTGGTAGATCACCTCCCGCGGCGCGCCGACGAACGGCAGCGCCAATGCCTCGTCGAGGGACAGCGCCCTCGACGAGGCGACGAGGCCCGGCCCGGCGCAGAGGGTGATCGGCTCGGTGCGGATGACGTCGGAGGACATGGTGTCCGGGAGGTGCCGCTGATCCCAGGTCACGACGGCGAAGTCCGCCTCACCGGTTTCCACCGCACGCAACGCTTCGTTGGGTTGCGAGCTGGAAAGGGTGAGGTCCGCACCGGGCCGGCCGCGCTGGAACCGGGACAGAATCGGCGGGAGGAGGTAGCTGCCCACCGCCATGCTCGATGCGATGGACGCGGCGCCGCCTCGCCCCGATCCGAGTTCGTCGACGTCGCGCCTGATCTGGGCCGCCGAGGCCAACATCTCCTTCGCCCACTGGTTGGCGCGTTCGCCCGCTTCTGTCAACAACATTCGGTTACCGCGGCGGACGAACAGCTTTGCGCCGAGCCATGATTCGAGAGCCCTCAACTGTCCCGAGACGGCCGGCTGGGCGACCATCAGCACTTCCGCGGCTCGCGTAACACTTCCCTCCTCGACGACGAGCCGGAACACTTCCAGGCGTTTGAGCGACAGTTGCGCTTCCATGGTCCCTCTATAAGCAATCAGTGATGCGTGTATCGATATCTTGATATTTGCTTTATACCACGGAATCTCTATTGTTAGGTGCATCACAGCCTCAGTGGTATGGATCGCCGATCCGTTCCGCGGGAATGAGGACCACACACCCCGTGC
>Ga0247818_10003478_pt1 | contig 10165 bp, 8 predicted proteins | sample 13C_Glucose_Day1_FD_192424 | JGI IMG/M metagenome (GOLD analysis project Ga0247818, IMG submission 192424) | Soil microbial communities from agricultural site in Penn Yan, New York, United States - 13C_Glucose_Day1 | ecosystem: Environmental > Terrestrial > Soil > Agricultural land | place: USA...
GCCATGGCGCCCTGCCTCCGCGCCCGCCGCTCCCGGTGCGAGGCCGCGGGGTACGGGGAGGCCCGGCGGGCGCGGAGGCAGGGCGCCATGGCCGGGCGGTGGGACATGGTGCGGGGCGTGCGGGCGGTCGACGCCCGCACGCGGCCCCGGAAGAGGCGCGGCCTCCGCCCACCGGCCGGGCTCGGGGCGGGCAGCGGCGTGCGGCCCGTCGAGCTGTGCGGTCCGGTCGGCCCCGAGGGTGCCGACGGACGGAACGGCCGGGGGGAGCGCGACTGCGGGAGCCGCGCCGCCGAAAAGGGTGAGCAGGGCGAACAGGAGCGCCGCGAACATGGGCGGCAGCCTGTCCGACCGCCCGCGCGGGTCGTGAGGCATGGCCGACCGCCCGGGCGGGACGGCCGGGCGGGACGGCCGCCGCCCGACTCGCGGAGAACGCATCGCTCCTCGCCCTCCGGCCCGCTGCTACGGCCGTTCATCACGTATCAACAGGCCGGCCCCCGATAGTGAGGCATGACCGAACCCTCACTATGCAATACGAGGCCTGGAAACGCCACTGTCGCAACGATCCCAAGGGCGGGCCCCTCCTGCGCCTTTCACTCCTCAGGAAGCCAGATAGGCCTTCACCAGCTCTGCGAACTCCTCGGGCGCGGCGATCCTGATCTCCAGCTCCTCCGCCTTGGCGCGTTTGGAACCCGCCTTCTCCCCCGCGACGAGCAGAGTGGTGCGCTTGGAGACGCTGGAGGAGGACTTGCCACCGGCGCGCTCGATCAGCTCGTTCATCTGGTTCCGGGAGAGCTTCTCCAGCGCACCGGTCATGGCGCCGGTGACCACGACGGTCATCCCGCCGAGAGGCAGCTCTGCCGCCTCCCCGCCCTCGGGGAGCGCCTCCGGTTCGGAACCCGGCTCCGGCGGCGGGGTGGCGCCGGGCTCGGTCATGTTGACGCCGGCGGCGACGAGCTTGCCGATCAGGGGCGCCAGCTCCTCCAGCTCCTTGACCACCGCCGCGGCCTTCTCCGTGCCGATACCGTCGACCCGCTGGAGGCTCTCGGCGTCGGCGGCGACGATCCGGTCCATCGAGGCGAAGTAGCGGGCGATCCGCCGGGACATCGAGCGTCCCGTGCCCCGCACCCCGAGGGCGCAGAAGACGCGGGAGAGCGGGCGCGTCCTGGCCGTCTCGATGGCCGCCAGCAGGTTGTCGGTGGACGTCTCCCCCATCCGCTCCAGGGAGAGCAGCTGGTCCCGCTCCAGTGTGAAGAGGTCCGCGAAGTCCTGGACGAGGCCGGCGTCGACGAGCTGGACGACCCTGGTCGCGCCGAGCCCCTCGATGTCGAGCTTATCGCGTCCGGCGGCGTACGAGACGGACGCGACGACCCGGCAGGCACGGCCCTGCGTGCAGCGCCAGCGCTGCTCGCTCGTGTCGATCTCCGAGCCGCACCGGGGGCAGGTCTCGGGAAACTCGATCGGCTTCTCCTCGCCGGTCCGCAGATGTGCGACCGGCGCCTCGATGCGGGGGATGATGTCGCCCGCCTTGTAGACCATCACGTGGTCTCCCAGGCGCAGGTCACGCCGGGTGATGTCGGCCGGGTTGTGGAGCGTGGCGTAGCTGACCGTGGATCCGTCGATCTCGACGGGCTCCAGGACGGCGCGCGGCGCGATGATGCCGGTCCTGCCGACATTCCATTCGACGCCCAGCAGCCGGGTGACCTTCTCCACCGCCGGGAGCTTGTAGGCGATGGCCCAGCGCGGCGCGCGCGTCCCGGAGCCCGCGTCGCGCTGGTCGGCGGCCAGGTCGGCCTTGATCACGATGCCGTCTATACCGAAGGGCAGTGAGGCACGACGGGCCGCGATCTCCTCCACACCGGCCTGCACCTCCTCCGCGGTGGTCACCACGCGCGGGGCCACCGCCGAGTCCGCGGCGGTGTGCACACCGAGCCCCGCGACGAGTTCCAGGACCTCGCTGTGCGGGAGCCCGGCCAGCGTCCCGGTCAGCTCACCGGAATCCGGCAGCGCGAGGGCGCCGTAGGCGAAGAAGGTCATCTCCACGCGGTACGGACGGTCCTTGGCCCGCAAGGTGCCCGCCGCGCCGTTCCGGGGGTTGGCGAAGGGTGCGGCACCATGCTCGGTGCGCACGGTGTTGGCCTGCTCGAACTGCTCGTCCGTCATGAGGATCTCGCCGCGCACCTCAAGGGTCTCGGGCGCGCCGAGCCGGTCCGGCAGGCCGAGGATCGTGCCGATGGCGTGCGAGACGTCCTCCCCGGCCGTCCCGTCGCCCCGGGTGATCAACTGCTCCAGCCGGCCCTGGCGGTAGCGCGCCGCGACGGCCAGGCCGTCGAGCTTGGGCTCGACACTCCAGGCGGCGACCGGTCTGCCTATACGGCGCTCCACGGAGGCGGTCCAGGTGACGAACTGCTCGGCGGAGAAGACGTTGTCCAGCGAGAGCATCGGGACGGTGTGCGGCACGTCCCCCGTCGCCGCCCCTCCTGCGACCTTCCCGGTCGGTGAGGCGTCGAGCACCTCCTGCGGATGCTGCTCCTCGTAGGCCGCGATACCGCGCACCAGGCGGTCGTAGGCATCGTCGTCGAGCGTGCTCTCACCCGCGGTGTAGTACGCGGCGGCGGCACGCTTCGCCTCTTCCACGGCAGCCGCGTAGGCGGCGGTGTCGGCGAGCAGACCCACTGAGTTCGTCGTCATGACCACCATCCTGCCGCCCAGCACTGACAACGCCCTTTGAGCCCGGATCGGAGACGTTTCGAGAGAGCGCTCTCCGACCTCACCGCACGACAATTCTGTTCACCCAGCAGGTAATTGACGGCCCTGCGCACAGTCTTGACATGCTTACGTCACACTCCTACGTTTCCGAAGAGAGCGCTCTCTCACCCAGGCCGGGCACCCGGCCGAAGGAACCCCACTTCCTCAGAACAGGAGTGCCGTGCTCTTCCTCAGACGACGCACGTCCGGCCACGGCAGGCGCGGATCCCTGCCGCCGTGGCGCTACCGCATCGCGGGGCTCGCCGCCGCCGCACTCGCCCTGTCCCTCGTCCATGCCTCCGCGGGCAACGCGGCGGGCGACCGCGCCGCCACGGGCTCCACCGGGTCCGCCGACGTGGTCCGGGTCGCCGAGTTCCTCGCCGAATGCCCCTACACACACCGCGCACCGGACGATCCGATCGTCCTGCCCGGTCTGCCCGGCGCCTCGCACATGCACAGCTTCTTCGGGAACGACTCCACCGACGCGCACTCGGATCTCGCGTCCCTGGAAGGAGCCGGCACCAGCTGCGCCCCCAGGACCGACCTCTCCGCCTACTGGGTGCCGACCCTGTACGACGGCGACAAGGAGGTGGAGCCGACCGGCACCACGTTCTACTACCTCGGCGAGGGCGTGCGGGACGACATCATCCGTACGATCAAGCCCTTCCCCCGCGGTCTGCGGATCGTCGCGGGCAACGCGAAGGCGACCGGCCCCGGCGACAACACCATCTCCCGCTGGTCGTGCCTCCACCACGGCGAGGTCGATCCGTCCCACGACTTCGTCAACTGCCCGGCGGGCTCGATGATGGAGAGCTACCTGGACTTCCCGCAGTGCTGGAACGGGAAGGACCTGGACTCGGCCGACCACAAGAGCCACATGGCCTATCCGGTGGGCGGCGCCTGCCCGTCGACGCACCCGGTCCCGGTGCCCAAGCTGCGCCAGGTCCTCCGCTATCCGGTCAACGGCGACCCCGCCCGCTTCCGGCTCGCCTCGGGACGCGGCTACACGATGCACGGCGACTTCTTCAACGTGTGGCCCGAGGCGGAGATGGCCCAGCGGGTCCGCGACTGCATCAACGCCATCATCAAGTGCGGCGCCGACGGCACCCCCTGACCTGACGTCACATCTCCGCCCACCGGCGTCCGTACAGGCCCGACCGGGCCCGTACGGACGCCCCCGCGCAAGGAACCGCCGCCGATGGCACCTCGCCGACTCACCACGACGCTTCTCCTGCTCACCCTGCTGACCGGTTGCGCCGGAGAAGGAGGGCGGGAAGCCACACCCCCGCCCGGATCCGTACAGGCCGGTACGACGACGCCCCGCTCCCCCGCCGCGGACCCGACCGACGCCGCCTGGGTCCAGTTGATGATCCCCATGGACGCCCAGGCCGTGCTCCTGCTGGATCTCGCCGCTCGCAGGACCTCCGGGCCCCGCCTGCGTTCCTGGGCGGCCCGGCTGCGGTCCTCCCAGGTCGCCGAACTGACCGCGCTGCGCGGGCTCCGGGACCGGATGGGCCTGCCCGGCACCGATGTGCACGAGGGGCACGACATGCCCGGCATGGTGACGGCGGAGGATCTCGAGGACGCCCGCGTGGCGGAGGGAGCGGCCTTCGACCGCCTGCTCGTGACGTTGCTCCACGAGCATCTGCGCAGGTCGGAGCAGGTCTCGCGCTCCGAGAGCTCGGCGGGCGGGAGCGCGGAGGCCAGGGACCGGGCACGGGCGCTCGTGACCGCGCGCGGGGAACAGCTGGCCGAACTGACCGCCCTGCGCGGGCGGGACCACCGAGTGCCGCGACCGGCGGGGGCCACCGAGGTGTGAGCAGCGGCCGGGGCCCCTGACGTGCCGGAACCCTCGGCACGCCCGTCGGATCACCCGGTATAAAGACTGCATGACTGCCGACGTCTCGCCGCCCGCACGCCCCACCACCCTGGAGGACGTGGCCGCGGTGGCCGGTGTCTCACGGGCCACGGTGTCCCGTGTGATCAACGGTGCGACCACGGTGGACCCCGCGCTGCGGCGCACCGTCGAGGAGGCCGTGGCCACCACGGGCTACGTTCCCAACCGTGCGGCACGTTCGCTGGTGACCCGCCGGACCGACTCGATCGCCCTGGTGGTGTCCGAGCGTGAACGCCGTCCCGTCTCCGAGCCGTTCATAGGCCGGATGTTCTCCGACCCGCACTTCGGGCGCGTGGTCGCCGGGCTCATGGAGGTGCTGCGCCCCGCCGGGATCCAGATGGTGCTGATGCTGGCCGACGACGAGGCCTCGCGGAACCAGCTGATGTCGTATCTGCGCCAGGGACACGTGGACGGAGTGGTGCTGATCTCCTCGCACGCCGACGATCCGCTGCCCGAGCTGCTGCACGGCACCCGGCTCCCGGCCGTGCTGGCCGGACGGCCGCGCCGCCCCACACCGCTGACCTACGTCGAGGCCGACCAGCGGGCCGGGGCGCAGATGGCCGCCGACCACCTGGCGGCCCTGGGCCGGCGGCGCGTCGGGACCATCGCGGGCCCCCAGGACATGCCCGCGGGGCAGGTGCGGCTGACCGGCTTCCTGGACGCGCTGGAGCAGCACGGGATCGGGGACGTGGTGACCGCCGAGGGGGGCTTCACCCACGCCGGTGGCGCCTCGGCGATGCGTCGGCTGCTGACCGAACAGCCCGATCTGGACGCGGTGTTCATCGCCTCCGACCTGATGGCGCTGGGCGCACTGCCGGTGCTGCTGCGGGCGGGCAGGGACGTTCCCGGGGATGTCGCGGTGGTGGGCTTCGACGACAGCAACGCCGCTGTGGCCTGCGATCCTCCCCTCACGACCGTGCGCCAGCCGGTGGAGGAGATGGCTGCCGAGATGGCCCGGCTCCTGCTGAAGCAGATCGGCCGTCCGGGCGAGCCCTCGCCGTCGGTGGTCTTCCATCCGACGCTGGTACGGCGCGCGTCCGCCTGATCCGTCAGCCGCGTGCGCCGGGGACCGCGTCGCCCGCGTCCGGGACAGGCTCCTCCGGGACAGGCAGGTCCAGGACCGGCTCGTCCACCGCGGGAGACCCTTCCCGCACGGACACGCCCTCCGGGACCACCACGTCCGGGAAGGGTTCGTCCGCGCGCGCGGCCCCCGCGAAACCCTCCTGCCGCAGCGGCACCTGGGGCCCCGAGAGTTCCCGGAGCCAGCGCTTCAGCACCCGGTGCACGTCCTCCGCTCCGACCAGCCCCGCCACCGCCTCCCCGCCGGGAGTGTCCGCGGCCACGGCGTCCAGCGGGTCCGCGAGCGTGCGCGGCCAGAGCAGGAAGGGCCGGGACTGCTGTCCGCCGAGTCCTCCGTGCGAGCCGATCTGTTCCTCGAAGGCGTGCACGCGGCCGGATTCCGGGTCGTACATGGAGTTGACCATGACGTCGGCCACGTGCGGGAAGGTGTCCGTACGCCGCACCGCCTCCGCGGCGCCGGCGCCGAACGCGGCGATCGGGCCCTCCCCGTCCCTGAGCTCCGCGACAGGGACCTCCGCGCCGTCGCGTCCCAGCACCACGGAGCCGTGCTTCTGGCTGCGCACGAGCAGGAAGCCGATCCCGGGATGGGCGGCGAGTGTGCCGAGCAGAGCGGGGTGGCGGCGGTCGAGCTGCTCGCGCGAGGCCCGGCCGTCGATGTCGGGGAAGGACAGCAGCCCGAGGTTTCCCGAGGCCAGCACGACCGGGTCGGACGGCCTGACCGGGTGTTCCTCCTGTTCCCCGTCGACGGGCCTGTGCAGCGCGATGCGCACGGCGTCGCGGGCCTCCGACGCGCTGCGGGTGCGCTGCGCCCTGCGGGGTACGGGCAGCCCGCAGCCGGCCCGTACGAGGTCCTTGAGCGTGAGGCCGTAGCGTCCCGCGAAGGTCTCCCCCGGGCTCTGGCCGTGGTCGGACAGCAGCACGACCCGGTAGTCACGCGGGGTGTGTTCCGCGATCTTCATGATGAGGCCCAGCGAACGGTCGAGGCGGGCGAGGACCTTCTCCGCGTCCCTGCTGTGCGGCCCGGAGTGGTGGGCGACCTCGTCGTAGGCGACGAGGTCGGCGTAGACCGCGGTGCGTCCCGCGAACATGTCGCCGATCACGGCGGCCACCACGACGTCGCGTTCCACCACGGTCGCGAACGCGCGGATGAAGGGGTACAGCCCGCCCCGCTTGACCCGGGGGGACTCCTTGCGCAGCCGGGCCCGGGTGGACTGGCCGATCTCCCGGACCACCTCCGCGACGAAGGAGAGGGCGGTACGCACGGCGTTGGCCGGGTCGGAGAAGTAGGCGAAGTAGCCGGCGCGCGAACGGCGGCCCTTGCCGAGCCTGGCTGCCATCGACAGGACCAGGGCGAGCTGGTCCGCGCCGCCGCTGAAGAGGTTGCCCCGGCTCGCGCCGTCGACGGTGAGCAGTCCGCCGTCGTGGGTGCGGGCGATGGCCCTGCGCTGCAGTTCGAGGGCGCTCGCCGGCCTGCTGGAGACCATGACGGTGCCGGTCTCCTTCTCGTACCAGCGGAAGGCCGGCACGTCGTAGTTGCTGCCGTGCAGGATGCCGAGCTGACTGGCGCCCGTCTGGCTGGACCAGTCGGTCGTCCACGGGGTGAGCCGGTGCCCGGCCTCGTCGGCGAGCAGCCCGGCCACGGTCGGCATGATCCCGTCGGCCGCCGCCTCGGCGAGTACGTCATGGCCCACGCCGTCGAGCTGGACGAACACGATGCCGGGCGGTCCGCCCCGTCCGCCGTCCGGGCCCCCGGGCGCGCCGCCGCGTCTGCGGCGGCGGTCGGCCAGGCGGGAGAGTCTTCGCCGGTAGGCGTCGTCGTCGCGGACCGCGAGGGCGGTGGAGACCGCGGAGGCCACGGCCGACATGACGGCCGCCACGACCACGGCGGTCTCGGGGTCGGCGTCCCCGCGCCCGTCGGGGATGAGCCGCAGGGCTATGAGCAGGAGGGAGCCGTTGAGGAAGAACACCAGTGCGCCCAGGACCAGCGCGGGCACGATGAGCAGGGCCCTGACGAGCACAGGCCACACCAGGGCGGAGAGGAGGCCGAAGGCGCCCGCGCCCCAGGCCGCGGTGAAGGCGGTCCTCGTGACGGTGTCGCCGTCGTCGGACTGGAGCTGGAAGTCGGGCAGGATGCCCGCGAGGGCCAGCATGGTGAGCGTGGAGACGGCCCACACCGAGACCACGCGTACCAGCGTTCCGCCCGCCGTACGCCATCGCCCGTCATTCACGCCGTTCCACCTCACGTCCGGGCCCGTCGTTCGCCGTGGACCCGCGTCAAGCCTGTCACAGCCCTCTCGGCGACTTTCGCGGCCCCGGCCGCCGGCCCGGCGTCAGCAGCCGTCGTAGCCGGCGGTCGGCATCGAGAGCCTCCGGTGGACACTCGCCTTGGCGCGGGCGGTGTAGACGGGCTCGTCGAGGCCGGCGTACTCCAGCCGTACGCCGCGCCGCTCGCACTCCGCGGCGAAGTCCGGCACGGAGACGAGGGCCCGCGCGAGGACCCGGTCGTTGGGCGCCACGAACAGCTCGACCTGCCCTCCCTCGGTGCCGGCCCACAGGGCGTGGTGGTCGGGTCGCAGGCCGCAGACGCGCAGCTGGCGGGTGACGACGTATCCCCGGTCGGCGGCCCAGCGGGCGCACATGGCCTGCTGGCCGCGGGTGTCGACGAGGAAGGGATCGGCGTCGAGCTCCTCCAGCGGTGTGAGACTGGCGATGGCCGCCACCCGTACGTCCCCCATGAACGGATCCCCCCGCACTCGGATGCTGGCGACGACCCTACCCCCGATGTGGCTCTCCGTAGCCGTGTGTGACCGCGGCGGGGAGGGCGGAAAGGAGCACTCCGGCGTGGCAGGGGCGCGGACCGCCTACCCTCGTACGCGTACGGGGGTGCGTGTACGAGGGTTGTGGACGAGGAGGCGGGGCGGTGGAGGTCACCTGGTGGGGTCATGCCACCTGCACGATCGAGGACACCGGGGTCCGGGTCCTGACCGATCCGCTGTTCGTACGCCGCTTCGCCCATCTGCGCCGCCGCCGGGGCGAGGTGCCACCGCCGGAGGCCGCCGTCGCCGACGCGGTGCTGATCTCGCATCTGCACTCCGACCACCTGCACCTCCCCTCCCTGGCCCGTCTCGCCCCCGGCAGCCTCCTGGTCGTCCCTCGGGGCGCGCTGAGGGCCGTCCCGGGCCTCCGGCTGCTGCGCAGGGCGCGCGGGCTCCGGATCACCGAGGTCGGCCCGGGTGACGTGGTGCGGGTCGGCGAGCTCCTGGTGCGCGCGGTCCCGGCCTCGCACGACGGGCGGCGGCTGCCGGTCGGCCCGCACCGGGCGCCGGCCCTGGGATACGTGGTCGAGGGGGAGGCACGGACCTATTTCGCCGGGGACACGGGGCTGTTCGACGGCATGGCCGACGCGGTGGGGCCGGTGGACGTGGCTCTGCTGCCGGTCGGCGGCTGGGGTCCCTACCTGGGCGACCACCATCTGGACGCGGCGCGTGCCGCGTCGGTGCTGACCCTGCTGAAGCCGCGGTCGGCGGTGCCGGTGCACTACGGCACGTACTGGCCGATCGGGATGGACGGGATCCGGCCGCACGAGTTCCACGCGCCGGGCGACGAGTTCGTGCGGCACGCGGCGCGGCTGGCACCGGAGGTGTCGGTGCACCGGCTGGGGCACGGAGAGCATGTGAGGCCGGAGGCCCGTAGGTGATGGAGGAAGTGCTGCGGCAGCTCCCGACGGAGTCGACGCAGCAGGCGGCCGGTTATCCGTCGCTGTTCTTGCTGGTGGCGCTGGGGTCCCTGGTGCCCGTGGTGCCGACGGGCGCGCTGGTGAGTTCGGCGGCCGTGGTGGCGTTCCACCAGACCTCACCGTTCGCCCTGCTCGTGGTGTTCGCCGTGGCGTCGGGTGCGGCCTTCCTCGGGGACCTGTGCCTGTACTGGCTGGGGCAGCGCGGGGTGCGGTCGAAGAACGGCTCGCGCTGGCTGGAGGCGATCAGCAGCCGGGCGGCGCCCGAGCGGCTGGCTCAGGCTCAGGAGAAGCTGGACGAGCACGGCACGGTGGTGCTGGTGCTGTCCCGGCTGGTGCCCGCCGGGCGGATACCCGTGATGCTGGCCTGCCTGCTCGGTGGGATGCCGCTGCGGCAGTTCGCCCGGGGCGACGTTCCCGCGTGCCTGGCCTGGGCGGCGACGTATCAGCTGATCGGGATCCTGGGCGGTTCGCTCTTCGCCCAGCCGTGGCAGGGGGTGCTCGCCGCGGTAGCCCTGACGTTGCTGATCAGCGGGATGCCGGCGCTGTGGCGGCGGCTGCGGGCACGGCTGGCCGGCTGAGAGCGCGGGCGGGCGCGGCCGGCCGGGCGAGGGCATGGCCGGGCGCGGGACGCCGGCCAGGGGTGCGGCGGGGCGCGGCAGGCCGGCCGAGAGCGCGGCCGGGCGCGAGCGACGGGCCGCGCTCTCGGC
>Ga0247818_10003479_pt1 | contig 10164 bp, 9 predicted proteins | sample 13C_Glucose_Day1_FD_192424 | JGI IMG/M metagenome (GOLD analysis project Ga0247818, IMG submission 192424) | Soil microbial communities from agricultural site in Penn Yan, New York, United States - 13C_Glucose_Day1 | ecosystem: Environmental > Terrestrial > Soil > Agricultural land | place: USA...
AGATCCTGCGCGTGGTCCTCGACAAGGCCTACTCCCTGATCTGACGCCGACCCGTCGTTACTTCACGGGAGAGCACGCCGACCCGTCGTTACTTGACGCTCAGGAACGCCGACCCGTCGTGAGTTGGCGCCCGCGGGTGCACGGCGCGGATGAGCGCGGCCCCGACGCTCCCGTCAACAAGCGACGGGTCGGCGTCGTCCCGCGTCAACAAGCGACGGGTCGGCGTTGTCCCGCGTCAACAAGCGACGGGTCAGTGGTGCTGGGGGAAGCCGAGGTCGATGCCGGGGCGGGGGTGGTCGGGCGCGGGCCAGCGTGAGGTGACGACCTTGCCCCGGGTGTAGAAGTGCACGCCGTCCATCCCGTGGGCGTGGGTGTCGCCGAACAGCGAGGCCTTCCACCCGCCGAAGGAGTAGTACGCCATCGGCACCGGGATCGGGACGTTGACGCCCACCATGCCGACCTCGACCTCGCGCTGGAAGCGGCGGGCCGCCCCGCCGTCGTGGGTGAAGATCGCGGTGCCGTTGCCGTAGGGATTGGCGTTGACCAGCGCCAGCGCCTCGTCGTACGACGACGCGCGCACCACCGACAGCACCGGGCCGAAGATCTCCTCGTCGTAGATCGACATCCCCGGAGTGACCCGGTCGAAGAGCGTCGGCCCCAGCCAGAACCCGTCGGCCTCCCCGTCGGGCACCACGGTGCGACCGTCGACCACGAGCTCGGCGCCGGCGTCGACCCCGGCAGCGACGTACGACGCCACCTTGTCGCGGTGCTGGCCGGTCACCAGCGGTCCCATGTCGCAGCCGCGCCGGCCGTCGCCGGTGCGCAGCCCGGCCATCCGCTTCTCGACCAGCGGCACCAGGGAGTCGGCGACCGGGTCCACGGCGACGACGACCGAGATCGCCATGCACCGCTCCCCCGCCGACCCGAAGCCCGCGCTCACGGCCGCGTCGGCCGCCGACTCCAGGTCGGCGTCGGGCAGCACGATCATGTGGTTCTTGGCGCCACCCAGGGCTTGCACGCGCTTGCCGTGCCGGGTGCCGGTCTCGTAGACGTACCGCGCGATCGGCGTCGAGCCGACGAACGACACCGCGCGGACCTCCGGGTGCTCGAGCAGCGCGTCGACGGCGACCTTGTCGCCGTGCACCACGTTGAAGACCCCGGCGGGCAGCCCCGCCTCCGCCCACAGCTCCGCGATCAGCAGCGAGGCGGACGGATCCTTCTCGCTGGGCTTGAGGACGACGGCGTTGCCGCAGGCGATCGCCACCGGCACGAACCACAGCGGCACCATCGCCGGGAAGTTGAACGGCGAGATCACCGCCACCACGCCCAGCGGCTGGCGCATCGAGTAGACGTCGACCCCGGTCGAGACGCCGTCGCTGAACGACCCCTTGAGCAGGTGCGGTGCACCGCAGGCGAACTCGGCGACCTCCAGGCCGCGCTGCACCTCGCCGAGCGCGTCGTCGAGCACCTTGCCGTGCTCCGCGGTGATCGCCGCGGCCACCTCCTCGCGGCGGCGGTGCAGCGCCTCGCGGAACGCGAACAGCACGGAGGTACGCCGTGACACCGAGGCCGCGGCCCACTCCCGCGCCGCCTCGGCCGCACCCGCCACCACCGTGTCGACGTCGGCACCGGTGGCGAAGGCGACCCGGGCCGACACCCGGCCGGTGGCCGGGTCGTGCACGTCGCCGAACCGGTCGCCGGCACCGGGCCAGCGACCCCCCGCGTGCCAGTGCGGGATGGTCGGGAGATCGGTCACGAGGGCCTCCTTGCGCTCGCGAGCTCCGCGCCGACCGGTCCCGCGGTCAGGCTGCGTCGCCGCTGCCGGTTCCGGGCCTCCCCGGCCAGGACGATCGCGATCGAGATCAGGAACATGACGGTGCCGACGACGTTGACCTGCATGGGCACGCCGCGCTGCGCGACACCCCAGACGTACATGGGGAAGGTGGTCGTGTTGCCGGCGTTGAGGTTGGTGATGATGAAGTCGTCGAAGGACAGCGAGAAGCTCAGCAGCGCGGCGCCGAGGATGCCCGGGAACACCAGCGGGAAGGTCACCCGCCAGAAGGTCTGCGACGGCGTGGCGTAGAGGTCCATGGCCGCCTGCTCGAGGTCGTCGTCGAGGCCGGCGAGCCGGGACCTGACGGTGACGACCACGAACGACAGGCAGAACATGATGTGGGCGACGAGGATCGTCCAGAACCCGAGCTGCCCCGCGAACCCCGAGGCGACGAACAGCGCCAGCAGGGAGGAGCCCATCACGATCTCGGGTGAGGCCATCGGCAGGAAGATCAGCAGGTTCGAGGAGGACCGTCCGGCGAAGTCGTAGCGGACGAGCGCGAAGGCGGCCAGGGTGCCGAGGATCGTCGCCACCAGGGTCGAGGCCAGCCCGATCTCGACGCTGCGGCCGAGCGCCTCGCACATGCTGGGGTCCTCGCACGGGTTGAGCCAGTTGTGCAGGGTGAACGCGTCGAACTGGTAGACCAGCCGGCTCTCCGGGGCGTTGAAGCTCATCAGGACCACGACCGCGATCGGGATGAAGGTGTAGGCGAGGACGACCAGGCCCAGCAGCAGGACGAGGTGGTCGCGGAGCCAGCGGCCGATCACAGCAGCTCCTCCGTCCCGGCCCGGCGGATGTAGGCGAACACCATCACGACGATGATCACCATCAGGATCATCGACAGGGCGGCCGCGGCCGGGTAGTCGTTGGCATCGGTGAAGAGGCTCTGGATCACGCTGCCGACCATGCGCTGGTTGGGGCTGCCGAGCAGCTGGGCGTTGATGAAGTCGCCCGCCGCCGGGATGAAGGTCAGCAGCGTGCCGGACACCACCCCTGGCAGCGAGAGCGGCCAGGTGACCTTGAAGAAGCCCACGACCGGGTTGGCGTAGAGGTCGCTGGAGGCCTCGATCAACCGGTGGTCGATCTTGTCGATGCTGGCGAAGAGCGGCAGCACCATGAACGGCAGGAAGTTGTAGGTGAGCCCGGCGACCACCGCCACCGGCGTGGCCAGCAGCCGTCCGTCCGCCCCGAGCAGGTGCACGGCCTGCAGGGTGTTCACGACGAGCCCGTCGTCGGCCAGGATCAGCTTCCAGGACAGGGTCCGCACCAGGAAGCTGGTGAAGAACGGCGCGATCACCAGCACGAGCATCAGGTTCTTCCACCGTCCGGCCTTGAACGCGATCGCATAGGCGAGCACGTAGCCGAGGATCAGGCACAGCAACGTCGCGACCCCGCCGTACAGGAGCGACCGCACCAGCGGCCGCCAGTAGTCCTGCAGCGCGTGCTGGTAGTTGCTCCACTCGTAGGTCATCTCGTAGCCGCGGAAGTCCGAGCCCGACGGGTCGTACAGGCTGGTCGCGAGCAACGAGTAGAACGGGATGACGAAGAACAGCACCAGCCACAACGCGGCCGGGATCAGCAGCAGGTAGCCGACCGCGCCACGTCGGCGCGTGAAGTCGCTCATGGCCGGTCAGCCCTCGCTGCCGCGTTGCGCACCGGCGGCAGCGTCCTGGCTGTAGTCGAGCAGGAACGCGTAGTCCGGCCGCCACGAGAGCTCGACCTGCTCACCCTGCCGGAACAGCCTCCGGTGGCCGGTGTTCTGCTGGAAGACCTGGAGCTCCTGCCCCCACGGCATCCGGACGAGGTACTGGGTGCTCACCCCGACGAAGCTGACGTCGCTCACCACCCCGCCGGGGACGCTGTTGCCGGGTGCGTCGAGCTGCTCGCCCTGCTCGCCGATGAGCACCTTCTCGGGTCGGATCCCGACCCAGCCCTTGTCGCCGTCGGCGTGTGCCCGGGCCACCGGGATCGAGACCCCGATGCCGTGCATGTCCACCGTCACGACGTCGGCCGCGCGATCCTTCACCGAGCTCTCGATCAGGTTCGACTGGCCCAGGAAGTTGGCCACGAACGTCGAGCGCGGGTTCTCGTAGAGGTCGGTCGGCGAGCCCATCTGCTCGATGATCCCGGCGTTCATCACCGCGACCGTGTCGGCCATCGTCATGGCCTCCTCCTGGTCGTGCGTGACGTGCACGAAGGTCTGGCCGACCTCGTTCTGGATCCGCTTGATCTCGATCTGCATCGAGCGCCGCAGCTTGAGGTCGAGGGCGCCGAGGGGCTCGTCGAGCAGCAGCACCTGCGGCTCGTTGATGAGGGCGCGGGCCAGGGCGACGCGCTGCTGCTGGCCACCCGAGAGCTGGGCGGGCTTCTTGCGTGCCTGGCTGGTCAGCTCGACCAGCTCGAGCATCTGGTTGACCTGGGCGTCCACGTCCGACTTCTTGCGCCGGCGCAGCCCGAAGGCGACGTTCTCGAAGATGTCGAGGTGCGGGAAGAGGGCGTAGCTCTGGAAGACCGTGTTCACGGGCCGTCGATAGGGCTTCGCGAAGGTGATGTCCTCGCCGCCCAGGGTGATGGACCCGGACGTCGGTGTCTCGAGCCCGGCAACCATCCGCAAGGTCGTGGTCTTCCCGCAACCGGATGGCCCGAGGAGCGCGAAGAAGGACCCGCTCGGGATGTCGAGGTCCAGCATGTCCACCGCCGTGAACGCGCCGAAGGACTTGGTCACCTCCCTGAGCCGGAGCCCGTCGAAGCCTTCGTCCCCGGGGACGGATGTCGCGTCCTGCTCAGCCACCTGTGACATCGGAGAAATCCCTTTCGTACTCGACCGTCTGGCGGTCGTCGAGCGGCATGAAGTCGAAGGCCACGGACAGCGTCTTCTCGTCGGGGAAGATCAGCTGGTTGTCCACCAGGGACGGGTCGACCTTCTCCATCGCCTGCCGGGCGCCCTCGACGGGGCAGATGTAGTTGACCCACGCCGCGAGCTTCGCCGCGACCTCGGGCTCGTAGTAGTAGTTGATCCACTCCTCGGCGTTCGCCTGGTGGGTCGCGTGGTTGGGGATGAGCATGTTGTCGCTCCAGAGCGACAGCCCCTCCTCGGGGGTGACGAACTTGATGTCCGGGTTGTCGAACTGGAGCTGGATCACGTCACCGGACCATGCCTCGCAGGCCACGATGTTCCCCGCCGCGAGGTCCTGGATGTACTCGTTGCCGGTGAAGGCCCGGACCTGCCCGGCCGACACGACCTCCTCCAGCCGGTCGATCGCGTTCCCCCACTGGGTCGGGGTGAACTTGCTCGGGTCGGCGCCGACGACCTTGAGCATGAACCCCATCGTGTCGCGCATCTCCGAGAGCAGGGTGATCCGGCCCTTGAGGTCGGAGCGGCTGATGAGCTCGTCGAAGCTCTTGACCTCCCCGGTCTTGGCCGCGTTGTAGGCGATCCCGGTGAGGCCCGTCTGCCACGGCGCGTGGAACTTCAGGTCCGGGTCCCACTGCCGGTTGCGCAGCGGCTCGATCAGGTTGTCGTGGAGGTTCGGGACCTTGGCCTTGTCGAGGGGCTGGATCCAGCCGAGTCCGATCATCCGGGCGGCCATCCAGTCGGTCAGGATGATCATGTCCCGCCCGATCGTCTCGCACGCGCCGAGCTGGTTCTTCACCTTGGCGTAGAACTCGGCGTTGTCGTTGACGTCGTCGGTGTAGTCCACCGTGATGCCCGTGCTGTCCTCGAAGACCTGGAAGGTGGAGGTCGACTTCTTCTTCGGGTCGATGTAGCCCGGCCAGTTCGAGATCACGAGCCGGTTGTCGCTGGCGGAGACGTCGGCGGACCGACAGTTGGCCGGGACCTGCTGCGCGCCATCGGTCGCGAAGAACGGGAGCTTCAGCGCCGCCAGGCTGGCGCCCACGAAGGCGACACCGCCGGCGCCCTGGAGCAACCCGCGTCTGGTGAGCCCCCGAGTGTTCGGCATGTCCGGCGTCATCGAACTCCCTTCGAGTGTCTCCCCCTCGATGCTCGGATCGTGCCACGCCGAGGGCCACCCGACAAGCGATCCCGTCGGTTCGAAACCTCTACGCAACGAAATCCCTCGTTCGTGAGCCACAGGAAATCTTTGACCGGCAGTCCCGCACCCTGCGAGCATGCGTCGCATGAACCGCAAGAGCGACCGCCCCGTCGTCCAGTTCGACGAGGTCTCCAAGGCGATCATCGAACAGCTCCAGCAGGACGGTCGCCGGTCGTACGCCGCGATCGGCAAGGTCGTGGGCCTGTCGGAGGCCGCGGTGCGCCAGCGCGTCCAGCGGCTCATCGACAGCGGCGTCATGCAGATCGTGGCCGTCACCGACCCGCTCGAGCTCGGTTTCGCACGCCAGGCGATGGTCGGGGTGAAGGTGACCGGCCCGCTCGAGCCGGTCGCCGACAAGATCGCCGAGCTCGGCGAGGTCGACTACGTCGTGGTCACCGCCGGCGCGTACGACCTCCTGGTCGAGGTGGTCTGCGAGAGCGACGAGCACCTCCTCGAGCTGCTCTCCTGCCGGCTCCGCACCATCGAGGGCGTGGCCGCGACCGAGACGTTCATGTACCTCCGGCTGCGCAAGCAGACCTACTCGTGGGGCGTCCGCTGAACCAGCGCGCGGCGTACGACCGGCTCTCGTTCTGGCACGAGACGGCCGGCGACTGGACACCGCGCGCGTCGCTGCCGGGCGACCTCGACGTCGACGTGGCCGTGGTGGGGGCCGGCTTCACCGGGCTGTGGACCGCCCACTACCTCGCCGAGGCCGACCCGTCGCTACGGATCGCGGTGCTCGAGGCCGAGGTCGCGGGGTACGGCGCGTCGGGCCGCAACGGGGGCTGGTGCTCCGCCCTCTTCCCCGCCTCGCTCCCCTCCCTGGCCGCGATGTCCGACCGGCCGGGGGCGCTGGCCCAGCACCGGGCGATGCGGGAGACCGTCGACGAGGTCGCGCGGGTCGTCCTCGCCGAGGACATCGACGCCCACCTCGTCAAGGGCGGCACGATCACGCTGGCCCGCAACCGCGCCCAGTGGCAGCGCGCCCAGCGGGAGGTCTGCGACGCCCGGGCCTGGGGTCGGGGCGAGGACGACGTGCGCCTCCTGGACGCCCGTGAGGCGACCTCGGTCCTCGCCGGTGCCGACACCCGCGGCGCGACGTACACGCCGGACTGCGCGGTCATCCATCCGGGCCGTCTCGTCCGCGGGCTGGCCGAGGCCGTCGAACGGCGCGGCGTGCGGATCTTCGAACGCACCCGCGTCACCGGCATCGAGGCCGGCCGGGTCCGCACCGAGCACGGCGCGGTCCGCGCCGGCACCGTGCTGCGCGCCACCGAGGGCTACACCCCGATGCTGCCGGGCCAGGCCCGCACCGTGGTGCCCGTCTACTCCCTGGTCATCGCGACCGAGCCGCTGCCGGCCGAGACCTGGCAGCAGATCGGGCTGGCCCGGCGCGAGACGTTCACCGACCACCGGCACCTGATCGTCTACGGCCAGCGCACCGACGACGACCGGATCGTCTTCGGCGGCCGCGGCGCGCCGTACCACCTCGGTTCCCGCGTCCGACCCGAGTTCGACCGCGACGAGCGGGTGTTCATGAAGCTGTACGCCGCGCTGCTCGACCTGCTCCCCGTGCTCGCGGGGACCCGCGTGACGCATGCCTGGGGTGGTGCGCTCGGGATCCCCCGTGACTGGTGCGCCTCGGTCGGGCTGGACGTCGGCACCGGCCTGGGCTGGGCCGGTGGCTACGTCGGCGACGGGGTGAGCACCACCAACCTCGCCGGGCGGACCCTGCGCGACCTCGTCCTGGGCCGCGACACCGACCTCACCGCGCTGCCCTGGGTCGGGCACCGGTCGCGGCCCTGGGAGCCCGAGCCGCTGCGCTGGCTGGGCATCAACACCGGGCTGCGCGCGATGACGCTCGCCGACGGCGAGGAACGGCTGACCCGGCGGCCGAGCCTGGTCGCGCGGGCCGTCGCGCCGCTGTTGGGATCCTGACCCGATGAACCGCGCGCTGGTCCGTCGCCCGAGCCCCCGCCTCGCCGAGGGCCTGCTCACGCACATCGCCCGCACCCCGGTCGACGTCGACCTCGCCCGCACCCAGTGGGAGGGGTACGTCGCGGCGTTGCGGGCCGAGGGCTGGGAGACGGTGGAGGTGCCGCCGGCAGACGACTGCCCGGATGCGGCGTTCGTCGAGGACACCGTCGTCGTCCTCGGCGACCTCGCCGTCATCAGCCGTCCCGGCGCGGACGAGCGGAAGCCGGAGACCGTCGGCACCGAGGTAGCCCTGGCCGGCCTGGGCTACCGGATCGCGCGGATCGAGGCCCCGGGCACCCTCGACGGCGGCGACGTGCTCAAGCACGGCGGGACGTTGTGGGTGGGTCTGGGCGGCCGCACCAACGCCTCGGGCGTCGAGCAGCTCGCCGCGCTGCTGGCCCCGGTGGGCGCCACCGTGGTGGGCGTGCCGGTGAGCCGGGTGCTGCACCTGAAGTCCGCCGTGACCGCGTTGCCGGACGGCACCGTCGTGGGGTTCGAGCCGCTCGTCGACGACCCCACGGTGTGGGACGCGTTCCTGCCGGTGCCCGAGGAGCCGGGCGCCCACGTGGTGCTGCTGGACGGCGGGACGGTCCTGATGTCGACCAGCGCGCCTCGCACCCGCGCCCTGTTCGAGGACCGGGGGCTGCGCGTCATCGCCGTGGACATCGGCGAGTTCGAGAAGCTCGAGGGCTGCGTCACCTGCCTCTCGGTGCGGCTGCGCGGCTGAGCCCGGATCCAGGCTGAGCGCCGCTCAGGCCAGGCCGTTCGCGGCGGTCCGGGCCGGACGCGCGGCGTCGCGCAGCCAGGCCTGGAAGAACCCGTCGAGGTCCTCGCCGCTGACCTGCTCGGCCAGCGCGACGAAGGCCTCGGTCGAGCCGTTGCCACCGCTGTTGTCCCGCAGCCACTGGCGCAGCAGCCGCCAGAACGCGTCGCTCCCGATCCGGTGCCGAAGCGCCTGCAGCGCCATGCCGCCGCGCTCGTACACCGGCCACTCGAAGAGCTGGTCCGGTCCCGGGTCGGCGATGTCGAGGTCCCAGAACCACGAGTCGTCGGCGTAGTCCTTGTACGTGTCCAGCAGCCAGCTCTGCGCGGGCAGCCCGCCGTGCGTCTCGGCGTACCGGGCCTCCATGAACGTCGCCGCCCCCTCGTTGAGCCAGATGTCGCGCCAGCTCTCCACGGCGACGGAGTCGCCGAACCACTGGTGCGACAGCTCGTGCACCACGGTGCTCGAGGAGCTGAGGTCCATGTCGTACGTCGGCCGGGTCTGGTTCTCGAGCGCGAAGCCCGGGCTCAGCCGCGTGGTCAGACCCCCGGTGGTCGAGAACGGGTAGCGGCCCAGCTGTCCCTGCAGCCAGTGCACGATCGCCGGCGTGCGCTCCATCAGCCGCAGCAGGCGCACGCGCTCCGGGCGCGGGATCCCCCGGGAGACGGCGACCAGCCAGGGCAGGCCGTGGTCGCGGCCCTGACGCACCGCGAAGTGGCCGGCCGCGAAGAACGCCAGGTAGGGCGCCATCGGCTCGGCCGCGCGCCAGGACGTGGTCGCGCGGTCGCCGTGCACGGTGCGCGAGACCCGCTGCCCGTTGGCGATCACGTCCATGTCCCGGGGCACGGTGACGTGGATGTCCATGCGCGCCTTGTCCCGCGGGTGGTCGTTGGCCGGAAACCACCAGGTCGCGATGTGCGGCTCGTTCATGGCGACGACCTCGGTGTCGTCGGCGAGCCAGTTGTGCTCCCCGTCCCAGCCCTTGGCGGCCGGCCGCCCGGCGTACCGCACCACGACGTCGTACGTCGAGCCGCTGCGGATCGGCACGGCCACCCGGACCTCGTGCGGGTTCGGCCGGGACCAGTCGACCCGGCGGCCGTCGACCCGGACCTCACGGACCGGCAGCAGGAAGTCGAGCTGGAAGCCGCCGAGGGTCTCGGTGGCGTGGACGGTGAGGCGGGTCCAGCCCGAGATCCGGCGGTCCGCGAAGTCGTAGGCGTCATGGATCTCGTAGCGCCGGACGTCGATCCCGCCGTTGCCGTCGAGCGGGTAGTACGGGTCGCCGATCCCGTCGCTGCCGAAGGGCGCGGTGGTCCCCGCGAGGGACTGGCCGGGGAGGAGACCCACAAGCATCCCCGTGGCCACCAGCGCGGCGGTTCGACGCAGCCGGGCGCCGGGCCGGACGGGACGGTCGCCCGGGTGTCGTCGGTGCACGGCGTGAACCTAGCCGACCGTCGGCGCGTCGGGCCCGACACCACGCGGTGTATAACTACAGTAATTCACTCTATTTAAACTTCGAGGAGTGCTCATGAAGG
>Ga0247818_10003483_pt1 | contig 10151 bp, 9 predicted proteins | sample 13C_Glucose_Day1_FD_192424 | JGI IMG/M metagenome (GOLD analysis project Ga0247818, IMG submission 192424) | Soil microbial communities from agricultural site in Penn Yan, New York, United States - 13C_Glucose_Day1 | ecosystem: Environmental > Terrestrial > Soil > Agricultural land | place: USA...
GCAGAGTTTGCGGCGAAAGCGTTAACTGCGAAAACCGAGAAAGCGATGCTGAGGAGGGTTTGGCGTTTCATGATGGTGTGCTCCGGGGTGCTTATGGGTTGGTATGGAGCAGATGTTACGCCGGGGAATTTTCAAGAGAACTTCATTGAAATAATGGTGACTATCGATGCGGTCAATGGATCGCAGATCCCTGTGGGAGCGAGCTTGCTCGCGATGGCAATTTCACTTTCAACATATGTGTCGATTGACACACAGCAATCGCGAGCAAGCTCGCTCCCACAGGTATTCATGTGTCTGACAACGGGGCTCAAGCCTCACTGATCTGACTGACACTGGTGATCTGCCCATTCCAGACCATCTCGTAATGCGCCGTCTGCACAATCGACGAAACCGGCCTCGGCGTCATCAACGCCCAGCAATGACTGCCCGGCATCCGCACCGAGTGATAACGCAAACCGGGGCAACCGGCATCGCGCACCGCCTGCCCCAGCACACGGGAGTGGCTGTAGTCGTCTGGCGCATACACCGGATCGCTCATCGGCAGGGCCGTGGCGTCCTTCATCCCGCCATCGCCAAATGCACAGGCCAGTCCACGAAACACAAAGCGCTCATAGTTCAGGCTCGGCACCCTCGACCAATACAGCGCCTGGTGATGCCGCACCTCGGCCAACGCCGCTTCCATCGACTCCGCCAGGTACAACACCCCAAAACGGCCATCGCTGAAACGCGAGCCCGCCGGGTTGACGTGGGTAAACGGCGCAATGGCGTAGGAGCAACCCGGAATGCCGAACGGGATCTCGCGGCGCGCAATCAACTCCAGTTGACCCACCTCATTCTTCAACCGCGGATTGGTCAGAGCCTGAATCTCGAACAACACCTCGAACTCGTCCGCATCCGCCACATCATCAAACAACGCAATGGGCGGAAACTTCGAATTGACCAGGCGATAAGCCTGCAACGACTGACCGGCAAACACCGCCAACTCACTCGCCATCACCATTGCGCACCCCGCAGCATGTCGATGCGGCGGAAGGTTTCGTACAGCGAAATCATGTCGCCCTGGGCCATGATCTCCAGCGGCGAACGCCCGTTGAAAAACTCGTTGTCATTGGCCATCGAGGCAAAGCCGTACACGTTACCCGGGTTGTCGAACACCAGCCGCAACGTCGCGTGAATGTTCAACACAAAACTGATGCGCTGCATCTGGTCCGCATCCAGCGCCACCGCCCAGTCCGGGTCCCGCTGCCGGGCGCGGGTGTAGGTGCTGCGGGAAATACGCAGGATGCGACAGGCCTGATCGCTGGTGGCTTGCCACTTTTCCAGAATGCTCACGGCGGCACGCAGGCCGGTGACGCATTGGTTTTTGCTGAAGGATTGGGGTTGCAGGGGGACGGCCATGATCAATACCTATCTTGACTCCATAGACTCAAAGATAGGTTTGTTGAGTCTGTAGAGCAAATCGGTTCGACCAACGGAAAACTTCTCCCGTCGAGCATCATTGATGAAACGTCCGCCCCAACGCATCCAGCCGGGTCGCAATGGGCGGCAAGCGCCGACTGCTCAGCGCCAGTGTCTCCACATCATCCGCCGTGTTTTGCGCAATGCTTTGCACCGACTGCAAGCGCCCGACAATCTCGAAACTCGCCGTGGACTGTTCGCGGGTCGTCGTGACGATCCGCCCATTGAGCTCATCGATCTGCGAGATGTCGCTGCCGACGGCCTGCAACATTGCAGCGGCCACCTGACTGTCCTCGACGCAGCGCACTACACCTTCGCGGCTGTCCTGCATGGCCTCCACGGCTTTGCGGCTGCCTTGCTGCAAGGCCTCGATGATGGTGCGGATTTCCTTGGTGGACACCGCCGTGCGTTGCGCCAGGCTGCGCACCTCATCGGCCACCACCGCAAAGCCCCGGCCTTGCTCGCCGGCGCGCGCCGCTTCAATCGCCGCGTTGAGCGCCAGCAAGTTGGTCTGCTCGGCAATGCTGCTGATCACCTCCAGCACCGTACCGATCTGCTGCGCCTGCCCGGCCAGTACCTGCACGGTCTGGTTGGTGCCTTCCAGGCGCGAGGCCAGTTGAGTGATTTCCTGCCGCGCACGGTTCACGCTTTCCTGGCCGCGAGTGACTTGCGCGCTGGCCTGGCCGGCATGGGCAACGGCATGCTCGACATGCACCACGATGTGCTCCATCGCATCGCCCATGCGCTGCATCGACCCGGTCATCTGCGCGATTTCCGTCAACTGATGCTTCGCGCCTTTCTCCAGCGTGTTACTGGCCTTGGCCAACTCCTGGCCCAACTGACCCAAACCCTGAGAGTCACGCACCACCCCGTCCACCAACGCGGTGATCTGCATCAAAAACTGATCGAAGCGCTGTGCCAGCGACACATGCACTCGCGCCTTGTCACCTTGGCCGGCACCGACAGTGAACTGGGACGTGGTGGCGAGCATCTTGTCCAGCATGTCCTGGCTCTCCACCGCATCGGCCTGGCTGTGCATCGCCAGATAGAGCAGCGCGACGGTCTCCATCACCACATAAAAAGCGTGAACGAACACCATCGTCCAGCCACCGTGATGGGCCATCACAAACACCGGAAAACCCTGATGCTGCAGCGCATGAAACACCACGTGATGCAGCGCAATCGTCACCGCCGCCACCAGAATCGGCAGCCAGTCCCGATAAAACGTCAGCACTGCCAACAACGCAAAAATCCCGAAGTGCGACTCAATGACCCCCTCGGCCTGATTGATATGCAACGCCGCCATCACCATCAAACCCACGCCCAGCAGACAACGCATCAACCGCGTTCCGCCAATGGCTCGATACAACAGCGTCAGCAACACACTGGTGCCACCGCCCACCAGCAGCGCCTGCTTCAACGTGTCGTGCCAGAACGCCAGGCCGATAGCGAACGCGAACATCAGCCAGATCAGGCCCAGCATGATGCGGTCGGCTTTGCGGTAGTGGTCGAGGAAACGAGGGGGGAAGGGCATGTACGCTTACTCCATGTAAATGAGCCAGAAAAAAGCAGGGTTTATGGCAACACGGGACATCGCGAAGGCTTGGGTACGTTAAGGGGCAGACGTTTTCAGAGTCAGGGATGCGAATCTGTTGGCGGCATGGTCGAGCTGTATTTGAGATGTCGTGGAGAGCGTAGCCTTTGGCCATCATTCTAGGCAGCTACGACGTCGCTCGTGGAAAACAATGTCCGATATAGAGGCAAGTAATGCTGAAGTGACGGGGGAGTGCGACAGACTCCGTTGCAAAGCCTGTCGTACACCCGAGGCAGTTACGACTTCTTCGGCGGATAGTTACCGCGCAAGCCACCGGACTTGTTGCCGGTTTTGCTCGGCAGGTTCGGCACCAACGGACGGGATCTGGGTTGGGGGTTGGAGCGGCTTTGGGGTTGCGGTTGTTTGCTCATGTTCGCCTCCTGAATTTTCAGGGATTCGCGAAGTGGGTTACTGATGAAGTTTAGCTAATCGACTGTAAGCAGGGTCGTTTGGCGCTTGGGGAATGTGTTATGAGCGATCAGCTTTTCTGTTTCGGCCCCGTTGATAGACCCCCTTACGCAATTCTCGGATTCTGCCTACAACTTCGGCAGGAGTGACCCGCTATTCCAAAAAATGAAAAACGGGGAATATTGAAGGGGCAGGAAGGGGGACACTGGCCGTTCGGTGAGAGCCTTTTTAATAGCAAAGCCCGACAGGATGATCCATGCTACAAAACGACCGCGACAATCTGGAACTCGATAAACTACAAGTCGAGATCCGAAGGTTCATGGCCGAAGAAATGCGTAGCCCGACCTCGACCCGCGCTACTCTGCTGCCATTCGGCATCGGTGCCGCCCTGGCACTGATAATCTTTGCCGCCGCCGCCATAGTCGTCCGACTGCTCTAGTCACTTGTCCTCCCCCTGATGGCTGGGGCGTCTTGTTGATTCATACGAATTGAATCGAGCAGACGAAAAAAAGCCCGCGATGGGGAGAGCGGGCTGGAAATCACAAAGGAGCTGGATCCACCGTATGCCAATGGATGTGAAAATACTGTGATAGATGTCTGATTACTTGCTCGCGTTCGATTTGACGTAGCTGTGTGCCCTGCGAAGTCATACCGGTTGCATCACCTTTCGATGCACCCACTGAGCCGCGCTTTGCAGTTCCAGAACTTGCCAATGGAGGCGTTCCAGCAAGGCATTGTGGCCGACGCTGATCAGGATCGTCTTCGGCAGCGTTTGTTTGAGTAACTGATAGCAGCGCGCCTCGTTCGCCGCATCCAGCGCCGAACAGCACCGCGGGGCGGGCCAACAGGGCGCGGACGAAGGCACAGCGTTGCTGTTCGCCAACGCTCAGGATTTGCGACCAGTCCAGTTCGTCATCCAGTTGCTCGCTCAAGTGTTGCATTGCCGTAGCCGGACGGTGCGCTGATCAGCAGGCTGTCACCGGGCTCAAGTGAAAGGTTGAAGCTATTGAGCAAGCGCCGACCGTTCGGCAACCAGATGTCCAGATCCTTGCGAATGCCAGTCAGTTAAGCGTTTAAGCACCGCAAACCTTGTGGGAGCGAGCTTGCTCGCGATGACGGTTGGACAGTCACATAAGGGGTGACTGACGGTCCGCTATCGCGAGCAAGCTCGCTCCCACAATGTCCGGGGCTTAACTGACAGGCATTGGCCGAATAGGCGCCTTTTTTCATCACTGAGGCGGAGTAAAAATCCAGTCGTAATCGTCTGCTTTTGTCCGGTTGCTGCCTGTCGTGAAGGGCAGTAAACGACCCAACGCGGTCTCCGAAGAATCATGAGGCTGCCGCAAGATGGACTTAGACGCCTTCAGCCCCTTGCCGCAGGACTTGTATCAGCTGTCCAACAACGTGTGCTTCGACGGCACCTTCACTTGCGCCCGCCTCAAAAGCAGCGCAACAAGCCGATGCGTCGCCGTTGCAGATACGGTAAACGGCAATGACACTGCCAGGTCCGCAGCCTGTGTGTCCGCATAGGGAAAGTCCGCCGTCAATCGAACCCTGCATCACACCAAGGCCATAGCCCGGGGCGATCCATGGGCGCCCGGGAATCGGGCCACCCAATGTTCGTGCTGCCTGCATCTCCAGGAGCAGGCCCGGGGAGAGAAGGTCTCCAGAGAGGAGTCGATCCAAGAATAGCGCTGCTTGTGAAATTGGACCGATCAACAAACCATGATAGACCCAGGCGGGGTCATAATTTAAGGTCCCTCCAAGATGGGCCGTATGTAAGTCTGCACGCGTTTTAGCGAAGCGAACGTTCGACAGGCCCAGAGGGATAAGTACACGTTGACTCACTGCATCATCAAGCGTCAGATCCGTTAGCTGTTCAATGAGCCTGCCGATGAGCAAGTAGCCAACATTCGAGTAGCGCCAATCGGTTCCGGGGCTGTATCGAAGTCGAGCACCATCAAGGCGTTGCATCATTTCACTTGCCGACCAAGCTGACTCATTGTTAGCAACGGCGGCGTGATACTCCGCAAGTTCGCCATAATCGGCGAGACCTGCCTCATGTCGCAGTAGTTGGCGTAACGTGAAAGGCTGATCAAGAATTGGGTCGTCCAATCCGACCAGCGCATCACGCACCAATGATAGGGCTGTCGCTGCCAGGACTGTTTTAGTAAAACTCCACCAGGGGGCCATCAGTTCTGATCGGTCAGGCGTTCGTGGTTGACCATTTGATACGAGTGAACTGAGCATTGGCTTCCTTGGAGTGTTGAGCGGATCGACAGCTCCACAAGATATCTCATTCACTTTACTTCGCCAGAGTGAAAAGCCAGTCGTTTGTACTGTCATGAACGACGGCTCTTGGCCGATAGCTGCCTATCGAGTAGACAGCTATTGACCCGTCGGTACCGGTCAAGTTCTTGCGCGGTTCTTTCTTGAGTAACAGTCTGGGCAGTGGAGGGACGGCTACCTGGTGGTCTTGGCAAACGTCAGTCGTAGTTGATGATCCCTAGTTGTTTGGCCATGAACAGTTCGTTTCGTTCTACGATTTCTTCGACAACCTTACCTTCCCCGTTAAAACGGAAATACGTAAGGGCTGTCCAAGTCAGGCTCTTACCTTCAACGTTAAAACCATGCCACGTATTTGACCCGGTGGCGAAATGCGTCAATGCGACCACCACAACGTCATCAGTGACGACTTCCTTACTGAAGGTAGTGTTAATTGCCTGGTATCGATCGAGAACATTTGTGCTCAAGGCTCGCTTGAAGTTTTCCAGACCATGGATTGGAGCGTCGCAGTCAGGCCGGTGCACAATTACGTCGATGTCAAAGTATTCGGAAACTCGCTCGGCATCTTTTCCGTCTACGCAGTATTTAAAGTAATTTTTAACGGTTTCGAGGTTTTTGGCACTCATATAGTTCTTGCTCCGATTATGTTGATGATGGCGAAACTAGCCAGCAACTAAAAGCAACGACAAGAAAAGCTCTTGCTTTCAACTGTTAAGTTTTCAAGTCTGGTTGAGTGTTGTCGCTTCGGCGCGGCAACAAAGGCAGTGCATGTTGCTGGTGATATTTTCTATTAATCCGCCCTAGGTCTTTTAGGGGGGCTTTAATCATGCGTTCGAGTAGGAAGACGGCTCCCATGGACAGATTCTAGGGGGGGTTATGGTATTCGTAAATCTAGAATATAGTGATGGTGGTATCGGGAATTGGAATATCACATGGGACTGGACAGACTGGAAAGATGGGCGACAGTAAGGCACTTTCGCTTAGCTATAGCCTTGTTCGAATATGGCAGTGTCGTGCATGCAGCGCGCTCGCTTCACCTCTCACAGCCAACTGCCAGCAAGCTCTTGCAAGACCTTGAAGAGGCCGTGGGGGCTCAGCTCTACATACGGAACCGTCGAGGCGTTACACCTACAGAGCTTGGTCGGGCCTTTGTAGAGCGCAGCCGAATGGTGCTTGCCCAGCTAGACCATGTCTCCCAAGCTATTGATGCTCTTGGCAAGGGGCATGCGGGACGTGTTGCCATAGGAAGTGTGCTAACCGGATCAAGTTATCTCGTGCCTGCGGCTATTGCACGGCTTTGGAAAAAACAGCCAAGTGTCAGTATTAAAATTGTCGATGGAGTGAGTGGCGAACTGATACCTCGACTTATCTCGGGAGAGCTAGACTTCCTGATCGGGAGGCTTTCCGATGTTGGCTCAAGTGCTGCTGTCTCTCAAGAAGCTCTTTTTAGCGAGAATGCCATCGTTGTTGCGAGGAGGGGACATCCTCTTGTTCAACAATCAAAGGTTCAACTTGAAGAACTCGCACGCGAAGCCTGGATTCTTCCACCCGCAGAGACGACCTTGCGGAAGCAGTTTGATAGCATCTTTTATCGGGAAAATGTTGATCCGCCGTGTGCAGCTATAGAAACGGTGTCCTTCTTCAATATACTTTGGCTATTAAAACAGACAGACCTTCTTGGGATATTGCCCCAGTCGGTTGTTTTCGATCCGGCACACAGTAGTAGCCTTGTTCCGCTTCCCGCTTTAGAACCTATGATTCTGGAACAGATCGGTATTTCCCGCTTGGCAGGTACTACTTTACCGCCTGCCGCTTCCGCTTTAGTGGAGGCATTAAGGGAAGTGATGCATGGCACCTTAGACATCAGGGTGGACTTTCGAGGATGACTGAATTTAGTTCTCTGTAGTGAATGCTATGAGTCATGTTCAATCAGTCGCCATTGGCATGAATTTCCTCAGCCACCTGCGTTTCTGTCTGTGATGTTTTCGGCTGCTTCTGGCTGAAAGCGGTCCTTGGATGAGCGTCCGGTCTTGGCCTGTTCCCTTCGATACCGGCCGATCTATCCCTGCCGACCGGGTCTCTGGCAACGTTTGATAGCCCGCATCCGGCAACCCGATCCTAAGAGCGACCTGCCAACAGCGTCATACCTCAACTTCGCAAAACCCTCAAAGCAACCGTTCAATGGCAGAATCTCCTCAACTTGATCGTTTTGGAGAACTCCATGCTTCGTGCGTTTGAACGAAGGCTCGACCCCTTTCCTCCTGACGAGGTACCACCGCCACCCGATGGCCTGGCTCGCTTCCTGTGGGCCTGTACGCGGGGCGCCCGCGGTTACATCCTTGCACTTGCGCTACTAAGTGCCGGTGTGTCGATTTACGAAGCCTGGCTGTTTTCTTTCCTCGGGCAGGTCGTGGACCTGCTCTCGACCTGGCAGGCAGGCGGTGAAGCAGCTGCGCAGGAAAGTCGCGTGTTGTGGGGCATGGGCATCGTAATGGTGACCAGTGTCGGGCTGGTGGCGTTGCGCACCATGGTGCAGCACCAGATATTGGCGATTAACTTGCCGTTGCGGCTGCGCTGGGACTTCCATCGCCTGATGTTGCGACAAAGCCTTTCGTTTTTTTCCGATGAGTTTTCCGGCCGAGTCACTACCAAGGTGATGCAGACTGCGCTAGCGGTGCGCGACGTGCTATTCACCCTTATCGAGATCGCACCCGGGATCGGGGTGTATTTCATTGCGATCATCGCACTGGCCGGCGGCTTCGCTCTGAAACTGATGCTGCCTTTCGTTGCCTGGGTCGTCTTGTTCGGCCTGGCCATGCTGTACTTCGTGCCCCGTCTGGGGAAAGTCGGGCAGGAACAGGCTAATGCGCGGTCGATGATGACCGGGCGTATCTCGGACGCCTACACGAACATCACTACGGTGAAACTGTTCTCCCACTCCAATCGTGAAGCGCACTTCGCGCGCGCAGCGATGGAGGATTTCAAGCACACCGGCTTTCGCCAGATGCGCCTGGTAAGCCAGTTCGAAATCGTCAACCAGGCATTGGTGGTGGCGTTGATCATGGCAGCGGGTGGTTATGCCCTGTGGCTATGGCACCAGGGTGAGGTCGGCGCAGGTGCCGTGGCGGCAATCACCGCCATGGCGTTGCGTATCAATGGCATGTCGAACTGGATCATGTGGCAAATGACCTCGCTGTTCGAGAGCATCGGCACCGTGCAGGATGGCATGGCAACGCTGACCCAGGGCACCAAGGTGCAGGACGCGCCGGGTGCCGGCGTGCTGGTGACCTCCGGCGGCGCGGTAACCTTCGATAAGGTGAGCTTCAATTACAATGGTGAACGCCAGGTGCTCGATGGCCTGAGCCTGAGCATCCGCCCGGGCGAAAAAATCGGCTTGGTTGGCCGCTCTGGCGCCGGCAAATCCACGCTTATCAACTTGCTGCTGCGTTTCTATGACGTCGACAGCGGGGAGATTCGCATCGACGGCCAAAACATCGCACAAGTGACGCAAGACAGCCTGCGTGGCTGCATCGGTATGGTCACGCAGGATACCTCACTGCTGCACCGTTCCATTCGCGACAACATCGCCTACGGCCGTCCCGATGCGACCGACGCGCAAATCCGCAGCGCCGCGGCCAATGCCCAGGCCGATGAATTCATAAGTCAATTGAGCGACCGGCAAGGCCATACCGGTTACGACACCCTTGTGGGTGAGCGCGGCATCAAGCTGTCGGGCGGCCAGCGCCAACGCGTCGCGATTGCCCGGGTGATGCTCAAGAACGCCCCGATCCTGCTTCTTGACGAGGCCACCAGCGCGCTGGATTCGGAAGTCGAAGTGGCCATTCAGGAAAGCCTCGATGAAATGATGCAGGGCAAGACTGTGATCGCCATCGCCCATCGGCTGTCCACGATTGCAGCCATGGATCGGCTCATCGTCATGGATGACGGACGCATCATCGAACAGGGCACCCACACCGAATTGCTCGGGAAGAATGGCGTCTATGCGCGGCTTTGGCAGCATCAAAGCGGCGGGTTCCTGGGGGAGGATAAGGGCGTGGTAGAAGAGGCTATGGATCAGGCGTGAGTGTGAAGGGTACGCAGCAGGGGGAGGGGCGCCGACTGGCCGATAGCTGCCTGACGCGATGGGCAGCTACCGACCGGTTGAGTCCACAACACAAAGCTGACGGTCGGCTTGGCTCAGATTCAGATTGAGCAAGCCGGTCTCTCACCCAACCGCTCTACCAACCTTACGAGATAACCGTCGGGATCCTGGACGATGAATTCGCGCTGGCCTACTTCTACATTGTCCGCCCGATACCAGGTGTCTTTGCATTCTCGATAGAGAGGAAATCCAACCTGATCAAGTTTTTGGATGATGGGTGCGACAGCCTCAACATCAATCTGT
>Ga0247818_10003484_pt1 | contig 10151 bp, 4 predicted proteins | sample 13C_Glucose_Day1_FD_192424 | JGI IMG/M metagenome (GOLD analysis project Ga0247818, IMG submission 192424) | Soil microbial communities from agricultural site in Penn Yan, New York, United States - 13C_Glucose_Day1 | ecosystem: Environmental > Terrestrial > Soil > Agricultural land | place: USA...
TTTGTGCTATATTCCGCGCCCGCGATTTTTCACTTCAACACCGGTCGTCGACATGCAAGCAGCCAAGCCGTTATTTGACTATCCAAAATATTGGGCCGAATGTTTCGGGCCAGCGCCATTCCTGCCGATGAGCAGGGAGGAGATGGATCAGCTTGGCTGGGATTCCTGTGACATCATCATTGTTACCGGAGATGCCTACGTCGATCACCCGTCGTTCGGCATGGCGATCATTGGCCGGCTGCTGGAGTCTCAGGGCTTTCGCGTCGGGATCATTGCGCAGCCGAACTGGCAGTCCAAAGACGACTTCATGAAGCTCGGCGAGCCGAACCTTTTCTTCGGGGTTGCGGCGGGCAACATGGACTCGATGATCAACCGTTACACCGCGGACAAGAAAATCCGTTCCGACGACGCCTACACGCCGGGCGGCATGGCCGGCAAGCGTCCGGATCGCGCGAGCCTGGTTTACAGCCAGCGCTGCAAGGAAGCCTACAAGCACGTGCCGATCGTCCTCGGCGGCATCGAAGCTTCCCTGCGCCGCATTGCGCACTATGACTACTGGCAGGATCGCGTGCGTAACTCGATCCTGATCGACGCCAGCGCCGATATTCTGCTGTACGGCAACGCCGAGCGCGCGATCGTCGAAGTAGCCCAGCGTCTGTCCTACGGTCACAAGATCGAAGACATCACCGACGTGCGCGGCACCGCGTTCATTCGTCGCGATACGCCGAAAGACTGGTATGAAGTCGATTCGACGCGCATCGACCGTCCGGGCAAGGTCGACAAGATCATCAACCCGTACGTGAACACCCAGGACACTCAGGCCTGCGCCATCGAACAGGAAAAGGGTCCGGTTGAAGATCCGCAGGAAGCCAAGGTCGTACAGATCCTGGCCAGCCCGCGCATGACCCGCGACAAGACCGTGATTCGTCTGCCATCGGTTGAAAAGGTCCGTGGCGACGCTGTTCTGTATGCTCACGCCAACCGTGTGTTGCACCTCGAAACCAACCCGGGCAACGCCCGCGCACTGGTGCAGAAGCACGGCGAAGTCGACGTCTGGTTCAACCCGCCGCCGATTCCGATGACCACCGAAGAAATGGACTACGTGTTCGGCATGCCTTACGCCCGTGTTCCGCACCCGGCGTATGGCAAGGAGAAGATCCCGGCCTACGACATGATCCGTTTTTCGGTGAACATCATGCGTGGCTGCTTCGGCGGCTGCACCTTCTGCTCGATCACCGAGCACGAAGGCCGGATCATCCAGAACCGTTCCGAAGAGTCGATCATTCGCGAAATCGAAGAGATCCGCGACAAGGTGCCGGGCTTCACCGGCGTCATTTCCGACCTCGGCGGCCCGACCGCGAACATGTACCGCATCGCCTGTAAAACGCCGGAAATCGAATCGGCGTGCCGCAAGCCGTCCTGCGTGTTCCCAGGCATCTGCCCGAACCTCAACACCGATCACTCGTCGCTGATTCAGCTGTACCGCAGCGCCCGTGCGTTGCCGGGTGTGAAGAAAATCCTGATCGCTTCCGGCCTGCGCTACGATCTCGCGGTCGAGTCGCCGGAGTACGTCAAAGAGCTGGTGACCCATCACGTCGGTGGTTACCTGAAGATCGCCCCGGAACACACCGAGGAAGGTCCGCTCAACCAGATGATGAAACCGGGCATTGGCAGCTATGACAAGTTCAAGCGCATGTTCGAGAAGTACACCAAGGAAGCGGGCAAAGAGCAGTACCTGATTCCGTACTTCATCGCCGCCCACCCGGGCACCACCGACGAAGACATGATGAACCTCGCGCTGTGGCTCAAGGGCAATGGCTTCCGCGCTGACCAGGTGCAGGCGTTCTACCCGTCGCCGATGGCCACCGCCACCGCGATGTACCACTCGGGCAAGAACCCGCTGCGCAAGGTCACTTACAAGAGCGACGGCGTGACCATCGTCAAGAGCGAAGAGCAGCGTCGTCTGCACAAGGCGTTCTTGCGTTATCACGACCCGAAAGGCTGGCCGATGCTGCGTGAAGCGTTGATCCGCATGGGCCGTGGTGATCTGATCGGTTCGGGCAAGGATCAGTTGATTCCGACCCATCAACCGGCCACCGACAGCTACCAGAGCGCCCGTCGCAAGAACTCGACGCCGGCCGGCAGCCATAAAGTGGCGAAGGAAGGCAAAGAGAAGACCACCAAGATCCTCACTCAGCACACCGGTTTGCCGCCGCGTGCCAGTGATGGCGGTAATCCTTGGGACAAGCGTGAGCAGGCCAAGGCTGCGGCGTTTGCCCGCAACCAGCAGGCGGCGAAAGAGCGTAAAGACGCCGCGAAAGGCAAAGGGCCGAAGCCGACCCGTAAGCCGGTCGTACCGCGCTAAACATCGCTTGAGCTGAACAGAACGCCAACCTTCGGGTTGGCGTTTTGCATTTCTGGGGCTGGATATTGGGTTGTCCGCAAGATCCATCCCCCTCACCCCAGCCCTCTCCCCCATGGGGGGCGAGGGGGAAGGGAGCAGATCTCTGTGCCTTTCAAGCCTGAGTTCGACTCAATACTTTCAAGTCGGCGTATCTCGAACATCCAACGCGGTCAGTCCCCTCTCCCTATGGGCGGTCCGACGTTTCGGGAGGGTTAGGGTGAGGGGCTCTCCGCAACATTTACGTGCAATCAGCCCAAACCATTTCCCCGCATCGCCCGATTTTGGTGCTGTACTGCCCTAAGCATTCCGGGAAAGCGCCCAAGCCTGTGCATGGCATAAGTCTTGCGCGCTTTCGAATACGCTTAGGCTCGCAGGAGGCACGCCGTGTCGATTCATGTCGCATTGCATCACGTCACGCATTACCGCTACGACCGCGCTGTCGAACTCGGCCCGCAGATCGTGCGCCTGCGCCCGGCCGCCCACAGCCGCACGCGGATTCTGTCGTATGCGCTGAAAGTCTCGCCCGAGCAGCATTTCATCAACTGGCAGCAGGACCCGCAGGGCAATTACCTCGCCCGATTGGTATTCCCCGAGAAAACCGACGAATTACGCATCGAAGTCGATCTGCTCGCCGAGATGGCGGTGTTCAACCCGTTCGACTTCTTCCTCGAGCCCTACGCCGAGAAAATCCCTTTCGCCTACGCCGCCGATGAACGCAAGGAACTGGCGCCGTATCTCGAAACCCTGCCGCTGACGCCGAAATTCAAAGCCTATCTGGACGCCATCGACCGTACGCCATTACCAGCGGTGGATTTTCTCGTGGCGCTCAACCAGCGCCTGAGCGAAGACATCGGTTACCTGATCCGCATGGAACCGGGCGTGCAAACCCCGGAGCACACCCTCGAACATGCCTCCGGTTCCTGCCGGGATTCGGCGTGGCTGCTGGTGCAATTGCTGCGCAACCTCGGCTTGGCCGCGCGATTTGTTTCCGGATATCTGATTCAACTGACCGCCGACGTGAAAAGCCTCGACGGCCCGTCTGGCACTGAAGTCGATTTCACCGACCTGCACGCCTGGTGCGAGGTGTATTTGCCGGGTGCCGGCTGGATCGGTCTGGATGCGACGTCAGGGCTATTTGCCGGTGAAGGGCACATCCCGTTGGCCTGTAGTCCCGATCCGTCCTCGGCGGCACCGATCAGTGGCTTGGTCGAGCCGTGCGAATGTGAATTCAGCCACGAAATGTCGGTGGAGCGGATCTGGGAGGCGCCGCGCGTCACCAAGCCTTACACCGATGAGCAGTGGCTGGCGATTCAGGCACTCGGCCGACAGATCGACGCCGACCTGCTGGCGGATGACGTACGCCTGACCATGGGCGGCGAACCGACCTTCGTGTCCATTGATGATCCGGATGGCGCCGAATGGAACACCGCCGCACTGGGCGCGGACAAGCGCCGGCTCTCTGCCGAACTGTTCCAGCGCATGCGCAAACATTACGCGCCGAAAGGCCTCGTGCATTTTGGTCAGGGCAAGTGGTATCCCGGCGAGCAACTGCCGCGCTGGTCGCTCAATTGCTACTGGCGTCGCGACGGCGTGCCGATCTGGCACAACGATGCATTGATTGCCGATGAGCAGCAGGATTACGGCGCCAATGGCGAATTGGCCGGACGCTTCCTCGCCAGTGTCGCCGAGCGACTGAAGTTGCCTACGCGTTTTGTGTTTCCGGCCTACGAAGACAATTTCTATTACCTCTGGCGTGAGGGCACCTTGCCCGGCAACGTCAGCGCCGAAGATTCACGTCTGGAGGAGCCGCTGGAGCGCGCACGCCTGCGCAAGGTCTTCAGTCAGGGCCTCAACAAAGTCATTGGCCAAGTGCTGCCGCTGGCGCGCACGGCCAAGGGCGATCAATGGCAGAGCGGGCGCTGGTATCTACGTGACGAGCACTGTCGACTGGTACCCGGGGATTCGCCGTTGGGCTATCGCTTGCCGCTGGGCTCGCAGCCGTGGGTGAAAGCGGCCGAGTATCCGTTTATCCATCCCCAGGACCCGAATCAGGACTTCCCTGAGCTGCCGGAAACCGCGCAGCTCAACCGTCACGGCGAACCGGCTGCGACTGACGAACGCGCGCCGAAAATCGACGAGTCCGCTGACTGGCTGACCCGCACGGCATTCTGCGCCGAGGCTCGCGAGGGCCGCTTGTACCTGTTCATGCCGCCGCTGGAGCGCGTCGAGGATTATCTTGAACTGGTGGCCGCCATCGAAGCGACGGCTGAAGAGCTGTATTGCCCGGTGTTGCTGGAGGGCTACGAGCCGCCGAGCGATCCGCGCCTGAGCAACTTCCGCATCACCCCGGATCCGGGCGTGATCGAGGTCAACGTGCAGCCCTCGGCGACTTGGGACGAGTTGGTCGAGCGCACCGAGTTTCTCTATGAAGAGGCGCGCCAGACCCGCCTGACCAGCGAAAAATTCATGATCGACGGCCGCCACACCGGCACCGGCGGCGGCAATCATTTCGTGCTCGGCGGCGCGACACCGGCCGATTCGCCGTTTCTGCGTCGCCCGGATCTGTTACGCAGTCTGATCAGTTACTGGCATAACCATCCGTCGCTGTCGTATCTGTTTTCCGGATTGTTCATCGGCCCGACGTCTCAGGCGCCACGGGTTGACGAGGCGCGCAATGACGCGCTGTACGAACTGGAAATCGCTTTCGCGCAAATGCCCGAACCGGGCGAGGAGTGCGCGCCATGGCTGGTCGACCGACTGCTGCGCAACTTGCTGATCGACGTCACCGGTAACACGCACCGCGCCGAGTTCTGCATCGACAAACTGTACTCACCGGACGGCGCCACCGGGCGTCTTGGTTTGCTGGAATTGCGTGCGTTTGAGATGCCGCCTCACGCGCGCATGAGTCTGGCCCAGCAGTTGTTGCTGCGGGCGCTGGTCGCACGTTTCTGGCGTGAACCTTATGCACCGCCGAAACTGGCGCGTTGGGGCACCGAACTGCACGACCGTTTCTTGCTGCCGCACTTTATCGAACAGGACTTCGCCGACGTCATCGTCGAACTGAACAACGCCGGTTATCCGCTGCGGGCGGAATGGTTCGCGGCACATCTGGAGTTTCGTTTTCCCAAGGTCGGCGATTACGCCGTCAACGGCATCGAACTGCAACTGCGTCAGGCGCTGGAGCCGTGGCATGTGCTGGGCGAGGAGGGCGCGGCAGGCGGCACGGTACGTTACGTCGACTCATCGCTGGAGCGTCTGCAGGTCAAACTCAAAGGGCTGCCGCCGCAGCGTTATCTGCTGACCTGTAATGGCATTGCGGTGCCGTTGCACCCGACCGGGCGCGTGGGCGAGTTTGTTGCGGGTGTGCGTTACCGCGCCTGGCAACCGACTAACTGTTTGCAACCGACAATACCCGTGCATGCGCCGTTGGTGTTCGACCTGCTCGACACCTGGATGGGGCGTTCGCTGGGCGGCTGCCAATACCACGTCGCGCATCCCGGCGGGCGCAATTACGAGAAGTTGCCGGTCAATGCCAACGAAGCGGAGAGCCGGCGCATGGCGCGATTCTTCCGCGTCGGACACACGCCGGGGAAACTTCCTGTACCGAATGTAGAAATCAGTGACGAGTTGCCGATGACAATCGATTTGCGACGTTTCTAAAGCCTACGCGACACGCGGATTTTTCGTATATCCGCGTGTCATGTGCCTGCGTTAGTCTGACCGTTCCCTGCTGTCTGCCGAGCTTTCCATGCCTGACCTGCTAGACCGCTACCCGCTCACGGCGGGCACTTATCACGAACTGCTCGACGGCAGTGGCGCGGTGCGCCCGCACTGGCGGCGGCTGTTCGATCAGTTGCAGCGCAGCACGCCGGCGCAACTGGTGCAGCGTCAGGCATTGCTGGCGCGGCAGATTCAGGAAAACGGCGTTACCTATAACGTCTATGCCGATCCCAAGGGCGCGGACCGGCCATGGGAGCTGGATCTGCTGCCGCATGTGATTGCAGCAGATGAATGGCAACAGTTGTCGGCAGGCATCGCCCAACGTGCGCGACTGCTCAACGCTGTGCTGGCGGACTTGTACGGCCCGCAACGGTTGATCAGCGAAGGCCTGTTGCCGGCAGAGCTGGTGTTTGGTCACAACAATTTTCTCTGGCCGTGTCAGCGGATCGCGCCGCCGGAAGAGATATTTCTGCATCTGTACGCTGTGGATCTGGCACGCACGCCGGACGGACGTTGGTGGGTCACGGCGGATCGCACACAAGCGCCGTCGGGCGCCGGGTATGCCCTGGAAAACCGCACCATCGTGTCGCGCGCCTTTCCCGAGTTGTACCGCGATCTGAAGGTGCAGCATCTGGCCGGCTTCTTCCGCACATTGCAGGAAACCCTCGCACGGCAGGCGCCAAGTGACGATGACGCGCCGCTGGTGGTACTGCTCACCCCGGGACGCTTCAACGAAAGTTATTTTGAACATTTGTATCTGGCTCGCCAGCTCGGCTACCCGCTGGTCGAGGGCGGTGACCTGACGGTGCGCGATGCCACGGTCTACCTGAAAACCCTCAGTGGCTTGCGTCGGGTACACGCGATCATGCGCCGGCTCGATGATGATTTCTGCGATCCGCTGGAGCTGCGTACGGACTCGGCGCTCGGCGTGCCCGGTCTGCTCGAAGCCGTGCGTCAGGGGCGAGTGCTGGTTGCCAACGCGTTGGGCAGCGGCGTTCTGGAGTCGCCGGGTTTGCTGGGTTTTCTGCCGAAGATCAACCAATACCTGTTTGGCGAAGAGCTGATCTTGCCGTCAATCGCGACGTGGTGGTGCGGCGAGCCGCCAGTGCTGGCGCAGGCCTTGGAAAAACTACCTGAGCTGTTGATCAAACCGGCGTTTCCCTCACAAAGCTTCGCGCCCGTTTTTGGCCGCGATCTGAGTGAAAAACAGCGGCAGGCGCTTGCCGAACGCATGCAGGCGCGCCCTTATGCCTACGTTGCGCAAGAATTGGCTCAGCTGTCGCAAGCGCCGATCTGGCAGGCCGAAAACGGTCAACTGCAACCACGGGCGATCGGCATGCGCATGTACGCCGTGGCCGGTGGTGACGGTTATCGTGTGCTTCCCGGTGGTCTGACCCGGGTGGCCGCCGAGGCCGATGCCGAAGTGGTATCGATGCAGCGCGGTGGGGCGAGCAAGGACACTTGGGTGCTTGGCGATCGTCCACCCAGCGGCGAGCAATGGAAGAGCCAGCGTAATGTCGGTGTGCACGATCTGGTGCGGCGCGATCCTTATCTGCCTTCGCGGGTCGTTGAAAACCTGTTCTGGTTCGGCCGTTACTGCGAACGCTGCGACGACAGTGCGCGGCTGCTGCGCATCATGCTTGCGCGGTATGTCGACGGTGATGACCCGCAAGCGCTGCAGGCGGCGGTCGATCTCGGTGAGCGACTGACGCTGTTACCGGACGAAGGCGAATTGCCGGAGCGCTTGCTCGCTGCATTGCTCGGTGAAGACTGGTCGTTCAGCCTGCGTTCCAATCTGCAACGCTTGCAGTGGGCGGCCTCACAGGTGCGCGGCAAGCTTTCGCGGGAGAACTGGCAGGCGCTGGTGGAGTTGCAGCGCGAAGCGATGGAACTGGACACCGACGAGCCTGACTTCGGCGAACTGCTGGATTTCCTCAACCGGCTGGTGATGTCGCTGGCGGCGCTGTCCGGATTTGCCCTCGACGACATGACCCGCGATGAAGGCTGGCGCTTTCTGATGATTGGCCGGCGCATCGAGCGACTGCAGTTTCTCAGCAGCAGCCTCGCGGCGTTTCTGCGCGGCGCCGGAGCGTTTGATCAAGCGGGCCTCGAATGGCTGCTGGAATTGGGCAACAGCAGTATCACCTACCGTTCGCGTTATCTGGCGGTGGCGCAATTGATTCCGGTGCTCGACCTGCTGTTGCTCGATGAGCAGAACCCGCACGCGGTGTTGTTCCAGTTGAAACTGGTGACCCGCACCTTGAAACGTTTGAACGATGATTTCGCTGTGCCGCGGGAGGCCGGGCTGCCGCGACTGGTCGAGCGTCTGGCGCGGTTCGATCTCGGTTGTCTGGAGAATCCACTGTTCGGTGAATCCAGCGTACGAGCGGCGCTGAATGGTCTGGCGGATCTGCTGCAAGAGATTGCCGAGGCCAGTGGGCAGGTCTCGGATCGTCTGGCATTGCGCCATTTCGCCCATGTCGATGACGTCAGCCAACGCACGGTGTCCGTTTGATGAATGCTCGATACCAGATTTTCCACGACACCTGTTACCACTACGACAGCCCGGTGTCTTTGGCGCAGCAATTGGCGCACTTGTGGCCGCGAAAATGCGACTGGCAGCGCTGTACCGAACAGCAATTGCTGATCAGTCCGGACCCGACGGCCCGACGCGATGAGTTGGATGTATTCGGCAATCCGTTGACCCGACTGGCCTTCGAACGCCCGCATGACGAGTTGCAGGTCAATGCACAACTCACCGTTGAAGTGCTGGCGCGGCCGGCGCTGGATTTCAATCAGTCGCCTGCCTGGGAGCTGACCCGCGATGCGCTGACCTACAGCAGCCAGCCGTTGTCCGCTGAGTTGCTCGAAGCCTGTCGCTACCGGTTTCAGTCACCGTACGTGCATTTGAAGCGTAGCTTCGTCGAGTTCTCTCAGAGTTGTTTCCCGCCGGGGCGACCATTGCTGCTGGGCGTGCAGGACTTGATGCAGAAGATCTTCAGCGAGTTCACTTTTGATGCCGAGGCGACCCAAGTGGCGACCCCGCTGGTGGAAGTGCTGGAGCGGCGACGCGGGGTCTGTCAGGACTTCGCGCACTTGATGCTGGCGTGCGTGCGCTCGCGAGGGTTGGCAGCGCGTTATATCAGCGGTTACCTGCTGACCCAGCCACCGCCGGGGCAACCACGCTTGATCGGCGCCGATGCTTCGCATGCCTGGGTGTCGGTGTTTTGTCCGGTGCTGGGCTGGGTGGATTTTGATCCGACCAACAATGTGCAACCGGCGCTGGAGCACATCACCTTGGCGTGGGGGCGGGATTTTTCCGATGTGTCGCCGTTGCGCGGGGTGATTCTGGGTGGGGGTAATCACGACCCGGAAGTGCGGGTCACCGTAATGCCGCTGGATTAACGATGATCAAACTGTAGGAGTGAGCCTGCTCGCGATAGCGGTGTGTCAGCGGCAAATATTTCAACTGACACACCGCTATCGCGAGCAGGCTCACTCCTACAGGGGGAATTGGGTGTTTCTGGAAGGGCTGTGAGGGCCGGCAGTGAAACTGCCAGCCCCGTCACAAATCCGCAGGGTCTGATTCGATCATCAAACCCGGTGGGGTTCAGGCGTCGGGCGCCTGATCTTTCGGTGTTTCAGTTGCATCGGTTGCATCGGTTGCATCGGTTGCATCAACATCATCTTGCGTCGCCACTTCACCGTCAGGGTTCAGTGCTGCTTCTTCAGCGGTTTGTTTCTTGCGCTGAAGCTTTTCCTCTTTCTTCTGTTCCTTTGCCAGGTCTCGTTGACGTTTGGCGAAGGAGTAATTGGGTTTGGCCATGGGCGATCCTCTTGGGTCGAAGGTGAGGTTGAGCGGCGCATATTCTGCCCTGTATCGGTGCCTCGTGGTTAGCCGGGTTTTTGGTCGACCCACTTTGGCGTGACGGTCGGCTTCCAGTTATCCAGGGCATCGAGCAGTGTTTGCGGCGATTCGCTCACTTGCAGCATGTCACGGTGTGGCGCGCGAACGAAGCCTTCGCCG
>Ga0247818_10003485_pt1 | contig 10151 bp, 11 predicted proteins | sample 13C_Glucose_Day1_FD_192424 | JGI IMG/M metagenome (GOLD analysis project Ga0247818, IMG submission 192424) | Soil microbial communities from agricultural site in Penn Yan, New York, United States - 13C_Glucose_Day1 | ecosystem: Environmental > Terrestrial > Soil > Agricultural land | place...
CCTCGAAACGAATGGAATGGATTGTATGACTACTGGCCCCAACGACTATGCGGAACGCGCCTCAAGAGCCTTCAATCGCCGTGATGTGGAGGCGATGCTTGCGTTGGTTTGCGAAGACTTCATCTACTTCGATGGTATGGGGATTCAAACCGGTCGCGAATCCATGCGCAAACGAGAGACTGCGCTGTTCGAAGCGTTCCCTGATGCCCAAGTGACCTTCACCCCATTCATGGTCGCTGACGATCGTTTGGCGCTGACTGCCTTACTGACCGGCACCTTCGCCGCACCCTTGGTGCTGCCAGGCCGGGTGATTCCACCCCATGGACGCCACATTACCGTGCACTACGCCGCACACTTCACCTTCAGAAACGGACTGGCCATCCGTGAAGAGGCCTTCTTCGACAGTGCGGTGTTGATGCCGTTAGCCGAACAGGGTGAGGGTTGAGCCATGCGCAGCGCATTTGTTACTGGAGCAACCGGCTTGCTGGGCAACAATCTAGTGCGTGAATTGGTCGCTCGTGGCTATACAGTCAAAGGCCTGGTCCGCTCAAGAGCCAAAGGTGAACAGCAGTTCAACAATCTGCCGGGAGTGGAGCTGGTCGTTGGGGACATGGCCGATGTCGACGCATTCGCAGCATCGCTGCAAGGTTGCGATACGGTGTTTCACACCGCGGCGTTCTTTCGCGACAACTACAAGGGCGGCAGCCACTGGAAGGAACTCGAAAAGATCAATGTCGACGGTACGCGGGACCTGATTCACCAGGCCTACCGCGCCGGTATACGACGGTTCATCCATACGTCTTCCATTGCCGTGCTCGACGGCGCACCTGGAATGTCCATCGATGAGACATGTCTGCGGGCCGACGCCGATGCGGATGACTACTACCGAAGCAAGATCCTCGCCGACCGTGTCGTCTTGTCGTTCCTGAAGCTCCATCCCGAGATGCATGCCTGCATGGTCCTGCCTGGCTGGATGTGGGGCCCTGCCGACATTGGCCCGACCTCCTCGGGACAGTTGGTTAACGATGTCGTGCAGGGCAAATTACCCGGACTGATCCCCGGTAGCTTCTCCGTTGTTGATGCCCGCGATGTGGCATTAGCGCAGATTGCCGCGGCCAAACATGGGCGGCGAGGTGAGCGCTATCTCGCGGCGGGCCGGCATATGACAATGCGTGAGCTGGTGCCTATTCTTGGACGCATAGCGGGCGTCAAGACACCCGTTCGACAACTACCGCTCCCCTTTCTATTCACCTTGGCGGCTGTGCAGGAGATTTATGCGCGTCTTACCAGCAAGCCCATTCTGCTGAGCATGGCAACGTTGCGCCTGTTGGTACGAGAGAACGACCGCACCTGTTTCAACCACAGCAAGAGTGAACAAGAGCTTGGCATAAGTTTCCGGGCAATAGAGCTGACAATCACCGACACGGTGGCGTGGTACCGTGATCACGATTGGTTTGAGAGTCAAACCTTAAATTCCCGGAACCGCACTCCTTCCACATTGACCGCACACCTGAACAAGGACGTAAACATACTGTGAGTAGGGAAATAATCCTGATGCGTCACGGCCAGCCAAAGCTGGTCGCTACCGACAAAATGTCAGCGCTCGAAATGAAAGACTGGATCGAGCAATACAACCAGTCCGAAATAACCAACCAACCCGTGCCGGATGCCAGCATGCAGCTCGCCGCAACCGCCACGGTGATTGTCTCAAGTAGCGCGCCTCGTGCGCTAACCTCCGTCCTGGCTCTTGGCCTGAAGCCCGCCCTCGTCGACGCGCTTTTCTGTGAAGCGCAACTGCCTTATGGTCATTGGAAACTGCCACGGCTATCGCCGTTTACCTGGGCATTTATCCTTCGAGTCTTATGGTTGTGCGGCTACTCACGCAGAGTCGAATCCGCCGGCACTGCGAGGAAACGCGCCAGCACGGCAGCTCGACGCCTTCAGTCCCTTGCCAGCGAAGGACCGGTTCTGCTGCTCGGTCATGGTTTTATGAATCGAATGATCGCCAAACAACTGGTGGCAGATGGATGGGTTCGCCAAAAACGTAACGGCAGCCGGTATTGGAGTGCGACGGTGTATCAATATGGCGGTGTTTAAAAGATGCGATCTGGCGCGGGGATTAAACGAAGCGATCGCACGGTCAATGCAGCGGGTCGCATCGGTCGCGACCTGGAACACGTCACCACCGTTTTTACAGCCTCTGGAATGGGCCAAAATCAGCCTTTTTTATGCCGACAGCGCCTTCATCAAACCGTTAGCACCCATGATTTTCATGACCCGTTTCATTTTGTAGGCAAGCACATCCAAACTCCTCTCCGCACTCACCCCGGTCCGCTTTCGGGTCAGGAAGATTTGGATCATCCTCTGTGCACCATTCCGTCCCTGGTACACAGCGGAGAAAACATGCCTATGCATCCTCCTTAGGAAATCCTATTGCTAAGTTCAACAAATGAGAATTTTATTGGCTGGCGAGAAGTCGATACCGCACAGCATTGCGACACTCGACAAGGTCCACGGTGTAGCGCTGGTGAGGGATATTGTGGGATGGGAAAACACACACATGAACAGTAACCCACATCAGCGGTTCGCTCACTCTTTGGCACGCGCCGCGTTATGCGCTGGTGCGCTCTGCTTAAGCGCGGCAAATGCGCAAGCACGGCCGCACGACCAAGAGGATTTGCGCTCCTATATGCATGGCATCGAAGCGGTCAAAGGGGCCGACGGCCGTTTTTTGATTTTCATTAGCAGTTCCGGAATTCCACCAAAAGGCGAGGACAAAAACGGCAACTGGCCGCACGACATCTACCTTTCGAAATGGGGAATCAATGATGCGCGGATCAGTCCGCCCACACTATTCATCCGAAAGCCGGAAGCGCAAGAACCGGTGTCGGTCGCCCAAACAACTGACGGCAATGTCATGCTTTCATTTGAAGACGGCTGGAATACCAGAAACGAAGTCAATCAACGTTATGGCGTTTACGATGCGAAGCTGCGACCGATCGCGCCGTATCCGCGCAACGTTGCGACCGGCGGACATTCCGGCCATGTTGCCGCGGCAGGAAAGCATTTCGTCGTGTTGTATTCCGAGGACTGGGTCAACGGTGGCGGTGTCGATGATCTCGGTACCGGCAATGGTGTATATGCAAAGGTCTTCGATAGTCACGGCCACCTGCTCAGTACGTCCGATGTAGCACCCCAGCGGCGTGAATGGTGGCCGATGATTGCTGGTTCCAGCAATCGCGCGCTACTGGTCTGGCAACAATTCGTACCTGATCAAACCTCTGCAAATTTGAAGATAACGGTACTCGATCCTGAGACCGGGAAACTCTCCGCACATACAATCCTGAGATCCGGCTTGAAGTACTACACCTACAAAGCCAAATATATTCCATCGGTCGATCGTTTTCTCGTGACCGGTACAACGGTGAACGGCAAAGGTTTTGCGTACTTGATCAACAACGACGGCAAAGTCAGCGCGACGTTGGAATGCATGCCGGCAACTGTGAGGGGAGCCGATGTTGTCGCCAGCGAGAATATCGCCTACACGCCTTCGCAAGACAACCGCCTTCTGCACCTGGAGCTCACACCCTCTTCAATCAAGCTGAAAGCTGTGCAGCGCTCGCCACTGACTTGGTCCTATATCGGGAGCCTCGGACTGATGCGAAATCCCTCTTCAATTCATTGGATATCGCTGACAAAGAATGGAGTCGAGGAAACCGATTTTGATTTGCGCAATGCGGTGCAACCCGATCGATCCGACCTGTGCCTATGATGGTTGCGCCAAGGCGGAAGGGTAAATTTCTGTCATTACCGAAATTTTTTCTGCCGCACCCCAACCTCTATAAGTGGAACAGTCAACTGGGCAAGCGCAGCCTTGGCGCTGTCTTAGTACCCAATCACTCGACGTTTTCCAAGAATCGTCACGGCCGTTTCCGGGACAGCGATCTGTTTCGCTGGTTGTTCAATGAAGGGCTGCGTTGTTCTCGCTGCTGCCATTCCAAAGCGTTCCCCACGTCCGCTGAGGGAGGCCTCGCTTGGGGAGACACCTTGAGCATGGAGTGCAAGAAACCCCTGCGTAACTGCATTCGTTATGCAGGCCGATCCGGTGGCACGCCGGATACTCGTCACATGGCGCAGGCCGAGTGCAGAAATCAGGCGTGCAGCACTGTTCGATCAAGCAAATTATACGAAAGCCCCGACTCAAACAAACCCAACGAAGCCCCCGAACGCGCCCTCGACTCCCCCGGTCCCTCGACAGCCGACATCAAAGCCACCCCGCGTACACCCAGCACCCTGTTCACCGTCGACCCGCAGGCCACGACCGAAACCCTCGCGGTCTATCTGGTCGAGACGCTAGCCTCGGTCGACGTGACGGTTCATCACCTGGTGGATCATCTGGACGGCGGATCGCGCAATGCCCTGCTGGGCATTTCCAACAGCATCATGCTCGCGGAAATCACGGCGAACCGGATGCTGGATCAGATCGATCCACCCGCCTGAGGCAAACGCGTCCACGATGCGGCTATGCAGCGGTCCCTTCATTATTGGGCACCGCATTTCAGCGAAGCAAAACAAACAGATCCACCCCTCAATTGATCTGCACAACAACCGGACCTTCCGTAACGATCGGCGGCTCCGCGTGGATATCTGATGCATTTTTCTGAATCCACTCACGTGCGACTTTCAAGCTCGCATCGCTGCCGGCCTTGTCCGTGCAAACAGTCACCGCCGTACCACCATCACCCGTATTCAGCAGTGTGTAGCTGACGAGGCCGGGCACGGTCCGCAGGGCAGCTTCGACGTCGGTTTTGCGTTCTTCCAAACGCTCGAAAAGCCGCCTTGCTCCAGTACCCAAGTAGGTTCTTATCACCGCATACATAGTCGTCTCCTTTGGGAGCAGCGTCTCAATGCCGATCCAGATCCGCTGATGGCCGCTCTCACCCAGGTTTCAGTTCACCCCGATTTATTAAGCTTAGCCTCACGCCGACGACGAGCGAAATGCAACGACCACCGGCCGCAGTTGGCCGTTTTCTGCCGCCGAAAAAAATTCAGTGCGCGTGGTCATCGTTCAGCTTGATCCTGCCCCCGGCTCACCGTCCCAATATGCTAAGAAACTGTCCCGCCGCGCCCACAGCCTCGTGCCCGAGATATCTACTATAGGACCCGTCCCCCTGCCGATTAAGTGGGGCCAGTTACCTATACCGGGTGCACATCTTGCGCACCGCCGTACAAGCACGGATTGGAGACAACAATGACAAAAATCGCCGACATCCAGAACACCCCTGCATCAGCCTCTCCCTCGGCACCGAACATCATCCGGTCGTCGGTGCGACAGCATTCGATCAAGGTAGAGCTTTGCACACCCGCCATCGGCGCAGAGCTCAGCAACGTCAGCCTTGTCGACGCTGCCCAGGACCCCGAATTGATCGCGCAAATCAGGGCACTGTGGCTCAAGCACAAAGTGTTGTTCTTTCGCGACCAGAACATCACGCCAATGGAGCAACAGCATTTCGCCGCGCAATTCAGCGACCTGGAAGCCCATCCCCTGGCGCCGAGCCATCCGGAGGCGGACAAGCTGCTGATGCTGTACCGCAATCTCGATCCCAGCAAGCCCAAGAGTTATGTCGAAAAGGCCAGCCGCGAAAATCTCTGGCATGCCGATGTCACCTACAAGAAGGCGCCGCCCCGCGGTGCGGTATTGCGCTGCGAACTGGGTCCGGAGACCGGCGGCGACACCCTGTTTTCCAACATGGTGATGGCCTACGACAATCTGCCCGACGCCATCAAGCAGCGGATCGAGGGCTTGTATGCCAAGCACGGCGCCGAGCAGACTTTCGGTGCCCAGTTACCCCGCGACGAACGTCACGCGATGGCCCTGAAGACCCCCGGCGCTGAACATCCGGTGGTGCTTGTCCATCCGGAGACGGGTGAAAAGGTGTTGTTCGTCAACTCGGCGTTCACTACCCATTTCTCGAATTTCTTCAACTTCGAGGACGTCCGTTACGGCCAGGACTTCATGCCCGAGGCACATCATTTGATGAACTACCTGATCTCCCAGGCCGCCATTCCGGAATATCAGGTGCGCCTGAAGTGGCGCATCAACACCGTTGCCATGTGGGACAACCTGCAAGTCCAGCACTACGCGGTAGCTGACTACGGCAATGCGCCAAGAAAAATGCTGCGCGCCACCCTCGCGGGAACCCCGCTGACCTGACCCTGACTGCCTGCACCAGACAGGCCAGGGCACCCACCATCAGCGATGGCCGGGCGATGCTGGCCGCCGAAACTTTCTCGATCAGAACAACAATCAATGGAGATATCTATGCTCTACGAACACGTCGACACCGCCGTCATCGATGGCGAGTCCCTGCCCTGGATTTTGTTTACCCCTTATGCGGATAACGTTCTGCTGAAGTACTTCAAGCTCGACCCGATCCGTGGCGAATGGATCGTCATGATGAAGGCGCCAATCGACATGCAACTGCCCAAGCATCACCACACGGGGACGGTGATGGTCTACACCTTCGAGGGCCAATGGAAGTACAAGGAGCATGACTGGGTCGCCGGCCCGGGCAGCATTGTGTACGAGACGGCCGGATCGACTCACACCCCGGCAGTCGTCAGTACCGGTAATGGCGACGGCTATGTGCTCACGCTGGTTCAGGTCAATGGCGATCTCGCGTTTCTCGATGAGAACGACAACATCGTCGCGCTGGAAAACTGGAAGTCCGGGCTCAAGCGCTATCTCGACTATTGCGAGCAGCATGACATCGCGCCGAAAGACCTCACGGCATTCAACTGATCTAAATGCCAGGAGAACTCCCGGCATCCCTCGATTCAAGGGGCCAAGCGTGCCTCTTGTTCAGACGCCCTGTCGCTGGACACCAACTGCTCGAGAAACTCCAGCAGAAATTCGTTGACCTGAGCGGGGCTTTCTTCTGCGGCGCTATGGCCCACACCGGGTAGCAGCACCTTTTTGCGCAGTGCGGGTAGATAGGCGTCCATCCGGTCGTAGAGACCACGGATTTCGACCGGCTCCAGGGAAGGGTCGGCAGCGCCACCGATGAACAGGCTCGGCTGGCTGACCTTCGCGCCGTCGAGAAACGCGGTGATTTCCCAATTGCGGTCGCGACAGCGGTAGTAGTTGAGGGCACCGGTAAACCCCGTGCGCGTGTACTCGGCGACGTAGTAGTCGAGCGACCGCGGGCTCAACCAGGACGGAAACGCCCCTTTCGGCTCGGTGAAGGCATTGAGAATCGGCTCACCGGCCTCGACGAACAGACGCCAGCGTTCGGCACCGACGGCGCTGCCGGAAATCGAGTAAAAGACGCTGCTCAAGGTCTTGCGCGGATCATGGGCCAACTCGCGGTCCGGCTTGTCGAGCTGCTGGAAATACAGGTGGTGGTAGACCCTTCCTTTCGCCATGGCCTGCAAACCCACGGTGGGTTTGACCTTGCCCCGCGGCGGTACAGGTGTGTTGAGCATCACCAGCCACGGAACAGATCCGGTCGCAACATGGCCGCCGCCTGGGCCACCCAGGCGCCCAAGTCATGCCCAATGATGACCGCGGACGTTTCGCCCAAGGCCGCCATCAAACCCACCATGTCGCCGACGGCCTGGCTCATGTCATAGGCTTCGATGGCATCGGGTCGGCCCGATTGCCCGAACCCCCTTTGATCGGGCACGACAACTCGATAGCCGGCCTCGGCCAATGCCAAGATCTGGCGCCGCCACATGTACCAAAGGTAGGGGAAACCGTGGAGCAGGATGACGAGCGGACCCTGTCCCTCGTCGATGTAATGCATGCGGATGCCGTTGAGTTCGGCAAAGCAGTGGTTGAATGCATCAGGATCGTCGGCATCCACCTGCGCCATTGCAGCGAGCGGCTGACCGATACGCATTGACGTGCACGTATCCATTATCTACCTCCATCTTATCAATTGTGGGCCTGAAGGTAGCGCTTAGAGAGCGTCCCGCACCGAGTTTCACAGGACACAATTTTGTGAAATTGGGACAGCACGAATGCCTGTAAAGCGGCGTCCGCCGCCACCGGCTTCGGCCCGCTGGCAATGTCCCAACATGCTAAGAAATTATCCCACCATGCCCATGGCGCCGCGCTTGCGCTCCCTAAAATGGGACCGAGCTTCCTGCTCTGCGATACGCCAGACCAGGGTTGAAGATCGCTCGCGCCAGCAGTACTTCCGCGAGCGCCGTCTTCTCGCTCACTACATCTTCGATGAAAAAGAAACGCCGCCATCGGCCGAGGGAGATCCTGCGCATGCCCAAGCTTGTTCGCGTCGCCGTCTTGACCAAATACCTGGAAGTCACCCAGGACCTGGGATTGAACCCGCGTGACGTGCTGGCAGTTGCCGGTCTGAACAAGGCTCAACTGCAAGCCCCGGAATATCGCATTCCGATTGATGCAGCCGTGCGCCTGCTGGAAGATTCGGCCGCCGCCAGCGGTTGTCAGACCTTCGGCCTGCGCATGGCCGAGTCACGCCAGCTTTCGGACTTCGGAGTCGTCAGCCTGCTGCTCAGCCAGCAGCGCACCCTGCGCGACGCCTTGCAGGTGATGGAGCGCTACCGTCATCTGATGAACGACTCCCTGGGAATCTTCGTTGAAGAGGCCGGCCGGGTGGTGATCATTCGTGCCGAGATGGTCACCGAATCCTTGCTGCCCAATCGCCAGGCCACAGAGCTGGTCATTGGCGTGCTGTTCCGCTTGTGCTCGACACTGCTCGGCTCGAAGTGGCGCCCCTACAGCGTCAACTTCATGCACCAGCCACCAGACAGCCTGCACCTGCATCGGCGCCTGTTCGGCTGCAATCTGGAATTCGGCAGCGAGTTCAACGGCATCGTTTGCTCCGACGCCAGTTTCGATATGATCAATCCCAATGCCGACCCGGCCATGGCCCGTCATGCCCAAGCCTACCTCGATTCGTTGCAGCGTGATGACAGCACCTCGATGCTGTACGAGGTGCGCAAGGCCATCTACCTGTTGTTGCCCATGGGGCGCGCCACCATCGAGCAGATCGCCCTTTCGCAAGGCATGAACGTGCGCACCTTTCAACGCCGCCTGCAGGACGACGGCGGTGTCTTCAACGACCTGATCAACGACGTGCGCCGTGACCTGGCGCTGCGTTATCTGGAGAACCCGAACAACTCGATGAGCCGCATCGCCGACATGTTCGGCTTCTCCATGGCCAGCTCCTTTACCCGCTGGTTCATCAACCAGTTCGGCATGCCACCGGCGGCGTGGCGTAGCGCGCAGAAACAGCCCGGTCTTTGTGCAGAGAGTGCTGCAGTTCCTGAGCCCTGCTGAGTACTCATTGCCCCCCGCCTTGCACCGCGGGAGCGCTTTCGGGGTCAGGCACACTCTGACCCTGAAGGTGGGCAATATCTTCCGTGCCACCGCATCCTGCACTAAGCTTCCCAGGACACAATCTTGCGAAATCGGGACACGAGGGAAATCATGTATACCCTGACGCGGAGTGCCAGCCTTACCGACTATGAACAGGTTGCCCGTTCAGTGGAGCTCGATCCTTTTCGTATGCTGCGGATGGCCAAGCTGCCGGCCGGTGCCCTCGACGATCCGAACATCATGATCAGTAGCGATTCGGTCGGGTGGCTGCTGGAAGAGTCAGCCCGATTGTCCGGCCAGGAGGCTTTCGGCCTGCTGCTCGCCGAAAAGAGACACCTTTCCAACTTTGGCATGTTGGCGCTGCTTATTCGCGAAGAGCCAACCCTGCGCGCCGCCTTGCAATCCTGCTTTCGCTATACGCGACTGCATAACGCCGGTGTGCAATTGTGGCTTGAGGATGCAGGCGATCTGACCCTGCTGCATGTGGGTGTGAACATGCAGGGCTATCATGGCGTCTGGCGCCAGGCGATCGAACAGGCAACCGGCATTATCCTGCGCACGTTGTGCATACTGAGCGGCTATACCTTCCGGCCGGTCAGGGTCAGTTTTACTTACGAGCCCCCCTCCAGCCTTGAAGTACACCACCGTGTGTTGGGAACCGCGATCGAGTTCTCTCAGGAATTCAATGCCATCGTGTGCCGCGGACGCGACCTGGATATGGCCATACCTGAGGCGGACCCGGCGCTGCATCGCGAAGTGAAGCGATCGCTGGACATGCAATTGGCTAACC
>Ga0247818_10003486_pt1 | contig 10150 bp, 10 predicted proteins | sample 13C_Glucose_Day1_FD_192424 | JGI IMG/M metagenome (GOLD analysis project Ga0247818, IMG submission 192424) | Soil microbial communities from agricultural site in Penn Yan, New York, United States - 13C_Glucose_Day1 | ecosystem: Environmental > Terrestrial > Soil > Agricultural land | place...
CGGTTCGAGCTGCTGTCGTCCTTGACCAGAAAAAACAGGCCGCTGAACAGGCTGACAACCGTGGCAATCAGCATCAGGACGATGGCTGCTTTGAGCATGGTGAGACTCCGGGGGAAAGGCGATGCACGTGAGTATAGCTATCGCGCATACCGACTTTTTGGCCATGCCATGAAGCGCTTTCGGCCGGGCATCGTGCCGACACTGGTGGTCGCCCTGTTGCTGCCGCTGCTGGTGTCGCTCGGGTTCTGGCAACTGAACCGGGGCGCGGAAAAAAGTGCGCTGCTGCAAAGCTACGCCGAGCGCCGTGTCGCCGAACCGATGGCCAGTACCGAACTGCAACACACCGAAGACCCGGCCTTCCGCCGCGTCCGCCTGCACGGCCAGTTCGATGCTGCGCACAGCCTGCTGCTGGACAACCGTCAGCGCGACGGCAAGGTCGGCGTGGAGTTGTTGCAACCATTTCAGGATCAGGCAACCGGCCTTTGGTTGCTGGTCAATCGTGGCTGGCTGCCGTGGCCGGATCGGCGCACACCGCCACAATTCACCACCCCCAAAGAAGCCTTGAGCCTGGACGCCTGGGTCTACGTTTCACCCGGCGCGACCTTCCAGTTGCACGCCGACCCAAGCACCGCCACCTGGCCGGAGTTAGTCACCGCCGTCGAGCCTTCGAAGCTCTGGACAACGCTGGACCGTGAAGGATTTGCCTACGAATTACGCGCAGAAAATGGTCCCGCGACTTATCAGGCCGATTGGCCAGTAGTCGCCATGGGCCCGGAAAAACACATCGCTTATGCCGTGCAGTGGTTCGCCATGTCGCTTGCCCTGTTCGGCCTCTATCTCTATCTCGGCTGGCACAACGCAAAGGAGAAACACCATGGGAGCGGCCATGAATCCACCCAGCATGTCTGAGGCGAAAACGCCGGCGAGTCGACGCAAGGGTCGCTTGCAATTACTGCTGATTGTGCTCGGGGTGATCGGTCCGATGATCCTCGCTACCGGCATGTACAAATTGCAGTTCTGGGTACCGGAGGGGCGCAGCTATCACGGCGAACTGATCGGCAATGGCCAGACCCGCGCCGACCTCGGCGTGCAGGCGCAGGAGGATCGCTGGCAGATACTGGTGACGGCGCCCAAGGAGTGTTCGGTCGACTGCCAGCAACTGGTGTACCTGGCGCGGCAGATCCAGATCGGCCTCGGTCGCGATGCCGGGCGCGCCAGTCATGCCTTGGCCGCGGCCCAACCGCTGAGCAGTGAATACGACGCCAAGCTGGCGCGCGAGTATCCTCAACTGCAGAGGTATCCCCTGGACCCCGCCAGCTTCAGTACCTTCAACAAAACCGCCGGCACCGGGGACAAGACCGCGCCACTGCTGTGGATCATCGACCCTCACGGCAATCTGGTGCTGCGCTACGACCCTACGGTGAAGGGTAAGGATCTGCTTAACGACCTGCGTCATCTGCTGAAACTGTCGAACATCGGATAAGGGCATCGTCATGGCCAAACCTGGATTTCGCCTCGCGTTGTTTGCCACCTTGCTGGCACTGATTGTGGTGTTGCTCGGCGCCTATACCCGCCTGACCCACGCCGGCCTTGGCTGCCCGGACTGGCCGGGTTGCTATGGTTTTATCAGCGTACCGAAAGGCGAAGTTCAATTGGCCCATGCCGAACTGCATTTTCCCGATGCTCCCGTCGAAGCCCACAAGGGCTGGAACGAGATGGTCCATCGCTACTTTGCCGGCACCTTGGGGTTATTGATCGCGGTACTGGCCGGTCGCGCCTGGGTTCATCGTCGTCATCCAGGGCAGCCGGTGAAGTTGCCGCTGTTCCTGCTGGCGGTGGTAGTCGCTCAAGCCGCGTTCGGCATGTGGACGGTGACGCTCAAGCTCTGGCCGCAAGTGGTCACCGGGCATTTACTCGGTGGTTTTGCGACGTTGAGCCTGCTGTTTTTGCTGACGTTGCGATTGTCCGGCGTATTGCCGGCGCTGACCGTGCCACGGCGTTTGCAGTACTGGGCGACCGCCGGGTTGCTGCTGGTGATCCTGCAAATTGCCTTGGGTGGCTGGGTCAGTTCCAATTACGCAGCGGTGGCCTGCATCGACTTCCCCACCTGCCACGGGCAATGGCTGCCTCCAGCTGATTTCGCCAACGGCTTTCACCTGACTCAGCACATCGGCCCCAATTATCTGGGCGGGCAACTGGACAGCGATGCCCGCACAGCGATTCATCTGACTCACCGTATCGGCGCGGTGTTGGTCACGCTCGTACTGTTCGGGCTGGCCTGGCAACTGAAGGTCGTAGGCATGACACGCCTGGCCGCCATGGTGCTGATCGCCCTTGCAGCCCAAATCACCCTTGGCATCAGCAACGTAGTGTTTCACTTACCACTGCCGATAGCCGTCGCCCACAACGCCGGCGGTGCAATGCTGCTACTGACGATGGTGCTGGTCAATTATCACGCGCGAACCAGTCTGGTTCGGGTCAAGCAGCAATCCCACGGTCGTTGGCGCTTCAGCCTGCGTACACACTCGGCCGGGCCCATAACAATAAAAGGAGAGATGCCATGGCGACGCTGATCGGCGAACGTCACAGTCAGGCAATCTGGCGTGACTATCTGGAGCTGACCAAGCCGAAAGTGGTGGTGCTGATGCTCATCACCTCGCTGGTCGGCATGTTCCTCGCGACCCGCGCCGGAGTGCCATGGACGGTGCTGGTGTTCGGCAATCTGGGGATCGCCCTGTGTGCCGGTGGGGCGGCGGCGGTCAACCATGTGGTGGACCGGCGCATCGACGCAGTGATGGCCCGCACCCACAAACGCCCCTTGGCCGAAGGCCGGGTGTCACCGGCGGCCGCGCTGACGTTCGCCTTGGTATTGGCGGTGCTTGGGCAAGCCGTGCTGCTCGCGTTCACCAATCCACTGACCGCCTGGCTGACCCTGGCTTCGCTGCTTGGATACGCAGTGGTCTACACCGGTTTCCTGAAACGTGCGACCCCACAGAACATCGTCATCGGCGGCCTGGCCGGTGCAGCCCCGCCGCTGCTCGGCTGGACCGCTGCCACCGGTCACGTCAGTGCCGAACCGCTGCTGCTGGTGCTGATCATCTTCGCCTGGACCCCGCCACACTTCTGGGCCCTGGCAATTCACCGCAAAGAGGAATACGCCAAGGCCGATATCCCGATGCTGCCAGTGACCCATGGTGAGCACTACACCAAGGTTCACATCCTGCTTTATACCTTCGCGTTGCTGGCCGTCAGCCTGATGCCCTACGTGATCCACATGAGCGGCATGCTCTATCTGATTTGCGCACTGGGGCTGGGCGCAAGGTTTCTGCAATGGGCCGTGGTGCTGTACCGTGGCACTCGGCCGCACGCGGCGATCAACACGTTCAAGTACTCTATTTACTACTTGTTCCTGCTGTTTATCGCGCTGCTCGTAGACCACTACTTACTGTTGAACCTATGACCCGAACCCAGAAAACCGTCTTCATTCTCGTCGCCCTGATCGCACTGGTCCTGGGCCTGACCATCAACAAAGTGCTTTCCGGTAAAGGCCAGGGCGACCCGACAGCACTGATCGACGCGGGCATTATCTTGCTGCCACAAAGTCGCAACCTGCCGGATGTGAAGATGACCGATCAGGACGGCAACCCGGTGATGGTCAATCAGCTGAAGGACAAGTGGAGCCTGCTATTCTTCGGCTACACCTTCTGCCCGGACATTTGCCCAACCACCCTCGCCCAGTTGCGCCAGATCAAGAGCGAACTGCCACCGGAAGCGGTGGCCAAGTTGCAGATCATCCTGGTCAGCATCGACCCGAACCGCGATACCCCGGCTCAACTCAAGCAATACCTGGGCTACTTCGATCCACAGTTCAAAGGCCTGACCGCGTCCTCGGTTGATGACATTGAGACGCTGGCCAACGCGGTGAGCATTCCGTTCATTCCGGCGGACACCAGCAAGCCCAATTACACCGTGGATCACAGTGGCAACCTGGCGGTGATCGGGCCGGACGGCACTCAGCGCGGGTTTATCCGGGGGCCGCTGAACAACGCTAAATTGGTGGCGCAGTTGCCGGTGATGCTTAACCGCAAATAAACAAACACCGCATACCCCCTGTGGGAGCGAGCCTGCTCGCGAAAGCGGTGTGTCAGTCAGCAGTGATGTTGAGTGTGATGGCCTCTTCGCGAGCAGGCTCGCTCCCACAGGGGATTAGTGTTTCGGGCACAAAAATGGGGACGCATTTGGCGTCCCCTTTTTCGTTGCTTTCAGTCAATCAGAACGCCGGCACGACCGCGCCTTTGTACTTCTCAAGAATGAAAGCTTTCACTTCCGGGCTGTGCAGCGCAGCAACCAGTTTCTTCATCGCTTCGCTGTCCTTGTCGTCCGGACGGGCAACCAGGATGTTCACGTAAGGCGAGTCGTTGCCTTCGATGACCAATGCATCCTTGGCCGGATCAAGCTTGGCTTCCAGCGCGTAGTTGGTGTTGATCAGCGCCAGGTCGACCTGAGTCAGCACGCGCGGGATCGTCGCGGCTTCCAGTTCACGGAATTTCAGGTCCTTGGAGTTCTCGGTGATGTCCTTCACGGTCGACAGGATGTTGTTCGAATCTTTCAACTTGATCACGCCAGCCTTCGCCAGCAGCAACAACGCACGGCCGCCGTTGGTGGCGTCGTTCGGGATCACCACATTGGCGCCGCCCGGCAACTCGGTCAGAGCCTTGTACTTGCTGGAGTAAGCGCCCAGCGGTTCCAGGTGAACACCGGCCACGGCGACCAGGTTGGTGCCCTTGGCCTTGTTAAACTCATCGAGGTACGGCTGGTGCTGGAAGAAGTTGGCGTCCAGACGTTTTTCCGCCACCTGCACGTTCGGCTGAATGTAGTCGGTGAAAACTTTGACCTTCAGGTCCACGCCTTCTTTGGCCAGGGCAGGTTTCACGAATTCGAGGATTTCTGCGTGCGGAACCGGGGTGGCCGCGACAGTCAGGGTGTCGGCGTGGGCGGAAAAGGCTGCAACAGCAGCGAACGCGACGAGTAGTTTCTTCATTCAGCTAACTCCATATGAGGCACCCGCTTGCGGCGCCCGTTTGGCGCCTGCCAGCGAATGGCCGGCTCATGTCTTACTTACGGGAAAAATGGACAACCAATTTGTCGCCAACGGTTTGCAGCACTTGAACCAGCACCAGCAGCAACACCACTGTCACAACCATCACATCTGTCTGGAAACGCTGGTATCCGAATCGGATCGCCAGGTCGCCCAGACCGCCAGCGCCGACCACACCGGCCATTGCCGTGTAGGACACCAGTGTAATCGCCGTTACCGTAATTGCCGCGTAAATGCCCGGACGAGCCTCTGGCAGCAAGGCATTGGTGATGATCTGCCGCGTCGTCGCGCCCATGGCCTGGGTGGCTTCGATGATGCCGCGATCCACTTCACGCAGCGCGGTTTCCACCAGTCGCGCGAAGAACGGCGTGGCGCCCACCACCAGTGGCGGAATCGCACCGGCGACACCCAGCGACGTACCAGTGATCAGCACGGTGAACGGAATCATCACGATCAACAGGATGATGAAGGGCAGCGACCGCAGGATGTTCACCACCAGCGACAGCATTGCATAGACGCCTTTGGCTTCCAGCAACTGACGCGGGCTGCACAGGAACAGCAACACGCCCAGCGGCAAGCCGAGCAACACGGTGAACAATAGCGAACCGCCAAGCATCAACAGTGTGTCGCCGGTGGCCAGCCAGATTTCGAACCAGTCGATATTGGCGAAGAACGTAGTCAGGGCTTCCATCAGCGCAGCACCTCCATGTGGACGTCAGCCGCGGTGAAACGGGCAAACGCCGCGTCCATGTCGCCACCGGTCACGGCCAGGGTCAATTGCCCGTAGGGGATGTCTTTGATGCGGTCGATACGACCGGCCAGGATGCTGTAGTCCACACCGGTTTCCCGGGCGACGGTGCCCAGCAATGGCGCGTAGGTCGCTTCGCCCTGGAAGGTCAGACGCACGATGCGGCCCGGCACGTGAGCGAAGTCGTCGCGCTGCTCGCTTTCATCGATCTGCTCGTCTTCTTGCACAAAACGCTTGGTGGTCGGGTGTTTCGGATGCAGGAACACCTGGGCCACCGTACCTTGCTCGACGATCACACCGGCGTCCATCACCGCCACCTGGTCGCAAACCCGGCGAATCACGTCCATCTCGTGGGTGATCAGGACGATGGTCAGCTTCAGCTCGCGGTTGATCTCGGCCAACAACTGCAAAACCGACGCAGTGGTCTGCGGGTCCAGGGCGCTGGTGGCTTCGTCGCACAGCAGGATTTTCGGCTTGGTCGCCAAGGCGCGGGCAATGCCGACGCGCTGCTTCTGGCCACCTGACAACTGCGCCGGGTACTTCCTGGCGTGGTCGGACAAACCCACTCGCGCCAGCAATTCGGCCACACGCAGGTCGATTTCGCTGCGCGACAGTTCTCCGGCCAGGGTCAGCGGCAACGCAACGTTGTCGGCAACCGTCTTGGACGCCAGCAGGTTGAAGTGCTGGAAAATCATCCCGACTTGCTGACGGAAACGTCGCAGGCTGTTGGCGTCGAGCGCGGTGACTTCTTCCCCGTCGACGATGATCTTGCCGCCGCTGGAGTTCTCCAGGCGATTGATCAGACGCAGCAGGGTACTTTTTCCCGCACCGGAATGACCGATCAGGCCGAAGACCTGGCCGTTCTCAATCGTCAGACTGGTCGGATGCAGGGCGGGAATATCCTTACCGGCGACGCGGTAGGTTTTGTGGACGTTTTGAAACTCGATCACGTAGCGAACCTTGTGGGGCGCGTTAGAAAAGGATCAGCGGATAGCCGGGCGCGCATTTTAGCCTGTCCGTATAGAGGTTATTAGCATTTATTCCGCATTCATCCTTCGATTTGGCAATAACTCGATCAAAGATCATAAAAAAGGAACGGCTAAAAACCCCATCAGTCACAAATAGGGCAACTCGAAAACGCCCCCGGTGCCGTGCCTGGGGAATGCACAGAGTCCTGGCTACGGCGGGAATCGCAACGAGGAGTTTAGACTGATGAGTATCAAGAAGCCTGCCCCAACCAAAAGCGCACTCGCCGGTACCGACACCCTGGACCGCGGCAACACCAACACCAAGCTCGACAGCCTGGAAAAATTTCGCTCCGACGCCACCGAACAGGCCCTGCGCACCAATCAGGGCGTGAAGGTTGCGGACAATCAAAACACCTTGAAGGTCGGCGCCCGCGGGCCTTCGTTGCTGGAAGACTTCATCATGCGTGAGAAAATCACGCACTTCGACCATGAACGCATTCCCGAGCGCATCGTCCATGCTCGCGGGACCGGGGCGCATGGTTACTTCCAGGCCTACGAAAACCATTCCACGCTGACCAAGGCCGGTTTCCTGCAGGATCCGGGCAAGAAAACCCCCGTATTTACGCGCTTTTCCACGGTGCAGGGCCCACGCGGGTCAGGCGATACCGTGCGGGACGTACGAGGTTTCGCCGTAAAGTTCTTCACCGACGAGGGCAACTTCGATCTGGTGGGCAATAACATGCCGGTGTTCTTCATCCAGGACGCGATCAAGTTTCCAGACTTCGTACACGCGGTGAAACCGGAACCGCATAACGAGATCCCTACAGGCGGCTCGGCTCACGACACGTTTTGGGACTTCGTCTCTTTGGTGCCCGAGTCGGCACACATGGTGATCTGGACCATGTCCGACCGGGCTATCCCGAAAAGCCTGCGTAGCATGCAGGGATTCGGCGTGCATACATTCCGACTGATCAACGCCCAAGGCAAATCACGCTTCGTCAAATTCCACTGGCGCCCCACCGCCGGCACTTGCTCGCTGGTGTGGGATGAGGCGCAAAAGCTCGCCGGCAAGGACACCGATTTCCACCGCCGCGACCTCTGGGAAGCCATCGAGATGGGCGATTACCCGGAGTGGGAGCTGGGCGTGCAGATCATCGAAGAGGAAAACGAACACAGTTTCGACTTCGATATTCTCGACCCCACCAAGCTGATTCCCGAAGAAATCGTACCCATCACGCCCCTGGGCAAGATGGTGCTCAATCGCAATCCGGACAACTTCTTCGCCGAGACCGAGCAAGTCGCGTTCTGCCCGGGCCATATCGTGCCGGGGATCGATTTCTCTAACGATCCGCTGCTGCAAGGTCGGCTGTTTTCCTACACCGATACGCAGATCAGCCGACTTGGCGGGCCGAACTTTCATGAGATCCCGATCAACCGGCCGGTGGCACCGTTCCACAACGGTCAAAGGGATGCGATGCACCGCACCACCATCGACAAAGGGCGCGCGGCGTACGAACCCAACTCCATCGACGGCGGCTGGCCGAAAGAAACGCCGCCCGCCGCACAGGATGGCGGTTTCGAGAGTTATCCGGAGCGGATCGACGCCAACAAGATCCGTCAGCGCAGCGAATCGTTCAGCGATCATTTCTCCCAGGCAAGGCTGTTTTTCCACAGCATGAGCAAGCACGAGCAGGAACACATCATCTCCGCTTACAGCTTCGAACTCGGCAAGGTGGAGCGTGAAGCCATCCGCGCGCGTGAAGTGAACGAGATACTGGCCAATATCGATCTGGAACTGGCCACGCGTGTAGCCGCCAACCTTGGCTTGCCCGCGCCGAAAGCCGGGACCGTCGAGGTGCCAAAAGCTTCTCTGGACCGTTCGCCTGCCCTGAGCCAGGCCAACTTGCTCCCGGGCAACATCAAAACCCGCAAAGTGGCGATTCTTGCGGCCAACGGCGTCGATGGTGCGGCGGTTGATGCCATGAAGAAAGCATTGGAGGCAGAAGGCGCACACGCCAAATTGCTGGGGCCAACCTCGGCACCGGTGAAAACGGCCGATGGCAAAACATTGCCAGTGGATGCTTCGATGGAAGGTTTGCCTTCAGTGGCATTCGATGCGGTGTTCGTGCCGGGTGGCGCGGCGTCGATCAAGGCATTGAGTGGCGATGGTGTCGCGCTGCATTACCTGCTGGAGGCGTACAAGCACTTGAAGGCGATTGCACTGCATGGTGAGGCGAAGCAGTTGCTGGATGTGCTTAAGCTGGAGGCTGACGCGGGATTGATCGTGGGGGCAGATGCGAAGTTGATCAAGCCGTTTTTTGCGGCGATCGGGCAGCATCGGGTTTGGGATAGGGAGCCCAAGGCCAAGGCGATTCCGGCTTGAGGTTTTATATCGGTAGTTAGGACGCTATCGCGAGCAGGCTCACTCCCACATTGGATTTGTGTCGATCACATAACCCCCTGTGGGAGCGAGCCTGCTCGCGATGCTTTTAAGGCTTGCGCGGGCTCAGAACCATCTGCGCCTGAACATTGCGCAGAATCTGCTTTTCCAGCTTCAAATCGAAGTCTGAATCGAGTTTCTCCACCCGCTTGGTCAGCAACGTCGACAGCCAAGGATAATCATCGGTGCGCGGCACCTGAATGCTCACGTCGCAATTAAAATTCACCACATCAGCGGCGATGGCGTCGAGTTGGCGACGAAGTTTTGCCATATCGGTGATATTCAATGCAACCGTAGTGCTTTCGGCCGTCGGATCAATAACCTTCGCCTTGGGTTGCGCTTCTGCGGCTTTAAGATCGGCTTCGGCTTTATCCAGCTCGGCTTTGCGGGCGGTGACGATCGCATTGTTCACCCCGCCCGTCAGCGCCGGGGCTTTCGGCATAAGGGCCCGAGCGCGACTCAACGCGGTGGCGGCGGCATTCACATCGCCTTTTTGCAACACGATCTGGCTACGGTGCAAATACGCTTCGGCCAATTGGCGTTGGTATTGCTCAAGGGATTGATCGTCAGGGAACTGCGCCTGCAAAGCGGCCAGTTGATCTTCGGCGGTGGCCAACTCGCTGCTGGCGAGGCTTTTTTCCAGCTGCGCGATGGCCGTAGCCCGAGACTCAGAGGCCTCTGGGGCCGCCGGTGGCGTGCTTTGGCAGGCGCCCAGCAGCAAAGAAAATGCGACAAGGAGCAGATAACGGGAGGCGAACAACTTCATTCCTGCGACTCTCTATTTGCGCAAAAAACGAGCAAGTCTACACCCCTCGACGGGGCAGGACAAAACTCAGCAGAAACAGTGCGGCAGCCGTCACAACAATCGAGGGGCCCGCCGGTGTGTCCTTGAACCA
>Ga0247818_10003487_pt1 | contig 10149 bp, 10 predicted proteins | sample 13C_Glucose_Day1_FD_192424 | JGI IMG/M metagenome (GOLD analysis project Ga0247818, IMG submission 192424) | Soil microbial communities from agricultural site in Penn Yan, New York, United States - 13C_Glucose_Day1 | ecosystem: Environmental > Terrestrial > Soil > Agricultural land | place...
CGATCTACTACGAGGATGACCTCCCCGACGAGTGGCAGGACTACTACAAGGCGAACGTCGAGTTCTTCGACGACGTCGGGTCGCCCGGCGGCGCGGCCAAGGTCGGCGTGATCCACAAGGACCACCCGATCATCGCCGCACTTCCTCCCCAGGACCACTGACCGTGGGTGTGGCGGACCTCGCCGACTACCCGTGGGATGCCGTCGCGCCCTATGCGGCGCGTGCCAAGGCCCACCCTGACGGCATCGTCGACCTGTCGATCGGCTCGCCCGTCGACGCGACCCCGCGGGTCATCGCCGAGGCGATCGCACGCGCGACGGACGCGCACGCCTACCCGCAGACCGTCGGAACCCCCGCCCTGCGTGAAGCGGTTGTCGCGTGGTTCGCACGTCGCCGCGGCGTCCACGGGCTCACGCCGGACCACGTGCTCCCGACGATCGGCTCGAAAGAGCTCGTCGCCCTGCTGCCGCTCCTGCTCGGCCTCGGTCCCGGCGACGTGGTCGTCCACCCGCGCGCGGCCTATCCGACGTACGAAGTCGGCGCGCGCCTCGTGGGCGCGACACCGCTCGCGTCGGACGACCCCGGCGAGTGGCCTGCTGAGACGCGTCTGGTGTGGATCAACTCGCCCGGCAATCCCGACGGGCGGGTATGGGATGCCGCATCCCTCGCCGTCGCGGTCGCCCGGGCGCGTGAGCTCGGAGCGGTCCTCGCCTCGGACGAGTGCTATGCAGAGCTCGCATGGGACGCGCCGTGGGATGTCGAGCCCGTTCCGTCGGCGCTCGATGCGCGCGTGATCGGCGACGACCCGACCGGCGTGCTCTCGGTCTATTCCCTCAGCAAGCAGTCGAACCTCGCGGGCTACCGCGCGGCGTTCGTCGCTGGCGATTCTGCGCTCATCGCGCGGATCCTGACCCCGCGCAAGCACCTGGGCCTCATGCCGCCCGCACCCGTGCAGGCGGCGATGATCGCGGCACTCGAGGACGATTCCCACGTCGAAGAGCAGCGCGAGCGATACCGGGCGCGGCGCGACATCCTGAAACCCGCCGTCGAAGCCGCGGGGTTCCGCATAGACCGCAGCGAAGCCGGACTCTATCTGTGGGCGACCGAAGAACGCGACGCGTGGGAGAGTCTCGGGCGGCTCGCCGACCTGGGAATCCTCGCAGGACCGGGGCACTTCTACGGTGCGAACTTCCCCCAGCACGTGCGGCTGTCACTCACGGCGAGCGACGAGCGAATCGCGGCCGCGGCGCAGCGCCTTCGTGCGCTCTGAGCCCTCGGCAAGAGGCATCCGTAGCATTCCTCCACCGAATGCTCTGATGCTTTGGCTGTGTCAGCGGTAGGCCGCGGCGGCTACTAGGCTGTAGGGGCGCGGCGACGGCACCCGTCCCCCGCAGACGAAGGCTCACCCGTGGCTCCACGAGCCCCATTCGAGCTGACAATCCCGGGATGACCCGCTATCGCGAGGAGGCGCCGTGACGGACGCGAGCACGCAGCAGGAGAAAGCCACCCTGACGATCGGCGATCGCACCGCCGAGCTCCCGCTGCTGCAGGGCACGGACGGCATCCCGAGCATCGACATCTCAACGCTCAGCCGCCAGATCGGCCACACGACGCTCGACTACGGCTTCGTCAACACGTCGGCCACGAAGTCCGCCATCACGTACATCGACGGCGACCAGGGCATCCTCCGCTACCGGGGCTATCCCATCGAGCAGCTCGCGCAGAACAGCACGTACCTCGAGGTCGCCTGGCTGCTTCTCTACGGAGAGCTGCCGACCCCGGACCAGCTCGCGGACTTCGACGACCGCATCCGCCACCACACGCTCCTCCACGAAGACCTCAAGCGCTTCTTCTCGTCGCTGCCGCACACGGCGCACCCCATGTCGGTGCTCTCATCGGCGACCGCCGCGCTGTCGACGTACTACGAAGACCAGTCCGACCCGAGCAACCCCGAGCACGTCGAGCTCAACACGATCCGCCTTCTGGCCAAGCTCCCGGTCATCGCGGCGTACGCGCACAAGAAGAGCATCGGTCAGGCGTTCCTCTACCCCGACAACAACATGAGCTTCGTCGACAACTTCCTCCGCCTCAACTTCGGCGTGCTGAGCGAGCCGTACGAGATCAGCCCCGTCATGTCGCGGGCGCTCGAGCGACTCCTCATCCTCCACGAGGACCACGAGCAGAACGCCTCGACCTCGACCGTGCGCCTGGTCGGGTCCACGGGAGCCAACCAGTTCTCGTCGATCTCGGCGGGCATCAACGCGCTCTACGGACCCCTGCACGGCGGTGCGAACGAGGCCGTGCTCAACATGCTCGCGCAGATCCGCGACTCGGGCGAGAGCGTCCAGCGCTTCGTCGAGCGGGTCAAGAACAAGGAGGACGGCGTCAAGCTCATGGGCTTCGGCCACCGGGTCTACAAGAACTACGACCCGCGCGCCAAGCTCGTCAAGGAGTCCGCCGACGAGGTGCTGCGCGAGCTGGGCGTCCACGACCCGCTCCTCGACCTCGCGAAGGAGCTCGAAGAGCTCGCGCTGAGCGACGACTACTTCCAGGAGCGTCGCCTCTACCCCAACGTCGACTTCTACACGGGCGTCATCTACAAGGCGATGGGGTTCCCCACGCGCATGTTCACGGTGCTCTTCGCGATCGGCCGGCTCCCCGGCTGGCTCGCGCACTGGACCGAGATGCAGGGCGACCGACAGACCAAGATCGGCCGCCCGCAGCAGCTCTACATCGGCGCTCCGCAGCGCGACTACCCCGGCGCGGTCTGACCCCACACCGCTCCGCCGCTGCGGCTGTCGGCATCGCGGTCGCGCGCCCCCTCGCGCCGTCGCGTCAGCCTCGATAGCGTGTGGGCTGTCGACGTGCCTCCGTGCGGCAGTCGCGGAACGGAGATGCGTCGATGTGGACCCAGCCCGCCGACCCGATGGGCGTGCTCTGGCTTTCGGCGCTCGTCGCCGTGATCCCGATCGCCCTGTTCCTGCTGCTTCTGGTCGTCTTCAAGCTCTCGGGGATCGTGGCGGCGCTCATCGCGGTCGTCGCCGAGATCGTGGTCGCGCTGTGGGCGTTCGGGATGCCCGCCACCGCCGTCGCGGGGGCGGGCCTGTATGGGGTGCTGAACGCGCTCTGGCCGATCGCGTACATCATCGTCATGGCCGTGTGGCTCTATCGGCTCGCGGTCGCGAGCGGACACTTCGAGGTCGTCCAGGATTCGATCAGCGGCATCTCGCCGGATCAGCGCATCCAGGTGCTGCTCATCGCGTTCGCGTTCGGCGCCTTCCTCGAGGGCGCCGCCGGGTTCGGCGTGCCGATTGCGATCTGCGCCGCTCTCCTCGTCCAGCTCGGCTTCCGGCCGGTGAAGGCGGCCATGATCTGCCTGGTGGCCAACGTCGCCGCCGGCGCCTACGGTGCGATCGGCATCCCGGTGATCGTCGGTGCGAACGTCGGCGGTGTCGACGTGATGGATCTGTCGCGCGCCCTCGTGCTCCTGCTGCAGCCGCTGACGTTCCTCGTCCCGTTCCTGCTGATCCTGATCCTCGACGGCTGGCGGGGACTGCGTGAGACCTGGCCTGCCGCCCTCATCGCCAGCGTCGTCTTCAGCGGGGTGCAGGGTGGAGTGCTCTGGGTGCTCGGCCCCGAACTCGCCGACCTCGGAGCGGGCCTTGCCACGATGGCGGCGATCGTGGTGCTCGGCCGATTCTGGAAGCCGCGTCGCGTGTTCCGGGAAGGCGGGAGCGCAGCACCCGAGATCGCTAAGCACTCCTTCCAAGAGGTCGCCCAAGCGTGGAGCCCGTTCTACATCCTGACCGCGTTCATCCTGGTGTGGAGCATCCCGGGGTTCAAGGAGCTCTTCGCGGAGGACGGACCTCTCGCCTGGGCGGTCTTCAAGTTCCCGATCCCGGGAGTGACGGGGGTCGTCGAGACGGCGGAGGGTGCGGTCGTGACGCAGACGTGGGACTTCACGCCGCTCAATGCCACCGGCACCGCCATCTTCCTCGCGGTCATCGTCGCGTTCTTCTCGATGCCGAAGCTGACGGCCAGGGATCTCTGGCACGAGCTGGCAGAGACGATCAAGGCGCTCTGGCAGGCCATCGCGCTGATCGTCCTGATCCTCGTCCTGGCGAACATCGCGAACTACTCCGGCGGGTCTGCGGTGATCGGAGCCGCGCTGGCCGCCGTCGGCCCGCTCTTCCCGCTGTTCGCGCCCATCATCGGCTGGTTCGGCGTGTTCATCACCGGGTCCGTCGTGAACAACAACACTCTCTTCGCCCAGCTGCAGGTCACCACGGCGAAGCAGATCGGTGTCCCGCCGACGCTGCTCATCGCTGCCAACACTGCGGGCGGCGCCACGGGCAAGGTGATCTCGCCGCAGTCGATCGCCATCGCCGCCGGCGCCGTCGGGCTGTCGGGGCGTGAATCCGAGATCCTGCGCGCCGCGATCGGCTACAGCATCGGGATGCTGGTCTTCATCTGCCTTTGGACTTTCGCGCTCGCCCAGCTGCTGCCGGCTTAGCCGGCGTCGTCCGCATGCCGCAGCCTCTCGGCGGCGTAGTCGGGCACGTAGTTCTCGAGATTGCGCGGGGGCCGCTCGTAGCCCTTCGACAGCGGTCGGGCGGGGATCTCGACCTCGGCGCGCTCGACCATCTCGTAGGGGATGCGCGAGAGGAGGTGCGCGATCATGTTGATCCGGCTGCGACGCTTGTCGATGGACGGCACTTCGAACCAGGGAGCCTCGGGGATGTCGGTGTGCACGAACATCGTGTCCTTCGCCCGGGAGTAGTCCTCCCAGCGAGTGATGGACAGGACGTCGTTCGGGCTGAGCTTCCAACGCCGCATGGGGTCCTCGCCGCGGGAGCGGAATCGCCGCTCCTGCTCGTCCGGAGAGACGCTGAACCAGTACTTGAGGAGCAGCACGCCGTCCTCGACCAGCATCCGCTCGAAGATCGGCGCCTGATGCAGGAACCGGTGGTATTCCGCGTTCGTGCAGTAGCCCATGACGTGCTCGACACCCGCCCGGTTGTACCAGGACCGGTCCATGAGCACGATCTCGCCCGCGGCGGGGAGATGTGGCACGTACCGCTGGAAATACCACTGCGTGCGCTCGCGCTCGGTCGGAGCGGGAAGGGCCACCACTCTCGTGACCCGGGGATTCATGAACTCCGATACCCGTTTGATCGTCGAACCCTTGCCGGCGGCATCCCGCCCCTCGAAGATCACGACCACCCGAGCATGGGTCGCCTGCACCCAGGCCTGCATGTCGACGAGCTGCGCCTGAAGTCGACGCAGCTCCTTCTCGTAGAACCTCTTCGGCAGCTGTTCGCTCATCCGGCCTCCCCGCTCAGCACGAGCTTAGGGTCACAGGGGCTCCCGTGGCGGTCGAATCGGTGCCGATCGATCAGGCGTGCAGCGCCTCGTTCAGGGTGACGCCGACGCCTGCGCGCCGGACTGCTTCGATCGCGCCGGTCAGCGAATTGCGCCGGAACAGGATGCCGTTCTGGCCGGAGAGCTCGCCGCCCTTGACCGTGGGGCGGGATCCGTCCGCACGCGGCGGCTGGTCGACGAGCGCGATCTTCGAGCCCGCCGTCACGTAGAGTCCGGCTTCGACCACGCAGTCGTCTCCGAGCGAGATGCCCACCCCGGCATTGGCTCCGAGCAGCGTGCGCGCGCCGATCGAGACGCGGTGGGCGCCGCCGCCAGACAGCGTGCCCATGATCGATGCGCCGCCGCCGATGTCGCTGCCGTCGCCCACGACGACGCCCTGCGAGATGCGGCCCTCGACCATCGAGGTGCCGAGCGTGCCGGCGTTGAAGTTGACGAAGCCCTCGTGCATGACGGTCGTGCCGGGCGAGAGGTAGGCGCCCAGACGCACGCGCGAGGCATCCGCGATCCGCACGCCGGGAGGCGTGACGTAGTCGAGCAGGCGCGGGAACTTGTCGAGCCCCTGGACCTGGATGCCGTCGCGCTGCAGGAAGGGGCGCAGGCGCGTGAGGTCATCCGGGTGCATGGGGCCCGCGTTCGTCCACGCGACGTTGGGCAGGTGGCCGAAGATCCCCGTCAGATCGACCGTGTTGGGCGCCACGAGTCGGTGCGAGAGCGCGTGCAGTCGCAGGTAGGCGTCGGGCGTCGACGCGGGCGGTGCATCGAGGTCGATCTCGAGCGTCACGACATCGACGGTCACAGCGCGGCGCACGTCGGACACCGCGAAGTGCTCGAGGTCCTCGGGCGGCATCGCGGGATCGAGGCCGAGCGGAAGGCGTCCTGCCTTCGGCTCGGGGAACCAGGTGTCCAGAACCGTTCCGTCGGCCGCTGTCGTTGCCAGGCCGATGCCCCAGACCCATCGCTCGTCGCTCATGCCTTCCACGGTAGCGCGCCGGCGGCGGCGACTGCCGCGCGTGACCCGCTCGCTAGAATCGGGGGATGCCGGCGCTCGATCTGACCGCGACCTCTGTCGACCTCACACGGACCATCTGCGACATCCCGAGCGTCTCCGGCGACGAAGGGGTCCTCGCCGATGCGATCGTGGCCGCCCTTCGCGAGCACCCGCACCTCGAACTGCACCGCGACGGCGACACGATCGTCGCGCGGACCGACCTCGGTCGCGCGCAGCGCGTCGTCATCGCGGGGCACATCGACACGGTGCCGATCAACGGCAACGTTCCGACCCGGGATGTCGACATCGACGGCCGCCCGCACCTGTGGGGCCGGGGCACCGTCGACATGAAGGCCGGCGTCGCCGTGCAGCTCAAGCTCGCCGCCGAGCTTTCGAATCCCCGCGTCGACATCACCTGGATGTGGTACGACAACGAAGAGGTCGACTCCGATCTCAACGGTCTCAAGCGGCTCTCGGAATCCCGTCCGGACCTCTTCGCGGCCGACTTCGCGATCCTCGGCGAACCTTCCGACGGCCAGGTGGAAGGCGGCTGCAACGGCACCCTCCGGGCGATTGTGCGCACCCACGGCGTGCGCGCGCACAGCGCGCGGTCGTGGATCGGCGAGAACGCGATCCACAAGGCCGCTCCCGTGCTCGCACGTCTGGCCGACTACCGTGCCCGCGAAGTCCCCGTCGAGGGGCTCCTGTATCGCGAGGGGCTCAATGCTGTCCGGATCCGCGGCGGTGTCGCGGGCAATGTCGTCCCCGATCTGTGCGAGGTCGAGGTCAACTACCGCTTCGCGCCGAGCCGCTCGGCGCAGGAGGCGGCGGATCATGTCAAGGACGTCTTCGCGGGCTTCGAGGTCGAGGTCGTCGATCTCGCCGAGGGCGCCCGGCCAGGACTCGACGCACCGCTCGCACAGGAGTTCGTCGCGGCAGTCGGGGCGGAGCCCCGGCCGAAGTACGGCTGGACCGACGTCGCGCGGTTCTCGGCCCTCGGCATCCCCGCCGTCAATTACGGTCCGGGCGACCCGCATCTCGCGCACCACGACGAAGAGCGCGTTCCGATCGATCAGATCGAGGATGTCGAGCGCGGGCTCCGGGCGTGGCTGACGGGCTCCTGACGCCGGAGGCGAACCCGACGCGCTGGCAGCGGGCCATCGCACTCCCGGCTGCCGTCCGGATCGGCGTCGTGTACGTCCTCGCGCGGATCGTGACGACGGTGTTCTTCGTCGTGGCAGCCGAACTCGCACCGGCTGGCTCTCGCTTCGGCGAGAGAGCGACCCCGGCGGCCTTCGCCGCGGGGTGGGACTCGTGGTGGTACTCGTTCGTCGCCGGATACGGCTACCCCGAGACCCTCCCGCTCACGGACGCGGGCGACGTTGCCGAGAACGCCTGGGCCTTCATGCCGATCTACGCATACGTGGCGTCGTGGGTGGGAGCCCTCCTCGGCGCGTGGATCGTCGGCGCCGTCATCGTGTCGCTCGTCGCGGGCTACCTCGCGTGTCTCGTGCTCTACCGGATGATGCGGCTGCGAGGCGACGACGCGATGGCGATGTGGGCAGTCGTCTTCTTCGCCGCCGGGCCGCTCTCGGGGCTCTTCCAGGTCGGCTATGCCGAGGCGCTGTTCCTGCTCTGGCTCTTCCTGGCGCTCTGGTGCGTCATGCGGCGTCATTATGCGTGGCTCTATCTGCTCGTGCCGCTCATGGGGTTCACGCGGCCCGGAGTGCTCGCATTCTCGCTGTTCCTCGCCCTCCACGGGATCCAGCGCTGGGTCGCGCGCACGCGCGATCCTCTCCCCGGCCGCGACATCATCCACATCGTCCTGACGGGACTGCTCGCGGCGGTCGTCGGCTTCTCGTGGCAGGTGTACGCGGCACTCAAGACGGGCGACCCCGGCGCGTACCTCGCGACCGAGCTCGCGTGGCGCCGCAACTGGATCGCGGATCCTCCGGACGGGTTCCAGCCGTTCGAGGGCTTCCTGCTGGGCGCGCGGTTCTGGGCCGGTCAGTGGCACATCCCCGAGTTCGCGGGCTACCTCGTGCTCGCGGGCATCGTGCTCGCCGCCGCTGCAATCCTCCTGTTCGAGCCGCACGTCAAGCGCCTCGGCTCGGAGGTGCGCCTGTGGACCGCGAGCTACCTCGTGTACCTGCTCGCGGTGTTCTTCCCGCAGTCGAGCATCTTCCGGCTGCTCGTGCCCATCTCGCCGCTGTGGGGAGCAGTGGCGATGCCTCGATCGCGTGTGTGGCGGTTCGGCGTGCTCGCGGCGTGCCTCGTCGGACAGTGGGTCTGGATCTACACGATGTATGCCCTCGCAGGTACGGCCTTCTGGACCATCCCCTGAAGAGGGCGAGGCGGCCGCACCGCTGTCTGAGCGCGGGACTAGACTGAGAGGGCAGACCGACGACGAAAGGGAGCCGCGATGGCAGCCATGAAGCCGAGAACCGGAGACGGGCCGATGGAGGCCGTGAAGGAGGGTCGCCTCATCATCGTGCGCGTGCCGCTCGAGGGTGGCGGGCGTCTCGTCGTCTCGGTGAACGACGCTGAGGCGAAGGAGCTGTACGACGTTCTGGGTGGAGTCGTCACCCCAGCCTGAGTCGTTGGCGAAAATGTGAAACGGCCGGTCCACTGGACCGGCCGTTCTCGTTTCGGCAGATCAGTCGGAGGCGACAGTCGTGAGCTGCAGCAGCCCCTCGCCGACGATCGACAGCGCGCCGATGACGGCGGGCGAGGCCTGCGTCTCCTGGATGAGCGACCGGTACGACGCCGTGATCGGGTCGCGGCGCACCGGGTCGGAGACCCCGCCTCCGCCGAGGACGCGCGGCACGAGCACCGTGCCGCCCGCGCGCACGAGCCGCAGACCGTGCTCGACGTATTCGATGACGCCCTCGGGATCGGCATCGACCAGCACGATGTCGTAGGACGCCTCGTTCATGCGCGGGAGGACGTCGGCGGCGCGGCCCGTGATGAACCGCGCGCGGGCAGACGGGACACGGGCCTCTGCGAAGGCCTGGCGCGCCACCGCGAGGTGCTCGGGCTCGCTGTCGATCGTCGTGAGCGTCGCGCGCGGCGCGCCGTGCAGCAGCCACAGGCCCGAGACGCCCGCTCCGGTGCCGATCTCGACGATGTTGAGGGCTTGGGATGCCGCGGCCAGCAGCGCGCACTGGGCTCCGACGGGCGCGCTCACGGGCGCCGCCCCGAGCTCGAGCGCGTGCGCGCGGGCGCGGGCGATGTGCTCCGGCTCGATGATCGCCTCACCCGCGAAGCGGTGGTTCGCGTCCTGCTCGCTCATGCTCATCCCTCCGCGGTCAGCCTACGCGGCCCGGAGCGGGCGGAAGCCCCGGCGCGCGGCGGTAGCCTGGGTGAGTGTTCTTGGGCCTGACGATCGAGAAGCTCGTGGTGATCGGGATCGTCGCCGCTCTCCTCATCGGTCCCGAGCGTCTGCCGCGCTACGCCGAGACCCTCGCGCACTGGACGACGCGCGCGCGCGAGTACGTGCGCTCCGCACGGACCCGCGTCAAAGAGGAGATGGGCGAGGACTTCGACGACGTCGACTGGCGGACGCTCGATCCGCGCCAGTACGACCCGCGTCGCATCATCCGCGAGGCGCTGCTCGACGACGCCCCGGTGCCGACCGTGCGGGCTGCGGCCGCGGGCGCCGCGATCGCCGCGACCTCGTCGACGCCGATGCGCACGCCCGAGACGTTCACGCCCGGTGACGCGCCGCCCTACGACGCCGAGGCGACGTAGCAGCGGTCAGACCGGGCGGACGTTCAGAG
>Ga0247818_10003489_pt1 | contig 10136 bp, 8 predicted proteins | sample 13C_Glucose_Day1_FD_192424 | JGI IMG/M metagenome (GOLD analysis project Ga0247818, IMG submission 192424) | Soil microbial communities from agricultural site in Penn Yan, New York, United States - 13C_Glucose_Day1 | ecosystem: Environmental > Terrestrial > Soil > Agricultural land | place: USA...
AGCTGGAGGATCACCCGGTGGCCGGCAGCGATCCGGAGCATCCGGGACTGGTGCGGATCTACAAGAATCCGGACCAGCCGATGGACCGGTACGAAAACGCCTGGCACACCGATGCGACCTGGCGCGAAGCACCGCCGATGGGTTGCGTGCTGCGCTGCGTGGAATGCCCGCCAGTGGGCGGCGACACCATGTGGGCGAACATGGTCGAGGCTTATGCGCGTTTGCCTGAAGACGTGAAGCTGAAGATTGCCGACCTGCGCGCCCGTCACAGTATCGAAGCAAGCTTCGGTGCGGCCATGCCGATCGAGAAACGCCTGGCGCTCAAGGCGATGTATCCGGACGCCGAGCACCCGGTGGTGCGCACGCACCCGGAAACCGGCGAGAAGGTGCTGTTCGTCAACGCCTTCACCACGCACTTGAGCAACTACCACACCCCTGAGCGGGTGCGTTTTGGCCAGGACGCCAACCCGGGCGCGGGTGAGTTGCTGCGCTACCTGATCAGCCAGGCGTACATCCCTGAGTATCAAGTGCGCTGGCGCTGGAAGCCCAACAGCATCGCCATCTGGGACAACCGCAGTACCCAGCACTACGCCGTCATGGATTACCCGCCATGCCATCGCAAGATGGAGCGCGCCGGGATCATCGGCGAAAAGACGTACTGATCCACCCCCTCTGCATACGCACTCGTGAATACGTCTGCCCGGCACGACCCCGGGTGGGCGGGACAATCATAAGAACTGGAGTAAACCATGCAATTCTTCGACGATTCCCTGCACCCGGAAAACATGGAAAAGGTGGTCATCACCGTGGCCCCGTACGGCCCGGAATGGATGCCGGAAGACTTCCCTGAAGACATCCCGCTGACCATGGATGAACAGGTCCAGAAAGCGGTCGAATGCTACGAAGCCGGTGCCACCGTGCTGCACTTGCACGTGCGTGAACTGGACGGCAAGGGCTCCAAGCGCCTGTCGAAATTCAACGAGCTGATCGCCGGTGTGCGTGAAGCCGTGCCAGACATGATCATCCAGGTCGGTGGTTCGATCTCCTTCGCTCCGGAAAGCGATGGTGAAGCCGCCAAGTGGCTGTCCGACGACACTCGCCACATGCTGGCCGAGCTGACGCCGAAACCGGATCAGGTCACCGTCGCGATCAACACCACCCAGATGAACATCATGGAGTTGCTGTATCCGGAGTACCTGAAGGGCACTTCTCTGGACAACCCGATGATTCACGCGGCCTACAGCGAAATGACCGTACCGGCCGGCCCGGCCTGGGTCGCCGAGCACCTCAAGCGCCTGATGGACAACGGTATTCAGCCGCACTTCCAGCTGACCGGCATGCACGCTCTGGAAACCCTTGAGCGCCTGGTACGCCGTGGCGTCTACAAAGGCCCGCTGAACCTGACCTGGATCGGCATCGGCGGCGGTTTCGACGGCCCGAACCCGTTCAACTTCTTCAACTTCATCCACCGCGTTCCGAACGGTTGCACCCTGACCTCCGAGTCGCTGCTCAAGAACGTACTGCCGTTCAACACCATGGCGATGTCCATGGGGCTGCACCCGCGTGTGGGCAACGAAGACACTATTATTGATCACAAGGGCGAGCGTTTCGGCTCGGTCGCGCAGATCAAGCAAACCGTGCGCATCGCCCACGAGCTGGGTCGCGAAATCGCTACCGGCAAAGAAGCCCGCGAGATCTACCGCATCGGCGTGGAGTACCAGAGCATCGAAGAAACCCTGCTCGCCAACGGTATGGCCCCCAACCGCAAGGCTGGGCAAAAAGGTGTGCCGCAACGCGGCTGACCTGTGGTCCGGACGAGGGGCCGTGACCTCTCGTCCGCTGCACTGCAACACGCTTGATAACAACAATAAATAAAAGCTTTTGAGGAGGCTGCATGGCCTTTCACCCAATCGCCGCCGACGATGACGACTCCAACGAAGTCGGCGTTGCGCGCCAATATGCCTGGATCGTCTTTGCACTGACGTTCGGCCTGTTGATTTCCGATTACATGTCGCGTCAGGTCCTGAACGCGGTGTTCCCGCTGCTCAAGGGCGAATGGGCCTTGAGCGACGGCCAGCTCGGGTTGCTCAGCGGCATCGTTGCCCTGATGGTCGGCCTGCTGACATTCCCGCTGTCGTTGATGGCTGACCGTTTTGGCCGGGTCAAAAGCCTCGCGCTGATGGCACTGCTGTGGAGCCTGGCCACGCTGGGTTGCGCCGTGGCGCAGGACTACCAGCAAATGTTCATTGCCCGGTTCATGGTCGGCGTCGGCGAGGCGGCCTACGGCAGCGTCGGCATCGCGGTGGTGATTTCGGTGTTTCCGAAACACATGCGCGCCACCCTGGCCAGTGCCTTCATGGCCGGCGGCATGTTCGGCTCGGTGCTGGGCATGGCGTTGGGCGGTGCGATCGCGGCCAAGCTCGGCTGGCGCTGGTCGTTTGCCGGCATGGCGCTGTTCGGCCTGGTGCTGGCGGTGCTTTACCCGATCATCGTCAAGGAAGCGCGCATTGCGCCCAAGCGTGCAGCGCAACTGGCGAACAAGGTGGCAGCGGTCAAGCGTCCGTTGCGTACGCTGTGGTCCAGCCGTTCGGTGGTGGCTACCTACGTCGGCAGTGGCCTGCAGCTGTTCGTCGGCGGCACGGTGATGGTGTGGATTCCCAGCTACCTCAATCGCTACTACGAAATGCCTACGGACAAGGCTGGCGGTATGGCGGCGATCATCGTGTTGTGCAGCGGCGCCGGGATGATCCTGTGCGGCATGCTCAGCGATCGCCTGTGCCGTAACTCGCCGGAGCGCAAGGTCAGCCTGGCCATCGCTTTTTGCCTGGGTAGCTGCCTGCTGCTTTCGGCGGCGTTTGCCTTGCAGGCGGGGCCGGTGCAACTGCTGCTGATCTGCCTGGGCATGTCGATTGCCACCGGTACCACCGGCCCGGCCGGCGCGATGGTTGCCAACCTGACCCATTACTCGGTCCACGGTACGGCGTTCGCCACGCTGACCCTGGCCAATAACCTGCTGGGCCTGGCGCCCGGGCCGTTCCTGACGGGTCGCGTGTCCGACCTTATCGGCCTGCATGCCGCGTTCCAATTGGTGCCACTGGTCAGCCTCGCGGCGGCAGCGGTGTTCTTTTATGCCAAGTGTCATTACCAAAAAGATATCGCCCGGCTTGAAGGTCAGAGCGTGCCTGAACCTGTCAGTGCAGCCGGGATAGAGGTGAAGTTGTGAGTCGTCGTTTACAGATTGATGTGTTTTTCGATTTTATCTGCCCATGGTGCCTGATCGGCAAACGCCAATTGGAGCATGCGCAGGTACAGTTCCTCAGTCGCCACCCGGACGTGAAGATCACCACGGTGTGGCATGGCGCGCAGTTGTTGCCGCAGTTGCCGGTACAGGGTGAGCCCTTCGCCGATTTCTACCGCAAGCGCCTGGGTAATGCCGACGCCGTGACCATGCGTCAAGCCCAGGTGCAGCAGGCTGCCGGAGCGGTAGGGCTGGCCATCGACCTCAGCCGCATCGAGACGATGCCCAACACTGCCGACGCCCATCGTATGTTCGAGCGTGTCAGTGAACTGGGTAATACCGCTCAGCGTGAAATGCTGCTTGAACGACTGTTCGCCGCTTACTTCCTGAGACGCGAGAACCTCGGCTGCCGTGAGACCTTGCTCGATATCGCCCGCTCCTGCGGCGTCGATACCAACGTGGTGCTCGATTGCCTGAAGGGCGACGGTACGCCATTTGAAGGATCGCCCGACGCAACCAGTGGCGTGCCGAGCTTTCAGTTCGACCGCCGAATGACGGTCATCGGTGCGCAACCGGCCCAGGCGCTGCTCGCGGCCATGAACCAGGCAATCAAGGACAGTGAACTCGAGCGGCAACCGGCATGACTCGGCGCATCCCCGTACCTGCCGGGAAATACCCGCAGGCCGGTGGCCGTGCGCTGTTCGAATTCGAAGACAAAAGCCTGGCGTTGTTCAACGTCGATGGACAGCTGTTCGCCATCGACGACAGCTGCCCGCACCAGGGCTCCTCGCTGTGTGGCGGGCGCCTTGATGGCCGGGTGATTCAATGCCTCGCCCATGGTTTGCGCTTCGATTTGCACAGCGGCTACTTGCTCAATTCCACCCAGGTCAAAGTCAACAACTACCCGGTCGAGATCATCGACGGCCAGGCGTTTATCGTGATTGTTCCCGAGGAGGCCGCGCCATGAGCGCCATCGCCCTTACCCGTATCCATAGCCGCACACGCGAGTTGGCCCCGGGCTTTATCGTCAGCCTGATCGTCGCGGCCGCCGCGTCGTTTTTGTCCGAGCACTACGGTGCGCCCGTCATGTTGTTCGCCCTGTTGCTGGGCATGGCGCTGAATTTTCTTGCCGATGACGGCCCGTGCAAGGCCGGGGTCGAGTTCACGGCGCGCACCGTGTTGCGTATCGGCGTGGCGCTGCTGGGCATGCGCATCACCCTCGAACAAATGGCAGCGCTGGGCTGGAAGCCGATTGCGCTGGTGGTGATTCTGGTGGTGGTGACCATCAGCGTTTCCGTGATCGCGGCCAAGGCCCTGGGCTTTCAACGCCTGTTCGGCATGCTCACCGGTGGCGCGACGGCAATTTGCGGTGCTTCGGCGGCACTGGCACTGGCGGCGGCGCTGCCGAACCATCCGCAGAAAGAACGCGCGACCTTGTTCACGGTGATCGGCGTTTCCGCGCTATCGACCTTGGCGATGATCGTCTATCCGATGATCGCCAACTGGCTGCAGTTGTCGCCGCAGGTGGCGGGTGTGTTCCTCGGTGCCACCATCCACGACGTGGCCCAGGTGGTCGGCGCCGGTTACAGCATGTCGACCGAGACCGGCGACACGGCCACGGTGGTCAAGTTGATGCGGGTTGCGATGCTGCTGCCGGTGATCGTCACCGCCGCCATGATTACTCGCATGCAGGGCGCCGATCCGACCGGCAAGCGTCCACCGTTGCTGCCGTGGTTCGCCGTTGGTTTTCTGATTCTGGCGTGCATCAACAGCACCGGTTGGATAGCCCCGGCGGTGCAGGGTTCGGTCAACGAATTGTCGCGCTGGTGCCTGGTGATTTCCATCAGTGCCCTGGGCATGAAGACCCGGCTCAAGGAGCTGGCCTCGGTCGGTATCAAGCCAATCCTGCTGATGGTCGGGGAGACGGTGTTCCTGGTCGTGCTGGTGCTGTTGCTGCTGCACTGGGGGCTCTGAGAACGCAAGGTTTATGGCAGGGCTTCACTGGGCTGGCTCCTCGTCACAGTGAAGCTCTCGACCGGTGTCACAAACACCGGTCTTTACACGGCGACTGTACCAGCAGTCGCCGTTTTTTTTGTTCGCGATATCACGAGGTCTTCGGAGGGAGAGCGTCCGTCGGGGCTTTGGCCGAGCCCTGCTTTTGTGCGCGCCACGTCGCCGGCGGCATGCCGAACTGGCTGATGAACCAGCGCGTAAACGAACTCGCCATCGAGTAGCCGAGCATGTCGGCAATGCGGCTGAGCGGGTAGTTCGGGTTTTCCAGGTAACGCAGCACCAGGTCGCGGCGCACGTCGTTGATCACGTCGTTGAAGGCACAGCCGTCTTCCTTGAGGCGGCGTTGCAGGGTGCGCACGTTCATGCCCTGGGTCTGAGCGATCTGCTCGATGGTGGCGCGCCCCATGGGCAACAGCATGTAGATGGCCTTGCGCACTTCGAACAGCAACGAGGCGCCTTCGTCGTTCTGCAGCGAATCGAGGTAGCTCTGGGCGTAACGGGCCATGGCGGGGTCGGCATGGGGGTTGGGCAGGTCGAGGCTGGTATTGGGGCAGACGATGCCGTTGAACTCGCTGCCGAACTCCAGGTTGCAACCGAACAGGCGCCGATGCAGTTGCAGGTTGTCTGGTGGCTGGTGCATGAAATTGACGCTGTAGGGATGCCAGTGGCTGCCGAGCAGTGCGGCACACAGGCGGAACATCACACCGATGGCCAGCTCCGTGGCCTGCTTGCTGGGCATCGGCGATTCGGTGACCACCTCTTCGCGGATGATCACCATTTTCCCGGCCTCTTCGACGAAGATCGCCAGCGAATTGTTCATCAGGTGCCGATAGTTCAGCACCACCTGCAAGGCATCGCGCAAGGTACGCTGGTGGCTGAGCAGCAGGCTGACCACCCCGAAGTCCGAGAGCTGGCGCGACTCGGCCATGCTCAGGCCAAAGGTCTGGCAACCGCTGGCGGCCGCCGAGTCTTCCAGCAGGCGCACGGCGGCATCGATGGTGATGCGTGATTCAGGGGCTTGCAACTGGGCTCTGCTCAGGCCTGCGCCGGCCAATACGTCACGCGGGTTGAACCCCAGGTACTGGGTAACCTCCAGGTAGTTGGTCAACACGGCGGCGCGAACAAACTTGGGCATTCGAAGGTCTTCCCTGGGCCGATGGCAATTGGCGTGAGCGTGGCGACTATATCCAGCACGTGGGCTGTTGAACAGTTGTCATGTAAGGGATGTTTTGCTGCTGTCCCGTGCCCTGTGAACTGCACGATACGGAGCGATCGCACCTCATCCGTTGATTACAGTGACCCTGCGCCAGCCTGCGCTGATTTTAGACCATGGGTCACACGTCTGAGTGTCCGACAATTTGTCATCAAAAGAAAAGTGCATGACGTCCAATGTAAAGCGTAGCGGGTGGGCGCTCTTTAATGTCGACACTACAAAAAGCCCCTGGCGAAAGAGCCAGTCGAGTCATCGAGAAAGCAAAGGTGTTGACGTGGACAAACTGCAAACTGCTGCCACCGTTTTGATCGTACCCGGTCTGCGCGAGCACGTTGCCGAACATTGGCAAACGCTGCTGGAAGCCAGATTGAGCAAAGTACGCAGCGTGCCGCCGCTCGAGACCGACAAGCTCGATTGCCAGGCGCGTGTCCGGGCGATCCAGCACGAACTTGAACAGATCGACGGGCCGGTGATTCTGGTTGCCCACAGTGCCGGTGTGTTGATGGTCGCGCACTGGGCTGCGCAGTTCACTCGTCCGATCAAGGGTGCTTTGCTGGCCGCGCCACCGGATCTGAATGCGGCGTGGCCCGCCAATTACCCATCCCCTGAAACCCTGCGCAGCAACGGTTGGGATCCTCTACCCAAAAACCGACTGCCCTTCCGTAGCCTGGTGGCTGCCAGCACCAACGATCACCTGGCCAGCCTGGACGCTGCCACTCACCTGGCCCATGGCTGGGGCGCCGAATTGCTCAATCTGGGCGATGTCGGCCACCTCAACCCGGCGGCCGGTTTCGGTCACTGGCCCCAGGCTGAAGAACTCATCCTGGAGCTGGACCGCTAGTACAGGAGCCAGTCGGGCCGCATCCCGACCGGCATTTGCCCTCACCCCTGAAACGCTGGCCTCACCTGGCCGCGCGAGGGCGGCTGCGCTAAAAACAAATACAAAAAGGCGGAGACAACGCAATGCACAACAACAATAAGAGTCACGGCTTCACCACGACACGCTACACCTTGCTGGCGTCGGCCATTCTGGCCGCCATTATGCCGGCCGCACATGGGGCAGAGATTGAGACGGGTAACCCGGACTGGACCATGCGAATCGATAACACCATCAAGTACAACTACGGCGTACGCACCGAAAGTGCTGACAAGCGCATGTTGGCAACGCCGAACAACAACGACGGCGATTACAACTTCCGCAAGTCCGGGACCAACATCACCAATCGCGTCGACTTGCTGACCGAGATGGACGTGGTCTACCAAAACCACATGGGCTTTCGCGTCAGCGCCGCCAGCTGGTACGACAAGGCTTACGAGAACACCGGCTCCAACTCCAACCCGTTCGTCAACGGCAACGGTTCGACGTCGGGCCTGATCGCCAACGACCCGCGCCTGGCCCCGGTTACCAATGACAACGTTGGCACTGGCAGCCCGCACCTGAGCAACTATGCCCAGCGTTACTACACCGGTCCGTCCGGCGAAATCCTCGATGCCTTCGTGTTCTACAGCACCGAAGTGGGCGAGGAGTCGATGCTGAGCTTCAAGGCTGGCCAGCACAACGTGTTCTGGGGCGAGACCATTCTCAACCCGGTGCACTCGATCAGCTACGGCCAATCCGGCCTCGACCTGGCCAAACTGGCCGCCTCGCCAGGCACTGAAGCCAAGGAGCTGTTCGTTCCGCGTAATCAGCTGTCGATGTCGTTCACGGTCAACCCTGAACTGACCCTGGCGGCGCAGTACTTCCTCGATTGGGACGAAGCGCGCTTGCCGGAAGCGGGTACCTATTACGGTGGTTCCGACCTGGTCGGTTTCGGTGCGCAATCGTTTCTGTTGGGCAACACCAACGCCGTGGTTCCAGGCAGCCCGCTGGGTTGTGGCCTGGCGCCGTGCAACGGTTTGACCAACGTCCGTCGCGGCCATGACCTGACACCGGACAAGCGCGGCGACTGGGGCCTGATGGCCAAGTGGTCGCCAGCCTGGCTGGACGGCACCCTCGGCGTTTACTACCGCGAAACCTCGGAAATCCTGCCGCAAGCGTGGCTGGATGCCAGGGGCATCAGCTCGGCCAACGCCAACGGCACCCGTCCGGCAGGGCAAGTGCCAGCGGTCGTCAACACGCTCAACTCGCTGAACACTGCCACCTATCAAATGGCCTACGCCGACAACATCAAGATCGTCGGCCTGAGCCTGTCCAAGGACGTCGGCGGGGTGAGCGTGGGTTCCGACCTGAACGTTCGTCACAACATGCCGCTGGCCAGTATTCCGGCGATTGTCAGCACTACCAGTCCGCTGGGTCTGGGCCAGGGTCTTGGCCTGTTGCCGGCGCGCACTGCTTCCACCGGCGTGATTTATGACACGCCGGAGAAGGGCGACAGCATGGCCGCCACCGGCGACACCCTGCACTGGACGCTCAACGGTCTGATGACCATGCCGAAAACCCCCGTGTTCGATTCGGCGACCCTGCTCGCCGAGTTGTACTACAGCAACTTGCTCAAGCTCGATAGCAAGAATGAAGCGCTCTACAAAGGAAAGAGCACCTACCGCGGCATCGATCAGCCGACCCGGGATAACTGGGGCATCGCGGTCAACTTCACACCGACCTGGTACCAGGTGTTTCCCGGTGTTGACCTCAACGCGCCGATGTCGATCAACCTCGGTCTCGATGGTGTGTCACCGGTCTCCGGTGGCGGTGCCAAAGACACCGGTAACTACGCAGTCGGCCTGGGTGCCGTTGTGTACAACAAATACTTTGTCGACCTGAAGTACGTGGACTCTTTCGGCAAGGCCGACAAGTGCAATGTCAGTGGTGTGAGTACCGGTCCGAATGGCGGTGACGGCGCTGCGCCGAACGCCTTCAGCGGCAACGAAAACTACGCCTGTTACGCCGGTGGCTACTCAGCCTTTTCCGGTGGTGGTGCAACGACTGAGGACCGTGGCGCTGTTTACCTGACGATGAAAACCACTTTTTGATTCACCACTGATTTGCTCAATGCAAGCAGGAGAATAACAACATGAAATTCGTAAAAACCGTGTTGGCCGCTTCGCTGGCCATGGTCCTTGCCGCTCAGGCACAGGCCGCTGTATCAACCCAGGAAGCCGCCAAATTGGGCAGCAACCTGACTCTGGTGGGCGCCGAAAAGGCCGGGAACGCTGATGGTTCCATTCCTGCCTACAACGGTGGCCTGACCACGCCGCCAGCCAGTTTCAAAGCCGGCGACAGCATGCGCCCGGATCCGTTTGCCAATGAGCAACCGTTGCTGGTGATCGACGGCAAGAACGTCGATCAGTACAAGGGCATGCTCAGCGCCACCACCGTGGAACTGGCCAAGCGTTTTTCCACCTTCCACGTCAACGTGTTCCCGACCCACCGTACCGTCTCGCTGCCAAAAGCGGTGCTGGACAACGGCGTGAAAAACGCCACCGACGCCAAGTCGCTGGAAGGTGGCCTGGCCATCGACAACGTGCTGCCGGGCGTGCCGTTCCCGATTCCGCAGTCGGGTAACGAAGCGATGTGGAACTTCCTGCTGCGCTACCAGGGTGTCAGCATCAGCTCCAAGTACGATTCCTGGAACGTCGACTCCGCTGGCGTTCCGAGCCTGGCAACCACCGGGCAGGCGAACATCTCCTATCCAATCTACGAGAACCTCTCGCAGCCGATCAGCAGCTCCGATG
>Ga0247818_10003490_pt1 | contig 10132 bp, 6 predicted proteins | sample 13C_Glucose_Day1_FD_192424 | JGI IMG/M metagenome (GOLD analysis project Ga0247818, IMG submission 192424) | Soil microbial communities from agricultural site in Penn Yan, New York, United States - 13C_Glucose_Day1 | ecosystem: Environmental > Terrestrial > Soil > Agricultural land | place: USA...
AGGCTGATCGTCAGCAATTGCGCTCCCTGATCCGTCAGGCCCAGCACGAACTGGCGACCAACAAGCCACCGGCATCGAGCCGTAAAATCTTCAAGTACATCCGTGAGCTGGACGAGACTCAACGCGGTCTGCGTTAAGTCCCGAATCGGGTGAGTCGCCAAGCGCCTCACCCGAGGCTCCATCCTTTCTTACGACCCTGTGCCACCCACAGTGATCGCATCGATTTTCAGCGTTGGCTGGCCGACACCCACCGGCACCGACTGCCCATCCTTACCACACGTCCCTACGCCGCTGTCCAGCGACAGATCGTTACCGACCATCGACACCTTGCTCATGGCTTCCGGGCCGTTGCCGATCAATGTCGCGCCTTTGACCGGCGCAGTAATCTTGCCGTCTTCGATCAGATACGCTTCGCTGGTGGAGAACACAAACTTGCCGCTGGTGATGTCGACTTGCCCACCACCGAGGTTGGCGCAGTAGATGCCGCGCTTCACCGAAGCGATGATTTCTGCCGGATCACTTTCGCCCGCCAGCATGTAAGTGTTGGTCATGCGCGGCATTGGCAGGTGTGCATAAGATTCGCGTCGACCGTTGCCGGTACGGGCCACGCCCATCAGGCGGGCGTTGAGCTTGTCCTGCATATAGCCTTTGAGTACGCCGTTTTCGATCAGGGTGGTGCACTCGGTCGGGGTACCTTCGTCATCGACGCTCAGGGAGCCGCGTCGGCCTGCCAGCGTGCCGTCATCGACGATGGTGCATAGTTTGGACGCAACCATCTCGCCCATGCGCCCGCTGTAGGCGGAGCTGCCCTTGCGGTTGAAGTCGCCTTCCAGACCGTGGCCGACCGCTTCGTGCAGCAGCACGCCGGACCAGCCGGAACCCAACACCACCGGCAACGTGCCGGCCGGAGCCGGAATGGCTTCAAGGTTGACCAGCGCCTGACGCAACGCTTCACGGGCGTAGCCCATGGCGCGGTCGTCACTGAGGAAATAACGGTAATCGGTACGCCCGCCGCCGCCATGTCCACCGCGCTCGCGGCGACCGTTTTGCTCGACGATCACGCTCACATTGAAGCGCACCAGCGGCCGCACGTCGGCGGCCAGGCCTCCATCGGTGGACGCGACGAGGATACGTTCCCACACACCCGCCATGCTCACGGTCACTTGCTGGATACGCGGGTCGAGGGCACGAGTGGCGGCATCGATGCGCTTGAGGAGTTCGACTTTCTCGGCGCGGGTCATCACTTCCAGCGGGTTATCCGGCCCGTACAACTGGGCGACGTCCTGAGTCGTGAACGCCTGTACCGTACCATTCTGCCCAGCGCGGGAGATCGAACGCGCGGCACGGGCCGCCGCACCGAGGGCTTCCAGGGTGATGGCATTGCTGTAGGCAAAACCGGTTTTTTCACCCGACTGTGCACGCACGCCGACACCTTGGTCGAGGTTGAAGCTGCCTTCCTTGACGATCCCGTCTTCCAGCGCCCAGGACTCGGAAATCTGCCCCTGGAAATACAGGTCGGCGGCATCGATGCCCGGGCCGGCCAGATCGCCGAGCACGCCTTGCAGGCTCTCGATCGTTACGCCGCCGGGCGCCAGGAGGTGTTCACTGACTGAGGACAACAACTCGCTCATATGCTTTACGCCTTAAATTCATCGTTCTGAGGCAGGTCGCTGAGCGCCCTGCGAGAAAAAGCGCCGGTGACTGGACACCGGCATCCGCGCCCTGATGGACGCCTGTTCGCTGCTATCGCGTTCGGCCAGCAGCACGGCCTCGCCTTGATCCTGTTGCGCCAGCACCCGCCCCCAGGGGTCGATGATTGCGGCATGCCCCCAGGTTTCGCGCGGCCCCGGATGAATCCCACCCTGGGCGGCCGCCAGCACATAACACTGCGTCTCGATGGCGCGAGCGCGAATCAGCACATCCCAATGCGCCGCACCGGTCACCGCCGTAAACGCCGACGGCGCGGTAATCAGCTCCGCTCCAGCGGCGCGTAATTCGCTGTACAGCTCCGGGAAGCGCAGGTCATAACACACCGTCAGCCCGACTCGACCGACCGGCGTATCCGCCACCACCACCCCACTGCCATAAGCATAGTCATCGGACTCGCGATAACGCCCACGATTGTCTGCCACGTCTACGTCGAACAAATGCAGCTTGTCGTAACGCGCCACCGTCTCGCCGTGATCATTCACCAACAGCGAGCAGGCATGCACTTTCGCCGTCGGTTGATCCACTGGCGGCAACGGCAACGTGCCGGCCACTATCCATAATTTGAGGTCGATGGCTGTCTGTTTCAACCATGGCAGGATCGGGCCGTCGCCCAACGCTTCGGCACGGCCGATGTCGGCAATGTCGCGTCGGCCCATCGCGGCGAAATTTTCCGGCAACACGGCGAGTTGCGCACCGCCGGCCGCCGCCTGTTCAAGCAGCCGGCGTGCCTGGGCCAGGTTGGCCTGAACGTCGCTCTGGCTGACCATCTGAATCACCGCTACCGACATGGCCTTTCCTTACTTGAGAAGAGTCCGCCACCTGTAACAGCGGTCGAAGGCTGCTACAGGACCTGCGTCATGCTACTCCATCAGCGTAAGACGTGGCTTTTCAAAAAGGCTTGTCGAAGGTGATTTTCGGATCTTTCCAGGGCCCTTTTACGTTGTATTGCACACTGGCAAAACGGGCCATGCGGTCACCCATCAGTTTATCGATCAGGAACAACGCGCCGCCGACTGCCGGAGCGCCAACGATCAACGCCGCGATCGGCAAGTTAGTGGCCACCGGCAAACTGACCAGTAACTTGGCATCAATCTGATCACCCACAAGGTTCAGGGTGCCATTGAGTTCAATGTTGCTGGACGGTCCGGTCATCCGGATCGGCTCACGGGTGACGTAGACGCCATTGGTCGCGACCAGCACACCTTTGACCCGGTCATAACTCAGGCCTGAGCCGAACAAGTCGGAAAAGTCCAGGCGCAAGCGCCGACCGATGGAGTTGAAATTAAGCAGGCCGAAGACTTTCAGGGCCTGGGCACTGGCGTCGACCTCAACAATCTGGCCCTTGGTGAGCGTTGCATCAAGGGTGCCGGAGAAACGCTTGCTGGCCAGCCAGGCCGGCGAACCAGGCCAGCGACCATCAACATCCAAATGAAACGATTCACTCGTGACACTGGGCGCAAAGCCCCAGTTTTTGAGCGCATCGGCAAGATTCTTGCCGCTGATCCGCCCCTTGTACCAACTGCTGGAGCTACCGGGAACGCCTTCCCAGCCACCACTGCCTTGCAAAAGAATCCCTTTGAGGCCCATGTCCAGCGCATTAAGCGCAATGCCTCTCGCGGTCGGACGAATTTTCATTGACCAGGCGCCCACCAGATCCGGCCCCAGGAACAGCTGGCTGATGGAGATGTCCAGTGCCGGAATCTTTGTCGGGTCCACCGTAACCAATGGATCGGGCGCGTTTTCGTCGGTCACGACCTTGGGATCCGCTGCGGGAAGGCGTACGTATTGCAGATTGACCGTGATTGGTGCGCCTTTCGCATCCGGAACACCGACGGAACCTTTGACCTGCTGACTGTCGAGTTGCAGCGCCCAACTGGCGGGCTTTCGGTTCAGCTGCACAGAAGCCTGATCGAGGGTAGCGCCCAGAGCACTGAGCTTGCCAACCTTGAAGTCCGCACTGCTGAGCAACTGTTTGGCACTGTCGCCCGACACCTGGCCGGCGTACTTATCCAGCAAATCCTTCCACGGGCCGACATCCAGCTCCGACAGCACGCCCCGCACCCGCAGACCTTTGACACCGGGCAATACGGCCTCGCCACCACCGAGAAACAGCTCACCGCGCCCCCCGGCAAAATTTCCGTCCGGTGCTGCATATGTAAAGTTCGCCAACTGACCGTAATTAACCCAGTAGCGCCGCTCCGGACCTTGCAAGGTCATGCGAAACGACGTGTCGCGGCACGTACCGGCCGTCAGGCCGAACGGGGCCGGCAGGTCGATTGTCGCGCCTTTGAGGCAGGAGTTGACCATCAACTGACTGTCAGCACCGGCCAGGTTCAGTTCCAGCTCATACGGAATCACTCCGGAAACCGGTAGCGGCTGAGTCACGCGCAACCAGTCAGTGAGCTTTTTGACCTCGACCTGACCGGAGGCCATGACGCGTGTCTTGAGATTGCCCGCATTGCCATCGGCAAAAATCTGCGCAGTGACAGGCTTGTCAAAGACGCGGGCGCTGATGCGCTGCCCGCTTAATCCCTTGGTGCTGTCAAAGCGGAAGTCCCCCTTGAGTTGAGTGAACTCCAGCACAGGTTCAGCCATTTGCAGACGCGCCTTGGCGGTCTTGAAGTCGACGATAATCTTCGGCAGCTCGCCTTTGGCCAGCGGGATATCCAGTTTCAACTTGCCCTGTAGATCGCCCTCACCTTCCCACCCGGCGAAGGTTGCCGCAGTGCCTATCGGCGCTTCCTGAAGAATTTTCAGGCCATCGCGCAAGCCACCGGCGAATCCACCGTCGAGGTATAGATGAGAGGTTTTGCCATCAGGCACATGAGGAATGTCGACATAAATATCGCGCACCTGGGTATCGAGCAACTGGCCCTTGCTGGCCAGAACCCGAACGCCACTGTCTTCAACAAACACATCACCCGTGACCTTGCTGACATGTGGCCAGCCCGGCTGGAAAGCCAGTTCGGCATCGTGCACCTTGAAGAACAGGCTGATGCTGCGGTCAGTATCGCCGGCGCCAGATTTCAGCGACCCCTGATACTGGAAGAAACCTTCGTCCACCGCGCCTTTGATAATCGCCGTTCGCAGCCACTCGTCCAACGCCGGGCCGAGCATTGTCGGCAGGTACTTGGCGGTGTAACGACCATCCCCATCAACCATGCCGACCCGAAGATCCATGTAATCATCCTGAGCGGGATCGAAACGCAGGCGAATCAGGAAGTCGCCGGCAATCTTGCCTTCTTCGCCGAGCACCTTGAGGTACGGCGCGATCAGGGTGAAACCTTCTTTGTCGAGCTTCCAGGTCAGCGTCGCGTTGGCCTGAATGTATTGCCATGGCTTGGCGAAAATGGGGGTCAGGTGCAGGACAAAGTCCTTGCTGTCCATGCGCAGCTCGCCCTTGCCCAGGTCGCCGCTGATGCTGCCGCTGACATTTCGCGCCGCCGGAGCACCGTAATAAGCGTCAAAACCTACCCGGTCGAGGTTCGCGGCGAAGCTGAACTTGCTGTCATCGGTGGCATTGGGTTTGAAGTCGATGAGCACATTGCGCAACCCGCCGGTCACCTTGAGCTGTTCGACCGCCGTGGCAACACCTTCGGGCAGTGGACCCAAGGCGTTCAGCAACGGCGTAAGCGGGGTGAGGTCGATGCGGTCGGCTTGCAGGTGCCAGATTTCTTCGACCTTGTCGGTGGCTGAAGTTTGTTTGAGTTGCAGATGCGATTCCCAGCGAGTGTCGCCGAAACTCATAGCCAGGGGATCCAGTGTCACCACAACGCCTTCGGCGCTACGCTGGAAATGGCCAGTGAGCGCCAGATTGGTGATCTCAATCGGCTTGCGTTCGGCGTACGCCCCTTTGAGCTGCAGTGCGTTCAAGCGGATTGCAGCGCTTTGCAGTGTGCCCCGCCCCCAATTGGCCCAGAGCTCGCCACCGGCCTTGATCTCGGAAAAATTCCATTCTTTGGTCAGTCGCTCGGGCAGCCATTTCGACCAGTCGCTCTGCGGCAAGCTCAGGTAGGCTTCTGCTGCACCGTCGCGCCATTCACTGGCGCGTATTCGGGTGCGCACGCTCATGGCGACGGGCTGGCCGTCAGGCAAGGTCAAACGGGCATCAAGGCGCTGGCGGGCGGCACCGACTTTCAGATTAAGGCCGACGTAGGTCAGGGTCAGCGGCGGATGATCCAGTGGTTGCAATGTCACCTGACTGTCGATCACCGATAACTGTTGCACCATCTGCAGGCGGTTGAGCAGTTGTTCAGGATCAAGCGGCTGATCCTGCTGCACCGGTAGACCTTCAAGCGCCCACTTCCCGTCGTCGCCTTCCTTGAGGCTGATCTTCAGGCCGTTGAGTTCCAGGTGAGCGATGCGCAACTGGCGAGTCAATAAACTTTCCAACATGTCCGGCACCGCACGGACCTGGTCCAGGCGCAAGGCATTGGCGCCCTCCCCGACTGTCACGTCATGAGCCAGCAAGATTGGCGCAAAACCACTCCAGTTACCTTCCAGCTTGCCGATTTTCAACGGTATGCCCAAGGCCTCGCTGGCTTTGGTTTCGGCTTCCGTAGTGTACTCGGCCACCAGCGGCGTCAGTTCTCGACCAAGGCTGACATACAGCGCCATCAGCACCAATACCAACGCGCACAGGCCCAGACCCCAGCGGGTCACTTCGACCAAAATGCGTGTCAGACGCTCCATGTCAGGTGGCTCCCATGGCGAAAATGCAGCAAAAAGCTGAGGCCAGCCGATTTAACAAGGATGAAACACAGCGATTCAGAGCAACACCACGTCGTATTGTTCCTGGGAATACATGGTTTCCACCTGAAAGCGAATGGTGCGTCCGATAAATCCTTCCAGTTCGGCAACATTACCTGACTCTTCATCGAGCAATCGGTCGACAACTTTCTGGTTCGCCAATACACGATAGCCTTCCGCTTGATAGGCGCGCGCCTCGCGGAGGATTTCTCGAAAAATTTCGTAGCAGACCGTTTCCGGCGTCTTCAGCTTGCCTCGCCCCTGACAGCTGCTGCACGGTTCGCACAACACCTGTTCAAGACTTTCGCGGGTGCGCTTGCGGGTCATCTGCACCAGGCCCAACTCGGTAATGCCGATGATGTTGGTTTTGGCGTGGTCGCGCTCCAGTTGCTTCTCGAGCGTGCGCAATACCTGGCGCTGATGCTCCTCATCTTCCATGTCGATGAAGTCGATGATGATGATCCCGCCCAGATTGCGCAGACGCAGCTGACGGGCAATGGCGGTGGCGGCTTCGAGGTTGGTCTTGAAGATGGTTTCTTCAAGATTGCGATGGCCGACGAAGGCCCCGGTGTTGACGTCAATGGTGCTCATGGCTTCGGCCGGATCGACCACCAGATAACCGCCGGACTTGAGCGGGACTTTACGTTCCAGGGCTTTCTGGATTTCGTCTTCAACGCCGTACAGATCGAAAATAGGCCGCTCGCCCGGATAATGCTCAAGACGATCAGCGATTTCAGGCATCAGTTCGGCGACGAACTGCGTTGTTTTTTGAAAGGTTTCCCGGGAGTCGATGCGGATCTTCTCGATCTTCGGCCCCACCAGGTCACGCAAGGTCCGCAGCGCCAGGCCGAGGTCTTCGTAGATCACACTCGGTGCGCTGATGGTTTTGATCTGCTCGTTGATCTGATCCCAGAGCCGGCGCAGGTAGCGGATATCCATAAGGATTTCATCGGCGCCCGCCCCTTCGGCAGCGGTGCGCAAAATGAAACCGCCGGCCTCTATGATGCCTTCTTTGGCCACACAGTCGGTGACCACCTGCTTGAGGCGTTCACGCTCGGCCTCGTCTTCGATTTTCAGCGAAATACCGACGTGAGCGGTGCGCGGCATGTACACCAGATAACGCGATGGAATCGACAGCTGGGTCGTCAGGCGTGCGCCTTTTGAGCCGATCGGGTCCTTGGTGACCTGGACCACCAGGCTCTGGCCTTCATGTACCAGGGCACTGATGCTTTCGACGACAGGACCTTCGCGCAGGGATATTTCCGAAGCGTGGATGAACGCCGCGCGGTCCAGACCGATGTCGACGAACGCCGCCTGCATGCCTGGCAAAACCCGTACGACCTTGCCTTTATAAATGTTGCCGACGATCCCGCGCTTCTGCGTTCGCTCGACGTGGACCTCTTGCAGAACACCGTTTTCGACCACCGCCACGCGCGATTCCATCGGCGTGATGTTGATCAGGATCTCTTCACTCATGGCAGGGTCTCGTTCAGGCATATTCACGATAATGGCTGCATCTTGTCAGTACAGCGCTCAGCGCGCGTTAAGGGTTTGCCAACAGGGTATGCCGAAATAGCCGAGAAGTTCTGCGGTTTCGCACAGCGGCAGTCCGACCACAGCCGAGTAACTGCCGTTGAGCCCGGCAACAAATACCGCACCCAGTCCCTGAATTCCGTAGCCGCCCGCCTTGTCGCAAGGCTCACGGCTGGCCCAATAGGCTGCCGCTTCTTCGCCACTGATGTTGCGAAAACGCACCAGACTGCGCACCACCCGAGACTCGCAGCGCTCTGCGTCGAGTACGGCGATGGCGGTCAGCACTTCATGCTCACGGCCGGCCAACTGCATAAGCATGGCGCACGCTTGGGCTTCGTCCACCGGTTTGCCAAGTATTTTCCCGTCCAGCACCACTGCGGTATCGGCCCCCAAGACGCAAAACTGCGCATCGGACACGACAACGTCCCGCCCGGCCTCGGCCTTGCCACGCGCCAGACGCTCGACATAGGCCGATGGGGATTCTTGAGCTAAAGGGGTTTCATCGATGTCCGCGCTGATGGCGCAGAACGACACGCCGATCTGCGTGAGCAGTTCACGCCGACGCGGCGAGCCTGAGGCGAGGTACAGCTGTTTCATCAAGACATCTCCCTGTTTAGTGCCCTGCCTCACAAATACTGTTCCTTTTTGGCGGCGTCTGTTGCAGCCGTACTGCGTTGCCGCTCCTCGCCATAGCGAGCTATGGCGAGGAGCGGCGCCTTGTCTGGCAACAACAGCCACTCGCCAAAAAAGGGAACGTATTTGCGAGGCAGGGCCCCGGCAAATGCCTGACCGAATTAATTGATTTTGTAGCGTCGACGCAGACCACGCAAACCGTAGCTGACCCATGGCCACAGCAACGCACTGACAAGGGCCGGCAACACCAGCGCCAACGTTGGCTGACGATTACCGGTCAAGGCACTCAGCCACAATTGAACAAGCTGTGCGAGGCCGAAGATCACCAGGATCACCAGGCTCTGCTGCCACATCGGGAACATGCGCAAGCGTTGTTGCAGCGACAGCACCAGGAAGGTGATCAATGTCAGGATCAGCGCATTCTGGCCAAGCAAGGTGCCATAAAGCACGTCTTCAGCCAGTCCCAGGCACCAGGCAGTGAGCATGCCAATTTTTTGCGGCAGAGCCAGCGCCCAGAACGCGAGCAGCAACGCCAGCCACAGCGGACGGAGAATTTCCATGAATTGCGGCAACGGCGAGACGCTGAGTAACAGGCCGACAGCAAACGTCACCCAGACCATCCAGCCGTTTCGGGAGGCTTTGACACCGACCATTATTCTTGTCTCCCAGTGGTAGCCGGCGCGGGGACGGGCGGTTTGGCAGCAGGCTTCACGACGGTGGGTGGCGTTGCTGGCGGTTTAGCGGCTGCAGGGGCAGCCTCCGGCGGCTTCTTGACGCCCGGTTTCGTAGCAGTAGCAGGCTTGGCCGGAGTTGCGGTAGCCGGGGTAGCCGGCACGACAGGTGCGGCCGGCGCGGCAGCAGGTACAACCGCAGCAGGTGTCACAGGAACCGGTTTGGTTACAGTCGCCGGAATGATCGGGCCACCGCCGTGCTGGTCCAGTGCTTCCTGCGCCTGGGCCGCTTCGTTGGCGCGTTCCTCGGCTGTGCGGCCGTCGCTGTACACCAGCAGCAAATAACGGCTGCGATTCAACGCGGCGGTCGGTACAGCGCGAACGATCGCAAACGGCTGTCCGGAGTCGTGAATCACTTCCTTGACCGTGGCCACCGGGTACCCCGCCGGGAACCGCTGACCAAGACCAGAGCTGACCAGCAGATCACCTTCCTTGATGTCGGCAGTATCGGCGACGTGACGTAACTCGAGGCGCTCGGGGTTGCCGGTGCCGCTGGCAATCGCCCGCAAACCGTTACGGTTCACCTGCACGGGAATGCTGTGGGTGGTGTCGGTCAGCAGCAATACGCGGGAGGTGTAGGGCATCAACTCGACCACTTGTCCCATCAGACCGCGCGCATCGAGCACCGGCTGACCGAGGATCACACCGTCGCGCTCACCTTTGTTGATGATGATGCGATGGGTGAAGGGGTTCGGGTCCATGCCGATCAACTCGGCCACTTCGACCTTTTCGTTGACCAGCGCCGAAGAGTTGAGCAACTCGCGCAGCCGAACGTT
>Ga0247818_10003491_pt1 | contig 10130 bp, 9 predicted proteins | sample 13C_Glucose_Day1_FD_192424 | JGI IMG/M metagenome (GOLD analysis project Ga0247818, IMG submission 192424) | Soil microbial communities from agricultural site in Penn Yan, New York, United States - 13C_Glucose_Day1 | ecosystem: Environmental > Terrestrial > Soil > Agricultural land | place: USA...
CGTAGAATAGTTTCAATGATGAGACAGCCACTATTTTAACATCAACTAAATAAATAACCGGGTTTCAATATTAAAAAGGAACGCAAATATCCCTTAGGCAACTACGCAACCATCGATGCACTGGATCGGCATCCAGTCGAGGATGCCAGATCATCGCCAGGGTAAATTCCGGGAGCGAAAATGGCAGCACGAAGCTGTGCATGCCGGACCTAAGATTGGCGGTATGCCGCTCGGGCACGGTGGCGATCAGGTCGCTCGCCCTGGCCAGCGCCAGTGCGGTCGAGAAACCGCCGACCTCGGTTGCAATATTCCGCTGCAAACCGAGCGCCCCCAGGGCTTCGTCAATCGGCCCCTTGTCCATCCCCCTCCGTGAAACGCTGATGTGAGCGTGTGCGACAAAGCGCTCGGGCGATAGCTTGCCGTCGCACAGCGGATGCTCCGCGCGCACCACACCGACCCATCGATCGCGGAACAAGCCTTGGGTACGCAGTTCCGGGCTCGCGGTATTGGCTACCACGCCGGTTTCCAGATCGACCGAGCCGTCGCGCAATGCCGTGCTGTCCTTGTCGATTTTGGGCAAGAAGCGCAGGCGTATGCCCGGCGCCTGTTCGGCGACGCGGGCGATCAGTGCGGCACCGAAGTTTTCGACAAAACCTTCGCTGCTACGCAAGGTGAAAGTGCGCGACACCCGCAGGAGGTTGGGTTGCTCGGCCGGGCGTAGCACCGCTTCAGCGTCCTGCACCAGCTGCGCGACCCGCTCACGCAACTCCAGCGCCCGCGGCGTAGGCACCAGGCCCCGGCCGGCCCTGACCAGCAGCGGATCGCCCGTGGTCTCGCGCAACCGCGCCAGCGCCCTGCTCATCGCCGAGGGGCTCAGGCGCAGGCGTTTGGCGGCGCGGGCAACACTGCCTTCCGTCAGCAGCACATCGAGGGTGATCAACAGGTTGAGATCGGGAGTGGACATGCGTGGCCCCAGGGTCGGTTGATAGGGCGTTGTATGCACGTAATAAGTGCAAACCGTGCGCCTTCCGCCATGTTAGGCCCCGGCGTAGATTTCGGGTAGCTCCGATCGGGAGTGGCCAGAACAGGGGAATACCATGAATAACGGACCCGCAGTCGCGGCAATAGCTCAACCCACACGCTCGGTGAAAGGCGCGCTGGCCAGCCTGTCGTTGGCGATGTTGTTGTCGTCCCTCGGTACCAGCATCGCCAATGTCGGCCTGCCTTCTTTGGCTCAGGCATTCAGCGCATCCTTTCAACAGGTGCAGTGGGTGGTCATCGCCTACCTGCTGGCCATCACCCTCTCGATTGTCAGCGTCGGTCGCCTCGGTGACCTTGTCGGTCGGCGCCGCCTGCTGCTGTCCGGCATTGGCTTGTTCACCCTGGCGTCAGCGTTGTGCGGCCTGGCGCCCAATCTCGACCTGCTGATCGCGGCCAGAGCGCTACAAGGCCTGGGCGCAGCGGTAATGATGGCGCTGACCCTGGCGTTCGTCGGCGATACGGTGGCCAAGGACAAGACCGGTGGCGCCATGGGGCTGCTGGGGAGCATGTCCGCCATGGGCACCGCGACAGGCCCGGCGCTCGGCGGTGTGCTGATCGGCGGGTTCGGCTGGCGCTGGATTTTCTTTATCAGCGTGCCCCTGGGCGTACTGACCTGGCTGTTCGCGCAACGCTACCTGCCCGAGGATCGCCCGCGGCAAACCGGGCGTACGGGTTTCGATTCGCTGGGCACGGTGTTACTGGCCCTGTTGCGCAATAGCCGACTCAGCGGCAGCCTGGCCATGAGCCTGCTGGTGACCACCGTGATGATGGCGACGTTGCTGGTCGGGCCGTTCTACTTGGCGCAGACGCTGCGGTTGACGGCGGTGGCGATTGGCCTGGTGCTGTCGGTCGGGCCGCTGGTCGCCGCGCTGACCGGTGTGCCCGCCGGGCGCCTGGTCGATCGTTGCGGGGCCCCTGGCATGACCCTCGCCGGGCTCCTGGGCATGGCGCTTGGCTGCTGCCTGTTGTCAGTGCTGCCCGAAACGCTGGGCGTCGGCGGCTACCTCGCGTCCATGGTCGTTATCACCTTGGGGTATGCGCTGTTCCAGACTGCCAACAACACCGCCGTGATGCTCGGCGTGCTGCCCGAACAACGCGGTGTGGTGTCCGGCCTGCTCAACCTGTCGCGTAACCTGGGCCTGGTCACCGGGGCCTCGGCGATGGGCGCCGTGTTTGCCCTGGCCTCCAAGGCGGTCGATATCGGCACCGCGCAGCCGCAGGCCATTGCCAGCGGCATGCGCACGACCTTCCTGGTCGCGCTGGGGCTGATCGTCGTCGCCTGCCTGATCGCGTGGCGCAGGCAGGCAGAGTCGCAGTAAGGGCGCTTACTGCTCCAGCACCACCAGCGGCGTGTCTTTCTTGACGATGTAGGTCGCCAGTTCCGACCCCTTGCCCTGGCCGATGTTTTTGGCCACATGGGCGGTGCCTGCCGGAATGTACAGGGAGTCACCGGCCTTGAGCGTCACGGCCGGTTGCCCTTCGAGTTGATATTCGAACGTACCCTCGATGACGTAGGCCACCTCTACGCCGGGGTGCGAATGTTTCGGCGACACCACGCCCGCATCGAAGTCCACGCGCACCTGAATGACTTCGCGCCCGGCGACATCGAGGTCGCGGCGCACCAGGTCGGTACGCGAAAGGCCGGCCTGCCAGTTTTTCGCCGGCGGCTGGCCTGACTCCTGAGCCTGGGCAAGGCCGGTGAAAGCGCCGAGAGTCGCGGTGATCAGGGCAACGCCGAGCAGGCCTGCCGCATGGCGGGTAGGGATTCGGGACATGGTGATTCTCCAGTGAGCGCAAGGTAAAAGCCGTTGTGCGGCCGTTGCATTACGCGCTCGCCATGTATCGCCTGCGTGTCCCGCCACCCCGGCTTTTGTATGCCAACGTAGCTGGATGAAGGGTGGATACGTTGCGATACGCATTCACCCCGAGCTCCTTGCGGATGATCGGGCGAACCCGACTCTTCGTATCCACCGAACGGTGACGTAACGTCGCCCCCCCGCCGAATAATGAATCAACGGCAGGACATGAGCGCGACAAAGCCTCGGCAACGCTTATAATCGCCGCACGTCGTCTACCCTCAAAAAGCGCCTGACCGTTATCCATGCGGGTCCGGCGCTGGCAAATACTTGCGCTAATGAACCGGAGAACTTTCATGCTCAAACGCACCCTGGCATTGGCTGTCGGCTTGTCCCTGTGTTTTACCACCCTGCTGGCACAGGCCGCCGACGTCCTCAAGGTCAGCGCCATTCCCGATGAAGCCCCCACCGAACTGCTGCGCAAGTTCCAGCCCCTGGGCACTTATCTGGAACAGCAGTTGGGCATGAAGGTCGAGTTCGTGCCGGTGAGTGACTACCCGGCCGTGGTCGAGGCACTGGCCACCGATCGGATCGACATGGCCTGGCTCGGCGGGTTCACCTTCGTCCAGGCGCGGCTGAAAACCGGCAATGCCATTCCCCTGGTGCAGCGTGAACAGGATGCGCAGTTCACCAGCAAGTTCATCACCGCCGACCCGAACGTCAAATCCCTCGCCGACCTCAAGGGCAAGACCTTTGCCTTCGGCTCGGTGTCTTCGACCTCCGGCAGCCTGATGCCGCGTTATTTCATGCTGCAGGACGGCATCAAGCCGGAAACTTTCTTCAGTCGCGTGGGCTACTCCGGCGCCCATGACGCCACCGTGGCCTGGGTCCAGGCGGGCAAGGTCGATGCCGGTGTGCTGAACGCCAGCGTCTGGGAAAAACTGGTCAAGGCCGGCAAGGTCGACACCGACAAGGTCAAGGTCTTCGCCACCACGCCGGCTTACTACGACTACAACTGGACCGTGCGCGGCACCCTCGACCCGGCGCTGGCGGCGAAGATCAAGGCCGCGTTCCTCGCGCTCGATCCGGCGAACCCCGAGCAGAAAGCGATCCTCGACTTGCAGGCCGCCAGTCGTTTCATCGAGACCAAGCCTGAGAACTACAAGGGCATCGAGGAAGCCGCACGCGCCGCCGACCTGCTCAAATGACATTGCACCTGACCCGGGTCAGCCTCAGCCACGCCAATGGCGTACAGGCGCTGCGTAGCCTGGACCTGCACATCGAAGCCGGTGAACAGGTCGCCATCATCGGCCCGTCCGGCGCGGGCAAGTCGAGCCTGCTCCACGTACTTGCCACCGGCCTGAAACCGAGTAGCGGCGAGCTGCAATTGCTTGGCGAAAATGCCTGGCAGTTGTCTGCCCGCCAGCGTCAGCACCTGCGTGCACGCATCGGTCTGGTTCATCAGTCGCCTCCCTTGCCACCGCGTCAGCGGGTGGTCACGGCGGTGCTGGCCGGAAAGCTCGGCCAGTGGGGATTGGGCAAAAGCTTGCTGAACCTGCTGCATCCACTGGATATTGCGGGAGCACGCGCGGCGTTGGCCCGGCTGGACCTGGGCGATAAACTATTTGCCCAGTGCCAACAGCTGTCCGGCGGACAACTGCAGCGGGTCGGCATTGCCCGGGTGTTGTACCAGGCGCCCGAGGTATTGCTGGCCGACGAGCCCGTATCGGCGATGGACCCGGTCCTGGCTGCGCACACACTTTGCGTCCTGTGCCGCCATGCACGCAAGCACGACGTCACCCTGGTCGCCAGCCTGCACGCGGTGGAGCTGGCCCTGGCGCATTTTTCGCGGATCATCGGCTTGCGTGACGGGCAGATCCTGTTCGACCTTGCGCCCGATGCAGTCGATCGCGAGTTGCTCGACAGACTCTACGCCAACGAACAGCTGCAATCGCCAGCGATTGCCGTGACGCCCTTGGCTGTGCAGATCCCCCGATGCTGAGGCGCGATACCCGAGACCCGGCCACCCGCCCTCGCCTGTTGCTCAGCCTGCTGGCGATCGCCCTGTTGTGGCCTGGCATTCATTTCAGTGAACTGGACCTGGGCGTGCTCCTGGCCAGTGACAGCCAGAGTGAAATAGGCCGCTTCGTCTCCGCTTTCTGGCCCCCTGCCCATGACCGGACGTTCCTCGAACTGCTGTGGCAAGCCACCTTGCAGACCCTGGCCATCGCCACGGCCGGAATGGCACTCGCGTTGCTGCTGGCTGTCCCTGCCAGCCTGCTCGCCAGCCGCGCACTCTCGCTGTCCGCCGCTTACCGGGCCGGGCAACCGGGTTACTGGGGCCAGTTGCTGCGCTGGCCGGTGCGCAGTGTGCTGATCTTCCTGCGCAGCGTTCCGGAAATCGTATGGGCCTTGCTGTTCGTGCGCGCCGTCGGGTTAGGCCCGACGGCAGGAGTGCTGGCGATTGCCATCACTTACAGCGGCATGCTGGGCAAGGTCTACGCGGAAATATTCGAGTCGGTTGACCAGCGCCCCGCCCACGCCTTGCTGCAAACCGGCAGCGGTCGGCTGGCGGCGTTCAGTTATGGAATATTGCCCAACGTCGCACCGGAGCTGATTTCGTACACGGTGTACCGCTGGGAATGCGCGATTCGCGCCTCGGTGGTGATGGGCTTCGTCGGCGCCGGTGGGCTCGGCCAGCAGATGGATTTGTCACTGCGCATGTTCGCCGGCGGTGAAGTGGCCAGCCTGCTGCTGACGTTTCTTGTCCTGGTGTTGTTCGCTGACCAGCTCAGTCGCCTGCTGCGTGGGAGGCTGGCATGAATCGCCTGATCAACCTGCTGCTGGTTGGCGGTATCGGCGCGGCGGTGATCGCTTCGTTCATCTACCTGGGTATTGATCTGGGCGAACTGGGTGACAGCGGCAACCTGGCACAGATGGGCGCCTACGCACAGCGTTTCCTGAGCCCGGACCTGAGCGCCGCGCATCTGCAAGCCATTGGTCATGGCGCTGTGGAAACCCTTGCCATGTCGGCCCTCGGCACCTTGCTTGCCGCCGTGCTCGGTTTGCTGCTGGCATTGCCCGCAGCCGGACGCTTCGGCTGGACGCTGCAAAATATTTCCCGCCTGGTGCTCAATGCCCTGCGCGCGATTCCGGAACTGGTGTGGGCCGCGCTGATGGTGCTGGCCGCCGGGCTCGGCCCGAACGCCGGCACCCTGGCACTGGCACTGCATACCACCGGCGTGCTTGGTCGGTTGTTCGCCGAAGCACTGGAAAACACCCCGCCGGAACCGGCCGACGCCATCCGGCTGCAAGGCGGTAACGCCGTGTGGGCGTTCTGCTACGGCACCCTGCCCAATCTCGTGCCGCAACTGTTGGCCTACATTCTGTACCGCTGGGAGAACAACATCCGCATGGCCAGCGTGCTGGGTTTCGTCGGTGCCGGCGGCCTGGGTCAAATGCTCTATGTCAGCCTCAGCCTGTTTCAGGAAGCGCAAGCCAGCACGGTCATTCTGGCGATGCTGGTGTTGGTGTTTGCCGTCGATACGCTGAGCAGCTGGAGTCGCCAGCGTTGGGTGAAGGCCTGAGATCGCGCCAATGGCAATCAGGCAGACAAACAAATGCCCCGAAGTCGGGGCATTTGATCTTGGCTAGCTGCATATGTTCAGCTGCACAAGGCAGGCTTCAAAGAGCCAAGTAGGTGGCCAGCGCTGGTCTCTGGCTTACGAGGTTTATCAGGACTCTCACAGCAACAGCAATAAGCGCTGTCCTGCTTCACACGGCATAAGGGCTGGATCTCAGCGCGGAGATCTTTCTAACCGTGTACCCTTCGGAGCGCGCCCCACGCGTCCTCGCTATCCGCTTGCGCATCAGTCTGCGTTTTCACCTACAACTTCAGATTAGCAAAACGCCCAGGGCGTGGCCTGGAATTTTTAGATCGATTTGGTCCTGTAGGTGCTGGCTTGATGGCGATGGTGATCTGACGGACGCCTTCGCTGCGCTGCGGCGACCCGACAAGCCAGCTCCTTACAAGGTTCTGCGCACGACCATCGATCTCATCCAACGAGCTGTGTATTTGCCGATTATGCTGCAATAACGCAGCACTTGTTCAAAACGGCCTTGGGCAAGGCCACTGTTCACTGGCGTTTGAGTTGGCATGCGATATGCCCCTACCAAACTGCCCTGGCCCTGTGTGCCCAGGTCCCATTAGCCGAATCGAGCCGATCCACGCATGGATATCCTGAATTTGCTGGTCAACAAAGCCCAGCCCCTGACCAGTACCGTCGGCGCCGACGGACAACTGCTCAGCTTGTCGTCCAGCCTGAGCGACCAATTGGGCTATGCGCCCGAAGAACTGCTCAATCAACGGATCGAACGGGTATTGAGCGTCGAGTCGCTACGCACGGTGCAGGCACTGTTTGCCAACCCGCCCGCCGATGAACTGATCCACAGCCTGGAACTGACCCTGATTCGCCACAACGGTGGGCTGCTGCATGTGATTGCCAACGGTGTGCTGGAGTGGCGAAACGTACAGCCGGCACGCCTGCACCTGTTGAAAATTCCCCTCGGTACGCTGGGGCACCGGCTGCGCGAAATGCACAACGCCAATGAAGTGATGAGCCAGATGCTGCAGAGCGCCAAGGTCGCCTACTGGTGCATCGAATTCGCCGAGGCAGTGGACATCAACCATGCCCCGGATGAGATCGTGCGCCAGGTGTTCGAAAACGACTCCCACTGGCGCCTGTGCAATCGTGCCATGGCCGAGGTGTATGAGATGCCGTCGGATGTCGACTTCAACCAGCAACCGGTGCGCCTGTACTGGCCGCGTAGCCCGGCCAACGAAGAGTTTGTGCGGCGCCTGATCGAATCCGGGTTTCACGTCGACGGCGCACTGTCGGTGGATCGTCGCCACGATGGCTCGCCGGCCTACGTGGAAAACGACGTCAGGGCCACCATCGTCAATGGCCAACTGTTGCGCATGTGGGGCAGCATTCGTGATGTCAGCCAGGAGTTGCGCATGCAGCACGATGCCGAGCAACGCATCGATGCCTTGCGCCGAGTCTTCGACGCCGTGCCCGACGCGGTGCTGGTGATTGATGAACACCAGCAACCGCAATGGCGCAACGCAGCCTTCGAAGACACCTTCGGCATCACCCATGGCGCCGGCATCGCCCGTTTGCTGTTGGACACTGCCTTACCCGAACGTACCTGGCACAACCTGCCCCTGCCGGACCTGAACGGGCGCGACCTGAACTTCAACGTGCATTGCTCGCGCATCCTGATTCGTGAAGGCGTGGCCTGGCGCGTGGCGGTGTTTCGTGAAAGCCAGGGCATTCGTACCCCCCAAGAGTTGCACCCATGAAAGACTCCAACCTGCCACCCACCTTGCAGATGGGCATGCGCTCTTCGGTCAATGTCAGCAGCGAAGTGCTGGGCGCCTTGCTGGAAACGCCCGCCTTGCATGCCTTGCTCGACAGCTTCAGCGAAGCGCTGATCATCACCGACGGTGAAGGCCGGCTGCGTTTCATCAACCTGGCCGCCGAGCGCGTTAACCGGCTGTCGAAACAGCAGGCCGTGGGCTTGTCGGAGAGTGATTTTTTCCAGCGGTCGGCGTTGAACTACGACGACTTCCTGGCGGCGCTGAACCGCGGTGGCAACAGTGCGTTGACCCGTTCCCGGGAAGGCCGGGTGCTACTCAGCAGCACCCACGCGATCCCCACCGGCGCCTACGAAAAACCGTTCAGGATGCTCACCCAGAAAGACTTCGACGCCAGCCAGCCGCAGCGCCGCGCATCGCTCAACACCCGGCCGCTGGAGCCACAAGGCCTGCGCGATCCCCAAGACAATGCCCTGCACCTTTCGCCGCAGCTGTCGAGCATCGCCGACACCGGTGTGCGTGCTTTCCGCCGGCGTGCGCGCCTGTTGTTGCTGGGTGAGCCGGGGGTCGGCAAGACCGCCATCGCCCGGCACATCCATCGGGCGGCCGGTTGGGGCGATCGGCCGTTCATCCACGTCAATTGCGGGAGCATCCCGGAAAGCCTGTTCGAGTCCGAGATGTTCGGCTACGAGCGCGGCGCCTTTACCGGTGCGCTGCAGGGCGGCAAGCAGGGCTATATCGAAGCGGCGTCGGGCGGCACCTTGTTCCTCGACGAGATCGGTGAGATCCCGCTGCATGTACAAGCCAAGCTGCTGAAATTTCTCGAAGACAGCACCATCCAGTCGGTCGGCTCGCCCCTGAGCAAAACCGTGCAGGTCCAGGTCATCGCCGCCACCAACAAGGACTTGCGTCACCTGGTGGACATGGGTGAGTTTCGCGCCGACCTTTACTACCGTCTCGCTGTGCTGCCGGTGGAGATACCGCCGCTGCGCCAGCACCGCGATGACTTGCCGTTCCTCATCGACATCCTGCTCAGCCGTATCAATGGCGATCGCGTACCGTCCCTGAGCCTGTCCGCCGGCGTTCGCAAGCGCCTGATGAGCTATGACTTCCCCGGCAACATTCGCGAGCTGGTGAACATTTTCGAACGTTTGGCCGTGCTCGCCGACGATGAAGCGCAGGAGCATCATTTGCCGGCTGAACTTCTGGAACCGGTGCGCGCCCGGGCCACCTCGGTCGTGCAGGATCAAGCACCGCAAGAATCGGAGCAGAACCTCAAGCTGCAGGTTCAGCATTTCGAACGCCAGGTCATCCTCCGCGCCGTGCACCTGTGCGGGAGCAAGCGCAAGGCTGCGCAGCATCTGGGCATTGATATCGGCACGCTGATTCGCAAGTTGCAGCGCGATTGATTGCAGGGTGCGGGCGTGGCGACCCTGTTTTTTTGGCGTACATATCCATTCCTGCGGTAACGGCCACTTATGGTTTCGCTTTTACAGCGAGTCACTTGGAAAAGCCCCAAGTAACCAACCGCTCCTGCCCCTGGCGTTCGGTGCCTCGCGCCGGCCTCTCGAGGTGGCAAGAAAATCAAAAGCCAAAGCGAGGCGGCCGGAATAATTAGGCCAGTTCAGCTTGCCGGCGATGATCGTCAACAATGACGCTGGGAGCCTGACACACCGCGGTGCTCTCAGGTTTTTCGCGAGCAGGCTCGCTCCCACAGGTATTAGCTTGGCTCTGGTTCTGGTTCTGGCTCTGGCTTTGCTTTGCTTTGGCTTTGGCTTTTGATCTACCCGCCCCATTTCCAGAGGCCGAACGCAGGCGTTGCGCAGTGGGCATCCCGGCATGGATGCCGGGATAGCCGCCCTCGGCCATGGATGGCCGATGGCGGCGGGCCCACGGAGCAATGCCGGAGTGAGGGC
>Ga0247818_10003492_pt1 | contig 10130 bp, 7 predicted proteins | sample 13C_Glucose_Day1_FD_192424 | JGI IMG/M metagenome (GOLD analysis project Ga0247818, IMG submission 192424) | Soil microbial communities from agricultural site in Penn Yan, New York, United States - 13C_Glucose_Day1 | ecosystem: Environmental > Terrestrial > Soil > Agricultural land | place: USA...
ACGGGAGAACGTCGATGAACGATCGCGCCACACCCTCAGACGAGCAACTGGTGGCCTATCTCGACGACCAACTCGATGCCGAACAACGCACCCGCATCGACACGGCCATCGCCGAAGACTCGACGCTCAGCCTGCGCCTGCAATGGCTGGCCCGCAGCAACCTGCCGTTCAAGCAGGCTTATGCCGAAATGGCGCAGCAGGCGCCACTGGATCGCTTGCAGTTCATGCTCGACACATTACCTTCCCCTGAACGCCCGTCGATGGATCGCCGCTGGTTTCTCGCGGCCGCGGCCAGTCTGGTGGTCAGCAGTGTGGTGGCGGACCGTTTGTTCCTCGGTTGGCAATCGAGTCAGCAAAAACCCAACTGGCGTGGGTTAGTCGCGGATTACATGTCGCTCTACGTGCCAGAAACCCTGGAGCACCTGCCCAGCGATGAAGCCAGCCAACGGGCCCAACTGCGGGTTATCGATGCGCGCCTGGGCCTGAACCTTGCGTCTGCACAGCTGACTTTGCCCCGCTCCGAATTCAAGCGTGCGCAAATCCTCGAATACGATGGCGTACCGATTGCCCAGATCACCTACCTCGACCCGGCGCATGGCCCGATGGCCCTGTGCGTCACGCGCTCCAACAGCGGCAGTCGACATTTCGCCCATGAGCGTCGGCACGGAATGAATGTTGTCTACTGGGCCGACATGGAGCATGCGTGGATGTTGATCGGACATAACCCTGTGGCAGAGCTCGAAGGCATGGCGAAATTGATACGAACCCGGGTTAGCACCTAGCTCTGTAGCAGCTGCCGAGCCCGCGAGGCTGCGTTCGAGGACGCAGTCCTCGTAAAATCAGGCAACCGGTTCTTTCAGAAAAACCACGCCCTCCGAACATGCGAGGACTGCGTCCTCGAACGCAGCCTCGCAGGCTCGGCAGCTGCTACAAAGAACGTGTCAGGGTTGAGTGGGTAGCCAGAGACGGAACCGTGCACCGCCCAGCGGTGACGTTTCGACAGTCAGCGTGCCGCCTTGTGCTTCCAGCGCCCGACGACTGATCGCCAGTCCGAGGCCAAAACCACCCGTTGCCCGATCCCGACTGCGATCCAGCCGATAAAACGGCTCGAAAATCCGTTCCCGTTCGTCATCCGGAATACCGATCCCATCGTCATCCACCCAGATCTCACAGCCCTTCGCGGACACTTGCACGCTAATCTGAATGCACTTTTCGCAGTAGCGCATGGCATTACGCAACAAGTTCTGAATCGCGCGGGCGGTCAGACGCGGGTCAAGCGTGAAGCGTTCGAGTTGGCCGTGAAGCCGCACATCCATGACGATGTGCGGCGATTCCAGCTCTTCATCAACGCTCCCCAGAATGCTGTCGATAAACTCATCCAGCGCCACTTCAACCTGCTCCGGCGACTGAGCCGGGTTTTGCAAGCGGCTGTAGGACAGCAACTCCAGGACCAACTCATCGAGTTCGCGGATGTGTGCGACCAACGCTTGCAAGCGCTCGCGACTGCCTGCGGGCAAATCGTCGGAGAGTGCCAGGGCCAGGCCGAAGTCCAGGCGGGTCAGCGGTGTGCGCAGTTCGTGGGACACCGCATTGAGCAAGTCACGCTGCTGGTTAAGCAGGTTTTCGATGTCGCCGGCCATGGTGTCAAAGACATTCGCCAGGCTGCCGATGTTGGAGTGTCGGGAAATCTGCGTGCGCTCGCTCAGATAGCCTTTGCCGAAACGCTCGGCGGTACCTTTAAGGCGTTCCAGATCGCGCCAGTGCGGGCGCAGCCACAGCAGCAGACACGCGAGCATGGTCGCACCGATCAACACGTTGATGCTCCAGTACAGCAGGCTGACGTCCATCGGGTCCGGTGGCACGATCATTTTCACCACGGCTTGCTCATTGAGCGGTGCTACGGCCAAGGTGCGCCAACCCCAGTCGCCGATGCGCACCACGTTCTCGCCGCGCTGCAGACGTTCGCGCTCTGACAGGGTGAAGTCGGGATCGTCGTTGCGCGTCAACACGATGTGCAGCGGGGCGAACTCCTTGTCCATTTCAACCGCCATTGCCGGCCATTGTGCTTCGGGCACGGCGTGGAATTGCTTGACGATCAGGGTTTGCAAGCCGCGTGAATAATCGAGGTTGTAGGTGACAAAGCGCTCGTGGAAGACCCTGACCACCAGGTCTGGCACCAGGTAAATCGCCGCGCTGAACGAGACGATGGTCACCAGGTACAGGCGAAACAGAATTCTGAACATCGTCTCAGCATTCCCACTCGGAACGGCTGAACAGATAACCCTTGCCCCATACGGTCTTGATCTTGCGCGCCTCGCCCGCATTGTCGTCGAACTTACGCCGCAGCTTGGAAATCGCTACGTCCACCGAGCGGTCGGTGCCGTTGAATTCGATGCCGCGCAGGCGTTGCAGGATCTGGTCGCGGCTCAGCACTTCACCGGCATGTCGAGCCAACACCACGAGCAGGTTGTATTCACCGCTGGACAGTTCGACCAATTGCTCGCGCCAGGTCACGGTGCGTTCGGACAAGTCGATGCACAGGTTGCCCATAACAATGCGGTCGTTGACGGTCTGCGGCTCGCCAAGGCTGCTGCGGCGCAACAGCGTGCGAACGCGGGCCAGCAAAACCCGGGGTTCGCAGGGCTTGGTGACGTAATCATCGGCGCCCATTTCCAGGCCCAGGACTTGATCGTGGCTGTCGTCACGGGCGGTGAGCATCAGGATCGGCAGCGTGGCCGAATCGGCCCGCAGCAAGCGGCAGACTTGCAATCCGTCGAGGCCCGGCAGCATCAGGTCGAGGATCACCAGGTCCGGCGGATTGACCCGCGCGCGTTCGCGCACGTGGTCGCCACGGCTGATCACGCTGACCGAATAGCCATTGCGTTCCAGGTAGCTGGCGATCAGTTCGGAGAGCGCGGTGTCGTCTTCGACCAGGAGGATGTTGGGCATGGGTGCTTCCAGAAAGTGCAGTGGCGACCGATAGATCGCTTTCGCGAGCAGGCTTGCTCCCACAGTGGCCGGTGGTGTTCACAAAATCTGTGCTCACACCAAACTACTGTGGGAGCGAGCCTGCTCGCGAAAGCGGCCTGACCGTCGCAAAAAGTTTCAAGCTGCAAAGGATATACGCCCTCACCCCCGCCTGAGTAAAACCCTTACACAATTTCACACAGCACCAACAAAGCTTCACCGCTACCCTCGTCGGCTCCCCGTAGGATGCGGGGGGTCAATATTGGGGTGTTTCCATGTCAAAGAATCTACTTGCCGCGCTCGGCCTGCTTGCACTGGCGCTGACGCTGAGCGCCTGTGACAAGTCCTCCCACGCCGAAGAACAGCCACCTCCGGCCACCGTGCGCATCGAAACCATCGAAGCACGGCCACTGTCGATCACCAGCGAACTGAGCGGGCGGATTGCCGCGCCCCGGATGGCTGAAGTCCGAGCCCGTGTCGCGGGTGTCGTGTTGCAACGCACCTTCAATGAAGGCAGCGATGTGAAAAAAGGCGACGTACTGTTCCGTATCGATCCGGCCCCGTTCAAGGCCGACCTGGACAGCGCCGAAGCCGCGTTGCGCAAGGCCGAGGCCAATGCGTTCCAGGCGCGGCTGCAAGAACAGCGTTATGCCCGGTTGATCGAAGGCAACGCCATCAGCGGCCAGGATTACGACAATGCCCGGGCCAACGTGCGGCAAACCGCAGCCGACGTCGCCGCCAGCAAAGCGGCCGTGGAGCGAGCGAAATTGAATCTCGGTTACGCCACGGTCACCGCGCCGATTTCCGGCCGCATCGGCCGCGCACTGGTCACCGAAGGTGCGCTGGTCGGCCAGAACGAAACCACGCCACTGGCGCTGATTCAACAGCTGGACCCCATCCATGCCGACCTCACCCAATCGACCCGCGAACTCAACGACCTGCGCCGGGCCTTCCGCTCCGGCCACTTGCAGCAAGTCGGTCAGGGTCAAGCCAGAGCAACGTTGATCCAGGATGACGGCAGCCTCTATCCACTACCGGGCAAGCTGCTGTTCACCGACATTACCGTGGATCCGGGCACTGGCCAGATCGTCCTGCGCAGCGAGTTCCCCAACCCGGACCTCGACCTGCTACCCGGCAGTTTCGTCCGTGTACGCCTGGAACAAGCGGTCAACCAGCAAGGCATCAGCGTGCCGCAACGGGCGATCCAGCGTGTCAGCGCTGGCATTGCGCAAGTGTTGCTACTCGACGCCGATGAGCGCGTTGGCCTGCAACCAGTGGAACTGGGCGCGGTGCAGGATGATCGCTGGATCGTCACCGGTGGCCTCAAGCCTGGCGACCGCATTGTCATCGAAGGCCTGCAACACGCGCGCCCCGGTGAGCAGGTCCAGATCGACAGTACCCCTCTTCCACTTGCCCAGGTTTCTGGTCAGTAAGCAGGACGCTTTTTTATGCCGCAGTTCTTTATTGATCGCCCGGTATTTGCCTGGGTGGTTGCCTTGTTCATCCTGCTGGCGGGTGCTTTGGCCATTCCGCAGTTGCCGGTGGCGCAGTACCCCGACGTCGCCCCGCCGCAAATCGAAATTTACGCCGTGTACCCGGGCGCTTCGGCGCAGACCGTGGACGAGAGCGTGGTCAGCCTGATCGAGGAAGAACTCAACGGCGCCGATCATTTGCTGTACTTCGAGTCGCAAAGCAGCCTTGGCAGCGCCACCATCAAGGCCACGTTTCAACCGGGCACTGACCCGGAATTGGCCCAGGTCGATGTGCAAAACCGCCTCAAGGTGGTCGAGTCACGGTTGCCGCAAGCAGTCATTCAGCAAGGCCTGCAAGTCGAAAAAGTCTCCGCGGGTTTCCTGCTGCTCGTCACCCTGACTTCCAGCGACGGCAAGCTCGACGACGTAGCGCTCAGCGATTACCTGGCACGCAACGTGATGAACGAGATCAAACGCCTGGACGGCGTCGGCAAGGCGCAGTTATATGGCGCCGAACGGGCTATGCGCATCTGGATCGACCCGCAGAAGCTGATCGGATTCAACCTGACCCCGGCCGACGTCAACGCCGCCATCGTCGCGCAAAACGCTCAGGTGTCCGCCGGCAGCATCGGCGATCTGCCGACCCGTACCACCCAGGAAATCACCGCGACCATTTTGGTGAAGGGCCAGTTGTCAACGCCGCAAGAATTTGCCGACATCGTTCTCAAGGCCAGCCCCGATGGCGCTACCGTGCGCATCGGCGATGTCGCGCGGGTCGAAATAGGCAGCCAGGAATACAACTTCTCTACCCGCCTGAACGGCAAACCGTCGACGGCTGTCAGCGTACAACTGGCACCGGGTGCCAATGCCCTGAGCACCGCCACGCTGGTGCGCGCGAAGATGGACGAACTGTCGCGCTACTTCCCGGCCGGCGTGGAATACAAAATCCCTTACGACACCTCGCCCTTCGTCAAGGTCTCGATCACCAAGGTTGTTTACACCCTTGGCGAGGCGATGCTGCTGGTATTTGCAGTGATGTTCCTGTTCCTGCAAAACATCCGCTACACGCTGATCCCTACACTGGTGGTTCCGGTGGCGCTGATGGGCACCTTTGCGACCATGTTGGCGCTGGGCTTTTCGATCAACGTGCTGACCATGTTCGGTATGGTGCTGGCCATCGGTATTCTGGTGGACGATGCCATTGTCGTGGTGGAGAACGTCGAGCGAATCATGGCCACCGAAGGGCTGTCGCCCAAGGAGGCGACGCGCAAGGCCATGAAGCAGATCACCGGAGCGATCATCGGCATCACGCTGGTGCTGGTGGCGGTGTTTATTCCGATGGCGTTCATGCAGGGTTCGGTCGGAGTGATTTATCGGCAGTTCTCGTTGTCCATGGCCACCTCGATCCTGTTCTCGGCGTTCCTTGCGCTGACGTTGACCCCGGCGTTGTGCGCCACGCTGCTCAAACCGATTGCCAAGGGTGAGCACCACGAGAAAAGCGGTTTCTTCGGCTGGTTCAATCGCGGTTTTGACCGTTTGACCGAGCGTTATCAAGACTGGGTCGCCTATGCGCTGAAACGCAGCGGACGTTACCTGCTGATCTATGGCGTGCTGCTGATCGGACTGGCGGTGTGTTTCAGCCGCCTGCCCTCCTCGTTCCTGCCGGTCGAGGACCAGGGTTACACCATCACCGACATTCAACTGCCACCGGGTGCAAGCAAGAACCGCACGGTGCAGGTGGTTGAGCAGATTGAAGCGCACAACGCCACGGAACCGGGCATTGGCGACAGCACGATCATTCTCGGTTTCAGCTTTTCCGGCAGCGGGCAGAACGCCGCGCTGTCGTTTGCCACCCTCAAGGATTGGTCTGATCGCAGCAGTGACGATTCAGCCAGTTCGATTGCCGACCGGGCCAACATCGCGTTGAGTCAGATCAAGGACGCGGTGGTTTTCTCCGTTCTGCCACCTCCGGTTGACGGCCTCGGCACATCCAGCGGTTTCGAGTTCCGCTTGCAGGACCGAGGCGGTCTCGGCCATGCCACGCTAATGCAGGCACGCAGTGAACTGCTCGCCGCTGCCGAGAAAAGCCCGATCCTGATGAACGTGCGCGAAAGCGCTTTGGCCGAAGCGCCGCAAGTGCAATTGGAAGTCGACCGCAAACAAGCCAATGCGCTGGGCGTGTCGTTTGCCGACATCGGTAATGTGCTGTCCACCGCCGTCGGCTCGGCTTACATCAACGACTTTCCCAATCAGGGGCGCATGCAGCGAGTGGTGGTGCAGGCCGAAGGCGATCAACGCAGCCAGGTGGCCGACCTGTTGAAGATGCACGTGCGCAACAACGCCGAAAAAATGGTGCCCCTGTCGGCCTTTGTCCAGTCCAAATGGACCCAGGGCCCGGCGCAACTGACCCGCTACAACGGTTACCCGGCCATCGCCATTTCAGGTGAACCCTCACCGGGGCACAGCACCGGCGAAGCCATGGCTGAAATCGAGCGACTGGTCGCACTGGGCCCGGCGGGATTGGGCCAGGAGTGGACGGGGTTGTCGTTGCAGGAACGCTTGTCCGGCAGTCAGGCGCCGATTCTGCTCGGCTTGTCGCTGCTGATCGTGTTTTTGTGCCTGGCGGCGCTGTATGAGAGTTGGTCGATTCCGACCTCGGTGCTGCTGGTGGTGCCACTGGGTGTGCTCGGTGCGGTATTGGCCGTGACCCTTCGCGGGATGCCCAATGATGTGTTTTTCAAAGTCGGGCTGATCACCATTATTGGCCTGTCCGCGAAGAATGCGATCCTGATTATTGAATTCGCCAAGAGCCTGTACGACGAAGGCCATGACCTGATCGATGCAACGCTGCAAGCCGCGCGCTTGCGACTGCGACCGATTGTGATGACGTCGCTGGCGTTTATCCTCGGCGTGGTGCCATTGGCAATTGCCACCGGGGCCAGCTCGGCGAGTCAGCAAGCAATTGGTACGGGGGTGATTGGCGGTATGATCACGGCAACAATGGCTGTGGTGTTTGTGCCGGTGTTTTTTGTGGTGGTAATGAAGTTGGTGCGCAAACGGCACAAGGACCTGTAACCCACCACACGGACTAACTGTGGGAGCGAGCCTGCTCGCGATAGCGGTCTTTCAGACAACATTATTGTGAGTCTGATGGCCTCATCGCGAGCAGGCTCGCTCCCACATGGGGTCGTGTTGCATTGACCTTTGTGGTCACAACCGACTGCACTGGGCTAAGGTATTTGCAAAGCCCTGACGCATCGAGCCTCCATGCCTTTCCTCGCCCGCACCCACCCTCGCCTGTCTGCCGCCACCGTCCTGGGCGTGGCGACAGCCATTCTGGTTCCTGCCGATACGGTCGTTGGTAAAATTCTTGTCGGCTGGAATGCCGGGGTCTGGACGTATCTGATCCTGATGCTGTGGCTCGCCGCCCGCTCCAAGGCGCCAGACGTGAAGCGCATCGCCGAGATCGAAGACGAAAACGCCGGGCTGGTCCTGTTTGTGGTGTGCATCGCAGCGCTTGCCAGCCTGGCCACCATCACCTACGAACTGGCTGGCAACACAGACCTGGACACCACCCGCAAATGGCTGCATTACGGCTTTACCGCACTAAGCGTTATCGGTTCGTGGCTGCTGATCGGGGTGATTTTCAGCGTGCACTATGCCCGTTTGTTTTACACATGGGACGGCAAAGACTTGGCGTTACGCTTTGCGGAGGGGCTGGATAATCCAGATTACTGGGACTTCCTCTACTTCTCTTTCACCATCGGCGTGGCGGTGCAGACCTCGGATGTCAGCGTGGCGACGCGGCAGATGCGCAAGATTGTGCTGGCGCAGTCGCTGATCGGCTTTGTGTTCAATACGGCGATTCTTGGGTTTTCGATAAATATTGCGGCGGGATTGTTTGGCTGAACTGTAAAACAGCGTACCAATCAACTATTTAAATCATCTGACCAGTGCGCTGTAAACTGTCAACTATGACAGTTTACAGCCAGCCCTGTTAGCGGTTTGATACCTCATCCCGATAGTAGTCCTTATGAAGCGGGATCCTTTGTGATGACTATGGAGACCACCTTGATGAACGTGAAAACACTCAACACCCGGCAGGCCGCCCGAGGTGGAATGTGCGAAGGAAAACTGAATGACTCTGAGGATTTCAACGCCGGCTTGGTTGAACTCAGCTTGAAGACATTCGATCCGCCTCATGGTGAAGCCTATGAGATGCTTGCTCGCCACCGTCTGCCACAGGATTCTGCTACGAAAGAAATCTTTCTTTCTTTTTCAAAAGGCGCAGCCGATGGCAGTTACGATCTCACACCAGACCAAAACACCGTCAGGTTGACGTTTGTCCACAATATAAGCGAGACCGAATCTTTGATCTACTCACAGGTCAGTGGAAAAGCAGAGTTGAAACTTGATCCGAACACTGGTGTTTTCAGCGGCGAGTTGAAAGACGCGGTTGTTCAATACCGGGAAGAGGAGACGCCAGTGTCACTGAATATCAATGTGAGATTTGAAGCCATAAACAAACTCGTCAAGTACACCACTTCCCATAAGAGTTACCGTGCTGCTTGATGGCTGGCATGAAATAAAAAGGGAAGCGTTGCGGCTAATGCCAGTCAGTTAAGCTGACTGGCATATTTATTTCTGATTGGATAATTCGGTGATTCGAGCCGGATAGCCCAGGGATAAATGCGCTCCTCGCGCTGATGAAGCAGAAGCATGAATCTCGGCCTGGTACTTGGGGATGTTGGTCGAGACGCTGTTGATAAGCTCTGAAGGCGTTATTGTGGGTCAGTTCCAGTGCCCGAACGAGGCGCATAAAAAATCCGATGCCAATACAGGGATCGGATTTTGATTTCTTGCAGCCAAGGTCAAGCGAGAGGGCTTGAATGATCGGCATCAAGCCTCGCGGCTTTTTTTGAATCAATCAGCGATTACCACTCGTAACGACCACCGAAAATTATACCCAACGGTTGTTCGATGTTGCGGCCATTGCTGTAATCAAAATCGGCATGCACATGAAAATTTTTCGTCAATGTCATGGCAACTCCCGTGGCCAATTTAATCCGCGAACCGGACAGGTCATTATCGAAGACATTGTTGTTGACCTTGACCTCATTATTTTTGGCGAATTCGTGCGCCCAGGCGGCACGCAGGTAGGGCTGCAAGACTCGACCTTTTTCCAGTTCGATATTACGACCGACTGTTGCACCTGCCTCACCGATAAAGGAACGCATACGATCCCCTTCAGCTTGCAAATCATTGTCGAGGGAGAAGTTTTTGCCTTGAACCACGAACGCCGACCATTGGGTGTAAGGCTCAACATAAAACCCATTGCCAACTGGCAGATGACGCCCCACTTCAATCGACCCCCCAACACCGGTGCTGTCATAGTCGCCTTTAGCGCGCTTTCCGTCGCTCAGACCTACTTTCGCTTCGTTACGAAAGCGGTTGGCTTTCAAAACACCGTCTAAGTAAAGACCGGAGGTCTTGTCGAGCCAGGTCACGTATGTGCCCAGATAGTAGCTGTCGACACGCCCGGAGGTTCCGGCATCAAGATTGAGGTCGGATTTGCTGTAACCACCCATCGCACCCACTAACCATTGGCTGTCTCCAATTGGAGCATCAGCACCCAGGGTGAAACCTAGTTGGGTTTGCTGATAACCCACGCCAGAACCATCGGCTACATTG
>Ga0247818_10003497_pt1 | contig 10121 bp, 12 predicted proteins | sample 13C_Glucose_Day1_FD_192424 | JGI IMG/M metagenome (GOLD analysis project Ga0247818, IMG submission 192424) | Soil microbial communities from agricultural site in Penn Yan, New York, United States - 13C_Glucose_Day1 | ecosystem: Environmental > Terrestrial > Soil > Agricultural land | place...
GTCCCGGTGTCGATCTCGAGGACCCGGATCCGCGCGTCGTGCGTGCTGCCGGTCGCCGTGCCGAAGGCGACCAGCCTGCCGTCGGGTGACGGCACGGCGAACACGAGGGCCTCGGTGCTCGACCCGAACGCCTGGTCGAGCACGGTCTCGAGCGGCTCGTCCGGCCCGCGGCGCATCCGCAACGCGAGCTTCTCGTCGTCGGGAGCGGCCTGCCAGACGAACTCGCGTCCTCCTGCGCGGATCGGCTGGGACAGTCGCTCGTGGCGCGAGGCACGAGTCACCGCGGCGCGGAACCTGTCGCGCGCCGGGACCGCGTCGAGGAGCGCGTGCGTGGCAGCCTCCTGCTCCTCGATCCACGCCGCCACCTCGGGGTCGTCGAAGCGTTCGAGCCACTCGTAGGGATCAGGCACCCACTCGCCGTGGAACCAGAACCCACTGCGCGGGTCAGGCTGCATGAGCGGAGCGTACGCGGACGAACCGACCTCAGGTGTCCCTTGCTCGTCGACCCCGCAGGCGTCATCACCTCCGTCGCCGACGCCGGCTGCGGGTCGGCCACGTCTAGACGAGGTGGCTGACGAACTCCCAGGACAGGTCGGCCGGGTTCCACCGCTCCAGGACCCATGGCCATCTCGAACGGTCCGCCGCGGTGCGTTCGCTGTTGCGGTCCGCTGCCCACCGTCGGGCGTTGCGTTCGGCGATGACCATGGTCTCGGCCGGGAAGTCCTTCAGCCGGCGATCCCGCGTCGGCGGGTCCTGGTCCCTGGCTTGGTGGGCGATGCGGCACAGCACGAACGGTGTTCGCACGAACGACGACTCCCGTCGTCGAGGTGGTGCACCTGGGGCGCTGTGGTCGGCGTGGTGCGCGGCGACGATCGTGGTGGCCACGTCGAGTGCTGTACGCCCGCTGGTCCGGGCGACGTGGTCGAGCCAGTCCTCGGCCTCGTCGGGGCTGAGCCCGTGGGTCCCCACGAGCAGCCCGACCGCGCTGTCGACGACCAGCTGGGCCCGCAGCTGGGCAGGTGCGAGCTCGGCGCGCCGCGCAGCGTCGAAGGCGAGGTCGTCGTCGAGGACCGACTCTCCGTCCACCGCCCCGTGGACCCGTTCGATGACGCCGACACGACCATCGAACGCCTGGGCGCGCTCGGAGTAGATGGTCACCACCGCGATGTCCCGTCTGTCGGTGGCGAACCTGAGCGCGAGGCTCGACCTCATCGCGAGGTCGGAGACGTTGCGCGGGCCACGGTCCTCCGGCTTGACGAGCACGAGGGTGAGGTCCTCGTCGATGAACCACACGGCCACCGCGGCGGCGTGCGGCACGACGTCAGAGACGGTCTCGCAGATCCACGCGACCCTCCTGCGCGCGTCCTCGTCGCCGGCGGCGGTGAGCAGGTCCAACGCCTCCGCGGTCGCCAGCAGCGGGTCCATGCGTGTCCGCCTGCCCGGCGGGCTGCCCGGCCGGCCGGCTGGCCCCGGACGCTGACGCCTCACCACGACACTACTCCGGCGCCACCTGTTCGAGTGGTGGGCCTCCATGGCAGTGGTCCGGCGATCAACGAGGACCCGAGCTCGTCGAAGAGGAACAGAGGGACCCGTGGTCCCCAGTCGTGGTCGGTGGACATCGGGTCGTCGTGGCCCAGGTGAACCCCCCGGTGGCGCGAACCGTTCCACCCCATAGGCGCCGTGACACCGCCATGCTCTCGTGGCGCCCGGCGTGCCCAGACTGACCGCAACAGGGAGGCTTGATCATGCAGCTGAGATCACGACCGGCGCTCATCGGTTCGGCCGTCATGGCCGTGTTGGCACTGAGTCCATCGACGGCGTTGGCAAGCGACGGGGGCGGAGACGACCTGATCCGGGCGGACCTCGTCCCCAGCCTCACCACCGACCCGCCCATCAACGGCCTCCAGCCGGGCGGCTTGCCGTGGGTCCTCGACCGGGGCGAGGTGAGGGTCCGCGACGACGGCCGCATGGACGTGCGCATCGAGGGCCTGCAGATCCCACGTGCAGGAAGTGAGGACAACCCCGTCGGGTCCATCACCGCGGTCCTCTACTGCGGCGGTGTGCAGGTCGCCGACAGTGGCGCCCAGCCCATGTCGATCCCCGAGGGCGACGCCCGTTTCCGGGTGACCGTCGCCGCTCCCGACCACTGCGACATGGCGACCGTGCTGATCAGCCCGACACCGCTCGTGGGCAGCCGCTTCATCGCGAGCGCGATGTCCCACGGCGACTAGTACGAGAAGTACGGCCAGCCCGGCGGTCGCTGACGGCGTACGCGACTGAGCCGGCGCCGGGCGTGCTGATCGGCGGGGTCCAGCGACCTCGCCGATCGGGCGCCCCCCCCTGTCCGTCCCGGGGGTCGCCAGGTCGCGCCGCAGGGGCGACACTGGTGACGAGCACGCCACCCGGGGACGGAGGGCCGATGGAAGCGCACTCACCGACGCCGGACGACGACTTCCTGATGGAGCTGCGGCGCCGCCGGGCCGAGCTGCGCGAGTCGATGAGCGCGCTGGAGAACGCGCTGGCTGCCCCGGCAGCCAGCGACCAGGCCCGGTGGGCCGAGCGTGTCCACGTGGCCGCGGTGGAGCTCGCGGGCGACTTCCGCGAGCACGTCGACCTGGCAGAGGGTCCTGACGGGCTGTACCGCGAGATCCTCGACACCTCACCACGGTTGTCCGAGGCCGTGGCCGCCCTCACGCGCGAGCACCTGCTGATCCGCCGCGACGTCGACGGCCTCGTGGACCGGGTCGCGACCCCCGGCGACGCGGAGGACGTCGAGAGGGCCCGAGTGCTGGGTACGGCGCTCCTGGGCAGGCTCGTCCGGCATCGCCAACGAGGCTCCGACCTCGTCTACGAGGCCTACGAGTACGACATCGGCGGCGAGGACTGACCCACCGTCTCGGGCCGAACCTCACCCTGCTCGGGGGATGACCCGTTGCGACGGTGATGGCCACGCTGGTGGTCCAGCCCGCGTGCCATGCGCGGGGAACGGCACCAGAGGGGAACACACATGCGCACGACAGCTTCGATCGTCGCCATCGTGGTGGGCATCGTGATGGCCGTCGCGGGAGTCCTGACCTGGTTCGTCGTCAGCACCACGCTGGCGGACCAGAAGATCGTCGTGTCCGACGACGCCAGCTGCCTCGCGGGCGACGAGGTCGACGGACCGTTCTCCGCCTACTGCCAGGCCAAGGTCATCGACAAGCACACGAAGAAGATCACGGGCGGGCTCACCTACGCCGAGCTCGAGCAGGACGACCCGAACCGGGCGACGGCGATGGACTCCGCGTTCCTGCAGGCGTCGCTGTTCACCTCGGTCGTCGCCTTCGGCGTCGCGTTCATGGCCTTCGGGGTCGGCATCGTGCTCGCCCTCGTCGGCCTCGGCCTGCGAGCGCCCGTGGCGACGACGACCCGGGGGGAGCACACGAGCGCCACGACCGGCTGATCCGCCGCGACGATCCCGTTCCTGTCCCGACCCGGAAGGTGACCATGACGACCTACTCCACCCGCAACGCCTGGGCCTCCGGGCTGATGCTGTTCGCGGCTGCCGTGATGCTGACCGTCGGCCTGTTCCAGATCCTGCAGGGGATCGCCGCCCTCGCGCAGGACGACGTGATGCTCGTCGGCCCCGAGTACACCTACACCTTCGACCTCACGGCCTGGGGATGGATCCACCTGCTCATGGGTGCCGTCCTGATCGGGGTCGGCGCGTTCCTCTTCACCGGCGCCGCGTGGGCCCGATGGGCCGGCATCGCAGTGGCCATCCTCTGCATGGCGGCCAACTTCATGTGGCTGCCGCACTACCCCTTCTGGGCCATCACCCTCATCGGCATGAACATCGCCGTGATCTGGGCGCTCGCCGTGGTCGAGATCGAGCCCGACTTCGCCCCGCCGGCCCGATAGCCCCAGCCGAGGAGATCGCATGCCCATCGACACCTACATCGTGCTCGTCGGCGTCTACCCGGACGTGTACGCAGCCGAGGCGGACTACAAGCGCATCCAGGACCTCCACACCGAGGCACACCTGATCGACGCCTACGACGCTGCCGTCCTCGAGCGCCGCGAGGGCGGCAAGGTGAGGATCGTCAAGAAGCACGAGACGCCCACGCGCGTCGGCGGGGTCCTCGGCGGTGGGGTCGGCCTGGCCACGGGTGTGGTCGTGGCGCTCTTCCCGTTCGCCGCGGTCGGCAGCGGCCTGCTCGCCGCGACCACTGTCGGTGGCTCCGTTCTCGGAGCCCTGGCCGGCCACGCCGTCGCCGGGATGAGCCGGGACGACCTCAAGGAGCTGGGCGAGTCCCTCGACGAGGGCCAGGCCGGTCTCGTCGTGGTCGGCGTCTCTGACATGGGCTCGAAGATCGAGCGGGCGATGGAGCGCGCCGAGCGCACCACCACCAAGCAGCTCGAGGTCGACAACGACGACCTCGAGCGCGACGCACAGGTGGTCGAGGGAACGACGACCGACGGGGCGTGAGCCGCGCCGAGGGGGGCTCAGCCGCCGAGCGTACGGAGGGCCGGCGCCACGTGCTCGCCCACGTCGGCGAGGAACCTCTCCTGGTCGTGGCCGGGTCCGTGGAGGACCAGGTGGTCGAAGCCCGCGTCGACGTAGGGGCCGACCGCGTCGACCACCTCCTCCGGCGTCGTGGCGACGATCCAGCGTGACGCGACCTGCTCGATCGGCAGCCGGTCCGCGGCCGCGGCCATCTCGATCGGGTCGTCGAGGCGGTGCTTCTCCTCGGCGCTGAGCGAGAGGGGCGCCCAGAAGCGGGTGTTCTCCAGCGCCTCCTCGCGCGTGGCGGCGTAGGACAGCTTGATCTCGATCATCCGCGTGAAGTCGCGGGTGGACCGGTCGGAGGCAGCGAGGCCCTCGTCCACGGCGGGCAGCAGCCGGTCGGCGTAGAGGTCCATGCCCTTGCCGCTGGTGCAGATGAAGCCGTCGCCCACGCGTCCGGCGTACCTCGCCATCTGGGGTCCTCCGGCCGCCACCCAGATGGGGACCCCGCCGTCGGGTCGGTCGTAGATCGTGGCGTCCACGGTGCGGTAGTAGTCGCCGTCGAAGGTGACCCGCTCGCCTGCCCACAGCTCGCGCATCAGGCGTACGGCCTCCCGCAGGCGGGCCCAGCGCTCCTTGAAGTCGGGCCACTCCGGCAGCCCGACGGAGATCTCGTTGAGCGCCTCGCCGGTGCCCACGCCGAGCACCACGCGGCCCGGGGCGAGCAGGGCGATCGTGGCGAGCTGCTGGGCGAGCACCGCCGGGTTGTAGCGGAAGGTGGGGGTGAGCACGCTCGTGCCCAGCAGGACGCGCTCGGTGCGCTCGCCGAGGACGGCCAGCGCGGTGAGGGCGTGGGGAGCGTGCCCGCCCTCGTGGCGCCACGGCTGGAGGTGGTCGCTGACCCAGACGCTGTCGAGGCCGGCCGCTTCGGCCCGCACCCCGAGCTCGACGAGCTCGCGGGGACCGAACTGCTCCGCTGAGGCCTTGTAGCCGACGGCGAGGGGAGGGGTCACCGCGCCATGGTGGCACGGCGACCCCGGAGAGCCTCGGGACGCTCGCAGGCCCTCAGGCCGCCGGCGGCCGCTCGACCAGGCCGGAGCGGAGGTCGGCCAGGATCCGCGTCAGCACCCGAGACACCTGCGCCTGGGTCAGGCCCACGACGTCCGCGATCTCCTGCTGGGTCTGCTCCTGGAAGTAGCGCAGCCGGACGATCCTTCGGTCACGTGCGGTGAGGGCGCGCATGAGCGGCTCCAGCATCACCTTGGCCTCGGCCTGGGCCAGGGCCCGGTCGTCCTCACCGAGGAGGTCGCCGAGCGACGACGAGCCGTCAGCCACCTTCGCATCCAGCGAGGTGGGCGTGAAGCAGCCGTCGGCCGCCAGTGCCTCCACGACGTCGGACAGGTCCTCGTCGAGGTGGGCGGCGATCTCGCTCGGGCGCGGCGAATGCCCCAGCTTCGGCTCGAGCTCCTCCTGCGCGGCGGCGATGCGCGTCTGGAGGTCCTGCACCCGGCGGGGCGGACGCACCATCCAGCCCGAGTCACGGAAGTGGCGGCGCAGCTCGCCGCGGATCGTGGGAACGGCGAAGGAGAGGAAGTCGTGGCCGGCGGACGGGTTGAAGCGCTGCGCGGCCTTGGTGAGGCCGAGCAGCGCCACCTGCTCGAGGTCGTCGAGGTCGATGCCCCGGTTGCGGTAGCGGGAGGCCATGCTGCGGGCCACGGCGGCGTTGGTCTCGATGAGCTGACGGGTCAGCTCGTCGGCGTCGGCCACGCGGCGGACGTCACGGAGGTCGCAGACGATGGCGTCGGTGCGACGGGCACGCGCCCGGCCCTCGAGGGCACGGACGGGAACGGAATGGACTGCTGTGTGTCCAGCAGGGAGTGCAGGGGCGATCGACATGGGGTCCACGGCTCGCTTCCTGAGTGGTGATGGCGTCTGCCGTGGTCTCCAGCAAGACGGTCAACCCCTACGGTCGCATGGTCTGGACCAGTGCGACAGCCGGAATGCGAACCCACCCCCTCAGGTGGTGGACCGCGCCAAGGTCTGTCCAGGGTTCTCGCCGAAGACCTGCCGGTACTCGGCCGCGAAACGACCGGGATTGAAGAAGCCGAAACGGGCCGCCGCGTCGCCGACGTTGGACACCGAGCCGTCGCGCAGGACCTGGTGCACGAGGTCCAGGCGGACCTGCCGCAGGTAGGCGTGCGGCGTGCAGTCGAGGTGGCGGCGGAAGGCGTACTGCAGGGCGCGCGGGGTGACGTGGCACTCCCTGGCGATGTCGGACATGGTGAGGTCGTCCCCTCCGCGCTCCTCGATGACCCGCTGGGCGAGGCGTACGACGGACTGGGTCGCGTCGCGCGCGTCGCGGACGGCTCCGCGCTCGTCCGCCACCAGGTTGTTGTCGAAGGTGTGCAGCAGGCTGTGGGCCAGCAGCCGGGAGACGTCGCCCTGACCGACCGCGACCTCGGGAGCGTCCGGCGACACGCTGAGCCGGTCGACGACGGCACGCCACTGCGCGGCGGCCGCCCGCGAGCGGGGGACGAAGCTCGTGAAGGCGAGGTCGGCGCTCGTCCGGTCGGGGTCGATGTCGGCGATGGCTGCGTCCAGCACCTCCACCGACACGCTGGTGTTGCGCACGTCGTAGCCGTTGCCGCGCCCCGAGAACGGCATTCCCCACCCGGACGCCAGGACGGTGTCGCCCTCGCGCCCCCGATCCGTGACCTTCTGGTGGGTGTACTCGATCTCCCCGCCCAGCACGTCGACCACCACCAGCGCCGGCATGGGCTCGGCGTCGAAGGTCACGGGCGCGTCGATCCGCAGTCGGTCGAACGCCACGCCCTCGCGCTCGCGCCGACGGTGGTGGACGGTGCCCATCCGGCCGTGCAGCCCGAGCGACGAGCCGTAGGCCGTGTCGAGCCAGTCGCGCGCCTCATCACCGTCGCCCTCGAAGTCGAAGACGTCGGGTGACGTGCGGCGGGAGCCCTGCTCCATCACCTGCACCTCCCGATGGAGAGCGCGGACGACCCGACGGCTTGAGTCGTCTCGACTGTAGACCAGCAAGGGCCACCACGCCCATCCGGATGGTTGGAAACCAGCCTGTAGGGTGGTCCTCGCACTTGTTCAGCTCCGCCCTGTGTCCGCGGACCTACGTCATGCAAGAGGTGACGATGTCTGCCACACCCCTGTCCCCGGGCGAGCCCGGCCCCCAGGCCGATGCGCTGCGCGACGAGGTCGCCAACCTGCACGAGGCCGTGAAGTCGCAGCGCGACATCGGCATGGCCATCGGCCTGCTCTCGGCTCGCTTCGGCTGCAGCACCGAGCAGTCGTGGCGCACGATGCTGCGCGTCTCGCAGGACAGCAACACGAAGGTCCGCGCCGTCGCGAGGGTGCTGGTGGCAACCCACGACGGTACCGCCGACGCCGAGGACCACCAGGTGTTCACCAGGATCGCGGCCCACCTTCCTGCGGCGGGCTGGCCGACAGGGGCCGGGTCCGAGGAATAATCCCGGTCCATGAACATCGACGACGCCGCGCTCGCCGAGAGCCTGCGCCGACTCTCCCAGCCCCGTGACGACGACGGAAGCATCGTCTCCGCCCTCCATGTCGTGGTCACCGCGTGCGTCGACCTCTTCGGCGTGGACGGCGCAGGAGTGCTCATCGCCGACGAGCAGGACCTCCTCGTCTACGCCGCCGCGACCGACGGCCCCGGCCGCCTCCTCGAGCAGACCGAGGCCGAGGCCGGCGAAGGGCCCTGCACCGAGGCCTTCGTGCAGGGACGGGTGGTGACCAGTCGTGACATCGGTGCGGAGGCCGAGCGCTGGCCGACCCTGGCCGCCGCCATGGCGACCCAGCCGGTGCGTGCGGTCCTGGGCACGCCGGTGCTCCTCGGCGGGGTGCCGGTCGGCACCCTCGACGTCTACAAGAGCCACCCGCACGACTGGGACGAGAGCGAGAAGGCAGCTCTCGCCCGCTACGCCGAGATCATCTCCACGACGCTCGGCGCCGCCCTCCAGGCGCACACCGCGGGCGAGCTGGCCCGTCAGCTGCAGTACGCCCTCGACTACCGCGTGGTGATCGAGCGGGCCGTCGGCTACCTGATGGCCAAGCAGTCGCTCGACGCCGTGGGTGCGTTCAACGCGCTGCGCTCGGCCGCGCGCAGCCGTCGTACGAAGATCGGCGTCGTGTCGGAGCACGTCCTGCAGACGGGCGGGCTGCCCGCGTGATGTGCCCGCTCAGTCATCGACGCGCTCGCCCGCCCGCTCGTGCGGGATGGCGCGCGTCGCGACGATCTGTGCGGCCACGTCACGCAGCTTGACGTTGGTGGTGGACGAGAGGCGGCGCAGGAGCTCGAAGCTCTGGTGCTGGTCGATGCCGTAGCGCTCCATGGCGATGCCCTGCGCCATCCCGATCACGTGACGCGAGCTGACCGCGGTCTGCAGCGTGCTGGCGCGGCGGGCCGACGACAGGGCGGTCGTCGCGTGGACGGCGTAGACCAGCGCGAGGTCGACGACGTCGCGGTCGGCGAAGGCGCCGGTGCGGTCGCTGTAGAGGTTGAGGGCGCCCAACGGCTCGTCACGGTCGGTGACCGCGACGGCCAGCAGGGACCCCACCCCGAGCTCGGCGGCGCGTGGACCCCATGCCGGGTAGCGCGCGTCGGCTGCGACGTCACCGCTGCGCAGCCAGCCTCCCGTGTCGGCGATCTCGAGGCACGGGCCCTCGCCCAGGGCGTACTGCAGGGCATCGGCCTCGGCGGCGCGCGCGTCGCTGCTGGCCAACGTCTTGTGCCCACGGGACGTGCGGATGGTGAGGCTGACCTGATCGGCCTCCGGCGCCAGCTCGCGCATGCGGGTGACGATCGCGCGCGAGGTGATGGCCTCGTCAGGCTCCTGCTGCAGCTCGGCAGCGAGTGCCGCGAACACGGCCAAGGAGTCATGGGATGACACTGCGGATCCTTGAAGGACTTGCACCTGCGACCCGTGTTCTGGAGTCGGGACAGAAGTTATCCTCCTCGTGGCCCGTGTCTCAACGCGACACCTCCGATGAGATGGGATCCGGTCGTTCGCGCCGCGGCGCATGAGGTCCGCCCGCCCGGGTACTTCTCCGCGTGACCACCACCGGCATGACGACGCACGCGCCCACGGCGCGGTCGGTGCCGCGCCCCCGCGCCGGACGCCTCGTCGTCGCATCGGTGCCTGCCAACCACGTCTACGTCCGCCACCTCGCACCGGAGGACGGCTCGGGTCCAGTGCGCCTTCCCGACCCGACGCCCCCCGGCGCGGCCGCGACGCAGCAGTGGTGGCCCCCGGTCATGCTCGACCCCGCATGGGTCGAGACCCACGACTTCGACGTCTTCCACCTCCACTTCGGCTTCGACGCCCGCAGCCCCGCCGACCTCGAGGAGCTGGTCGCCACGCTGCGCCGGCGCGGCAAGCCGCTGGTCTTCACCGTCCACGACCTGCGCAACCCCCACCACCTCGACCGCGAGGCGCACGACCGCCACCTCGACGTGCTGGTGCCGGCGGCAGACGCGCTCATCACCCTGACCCAGGGCGCCGCGGCCGAGATCCGCGCCCGGTGGGGCCGCGAGGCGGTCGTGGTGCCGCACCCCCACGTCGAGGGGTACGACGTGGGGGTGCGGCAC
>Ga0247818_10003498_pt1 | contig 10116 bp, 11 predicted proteins | sample 13C_Glucose_Day1_FD_192424 | JGI IMG/M metagenome (GOLD analysis project Ga0247818, IMG submission 192424) | Soil microbial communities from agricultural site in Penn Yan, New York, United States - 13C_Glucose_Day1 | ecosystem: Environmental > Terrestrial > Soil > Agricultural land | place...
GGAGCAGACGTCGCCCGCCGACCTGAGCCCCGCCGCGGCCCCCGAGGGCCCGGTGACGGTCGTACGGTCCGGGACCCCGCTGCCGGAGTTCAGCCGGTTCCTCTACACGGCGGTCGGCGGGGACGTCCGGTGGACCGACCGGCTGGGCCTCACCTACGCGCAGTGGCAGGAGATCCTGGAGCGTCCGGGGGGCGAGACCTGGGTGGCATACGAGAACGGGACCCCGGCGGGGTTCATCGAGCTCGACGCCCAGGAGGACGGGGCGGTCGAGATCGCGTACTTCGGTCTGATCCCGGCATTCCGGGGCCGCCGGATCGGCGGCCACCTGCTGTCGTACGGCGTGGCCCGCGCCTGGGACCTGGCCGAGCGCCACCCGGGGCGGAAGCCGACCGAGCGGGTGTGGGTACACACCTGCTCCGACGACGGCCCGCACGCGATGGACAACTACCTGCGGCGGGGCTTCCGGCTGTTCGACACCAGGATCGAGCGGGAGCCCGAGGCCGCGAACCCCGGCCCCTGGCCCGGCGCACACGCCTGATCACGCACCCTTCGCATCGCTTTGTCGACAAGGATGCGTGACCGACGCCACACTGTCTCACATTACGGGACCATCTCGTCCACATAATGGATCGTGGTGGACTGGCCCGAGATCCGCGTGACACGCTTCCGTCATGTCTGGAACTGGAATTGCCTTGGTGAGTCGGCGGCACGTCGACCTCGGCCGCATGTCCAGCGCCATCTGTCCGGTCCGCTGAGAGTTTCCAGCACCGCGATCTCCTGAACCAGCTCCACCCCCTGCGCACCGCCGCGCCTGACGCGAGTGTGCAGTTCAGAGCCGCCCTCCTGCAGTCCCGAAGGACGTATAGCCATGGCCGCCATCCCCGAGAAGCCTGCTACCGCCACGCCCCGCCGCAAGGCCGGACGTCACCGTGGTGAAGGTCAGTGGGCCATGGGTCACTTCACCCCGCTGAACGGGAACGAGCAGTTCAAGAAGGACGACGACAGTCTCAACGTGCGGACACGCATTGAGACGATCTACTCGAAGCGCGGCTTCGACTCCATCGACCCGAACGACCTGCGCGGACGCATGCGCTGGTGGGGCCTGTACACCCAGCGCCGTCCCGGGATCGACGGCGGCAAGACCGCCGTGCTGGAGCCGGAGGAGCTCGACGACCGCTACTTCATGCTGCGCGTGCGCATCGACGGCGGCAGGCTGACGACCGCGCAGCTGCGCGTCATCGGTGAGATCTCCGAGGAGTACGCGCGGGGCACCGCCGACATCACCGACCGGCAGAACGTCCAGCTGCACTGGATCCGCATCGAGGACGTCCCGGCGATCTGGGAGAAGCTCGAGGCCGTCGGGCTCTCGACGACCGAGGCCTGCGGCGACTGCCCCCGCGTGATCATCGGTTCGCCGGTGGCCGGGATCGCCGCCGACGAGATCATCGACGGCACCCCCGCGGTCGACGAGATCCACGAGCGCTACATCGGCAGCAAGGAATTCTCGAACCTGCCCCGCAAGTTCAAGACCGCGATCTCCGGCTCGCCGGTCCAGGACGTGGTGCACGAGATCAACGACATCGCCTTCGTCGGGGTGGACCACCCCGAGCACGGCCCCGGCTTCGACCTGTGGGTCGGCGGCGGGCTGTCCACCAACCCGCGGTTCGCGGAGCGCCTCGGCGCCTGGGTACCGCTGGACGAGGTCCCCGACGTCTGGGCGGGTGTCGTCGGGATCTTCCGCGACTACGGCTACCGACGGCTGCGTACGCGCGCCCGTCTGAGGTTCCTGATGGCCGACTGGGGCCCGGAGAAGTTCCGCCAAATCCTCCAGGACGAGTACCTCAAGCGCCCGCTGCTGGACGGACCACCGCCCGCGCAGCCCTCCTCCCGCTGGCGCGACCACATCGGCGTGCACGCCCAGCAGGACGGCCGCTTCTACGTCGGCTTCGCCCCGCGCGTCGGCCGGGTGGACGGCTCCACCCTGGCCAAGATCGCCGATCTGGCCGAGGCGCACGGCTCGGGCCGGGTGCGCACCACCGTCGAGCAGAAGATGATCATTCTGGACGTCGAGCGGGATCAGGTCGACTCCCTGACCGCCGGGCTGGAAGCACTGGACTTCCAGGTGAACGCCTCCCCCTTCCGGCGCGGCACGATGGCCTGCACCGGCATCGAGTTCTGCAAGCTGGCGATCGTCGAGACGAAGGCGCGCGGCGCCGCGCTCATCGACGAACTGGAGCGCCGCATGCCGGACTTCGAGGAGCCGCTCTCCATCAACATCAACGGCTGCCCGAACGCCTGCGCCCGCATCCAGACCGCGGACATCGGACTCAAGGGCCAGCTGATGCTGGACGGCGACGGCAACCAGGTCGAGGGCTACCAGGTGCACCTGGGCGGCGCGCTCGGACTGGAGGCCGGCTTCGGCCGCAAGGTCCGTGGGCTGAAGGTCACCTCGGCCGAACTCCCGGACTACGTCGAGCGGGTGCTCGGGAAGTTCCAGGAGGAGCGCGAGGAGGACGAGCGCTTCGCGACCTGGGCGGCCCGCGCCAGTGCGGAGTCGCTGTCGTGAGCGAACGAGCCGCGCCGTTCTACTGCCCGTACTGCGGCGACGAGGACCTGCGTCCGCACGAGGCCGGTCACGGCGCCTGGGAATGTGCTTCCTGCAACCGCGCGTTCCAGCTGAAGTTCCTGGGTCTGCTGACCCAGGGGCTCCAGCGCAACGACGTCGAAGGGGACGGGACATGACGGACACCCTGCACGCGGCCGAGCTGACCGACGAAGCCCTGAGGGAACAGGCTGAGCGGGCCGGGCGCGAACTCGAGGACGCCTCCGCGAGCGACATCCTGAGGTGGGCGGCCGACACCTTCGGCAAGCGCTTCTGCGTCACCTCCTCCATGGAGGACGCGGTCGTCGCGCATCTCGCCTCCCGGGTGTTCCCCGGCGTGGACGTGGTCTTCCTGGACACCGGCTACCACTTCGAGGAGACCATCGGCACCCGGGACGCGGTCGGCGCCGTGATGGACGTCAACCTCATCACGCTGACGCCGCGTCAGTCGGTGGCGGAGCAGGACGCCGCGTACGGGCCGAAGCTGCACGACCGCGACCCCGACCTGTGCTGCGCCCTGCGGAAGGTCAAGCCCCTGGAAGAGGGCCTGACCGCGTACGCGGCCTGGGCGACCGGGCTGCGCCGCGACGAGTCCCCCACCCGGGCGAACACCCCGGTCGTGGGCTGGGACGAGAAGCGCCGCAAGGTCAAGGTCTCGCCCATCGCACGCTGGACGCAGGACGACGTGGACGCCTACGTTGCCGAGCACGGCGTACTGACCAACCCGCTGCTGACGGACGGTTACGCCTCCGTCGGCTGTGCGCCCTGCACCCGGCGGGTGCTGGAGGGCGAGGACGCACGGGCCGGCCGCTGGGCCGGTCTCGGCAAGACCGAATGCGGACTGCACGGCTGATGACGACTGATCAGGAGATATCGATGAGCGTGACGGAGACGGGAGCCACCGTCTGGCTCACCGGTCTGCCGAGCGCGGGCAAGACCACCATCGCCTACGAGCTGGCGGGCCGGCTGCGTGCCGACGGCCACCGGGTCGAGGTGCTCGACGGTGACGAGATCCGGGAGTTCCTCTCCGCGGGCCTCGGTTTCTCCCGTGAGGACCGGCACACCAACGTGGGCCGGATCGGCTTCGTCGCCGAACTGCTCGCCGCCAACGGCGTGAAGGTCCTCGTCCCGGTCATCGCCCCGTACGCGGACAGCCGTGACGCGGTGCGCAAGCGCCATCAGCAGGAGGGCACCGCGTATCTGGAGGTGCACGTCGCGACCCCGGTCGAGGTGTGCTCCGAGCGCGATGTGAAGGGGCTGTACGCCAAGCAGGCGGCGGGCGAGATCAGCGGCCTCACCGGGGTCGACGACCCCTACGAGGCTCCCGAGTCACCGGATCTGCGGATCGAGTCGCACCGGCAGACCGTGCAGCAGTCCGCAGCGGCGCTCCGTGCGCTGCTCACCGAGAGGGGCCTGGCGTGAGCACCGTCGTCACCGTGCCGGACGGCACCGTCAATCCGTACGCGCTGAGCCACCTGGACTCCCTGGAGTCCGAGGCGGTGCACATCTTCCGCGAGGTCGCGGGGGAGTTCGAGCGGCCGGTGATCCTCTTCTCCGGCGGCAAGGACTCGATCCTGATGCTGCACCTGGCGCTGAAGGCGTTCGCGCCGGCGCCCATCCCGTTCACACTGCTGCACGTGGACACGGGGCACAACTTCCCCGAGGTCCTCGACTACCGCGACCGCACCGTCGAGAAGCACGGGCTGCGCCTGCACGTCGCCTCCGTCCAGGAGTACATCGACGCGGGCAAGCTCCGTGAGCGTCCGGACGGCACCCGCAACCCGCTGCAGACGGTCCCGCTCACCGAGGCGATCCAGCAGCACCGCTTCGACGCCGTGTTCGGCGGCGGACGGCGCGACGAGGAGAAGGCCCGGGCCAAGGAGCGCGTGTTCTCGCTGCGCGACGAGTTCTCCCAGTGGGACCCGCGCCGCCAGCGCCCCGAGCTCTGGCAGCTCTACAACGGCCGCCACGCCGCCGGCGAGCACGTCCGCGTCTTCCCCATCTCCAACTGGACCGAGCTCGACGTCTGGCAGTACATCGAGCGCGAGGGCATCGAGCTCCCGGAGATCTACTTCGCCCACGAGCGCGAGGTCTTCAGCCGTTCCGGCATGTGGCTGACCGCCGGTGAGTGGGGCGGGCCCAAGGACCACGAGAAGGTCGAGACCCGCCGGGTGCGCTACCGCACCGTCGGCGACATGTCCTGCACCGGAGCCGTCGACTCCGACGCCACCACCCTGGACGCCGTGATCACCGAGATCGCCGCCTCCCGTCTCACCGAGCGGGGCGCGACCCGCGCCGACGACAAGATGTCCGAGGCCGCGATGGAAGACCGCAAGCGCGAGGGGTACTTCTAGACATGAACACCACCACCGAGCAGCTCTCGGCCACCACCCTCCTGCGGTTCGCCACGGCCGGGTCCGTCGACGACGGCAAGTCCACCCTCGTGGGACGCCTGCTGCACGACTCCAAGTCGGTCCTCACCGACCAGCTGGAAGCCGTCGCGCTCGCCTCCTCCAACCGCGGCCAGGAAGCACCCGACCTGGCGCTCCTCACCGACGGACTGCGGGCGGAGCGCGAGCAGGGCATCACCATCGACGTGGCCTACCGCTACTTCGCCACGCCGCGGCGCCGGTTCATCCTGGCCGACACCCCGGGCCATGTGCAGTACACCCGCAACATGGTCACCGGCGCGTCCACCGCCGAGCTGGCGGTCGTCCTGGTCGACGCCCGCAACGGCGTGGTCGAGCAGACCCGGCGGCACGCCGCGGTGGCCGCCCTGCTGCGCGTTCCGCACGTCGTCCTCGCCGTGAACAAGATGGACCTCGTGGACTACGCGGAGCCCGTGTTCGCCGCGATCGCCGAGGAGTTCACCGCGTACGCCGCCTCCCTCGGCGTCCCGGAGATCACCGCGATCCCGATCTCCGCACTGGCCGGCGACAACGTCGTGGAGCCGTCCGCCCACATGGACTGGTACGGCGGCCCGACGGTCCTGGAGCACCTGGAGACCGTGCCGGTCAGCCACGACCTGACCGAGTGCCACGCCCGCTTCCCCGTGCAGTACGTGATACGCCCGCAGACCGCCGAGCACCCCGACTACCGGGGGTACGCGGGCCAGATCGCCGCCGGGGTGTTCCGGGTCGGCGAGCGGGTCTCCGTGCTGCCGTCCGGGCGCACCACGACGATCGAGGGGATCGACGCGCTCGGCGAGAGCGTCGACGTCGCCTGGGCACCGCAGTCGGTGACGATCCGTCTGGCCGACGACATCGACGTCTCGCGCGGCGACCTGATCGCGCCTGCGGACGACGCCCCCGCCGTCACGCAGGACGTCGAGGCGACCGTCTGCCATGTGGCCGACCAGCCGCTCACCGTGGGCCAGCGGGTGCTGCTCAAGCACACCACCCGTACGGTCAAGGCGATCGTCAAGGACATCCCGTCGCGCCTCACGCTCGACGACCTCTCCCAGCACCCGGCTCCCGGCACGCTGGTGGCCAACGACATCGGCCGGGTGGTGGTCCGTACCGCCGAGCCGCTCGCGCTCGACGCGTACGCGGACTCGCGGCGCACCGGATCGTTCCTGCTGATCGACCCCGCCGACGGCACGACGCTGACGGCCGGAATGGCGGGCGCCTCGTTCGCCGCCGAGGCCGACGCCGACGCGGCCGCCTCCGCCGACGACGCGGAGTGGGACTTCTGATGATCACCGATTTCTTCTCCACCTTCGCGAAGGAGGGCGGCCGGGTGGGCAGCGGCGTCCTCGGCAGCGGCCAGGGCGGGGTCGGGCGATGTGCGTGATGACGTACGCGCACTGCCTGCGCGCCCGCCCGTACCACCCGCACCGCCCGTTCAGACGAAGACCTGCCGACCGCCCGGCCGCGCCACCCGACTCCGGGAGGACGTGAGCACCGGGCCTACGAGAGGAAACCCTCCCGTGCGTGCCCCCCGTACCACCCTGCGCCGCGGCCTCGCCGCCGCCGCCGCTCTGCCGCTGCTCGCCGTGGCGGCCACCGCCTGCGGCTACGGCTCCGAGGCGAAGGACGACGACGCGAAGCCGAACGTCTCCGCCGGCGGGAAGAAGCTCTCGGCCGACACCGTGAAGATCGGTTACTTCCCGAACCTCACGCACGCGACCGCCCTGGTCGGTATCCAGGAAGGCCTGATCGCCAAGGAGCTGGGCGGTACGACGGTCAAGCCCTCGACGTTCAACGCCGGGCCCTCCGAGATCGAGGCGCTCAACGCGGGTTCGATCGACATCGGCTTCATCGGCCCCTCCCCCTCGATCAACGGCTATGCCAAGTCCAAGGGCCAGAGCCTGCGGATCATCGGCGGCTCGGCCTCCGGCGGTGTGAAGCTCGTCGTCGACCCGAAGAAGATCAAGACCCTGGACGACCTCAAGGGCAAGAAGATCGCCACCCCGCAGCTCGGCAACACGCAGGACGTGGCGTTCCTCAACTGGATCTCCGAGAAGGGCTGGAAGGTCGACGCCCAGAGCGGCAAGGGCGACGTCTCCGTGGTCCGCTCGGACAACAAGGTGACCCCGGACGCCTTCAAGTCCGGTTCCCTGGACGGTGCCTGGGTCCCGGAGCCGACCGCCTCCAAGCTGGTCGCCGAGGGTGGCAAGGTCCTGCTCGACGAGTCGACGCTCTGGCCGGACGACAAGTTCGTCATCACGAACATCATCGTGTCGCAGAAGTTCCTCTCCGAGCACCCGGACGTCGTCGACGCGGTGCTGCGCGGCACGGTGAACACCAACAAGTGGATCAACGCCAACCCGGACGAGGCGAAGGCCTCGGCCAACTCCGCGCTGGAGAAGCTGAGCGGCAAGGCGCTGCCCGCCGATGTCCTCGACCCGGCGTGGAAGTCCATCCAGATCACGGACGACCCGCTGGCCGCCACGCTCCAGGCGCAGGCGGACCACGCGGTCGAGGCGGGCCTTCTCGAGAAGCCCGACCTCGAGGGCATCTACGACCTGAAGCCGCTGAACAAGATCCTCGAGGCCGAGGGACAGCCCGCGGTCGCCGACGCCGGTCTCGGCGCCGAGTAACCACCCGACACCAGGATCCCTGAAGACTCCCAGGAGGTGACGACCATGGCGACCACCACCCTCACCAAGGCCGAGGACCGTGCAGCGGTCGAGCACGCCGCCCGCATCCGGAACGTCTCCAAGTCCTTCGCCGGACCCACGGGGCAGCAGCTCGTCCTGGACGACATCACGCTCGACGTCGCTCCGGGTGAGTTCGTCACCCTCCTGGGAGCCTCCGGGTGCGGTAAGTCCACGCTGCTCAATCTGGTGGCGGGGCTCGACCGCCCGACCGCGGGGTCCATCGAGACCCCCGGCGGGCGGCCCGCCCTGATGTTCCAGGAGCACGCCCTCTTCCCGTGGCTGACCGCGGGGAAGAACATCGAACTGGCCCTGCGTCTGCGCGGGGTGCCGAAGTCGGACCGCCGCCCGGAGGCGGAGCGGCTGCTGGAACTCGTACGTCTCGGCGGGGCGTACGGGAAGCGGGTGCACGAGCTCTCGGGCGGTATGCGCCAGCGGGTCGCGATGGCACGCGCGCTCGCCCAGGACAGCCAGCTGCTCCTGATGGACGAGCCGTTCGCCGCGCTCGACGCCATCACCCGCGACGTGCTGCACGACGAACTCACCCGGATCTGGCGCGAGACGAACGCCTCCGTCCTCTTCGTCACCCACAACGTGCGCGAGGCGGTGCGGCTCGCCCAGCGCGTCATCCTGCTGTCCTCGCGGCCGGGCCGGATCGCCCGGGAGTGGACGGTCGACATCGAGCAGCCTCGCCGCATCGAGGACACCGCCGTGGCGGAGCTGTCCGTCGAGATCACCGAAGAACTGCGTGGGGAGATCCGCCGACATGGCCAGCACTGAAACGAAGGCCGACGACCTGGCGGGGCTCGAAGCCGGCCTGGACGCGCTCGACGCCGTACAGGTGCGTCGCACGCCGGCCCGCGAGATCCTCCTCGAGAAGGTGCTGCCGCCGGTCGTCGCGGTGGTCCTGGTCGTCCTCGTCTGGCAGCTGCTGGTCTGGGCGAAGGTCACCGACGACTACAAGCTGCCGCCGCCCGGCGCGGTCTGGGACAGCCTGACCGACATGTGGGTGCAGGGCACCCTGCTGGAGGTCATCTGGACCAGTGTGTCGCGCGGTCTGTTCGGCTTCGTGATGGCCGTCGCGATCGGCACCCCGCTGGGCCTGCTGGTCGCGCGGGTCAAGGTCGTCCGGGCCGCGATCGGGCCGATCCTGTCCGGCCTGCAGTCCCTGCCGTCCGTGGCGTGGGTGGCCCCGGCCGTGATCTGGCTCGGGCTCAACGACTCGATGATGTACGCGGTGATCCTGCTCGGCGCGGTCCCGTCCGTCGCCAACGGACTGGTCTCCGGAGTGGACCAGGTGCCGCCGCTGTTCCTGCGCGCGGGCCGCACGATCGGCGCGACGGGGCTGCGCGGGACGATCCACATCGTCCTGCCGGCGGCGCTGCCCGGTTATCTGGCGGGCCTCAAGCAGGGCTGGGCGTTCTCCTGGCGTTCGCTCATGGCCGCCGAGATCATCGCCTCCTCGCCCGACCTGGGCCTGGGGCTCGGCCAGCTGCTGGAGAACGGCCGGAACAACTTCGACATGCCGGGGATCTTCCTGGCGATCCTGCTCATCCTGTTCGTCGGCATCGCGATCGACCTGCTGATCTTCAGTCCGCTGGAGCGGCGGGTGCTGCGCAGCCGTGGTCTCCTGGTGAAGAGCTGATCTCCATGACGTCCCCGGTTCTCCTCGTCATCGCCCACGGCAGCCGCGACCCGCGGCACGCGGCGACCGTCCACGCGCTCACCGCGCGCGTGCGGTCGCTGCGGCCCGGGCTGCGTGTGGAGACGGGCTTCCTGGACTTCAACGCCCCGTCCGTGCCCCGGGTTCTGGAACGCCTGGCCGCGGAGAGCGCGGACGAGGTCGTCGCGCTCCCGCTGCTGCTGACCCGCGCCTTCCATGCCAAGTCGGACATCCCCTCGGTGCTGAGGGAGGCCCGGAGCCGGCTCCCCCGGCTGCGGATCCGCCAGGCCGGCGTTCTCGGCCCGTCGCCGCTGCTGAACGCGGCACTGGAGCAGAGGGTGCGCGAGGCCGGGGTGGCGCCCGGCGACAAGGGCTCGACGGGGCTGGTCCTGGCCTCGGCGGGCTCCACGGACCCGGAGGCGATCGCAGTGATCGCTGAAATCGCGCGGGAGCTGCGGCACACCGGCTGGTGCGCCGTGCGGCCTGCGTTCGCCTCCGCGGTGACGGCCGACGGCCCGTCCCGTACCGCCGACGCGGTGCGGGCCCTGCGGGCCGTCGGCGTAGGGCGGGTGGCGGTGGCGCCGTACGTCATCGCCCCCGGCCGTCTGCCCGACCGGATCGCCGCCGGTGCCGAGGAGGCCGGGGCCGACGTCCTGGCCGGTGTCCTCGGACCGTCCCCGGCGCTCGCGCGGCTGCTGCTGACCCGGTACGACGAGGCGCGCGTCCCCGTGGTGGGGGCGATGAGTGCCTGAG
>Ga0247818_10003499_pt1 | contig 10114 bp, 9 predicted proteins | sample 13C_Glucose_Day1_FD_192424 | JGI IMG/M metagenome (GOLD analysis project Ga0247818, IMG submission 192424) | Soil microbial communities from agricultural site in Penn Yan, New York, United States - 13C_Glucose_Day1 | ecosystem: Environmental > Terrestrial > Soil > Agricultural land | place: USA...
CCGGGGGTGGGGGGGGGGGGGACGGTGACGTGGAGGGGCCGGGTGTGCCGCTGGGCTGCGGGCCGACGACGATGCCGCCACCGCCGGTGCCCGGGCTGCCGGAACCTCCGACCGGGGCCTTCGGCGCGTGCGGGCTCCCGGCACCCGGGCTCTGCGGGATCACGCCCTTGCCGTCGGCGACGGGGTGGGTTCCCTTGCGGTAGAACTCCAGCCAGGAGAGCACCGTGCGCAGATAGGTGTCCGAGTGGTTGTAACTGAGGATCGCCCGGTCCAGGTCCGCCCGTACGGACAGGTCGCGCGTCCCCGCGCAGAGGTAGTGGCCGGCGGCGAGGGCCGCGTCGGCGATGTTGCCGGGGTCCTTGCGTCCGTCGCCGTTGCCGTCCTTGCCCCAGTGCGCCCAGGTGGAGGGGATGAACTGCATCGGGCCGACCGCCCGGTCGTAGCGTGTGTCCCCGTCGTACGCCCCGCCGTCCGTGTCCCTGATCTCGGCGAAGCCGGCGCCGTTCAGGACGGGGCCGAGGATCGGCGTCAGAGTGGTGCCCGCGGCGTCCACCCGTCCCCCGCCCGCGTGCCCGGACTCCACCTTGCCGATGGCCGCGAGTAACTGCCAGGGCAGGTGACATCCCGGGTCGCTGCGGCCGAGGGCGTTCTGCGCCTTGCGGTAGGCGGCCAGCACGGTGGACGGAATCCCGGCCTCCGCCCAGGACCGCTCGACGGCCGGTCCGGGCTTCTGTCCGGTGCTCCTCGGCGGCGGTTCGGGGGATCGCAGGGGCGGGAGTTCGGTATGATAGCTGTCGTCGTTCGGCACCTCGGTCCATACGACGTCGTCCGACGCCACGTTCTTCATGTCGTGGGCGCCTCCGGCGGCGAGCCCGGGGGCCTGGGACGCGGTGAGCGCCGCCATGGCCGCCACGGCGGTGGCCGTGCCCGTGAGCCCGCGTCGCACCGTTCCGTCGAACCTCATGTGTCCTCCCTCTCCTCGGTCATCGCGTGAAGGTGTCGATGGCCGCGATCCGCCAGGTGTCACCGCGGCGGACGGCGTCCACGGCGAACATGGCGGCGGCGTACGTCGTCTCCTCCTCCTTGCCGGTGCGGGTGTTGCTCTGGTCGGCGAAGACCAGCAGCCGGGCCCGGTCGCCGTCGAGGTGCTCGACCCCGCTCTCGGTGACGGTCGTGGTCAGGACGAGCTTCTGCTTCGGCGCCTGTGCCCGTACGTCGGCGAGCATGTCCTTGTGCTGCTGGACCGCCTTGCCGGTCAGGTACTTCTGCGCGGCAAGGTCCGACTTCCCCGGCGAGGCGTACGTGTAGGAGAAGACGGCGCCCACCGCCTCGGTGATCTGCCCCTTCACCTCGCTCGTCCTGCTCATGTCGGTGAGAGCGGTGTTCTGCCGCGTCGGGTCGTCACGGAGCGCCGCGGCCGAGGCGAACGCCCAGGCGGCGAAGGCGCCGAGGAGGACGGTGGCCGCGCAGAGCACGGCGGGGAGCCGGATGCGCAGGCGCGGCATCCGGCCGCGGGGGCGTCCGTCCCCGGCGGGCGCGTCGTCACCGTCGCCCTTACTCCCGGGATCCGCTTCCGCGGCTCCTCCGCCCTCGGGCTCCTCCCGCGCCTCCGGGGTCTCCGGGGTCTCCGGGGACGCAGCCCCCTCCGGGGCCGTGGCCGTGCGCGGGGGCGCGGCCGTCGCGGTGACGGTGGCGAGCCGGCGGCGGCGGTTGACGAGGTGTCGGGTCGTCGACATGTCGGTGGTCCTCTCGAAGGGCGGTGCGGCAGGGCGGGGTTCAGCCGGCGGTGTTACCGACCGGCGCCTGGCCGAGGGCGCTGAGCTTCCACCCCTCGGAGGTGCGGGTGAGCTGCCCCAGCATCCGGCTCTCCTTGACCGCGGGCTCGCCCTCGGGGGCGGTCACGGTGACCCGGAGCGCCACCATCACTCCGGCCTTTCCGGCCCGGTCGTCGAGCTCGGTCACCGCGCCCGACAGGATCTTGGCGGTACTGACGGTCCTGGCCGCCTCGATCTGTTTGACGAACGCGTCCCGCCCGTCGACGAGTTGCTGGTGCAGATCGCCGGTGGTCGAGTCCTCCCAGCTGTCGAGCCCCTTCTCCACCTGTGCGTGGTCGAGCGTGTTCATGTTCTGCACCGCCTGCTGCCCCGCGGCCAGCGCGTCGTCGCGGGCCTCGGCGTAGGCAGCCGAGTCGTCGTGTGCCGCGTCGTAGCGCGACCAGCCGCCCCAGCCGGCGGCGCCTGCCGCCGCGACCGTCAGCACGACCGCGGCCACCACCAGCGGATTCCTCGTCGTCCGTACCCGTGCCATTGGTGCCTCTCCCCTACCTGGAGGTGATGTCGACGATGATCCAGCGGCCGCCGCGCAGTTCCGCCGTGACCGAGAGCTGCGCCGCCGCGGTGGTGGCGGGCTTCCCCTCGCGCTCGTACACCTGGTCGAGGAAGACGAGGAGGTGGGCGCTGCGGGTGCCGAGCCGGGTGACCCCGGCGCGTACGGCCTGCGAGGTGAGTGTGAGCTTCTGGTCGGCCGCCTGCTTCTCCACCTGGCCGAACAGGGCCGCGTACTGCTTCAGCGCCTTGCCGGCGAGAAGCCGCTTCGCCGCTTCCTTGGTGGCGGCGGTGCCCTGCGGGCTGTACGAGAAGACCTTGCCCAGCGCACTGCTGACGTCACCCGCGACCCGGGTGGTCTCCGCGGTGTCGGTCAGCGCCCGGTTCGAGGTGGCGGGGGTGTCCCGCAGGTGCTGCCCCTCGACGAAGAGCGCGGCCCCGGCGGCCAGCAGGGCGACGGCCAGAACAGCCGCGAGAACGCGCCGCCAGGGTGCCTTGCGGGGCGCGCCAGGTTCCTGGGTGGTCCCCGCCTCTTCGTCCCGCACCTCTTCGTCCGGGTCCGGGGTCGAGGAGGCGTCCGCGATCGTGGTCCCTCCGGTCCGTGTCATCCGCCGCTCCCGACCGGTATCGCGTCCAGTGCCTTGATCTTCCAGCCGTGCCCCGTCCTGGCCAGGGCCGCCTCGAAGCGCTTGCGCTCCGTGCCGCCCTTCCCGGTACGCGGGGTGATCTCGACGTCCACGGTGGCGATCAGCGTCGCCGTCCCGGCCCGTTCGTCGAGTGCCGTGAGCGCCGCGTCGGTGACCTTGCCGCGTGCGGTGGCGCCGGATTCGGTGAGGTCGGCCGAGTCCTTCTCCCGGGTGCTCCTCAGCCGGTCGTGCAGCGGGCCCGTGGAAGCGGCGAGCCAGCCCGTGAGGCCGGACTTCACGCTCGCGGAGCTCTTGCCGTCCATGCTGTTCAGCCGCGCGAGGTGGCGCCTGCCGTCGGCGATCGCCGCGTCACGGGCCTTGGCGTAGGCCAGGGTGTCGTCGCCGCGCGCCTGCGCGTACGACCAGCCGCCGAGTGCGCAGACCAGCACGGCCGCGCACAGGGCCGCCCATGTGCTCAGGCTCTTCGTACGGGCGTTCACGCGCCACCTCCCAGGCCGAGCAGCCCGGCCATGCCCTCGGCCGCGCGCCCGGTGTCCCCCGTGGTGCCGAGCGCTCCCGGCAGCCCGGTCCCGCCGGTTCCGGCGAGCAGCGAGCCGGGCTTCGCCGGCTGTGGCACACCGCCCCCGTCGGGAGCGTTGGCGCTGCCGCGGACGTTGATGCCGCTGTCCGGCGAGGAGGCGCAGCGCGCCCCGGTGTTGACCGCGGGGGCGGGCGAGAGGTCCTTGCCGGGGCGGTAGGTGGTGGAGCCGTATCCGGCGGTGCAGGGCAGCGGCTCGAAGAAGGTGACGGACATCCCGAACCGGGCGCCCCCGTCCTCGTCGATGATGCTCGCTCCGGCCGCCGCGACCGCGGGCACCTTCACCAGCAGCTCCTCCAGGCCGCGCTGGCGGGTGACGGCGACCTCGGAGGTGGTGAGCAGGTTGGCGACGACGACTCCGAAGCCGGGTTCGAGGTCGCGCAGGAGCCCGCTGATCTGCGCGGTGGCACCGGGCGCCGCCGCGATCAGCCGCCGCAGGTCGGTGTCGGAACCCTTGAGCTCCGCGGCGAGCTCCTCCGCTCCGGACGCGAACCCCTTGAGTGCCTCGCCCTGTTCGGCCTGAGTGCGCAGGACCGTCTCGCCGTCCGCCATCAGCTTGGTGGTGGTCGGCAGCGCCTCGTCCGCCGCGTCGACGAATTCACCGCTGGTGTCCAGCAGGACCTGGAGGTCGTCGCCGCGTCCCTCGAACGCCGCGCCGAACTCCTCGACGACGGTGCGCAGATCCTCGGTGTCGACCGAGGCGGTGAGGTCGTTGACGCTGGTGAGGACGTCGGTGACGGGCGCGGGAATGGTGGTGTCCCCCTGGTCGATGACCGACCCGTTCTCCAGGAACGGGCCGTCGTCCCGGGTGGGCCTCAGGTCGACGTACTGCTCGCCGACCGCGGAGAGGCTGGCGACGACGGCTTCCAGGCTGTCGGGGATGAGTGGCGCGTCGTTCTCGATGCGCAGCTCGGCCTCGACCCCGTCGTCGGTGAGTTCGATCGGGCCGACCCGGCCGACGGAGACACCGCGGTAGGTGACGTTGGAGTGGGTGAACAGCCCTCCGGTCTGCGGGAGTTGCACGGTGACGGTGTAGTAGCTGCGCAGTCCGACGTAGTGGCCGAGGTCTGCGTAGCGGACACCCAGGTAGCCGAGTACGAGCACCGCGATGATCAGGAAGGCGATGTTCTTGATCCGGGTGGCGAGGGTGATCATCAGCGGGTGCCCTCCGTGCCGGATGCGGTGACCGGGGGCAGCGGCAGCGGCAGCGCTGCCGAGCCCTTCTGCTGGGTGCCGGCCGCCGGCGGGGTGAGTGCGGGGATGATCTGTGTGCCGGGCATGGCGGTGACGTCCAGGTAGACGTTGAGGTAGTCGCCCTTCACTCCGCGCAGCACCTCGTCGGTGAACGGGTAGGTGAGCAGCACCTGCAGGGAGTCGGGAAGGTCCTTGCCCGAGTCGGCGAGCGCCGTGAGCGTGGGGGCGAGGGCCTTGAGGTCTGCGATCATGTCGGCCTTGCTCTTGTCGACCGTGTCGACGGCGACGGTGGAGAGCGTGTCGAGCGAGCTCAGCATCGTGAGCAGGGAGCCGCGCTGCTTCTCCAGCACCTTCAGGCCCGGGCTCAGGCCGGTGAGTACCGTCCCGACGTCCTGTTTGCGGGTGGCGAGTGTGGCGGCGAGCCGGTTGACGCCGTCGAGCGCGTCGGTGATGTCCTCCTTGTGCGTGTCCAGGTCGGTGACCAGCGTGTCGACCCGGCTCAGCATCGAGCGGATCTGCGGTTCCTGTCCGGCCAGCGCCTTGTTGAGCTCGGTGGTGATGGTCTTCAGCTGGGCGACACCGCCGCCGTTGAGGAGCATGGAGAGGGCTCCGAAGACCTCTTCGACCTCGGGGTTGCGGTTGGTGCGGACGAGCGGGATCCGGTCACCGTCGGCGAGCGAGCCCGTGGCCGTGCCCTCGGCGGGCGGTGAGAGCTGGACGTACTTCTCGCCGAGGAGACTGGACTGTTCGAGATGGGCGTAGGCGTTGGCCGGCATCTTGATCTTCCCGTTGACCTGCATGGTCACCTCGGCGGTCCAGCTGCCCGGGGTGAGGGAGATCTTGGTGACCCGGCCCACGGCCACGTCGTTGACCTTGACGGACGACTGCGGTGCCAGGCTGAGTACGTCCCCGAATTCGGCGGTGATCTCGTACGGCTGGTCGCCCAGGTCGGCTCCGCCGGGAAGCGGCATCTGGTCGATGCCTGAGAACGACGGCAGGCCGGTGGTCGTGGCCACGAGTGCGAAGCAGACGCCGGCGGCGACCAGGGCGCCGAGCCCCGCGACGGCGCGGGTGCCGGGTCTGCGCAGGGCGGGGCTCATCGGCCGGCCTCCTTCTTCTCGCCCTTACCGGTCTTCTTCGTCTCCGCCGGGGTGCCGTAGACGGTGCCCACGGCGGGCAGCGGCAGGACGGGCAGGGTCTTCTGCCGGGTGGCGTCCACCGGGGCCAGCCCTTCGATGCCCGTGGCGCCCGTCCCGGCTTCGACGAGCGGGCCGCCCATGGAGAGCTCGTTGAGGTTCGTACGCCCGTTGAGGGTGCGGTTCGCCGGGTCGTAGGCGTTGAGCACGTTGCCCGCCGCGAGCGGCAGCGTGTCGAGCGACTCGGCCAGTGAGGCCCGCTCGTCGACCAGGGTCTGGGTGAGCGGCACCAGGAGGTCCACGTTCTTCTTCAGGGCGCCGCGGTTCTTCTCTATGAAGCCCTTGACCTGGCCGAGTGCGGTGCCCAGCTCCTTCAGGGCCGCGCCGAGGTTCTCCTTGTCGTCGGCGAGGAAGCCGGTGACGGTGTTCAGCTGCTGCTCCGCGACCCGCACGTCACCGTCCTTCTCCTTCAGCATGGTGGTGAACGTCTGGAGGTACGAGAGCGTGTCGAAGAGGTTGCCGCTGGACTTGTCGAGCGTCTTCGTGGCCTTGCCGAACTGCTCGATGGAGTCCCCGATGGCCTCTCCGTTGCCCTTGAGGTTCGCGGAGCCGGTCTTCAGGAGGCCGGAGAGGGCTCCGTCGGCGTTGGCTCCGTCGGGGCCGAGGGCCGTGGAGAGCTCCGTGATCGACTCGTAGAGCTGGTCCACCTCGATGGGCGTGGCGTTGCCGGCGGCGGGGAGGACGGCGTCGTCCTCCAGCCGCGCTCCTCCCGTGTAGGCGGGGGCGAGCTGGACGTACCGGTCGGCGACGAGGCTGGGGGCGACGACGACGGCGTGCGCGTCCGCGGGTACCTCGACGCCCTCGTCGAGCCGGAGGGTGATCCGGACCTCCTCGCCGCGCGGCTGCACCGATTCGACGGTGCCCACCTTCACCCCGAGGATCCGCAGGTCCGACCCGGGGTAGACACCGGTGGCCCGGTCGAAGAAGGCGGTGATGGTGGTCGTGCCCTGCTGGTCCATGGCCGTCACGCCGGAGCCGACGGCCACGGCGACCACGGCGAGTCCGGCTCCGATGCCGATGATGCGGGTGCGTCTCATGTCAGCGGCCCCCCTGCTTCGGCGGCATGCAGTCGTTCCTCGGGGGCGTGTCCTTCGGCAGGTAGTTCTTCGGCACGACTCCGCAGACGTAGTTGTCGAACCATCGGCCGTTGCCGAGGGTGTTGCCGACGAGCCGGTTGTAGGTGCCGGCCATGGAGAGCACCTTGTCGAGGCTCTTGCGGTTCTTGACCAGGACGGTGGTGACCCGTCCCAGCGAGTCGAGGGTGGGCTTCAGCTGCTTGTTGTTGTCGGTGACGAGGCCGGTGAGCTGTGTGCCGAGGTCCCGGGTGCCGGTGAGCAGCAGGTGGATGGAGTCGCGGCGGGCCTGGATCTCGCCGAGGAGGAGGTTGCCGTCCTCCAGCAGGGTCTCGAAGCTGCTCTTCTTCGTGGCGAGCGTCTTGGTGAGCTGCTTGCTGCCCTTGAGGAGGGTGGCGAGCTGTGCGTCGCGCTCGGACACGGTCCTCGACAGCGCGGAGAGCCCTTCCGCGGCGCTGCGCACGTCGGGCGGCGAGTCCTTGAAGGTGTCCGAGATGGTCTCGAAGCTCTGGGCGAGCTGGGCCGTGTCGATCTCCTCGATGGTCTCCCCGAGTCCGTTGAACGCCTGGGTGACGTCGTACGGAGAGGTGGTGCGGCCCGACGTGATGCGGGAGCCGGGGTCCTGCGGCGCGTTGCCGAGTGGGTCGACGGCGAGGTACTTGTCGCCCAGGAGGGTCTTGACGGCGATGCCGACGGTGGAGGAGTTGCCGATCCAGGCGTCCTCCACCTTGAAGTCGACCTTGACCTTGGCCCCGTCGAGCGAGACTCCGGTGACCTCTCCGACCTTCACCCCGGCGATCCGCACCTCGTCGCCGGCGTCGAGCCCGGCGGACTCGGTGAAGTCGGCGCTGTAGGTGGTGCCGCCGCCGATGAAGGGCAGTGCGTCGGCCCGGTAGGCGGCGAGGCCCACGAGGGCGAGGACGACGAGCCCGATGACGCCGATGGCGACGGGGTTGCGTTCCCGTACGGGTTTGATCCTCATCCCGTGCACCTCGATCCGCCGATCGTGATGCCGGTGGGCGGTGCGCTGCCGTCCTCGGTCGTCACACCGCTGACCTTCGCCTCGCAGAGGTAGAGGTTGAGCCACGAGCCGTACGAGGTGAGGCGGGTGATCGCCTCCATCTTGGCGGGCGTCTTCCGCAGGAAGCTCTCGATCTGGGGCGTGCCCTTGTCGAGCTGATCGCTGAGCCGCCCGAGCTGCTCGATGTCCTTCTTCAGGGGTGCGCGGCCGTCCTGGAGGAGATCCGCGGTGACAGTGGTGAGCGCACCCATCGCCGTGACCGCCTCGCCCAGGGGTTTGCGGTCGCCGGAGAAGCCCTTGACGAGCTTCTCCAGAGTGACGACGAGGTCGTCGAAGCCCGCCTCGCGGTCGTTGACGGTCTTGAGAACCGTGTTGAGGTTCTTGATCACCTCGCCGATCACCTTGTCCTTGGCCGCGACGGTGCCGGTCAGCGATCCGACGTGCGAGAGGATGCTGTCCACCGTGCCGCCCTCGCCCTGGAGGACCTGCACGATGGAGCCGGCGAGCTGGTTGACGTCCGGCGGGGAGAGCCCCTCGAAGAGGGGCTGGAAGCCGTTGAAGAGCTGGGTGAGGTCGAGCGCGGGTGTGGTGCGCGCCAGCGGGATGGTCGCCCCGGGCCGGAACGCCGCGCCCACGGGACCGGCGCCCTGGTCGAGGTCGATGTAACGCTGACCGACCATGTTGAGGTACTTGATCGACGCGGTCACCGATGCGGGCAGTTCGCGGCCCTTGCGCACGGCGAAGCCGACTTCGGCCTCCCGCCGGTCGGCGACCCTGATGGACTCGACCTGCCCGACCTTGACGCCCGCGATCCTGACGCTGTCACCGACGACCAGCCCGGTCGCGTCCGTGAACCTCGCCTTGTACGAGGTGGTGTCGCCGACGCCGGTGTTGGCGATGGACAGGGCCAGGACCGTGGTGGCTAGCGCGGTCACCACGACGAAGACGAGGGACTTGACGAGCGGTCCCGCGAGGGAACGGCGCTTCACTTGAGCTTCACCTCCGCACCGCGGAAGGCCGGACCGATGAGCACGCTGCTCCAGTCGGGCAGGGACTGCGGCTGGACCTTGAGTGAGGGTGCGACGAGTTCGTTGACGAGCCGGCTCTCCTGGGGGGAGTTCGGCATGCCGAGCGCGCTGTCGGCGGCGGGTGCTTCCGCCGTGTCCGCGCCGTCCGTGCCTCCTGTGCCGTCGGCGCCGGATGCCGGTACGGAGGCCTTGCGCGCGTCGGCTGTCGGGACGGTCCTGCCGGTGTACGGCACGGAGTAGCAGTGCGGGCCGCCGGACGCCCCGTAGACCGGTGTGTCCTTGCCCGCCACGTACTTGCCCTTGGACTCGACCGCCTTGACGGTGACGTGCAGGCCCGGCTCGTCGGTGCCCTTGCCGAGTGCCTTGTCCATGGCCGGGACGAACCCGGCCATGGTGCGCAGGGTGCAGGGGAAGGACCCGGAGTACTTCGCGAGCAGTTCCAGGGTCGGCCGGCCGGAGGCGGAGAGACGGATGAGGTTGTCCTTGTTCTTCCGCAGGAAGGCGGTGACGTCGTTCGCGGAGGCGGTCGTGGAGCCGTACAGGTCGGCCAGCTCCGCCTCCTGTTCGGCGAGGGTTCCGCTGGTGGTGGTGAAGTCGGTGAGCGCGTCGAGGACGTCGGGCGCCGCGTCCGCGTAGAGGTGGCTGACCTTGACGAGTTCCTTGATGTCGGCGTTGAGGGTGGGGAGTTGCGGGTTGAACTCCTTCAGGTGCGCGTCAAGGGTGACCAGCGTGTCGCCGAGCTTGTCGCCGCGTCCTTCGAGCGCCTGTGACACGGCGTTGAGGGTGGCGGCGAGCTTCTCCGGCTTGACCGCGGTCAGCATCGGCAGGACGTTGTCGAGGACCTCCTCCAGCTCGATGGCGTTGCTGGAGCGGTCCTGCGGGATCACCGCCCCGGCCCGGAGGCTCTCGGCGGAGGGAACGGCGGGCGGCACGAGGGCCACGAACCGCTCCCCGAAGAGGGTGGTGGGCAGCATCTGCGCGGTGACGTCGGCCGGGATCGCACCGAGCCGGTCCGGCTCTATGGCGAGAGTGAGCCGCGCCCCGTCGCCGTCGG
>Ga0247818_10003501_pt1 | contig 10113 bp, 8 predicted proteins | sample 13C_Glucose_Day1_FD_192424 | JGI IMG/M metagenome (GOLD analysis project Ga0247818, IMG submission 192424) | Soil microbial communities from agricultural site in Penn Yan, New York, United States - 13C_Glucose_Day1 | ecosystem: Environmental > Terrestrial > Soil > Agricultural land | place: USA...
GTGCGCCGTCACCCAGCAAATACTTGAAGGCTGCCGGTACGCACAACACCACCACCAACACCCGCAGACTTTGCCCCGCCGCCACACGACTGAGCACCGCACCGTTGCGAGCACCGAGGTTGACCATCTCCCCGGAGCCACCGGGCATGCTGGAAAAAAATGCAGTGGCGCGATCCTCGCCAGTACGCCGCATCAACCAGACCCCGACCACCGCCGACAGGCTGGTGACCAACGCACCGAAGAAAATCAGGCCGAAATGCCCCAGCACCTGCTCCATCACCACCGGGGTGAAGTGCAGGCCGATGCCGATACCCACAATCCACTGGCCGCACTTGCGACCGCCAGGGATTTCCGCCAATTGCCAAGGGGTCAGGCAGCGCACGAGGATGATCGCCAGCAACGACCCGACCATCCACGGCAGTGGCCAGCCGACCAGGCTGGCGAGGTAGCCGCCCAGCGCGCCGACCAGCGGCGTACCCCACCAGGCTTTGAACGGTATTCGATCAGACATCGGCAACAACGCGCCGGGCGACCGAACGTTTGCGCCAGATCCGCAGGATCGGCACCAGTAGCATCACCCCGATCAGCCCCCAGACTCCGAGGGTGATCCCGCTCGACCAGAGAATGTCCAGCGAACCGTTGGAGATCGACAGTGCGCGACGCAGGTTTTGTTCCATCAAGCCTCCAAGGATGAAGCCCAGCAACACGGGCGATAACGGGAAGTCCAGCTTGCGCAAAATGTAGCCGAAGATACCGATACCGATCATCAGGAACAGGTCGAAGGTGGTGGCGTGCACCGCGAACACACCAATTGCGGTAATGATCGCGATCATCGGCACCAAGGCCCAGTTCGGCACGGCGAGGATGCGGGTGAAGATGCGGATCATCGGGATGTTGAGGATCACGAGCATGATGTTGGCAATGAACAACGATGCGATCAGGCCCCAGACGATGTCCGGCTGCTGTTGAAACAGCAGTGGGCCAGGCGTGATGTTGTACAGCGACAGCGCGCCGATCATCACCGCCGTGGTACCCGAACCTGGAACCCCGAGGGTGAGCATTGGTACCAGTGCGCCGCAGGCTTCGGCGCCGATCGCGGTTTCCGGGGCGGCGAGGCCACGTTTGTCGCCCTGGCCGAATTTGCCGCTCGGGCCGGCGATGCGTTTCTCGGTCATGTAGGCCACGGCGCTGGCCAGCGTCGCACCGGCACCGGGCAGAACGCCCATGATGAAACCGAGCACACCGCAGCGCATGTTCACCCAGAACACCGAAGCAGCTTCCTTGAAGTTGAACATCATGCGGCCGGTCGCTTTGAATGCTTCCTGACCCCGGTGGGTTTTTTCCAGCAGCAAGAGGATTTCACTGATGGAAAACAGGCCCAGCACCAACACCACAAACTGAATCCCGTCGGTGAGGTGAATGTTGTCCCCGGTGAAACGGTACACGCCACTGTTGGCGTCGATGCCGACGGTGGAGAGGAACAGCCCGATCAACGCGGCGATAAAGGTCTTCAACGGTCGATCACCGGCCATGCCGCCGAGACAGACAATCGCAAAGACCATCAGCACAAAATATTCCGCCGGACCGAAGGCAATCGCCCACTTCGCCAGGATCGGCGCGAAGATCACCATCCCGCAGGTCGCGATGAACGCGCCGATGAATGAACTCCAGGCCGATAACGACAACGCCACGCCGGCCAAGCCCTGACGGGCCATTGGGTAACCGTCGAGGGTGGTCATCACCGTGGAGGCTTCGCCGGGGATGTTCAACAAAATCGAGCTGATGCGACCGCCGTATTCGCAACCCAAGTAAACCGCCGCCAGCAAAATCAGCGCCGACTCCGGTGGCAGGCCGAGGGCGAAGGCAATCGGGATCAGCAACGCCACGCCGTTGATCGGCCCCAGTCCCGGCAGCAGACCGACGACGGTGCCGATCAGCGTACCGCACAGCGCAGTGACCAGGTTGTAAGGGGTGAGGGCGACGCCGAAGCCGTGACTCAAATAACCAAGCGTATCCATATCAGTTCTCCAGAACGTCAAGCAGGCCCAGAGGCAGTGGCACGTCCATGACTTTGTCGAACAGCAGGTACAGTCCGACACTCATCAGGCTGATGATCACCACGCTCGGTAACCAGCGTCCGCCGTACAGGCGCGCCATCGGAATGCCGATCAGCACGCTGCTGAGGATGAAGCCCAGCGGTTCGAACAGGCCGGCGAAGATCAGCAGCAACACCACGCACAAGCCAATCTTGGTCAGGGTTTCGCGATCCATCGGCGGATCTTCATCGGTGTGTTTGATCGGCGAAGGGCGATACACCATGTACACCAGCCCCAGGCCCATCAGGCCCAGCATCAACAGGGGGAAAGCCCGTGGCCCGATCGGCTCGTAGGAAAAAGGTGCCTGGTAAGGCCAGGCCATCAGCACCAGGCTGAGACAGGCCAGCAACAGCACCGAAGCAAAAATGCGTTGTAAGAGCATGGGAAAACTCCTGTGCCACGGCCTCGAAGAACGAGGCCGCAGCCGCTAGACAGAGACGATCACTGGATCAGGCCGAACTCTTTGGCCAGCACTTTGTAGTCCGCTACCTGCTGCTTCACGTAGGTGTCCAGCTCCGGGCCGGTCAGGGCGAACGGGAACAGCTCACGCTGGTCGCGCAGCTTGGCGAAGTCTTCGGACGCCAGCAGTTTGTCGAAGGCGTCTTTCCACCAGGCGTAGTCTTCGTCGCTGACCTTTGGCCCGAGGTAGAAGCCGCGAACCACCGGCCAGACAATGTCGTAGCCTTGCTCTTTGGCGGTCGGGATGTCTTTCATTTCCGGCTCGTCCAGACGCTTCTCGGAGAACACCGCCAGCAAGCGCATGTCGCCGCTCTGGATGTGCGGCATGGAGTCGGAGATGTCGGTGCTGCCGACCTGAATGTGGCCACCGAGCAGGGCGGTGGCGATTTCACCGCCGCCTTCGAGGGCGACGTAACGCAGGTCGCGCGGGTTGATCCCGGCTGCCTTGGCGATCAGTGCGGTTTGCATCCAGTCCTGGCTGCCGACGGTGCCGCCGGAACCGATCACCACTTTGCTCGGGTCTTCTTTCAGTGCCTTGACCAGATCGTCGAGGGTCTTGTAAGGCGAATCGCTTTTCACCGCGATGGCGCCATAGCTGGTGCCGACAGCGGCCAGCCAGCGCACGTTGTTTTCATCGAACCGTCCGAACTTGCCTTGGGCCAGGTTCAGCAAAGAACCGCTGGACCAGGCCACCAGCGTACCGGCGTCGGCGGGGCGCTGAGCGACCACCGCGTTGTACGCCACCGCGCCGACACCGCCGGGCATGTAGGTCACGCGCATCGGTTTGGTCAGCAGCTTTTCGTTGACCAGCGCGCTCTGCGCCAGTTTGCAGGTGAGGTCGAAACCACCGCCCGGGGAGGCCGGGGCGATGCATTCCGGACGTTTGGGCTCGGCCATCAAGTGGCCGGCGAACAGCATGCAGCTGGCGGCGAGGGCGAAACGGCGCAGGGATCGATTCATTATTGTCTCCAGGGGAGTTTTTGTTTTTGGGGATGTGTCAGGTGCGGCGGTTTCGCATCGTGCAGCCGTCAACGGCGCTGGCAAGCGTAAACGACGGGATTCTAAAGGAAGGGTGAGGCGGGCAGGCCTGAAGCTGTGTGGACAGCATGGTGCAGTACCTCATTATTGTTCTTATTGACGAAAACGCGTCATGGCGTTTTTCGGGAGCTACATTTCTAAGCACTATTGGAAGGTCGGCATTCGAAACCTCCGTGGGCCGACTCTAACGGGCCAACCTTTCACTAACCTTTCAGCAGGCATTCACGGTTTACAGGCTTCACAGCAGCGGATGCGGCTGTAAACTTCGCGCCAAAGAATGGCGTCGACCATCCCCTGAATGAGGTAAAGATCCATGCGTGTTCTGCTCGTCGAAGACCACTTGCAGCTGGCCGAAAGTGTCGCCCAGGCGCTCAAGAGCACCGGTCTGACGGTGGACGTGCTGCACGATGGCGTGGCCGCAGACCTGGCGTTGAGCAGCGAGGAATACGCCATGGCCATTCTCGATGTCGGCTTGCCGCGCATGGACGGGTTTGAAGTGCTCGCGCGTTTGCGCTCCCGGGGGAAAAACCTGCCGGTGCTGATGTTGACCGCTCGCAGCGACGTCAAGGATCGAGTCCATGGCCTGAACCTTGGCGCTGACGATTACCTCGCCAAACCTTTTGAGCTGACCGAACTTGAAGCACGGGTCAAAGCCTTGTTGCGCCGCAGTGTGCTGGGCGGCGAGCGTCAGCAGCGTTGCGGCGTGCTGGCCTATGACCTGGACACCCGGCGCTTCACCCTCGGCGAAGAATTGCTCACCCTGACCTCGCGCGAACAGGCGGTTCTTGAGGCATTGATCGCCCGGCCCGGGCGAGTGATGAGCAAAGAACAACTGGCCTCCCAAGTGTTCGGTCTGGACGAAGAAGCCAGCCCGGACGCGATCGAAATCTACGTGCACCGCTTGCGCAAAAAGCTCGACGGCCAGCCGGTCGCGATCGTGACCTTCCGCGGTCTTGGCTACTTGCTGGAAAGTCGCGATGCATAAGCCCAGCAGCCTGCGCTGGCGGTTGCTGTGGAACCTCGCGCTGTTGCTGGTGGTGTTAATGCTGGCCAGCGGGTTGAGCGCGTACTGGAATGGTCGCGAAGCGGCCGACACCGCCTATGACCGTACCTTGCTGGCGTCGGCGCGAACCATCGCGGCGGGTGTCTCCCAGCGCGACGGCACGCTCAGCGCCGACGTGCCTTACGTGGCGCTGGATACGTTTGCCTACGACAGTGCGGGTCGGATTTTTTACCTGGTCAATGACATCCACCAGAATCTGATTTCCGGTTACGAAAATCTCCCCGCGCCACCGCCAGGAACGCCGCGCACCGATGACTACCCGGCGCTGGCACGGTTTTACAACGCCACCTATCGCGGGCAGAACGTGCGGGTGGTCAGCCTGCTCAAGCCGGTCAGCGAGCCGAACATGAATGGCATGGCGGAAATTCGTGTCGCGGAAACCGATGAGGCGCGAGTCAGCATGGCGCGCAGCCTGGCGGCGGACACCTTGTTGCGCCTGGGAATGCTGGCGATTGGCGCGCTGCTGCTGGTGTGGTTTGCGGTGAGTGCGGCGCTGCGACCGCTGGAACGCTTGCGCACGGCGGTGGAAGAGCGCCAGTCGGATGATCTGCGGCCGTTGCCGTTGGTGGAAGTGCAACACGAGTTGTGGCCGTTGGTACGGGCGCTCAATCACTTTACCGAGCGGCTGCGCGAGCAGTTCGAGCGTCAGGCTCAATTCATCGCCGATGCCGCCCATGAATTGCGTACGCCGTTGGCGGCGCTCAAGGCGCGGCTTGAGCTTGGCCTGCGGGCAAGTGAGCCCGAAACCTGGCGCAGTACCCTGGAAACCGCTGCCCAGGGCACGGATAGATTGACGCATCTGGCCAATCAATTGCTGTCTTTGGCACGTGTCGAAAACGGTGCCCGGGCCATTGCCGAGGGCGGTGCGCAGTTGCTGGACTTGAGTCAGTTGGCGCGGGAATTGGGCATGGCCATGGCGCCGCTGGCTCACGCACGCGGCGTAGCCCTGGCACTGGAAGCGGACGAGCCGGTGTGGCTGCGCGGTGAACCGACACTGTTGAACGAACTGCTGAGTAATCTGGTGGATAACGCACTGGCTCATACGCCGTCGGGAGGCAATGTGATTCTGCGGGTTACGGCACCAGCGGTCCTGGAAGTTGAGGATGATGGGCCGGGGATTCCGGTTGATGAGCGGGACAAGGTTTTCGAGCGCTTTTACCGGCGTAACCAGCAGGTGGCCGGGTCGGGGCTGGGCCTGGCGATTGTCGGCGAGATCTGCCGCGCGCATCTGGCGCAGATCAGCCTGCACGATGGGGAGACGGCGGGGTTGAAGGTTCGGGTGAGTTTTATTGCCGGGTAGTTTTTGTGTTGTTTGGACTGGCCCCATCGCGAGCAGGCTCGCTCCCACATTTAACCGAGTTCCTCTTGGAGAAATGCGGTCGAATGTGGGAGCGGGCTTGCTCGCGAAGGGGGCGCTGCGCTCTGGCTAGTAAAACATCGACCGCGATTCTTCCAGGTCCCGGCACATCGTCTCGTTCTGCGGATCGATCCCCAGCTTCTTGAACGCCGGCACGTTGAACACATCAATTCGAGCCAGCGGATGGTCGCTGTCCTTATGGCAATACAGACTGGCCACTTGCACCAGATCGACATAATCAACCTGGTCAGACTGACGATTGAAGTCCAGGTACTGGCCTGGCACCTTCACGAGTTTATCGGGGAACTCCCAAACCCTGAGCAGTTTGTCGCCGATCAACGGATGAATGCGGTCGATCACATGGTTGAGGCTGACCGGGTCAGAAAGCAACTGATAGTGATCTTCGGCGTAGGTCAGAATTGGCAACACGCCGATCTGATGCACCAGACCACCGAGGGCTGCCTGGTCGGCTTTGAGTTGTGTGTAATGGCGGCACAAGGCATAGCTGATCCCGGCGATCTCCAGGCTTTTGCGCCAGACATCGTGCATCTTCTGCTGCACCACCTCGGAGCGGGCGTGGAAAATCTGTTCCATCACCAGGCCGATCGCCAGATTGCTGCTGTAGTTGACGCCCAACCGTGTGATCGCCGTGTGCAGGTCGTTCACTTCTTGAGTCGCGCGCAGCAGCGGGCTATTGACCACTTTGATCAGGCGCGCCGATAACGCCGTATCGCGGCCGATGACCTTGCTCAGGGTGCTGACGCTGATTTCCGGGTCTTCAGCGGCCTTGCGAATCTGCATGGCCACTTCCGGTAATGTTGGCAGAACCAGGTCATCGTTATCGATGGCCTCAACCAAATCCTGTTGGACCTTTTCCGCCAGATCGCTCATTTAGATTCTCTAGGGTGTTGCAACAAATGCTGCTGTTAACGCTGGATCTCGCGATCGCGGTCCAGTGAGTAAGGCAGATCGAGCAATTTCAGGGCAGGTCCTTCCAGGGTGCCGAGATGAATGTCACCACCCTCAGCGGCTTCGGCTTGCAACACGGCCAGGAGTTCAACGTGTTGCTCCGCGTTGGCCGCCAGGACCACTTCGCCGATGGAACTGCCATGGGACGGGGAAAGCAGTGGCGTGCCGGGAGCGGGCAGTGCGCTGGCGTCCAGGGTCAGACGATACAAGCGGCGCTTGAGTTTGCCCAGATACTGCATGCGCGCGACGATTTCCTGGCCGGTGTAGCAACCTTTCTTGAAACTCACACCACCGACGGCTTGCAGATTGAGCATCTGTGGGATGAACAGTTCGCGTGTCTCTGGCATGACCTGACCGATCCCTGCGCGGATCTGGCCCAGTAACCATTGGTTCAGAGGGCCTTCGGCCAACAAAGCGGAAAGTTTGCCCTTGATGGCGTCGGCCTGATCAGCGGCGACCCACAGTTCAGCACGATCCGGCGAGACGCGAATAGCGATCACACCGTCATGACGCACGACACTGTCGGTGTCTGCCGGCAACTCAAGACCGAGGCTGCTCAGCGCGGCGTCGCCATGATCGAGGCCAAAGCGAACCCAGGCGGCGCTTTCGTCAGTCAGTTTCGATTTGGAGAACACGGCGTACTTTTTCAGATCGGCCAACTGTGGTTCCAGCAGTTCGGTGGCCATCGCCATCAGAACGCCATCGCCTTCCAGCAAAATGCGGAAACTGGACTGCATCCGGCCTTTTTGCGTGCAGCGGGCGCCAAGGCTGGCCTGGGTATCGCTCAGGTAATTGAGGTTGCAGGTCAGTTGGCCTTGCAGGAATTTGCCGGCATCCGCGCCGCGGACCGCGAGAACGCCTTCGTGAGACAGGGTGCAGAAAAAAGCAGAATCGGCCATGGGTCTTCGCAGGGTAAAAAGTCTGGAGGACATCATAAGGGGGCGACCATGAAATGGGTAGTTTACAAAAGGTCGGTAGTGCCCGACCAAAGCCGACTGTTAGATGCTGCCGGGGGCTGTATACTTGCCGCCTATTTGAGGAGCGCTCCATGGTCGAAGATGTTGAACTGAATCGCCTCTACTGGCACAGCCGTCGCGGCATGCTTGAGCTGGACGTCTTGCTGGTGCCGTTTGTGAAAGAGGTCTACCCGCACCTCAATGATGTCGACCGCGATTGCTACCGCAAGCTGCTTGAGTGCGAAGATCAGGACATGTTCGGCTGGTTCATGGAGCGCGCCGAATCCGAAGATCCGGAGCTTCAGCGCATGGTTCGCATGATCCTGGATCGTGTCCAGCCCAAGTAATACGTTCGAATGCCGCTGGCATGCCTCACGGCAATTGCTGGCGGCGTATCTTCTGGCCCAGCTGTTCGCGCTGGGTTCGTTGTTTCTTCTGTCTATACCGGTCTGGGCCAGTCTGCTCGGCGCTTTGTGCTGTCTGGCGCATGGCGTTTGGGCATTGCCGCGTCAGATTTTACTGACACACCCGCAGGCTTTTCGCGGCCTGCGACGTGACGCCGATGGTTGGCAGTTATGGAGTCAGGCGCGGGGATGGCAGGCGGTGCAGCTGCGACCGGACAGTCTCGCACTGCCATTGATCGTGGTGCTAAGGTTTCGTCTTCGGGGCGAACGACAGGTCAGATCGATCTGCGTACCCCGCGATTCGCAGGCGGCGGATGTGCACCGACGCCTGCGGGTTCGACTTGCGTTCAGCCGGCGTAGGTGGGCGGCACCAGAATAGTGTCCAGGGCAACCGGGAGCATATTGGGGTAGTCGAGGGTGTAATGCAGACCCCGGCTTTCTTTACGCTCCATGGCTGACTGGATCATCAGTTCGGCTACCTGTGCCAGGTTGCGCAACTCGATCAAATCGCGGCTGACTTTATAGTTGCTGTAGAACTCATCAATTTCGTCCAGTAACAGTCGCACGCGGTGCTGGGCCCGCTGCAAGCGTTTGTTGGTTCGCACGATACCGACGTAGTCCCACATGAATCGCCGCAGTTCGTCCCAGTTGTGCGCAATGATCACGTCTTCATCGGAATCGGTGACCTGGCTAGCATCCCAAATCGGCAGGGCGTCTGGAATCGACACGTGCGGCAATTGTTGAAGAATGTCCGCCGCCGCCGAACGAGCGTAAACGAAACACTCCAGCAGCGAGTTGCTGGCCATGCGGTTGGCGCCGTGCAGGCCGGTGAAACTGGTTTCGCCAATGGCATACAGCCCCGGGACGTCGGTGCGGCCGTGCTGATCGACCATCACGCCGCCGCAGGTGTAGTGCGCCGCCGGAACCACCGGGATCGGTTGCTTGGTGATGTCGATGGAAAATTCGAGGCAGCGTTCGTACACCGTTGGAAAGTGCGTCTTGATGAACGCTTCGGATTTGTGGCTGATGTCCAGATAGACGCAGTCGATACCCAGGCGCTTCATCTCATGGTCGATGGCCCGGGCAACGATGTCCCGTGGTGCCAGTTCTGCACGCTGGTCGAAGCGCGGCATGAAGCGTTCACCGTTAGGCAGCTTCAAGTGCGCACCTTCGCCGCGCAGGGCTTCGGTGACCAGGAAACTTTTTGCCTGCGGGTGGTATAGGCAAGTGGGGTGGAACTGGTTGAACTCCAGGTTTGCCACCCGGCAGCCAGAACGCCAGGCCATGGCGATGCCATCACCGCAGGCGCCGTCGGGGTTGCTGGTATAGAGATAGACTTTGGCCGCGCCACCGGAGGCGAGGATGACAAAGCGAGCGCCGTAGGTGTCGACTTCGCCGGTTTCGCGATTTAGAACATAGGCGCCAAGGCAGCGGTCGCCTTCCAGTCCCAGGCGTTTTTCCGTGATCAGGTCAATTGCGACGCGCTGTTCCAGCAATTCGATGTTAGGCCGTTGTTTGGCCTGGGCCAGCAATGTTCTGAATATCGCGGCGCCCGTGGCATCGGCGGCATGAATGATGCGCCGATGGCTGTGGCCGCCTTCGCGGGTCAGGTGAAACTCGAACCCGCCGTCTTCGGTGCCAGACTGTTCATCGCGGGTAAACGGCACGCCTTGGTCGATCAGCCACTGGATCGCCTCTTTGCTGTGTTCGACGGTAAAACGAACAGCGTCTTCATGACACAGGCCGCCGCCGGCATTGAGGGTGTCATCGA
>Ga0247818_10003505_pt1 | contig 10110 bp, 13 predicted proteins | sample 13C_Glucose_Day1_FD_192424 | JGI IMG/M metagenome (GOLD analysis project Ga0247818, IMG submission 192424) | Soil microbial communities from agricultural site in Penn Yan, New York, United States - 13C_Glucose_Day1 | ecosystem: Environmental > Terrestrial > Soil > Agricultural land | place...
GGACGCCAAGCAGCGCATGATCTACCTGCGCAACCTGCTGGCCGCCTACGAAATTCACGTTGCCGACTACTACCTGACCCGTCAGGCCTATGTCGCCGCGGCGAACCGTGGTCGTTATGTCGTGGAAAACTTCCAGGAAACCCCATCGGTCGGTGACGGCCTGGCGGTCATGACCGAGGCTTACCAGCGTCTGCACCTGGATGACCTGGCCGCGACCAGCCTGGAAACCCTGAAGCTCAACTACCCGGATCACCCAAGCCTGGAGGACGGCCAGTTCGTTCCGTCGGTGGCCGAAGCCGACAACCGTTCGTGGATGAGCAAGGCGACCCTGGGCCTGATCGAATCCCGTCCGCCGCTGCCACCGGGAGAAACCCGCGCCAACCAGGACGTGCAGAGGCAGTACCAGGACGCCAAGGACGCGATCCCGAGCGAACTCAAGCCTAAAGACAGCAATGGCGAAGTGATCGAGGAAGAAAATCAGGAAGCCGAAGGCAACAACGAGGACCGTTCGTGGTTCAGCTACATGACCTTTGGCGTGTTCGACTGATATTTCGAAACGTATCCTGTAGGAGCGAGCCTTTGTGGTGAGGGGGCTTGCCCCCGCTGGACTTCGCAGCAGTCCTGTTTTTTCGGGCAGCTTCGCGACCCAGCAGGGGCAAGCCCCCTCGCCACAAAAGTTCACTCCCTCAAGTATTGCTCCTACCTGCTCGGCATTCCCCCCTGCCCCTCCCTTTTTATTTCAGCATCTTATTAGGCTGTGCGCCCGGCACGTCCTTGGCTAAACTGCCGCATCATCATTCAAAAAGCAGCTCACCATGCTTCGTTTATTGTTCTGGATCGCCCTGATTGCCGCTGCGGTATGGTTCTGGCGCAAGTTCAAGGGTCAGAATTCGGCCCCCAGGTCCCCAGCCGAGCGGGACGCGGCCCCCATGGTCCGTTGCGCCCATTGCGGAGTGCATCTGCCCCGGGATCGCGCATTGAGTCTCGAACAACAGTGGTACTGCAGCCAGGCGCATCTGGAACAGGGCCCTGGCTCCAGCAACCGCTGACCCCCACGACCATCAGTCACTGCGCACAGCTATTGCGCGAGGGGGAGGAACTGAAGGCGCAGATCGACGTCTGACGCAGATTATTCAAGACCACCTCAGCGCATGAATCGGGTAATCGAAGACATCCTGCAACTGCTCCATGAGCCTTGCGCAAGCAACCGGTCTCCCCCAGCCTTCGAACCGCGCCAGGATGGCGCCTGTTTTCTCATCACCTTTGCCCACGGATGGAACCAAAGTTGAACATGAGCGCCCGACAAAAGGTTCTGGTCGTCGACGACGAGCCGGACATTCGCGAACTCCTGGAAATAACCCTGGGACGGATGAAACTCGAGACATTCAGCGCCCGCAACCTGACCGAGGCGCTGAGTCTTCTGAGACGGGTGAATTTCGACCTGTGCCTGACCGACATGCACCTGCCGGATGGCACCGGCCTTGCGCTGGTGCAACATATTCAGCAACGCCACCCACAATTACCGGTGGCCATGATCACCGCTTACGGCAGCCTCGATACCGCAATCAACGCACTCAAGGCCGGTGCTTTCGATTTCCTGACCAAACCGGTAGACCTCACTCGCCTGCGAGAACTCATCAGCGCTACTCTCTTGCTTCCCAACCCTCCCACAGCCATCAATCGGCGCCTGCTGGGCGACTCGGCGCCCATGCGCACTCTGCGCAAGCACATCGCCAAGCTGGCTCGCAGCCAGGCACCGGTGTACATCAGCGGCGAATCCGGTAGCGGCAAGGAGTTGGTGGCGCGCCTGATTCATGATCAAGGCCTGCGCGCCAAACAACCGTTCATTGCGATCAATTGCGGGGCCATTCCGGCGGATTTGATGGAAAGCGAGTTTTTCGGCCATCGCAAAGGCAGTTTCAGCGGCGCCATTGAGGACAAGCCCGGCCTGTTCCAGGCGGCTCATGGCGGCACCCTGCTTCTCGACGAGGTGGCCGACTTGCCGCTGGCGATGCAGGTCAAACTGCTGCGCGCCATTGCGGAAAAATCGGTGCGCAGCGTCGGCGGGCAACAGGAAACCGTGGTCGATGTACGCATCCTTTGCGCCACCCACAAAGACCTCGACGCCGAGGTCGCCGCCGGCCGCTTTCGACAGGATCTCTACTACCGCCTGAACGTGATTGAGCTGCGGGTCCCGCCTTTGCGCGAGCGCCGCGATGACATTGAAGCGCTGGCAAGCTGCATGCTCAAACGCCTGGCCACCACGACCGCGCAGCCCGCCGCCAGACTCCACCCGCAAGCCCTCGCCGCGCTGAAAAGCTATCGCTTTCCGGGCAATGTGCGGGAACTGGAAAACATGCTCGAACGGGCCCATACGCTGTGCGAGAACCAGCTGATAGAAGCCGGCGACTTGCGTCTCGCCGAAGGTAACTGCACAGCCGAGGGCGGCATCCCGGACCTGACGCAGATCGACAATCTGCAGACCTATCTGGAAAACGTCGAACGCCAACTCCTCCTCCAGGCACTGGAGGAGACCCGCTGGAACCGCACGGCGGCTGCGCAGCGATTGAGTGTGTCGTTTCGGTCGATGCGTTACAGGTTGAAGAAACTGGGACTGGATTGACCCCAAAAAAGATCACAGCCTGCGCCCCCTTTCAGGAACTGCCGCAGGCTCGGGCCGCGTTCGGACAATCTTTTGATCCGGCTTCAGATCCGCCCGGCCGGCGCATACGCCGCCGGATCAATGATCGGCGCCCTGCCCAGCATCACGTCGGCAAACAATTGGCACGAGGCCGGTGCCAGCACCAGACCGTTGCGATAATGCCCGCAATTGAGCCAGAGCCCGTCAAACCCTGGCACCCTGCCGATGTAAGGAATGCCTTCTGGTGATCCTGGCCGCAACCCGGCCCAATGCCCGACCACTTCGGCGCCGGCCAGTGCCGGTATCAACTCCACCGCAGAAGCCTTGAGGCTTTCCAGGGCGGACTCGGTAGGCGTCTTGTCGAAGCCTTCATGCTCCAGGGTACTGCCGATCAGGATGTGTCCGTCGCGACGAGGGATCGCATAACGGCCCTTTGCCAGGACCATGCTGGGCAGGAAGTCCGCCGCACACTTGTAGAGAATCATCTGCCCCTTGACCGGCTCGACCGGCAATGAGAGATCGAGAGTTTTGAGCAAATCGCCGCTCCAGGCACCCGCGGTCAACACGACTTGATCACCGCGGATAACGCCTGCCGTTGTCTGCACGCCAACGACGGTATCGCCATCACGAATGAACCCGCTGACTTCGCACTGCTCATGAATCGTCACGTTGGGCAACGCGAGCAATGCCGCCTTGAGGGATTTCACCAGGCGCGGATTGCGCACGTTGGCCACATCGGCCATATGGATCGCCCGGGAAAAACCACTGCCCAGCACCGGCACGGCGTCATGCACCGCCGACAGATCCACGGTCCGCAATGGACGGTTTTCCCGAAGCGCCCAGGCCAGCGCCTCGGCCTCGTCGTCCAGATCCAGCCAGTACAGACCCGTGGTATGCACTTCGGGATCAACCCCGGTCGCGGCGAACAGCCGCTCACCCAGCTGTGGATAAAAGTCCTGGGACCAGTGCGCCAGTGCGGTGACCGCCGGGCTGTAGCGCCATGGGTAAAGCGGCGAGACGATGCCGCCACCGGCCCAGGAAGACTCCTGACCGACGTTCGAACGATCCTGCAGCACAACGCTCTGCACTTCGGACGCGAGATTGAATGCCGTGAGCAGACCGATCACCCCGCCGCCGACAATCACCACTTGCTGTTGCCTGGTCATATTCTGATCCAACCGTTAAGTAGACAGAGGGCGCAAATGGCGCCCGAAAAAAATTCAGCGCCCCCAGCAGTCCTTGGTGGTCAGGCCATCCTTTGCGTTGACCATGCCACGGACTCCCGTGTTGGCCAGGGTGAAATCACCGCACTTGTCTTCGGCCATGCCAGTGCCCGGCTTGCGCACGGCTGTGAGCAGGAACGTCTGGTCGGTCAACGTCTGGGTAATCGTGTAATAGTCGTTGCCGGCGCTGAGACCTGGGGTATCGGTGTAGACATTCTTGCTCGAGTAGTTGCGCTCGAGGATCTGCGCCTGTTCCGAAAGCAGGCCGGCTACTTCTGTCCGGCGGCCCTTGTTCAGGTACTCGGTGAAGCTCGGGGCGGCTATGGTCATGACAATCCCGATGATCGCAATCACGATCATGATTTCGATCAGGGTAAAACCGCGGTTGAATCTATGCATGCCTCAACTCTCACTTACTGTATTTGTCGCCACATGATGCGACGGCTGCCGCCGGAATCATCCCCCGATGGCGGAATATCGCCATCAGCCTCGTGTCCGACTGCTGGCATACCATCGTCGGTGTCGCTGCGGGGCGGATTATCGCCGATGTAGACCACCCCGCTGGAAATCGCGTCGATGTTATCGACAACCCCATCTCCATTGCTGTCGAGTATCTTACCGCTGATAGCAGCAGGCAGCTTCAGGCAGATGGGCGTCAGCAATGATTTGTCCCGATAGAAGCCGTACCAGTAACCACCCGCCAGGCAGCGATTGCGGTCCAGGGCGGGCTCTTCTGGCGGCGCAAGCGCATAGGCCGCAGGCGACAGGCATAGCCCCAGAACCATTGCGCACAATCCTGACAAGCCCCCGGCCCGGCGTTCAATACTTCGCATATATACTCTCTACCACGCTGCGCGAATTGCCCGCGATGCCCACCGCCGTGACGCGGTACAAGGTTGCCGGGGTGTTGATCGGCACATTCACCGCAGTCCGGGTGGCACCCAGGTTTTGCACTGCGTAAAAGCCTGTTCCGGTAGCGACCCAGGTCACCCCCGAGCCAGGATTGTGGCCGCCAGCGGTGATAGTCGCCGACTCCGCGGGCGGCGCGCAGTGACTGGCGCCACTGCAAACAGGTAACGAATAGCTGTCCCGTTGCACCGTACTTTCGCCTACCCGCAATGCCGCTTCAGCGCCCTGAAATGAATGGTTGCGCAGAGCCACGCTGCCGGCCATTTTTTCCTGCAGGGTAGCGTTCTGCATGGATGAGATACCGATAAGCGTCAACATCAGCAGAAATACCAGGCTGACCAGAAGGGCCATGCCCCGCTGGGGATTCCTTGTCATGCATCTCCCCTCATGGCAACCGGTTGCGCAACGCGGCAACCACGTTGAAGGTTTGGCTGCTCACCCGTTGGTTCGGATCGAAAAGCGTCAGCGCAAGGCGAACGCTGCGTATTCGCGCGGGATCCGACGGATTTTCGCTGTAACTGGATGCGGCCAGGTCAGTATTGGAACTGGCGACACCGAAGCTCACGCTCAAAGCACTGACGTTGTTCACCAATACCTGCGGCGATTCCGTCCCGATACCCATCATCAATTGATTGTTGCTGAAACTGTAAACCAGCCGCCGGACCGGAAACGCCAGCTGTCCCGATCCAGGTGCCCGCGCGTTACTGTAGGCCGTCGCACTGTTCAAACAGTCGGATATAACGGTCCAGGTCGGCTTCCCGCCCTGGTTGCCAACATCCGCGGTCACCAGGGTCAGCGTCTGGCTGGCGTTATCCCACCTGATCGGCGTCGCCTGGCTGGCATTGAAGTTACCTTCCTCGCTAGCATCGGTAATCGCCCCCAGGCAGCCGAACATGCCGACCATGCGGATCTCCTGAATCATTTTGCTCAGCACAAAACGCGCGTCTTCCTGCATCTCGGCGGCAGCGTTCTGGCTGAGATAAGTGTTTTTGGCCGCAATAAACACCTGCACAACGCCCAGCACCACGACCAGGCTCAGTGCCAGGGCAATCAGCAACTCGATGAGGCCGAAGCCTTGGTTGTGACGGTTCATGGCGCCGCCACCGGGTCAACGGCAGTGCGGCTGGACAAGACATAACTGCGTCGCGAATCGGCCGCATTGGCTGCCCGCGAGTCGTCCCACTCAATGGTGATGGTGTACACCCGCTGGCTGAGGGTGATGCTGCCCGTGGCACTGGGGCCGCCGAAATTCACGATATTGGAATTGAAGTCGTACAGATCCTGGTCCCGGGCCACACCCGGATTGCCCGAGCTGGGTGGATTAACCGTGTAGTCAGCGGTGGAGTTGGCACGAATGCGGTCCAGCATGTCGTAGGCGATAAAACTGGCCTGGCTGGTCATGCGCGAGCTGTCGGTGTATTTCAACGCATTGAGCTGAAACGCTGCCGCACCCAGCAACCCGACTCCCAGGATCACCAACGCAACCAGTACTTCAATCAGCGTCATTCCTTCCTGTGTACGCTTGCTCCATGCTTTCATCCGCAACTTCCAGCCAATTCGATTCGTCCGTTCAAACACACACTCAGCATCCTGCTTTGTGTCCCCAATACATAGCTGATCACCACCGCCCTGGACGATGAAGACAGCCCGCCCAGATTGTTGAAATCGATCTCGGTCACTCCTGAGGTTAGCGTCACCGTTGCACCGCTGCTCATCACCGGAACAACCCGCAACACATTGACCAAGGTGCCGCTAGCTTCATAAATCGTCAGCTCGCCGCTCCAGACGCCGCGACTGAACGTCGGGCGAACCCGCGTCGTGGTGCCGCGATTGATCGCCTCGATACGGGCGAAATTCAGGCCTCGTTGCAGATCGCCGATTTCGGTATCCGCTCGGGCGATCTGCGCTGATCGACTGAACGCCGGGGCTGCCAGGGTGATCATGATCGACAGGATCGCGAGCGCGATCAGCAACTCGATCAGTGTGAAACCCTTTGTACGAAGATCCATCGTTGCCCTCGGTTACCTTCGGCTATACCTGCAGTTGCTCGCCAAAATAATGGGCGGGTGGAAGTCGGGTTTTCTCATTGCTTGCGCAAGGATCGCGCAGGCCAAGGCACGCCAGGGAGGCAGATGTCATGCATCAACGAGGATTCAGCCTGATCGAACTGCTCATGGGACTGACAATTGGCGGACTTGTTCTGCTTCTGGTCAGCCCGGCATACGCCACCCTCACGGCGTCGAGCTACCGGGAACAGGCTGCGCAGTCCCTGTTCAGTGGCATACGCACCGCCAGAACCGAAGCGGTTGTGCGCAACCAGGCAGTGGTGATTCACGCTATCAACGACGACTGGGGCCAGGGTTGGCGGATGATTCTGGATATTAGCGGCAAGGGGCATACGGACCGCGACAATCCGCTGCTGAGCGAACGCCAGAGTGCGGCACAAGTCCCCATTGCCGGCAACAGGCCGGTCAAAAGTTACGTACGGTTCAACGGGGCGGGCGTGCCGCGGTTTACCGGCGGCGGTTTTCAAGCGGGGACTTTGCACATTTGCGCTGCACGCGAACCGCTGAGTCAGTACCAGGTAGTACTGGCCCCAAGCGGCCGCGTCAGCCTGCGCAACGACAAGGCAGAACAGCCGTTATGCGCGGGAGGGACAAAGCCTTAGAGCAGCGTACGAACGCGTAACTCTTTAGGCATGGAAAAGGTGATGTTCTCCTCGCGCCCAGCCAGTTCGTCGGCACCGGTAGCGCCCCAGGCCTGCAACTGCTGGATCACCCCGCGCACCAGAACCTCCGGCGCTGATGCGCCAGCGGTGATGCCGATGCGCTCGACTCCGTCGAACCAGCTCTGCTGCAGGTCCTCCGCACCGTCGATCAGGTAGGCAGGCGTAGCCATGCGTTCGGCCAGTTCGCGCAGGCGATTGGAGTTGGAACTGTTCGGGCTGCCGACCACCAACACCACATCACACTCGTCCGCCAGTTGCTTGACCGCGTCCTGACGGTTCTGCGTGGCGTAGCAAATGTCGTCCTTGCGCGGACCACCAATGGCCGGGAAACGCGTACGCAGTGCGTCAATGACGCGGCTGGTATCGTCCATGGACAAGGTGGTCTGGGTCACGAATGCAAGTTTCTCCGGGTTGTTTACCTGCAGGTTGGCGACATCCTTCTCGTCTTCGACCAGATAGATTGCACCACCATTGCTGGCGTCATACTGCCCCATGGTGCCTTCGACTTCCGGGTGACCGGCGTGGCCGATCAGAATGCATTCACGGCCGTCACGGCTGTAGCGCGCAACCTCGATATGCACCTTGGTCACCAGCGGACACGTTGCGTCGAACACCTTCAGGCCACGGCCGGCTGCTTCGCTGCGCACCGCCTGGGAAACACCGTGGGCACTGAAGATCACGATGACGTCGTCCGGCACCTGATCCAGCTCCTCGACGAAGATCGCGCCACGGGAGCGCAGGTCTTCTACGACGAACTTGTTATGGACCACTTCGTGACGCACATAGATCGGCGGTCCGAAGACCTCCAGGGCGCGGTTGACGATTTCGATCGCACGGTCCACACCGGCGCAGAAGCCACGGGGGTTGGCGAGTTTGATTTGCATGCTGTGCCTCGTGTCTTGCGCGCGAAAAAAAATAAAAATCACTGTGGGAGCGAGCTTGTCGTGGCGAGGGGGCTTGTCGGAATGCCGCACCACCTCGCTCGATTGCGCAGCAATCGTAAACCGAGTACTAAATTTTCACTCGATACTGTGGCAACCGGTATTTAGGGGCGCTTCGCACCCCAGCGGGGGCAAGCCCCCTCGCCACACAAGCCCGCTCCCACATTTGACCGTATTCGATCAGTTACAGCGCTTTGACGGAGATGATTTCCACGTCAAAGGTCAGTGTTTTGCCCGAAAGCGGATGGTTGAAGTCGACAGTCACTTGCGCGTCATCGAACTCTTTTACCACGCCCGGCAATTCAGTATTGGCCGCATCGTTGAAGATCACCAGCAGGCCTGGCGACAATTCCATGTCCTGGAACTGCGAACGTGGAATGATCTGTACGTTTTGCGGGTTAGGCTGGCCGAAGGCGTTCTCCGGCTCGATGTTCAGCGTGCGCTTGTCACCGGCCTTGAAACCGAACAGCGCCACTTCGAAACCTGGCAACAGGCTGCCATCGCCGACCTTGAAGGTCGCCGGGGCTTTGTCGAAGGTGCTGTCCACCGTGTCGCCGTTTTCCAGGCGCAATGCGAAATGCAAGGTGACTTCCGTGTTCTGGCCAATACGTTGTTCAGCCAATACCTGTTCAGTCATGAACGGTTTCTCCGGTCTTTTTACTTTTGAACATATCCAGTGCCAGCATGACGGCACCTACAGTGATTGCACTGTCGGCAAAGTTGAACGCGGGGAAATACCAGCGATTCTGCCAATGCACCAGAATGAAATCGATCACATGGCCCAAGGCAATGCGGTCATATAGATTGCCCAGCGCGCCACCCAGCACCAGTGCCAGCGCTACCGCCAGCCAGGTCTCGTTGCGCCCCAGGCGCTTGAGCCATACCACCAGCACTGCGCTGACGCCTATGGCGATCAGTGCAAACAGCCAGCGCTGCCAGCCGGAGCTGTCGGCCAGGAAACTGAATGCTGCGCCGGTGTTGTAGGCCAGGGTCCAGCTGAAGTAATCAGGGATGATCACGATCTGCTGGAACATTTCGAGCCTGTCTTCGAAGTAGAACTTGCTGGCCTGGTCGATGACCAGTACCAGCAAACTCAACCAGAGCCAGCTCAGCCGTCCAAAACGGCCAACGGCATTAGGCATAGTGACGAACCTCGCCGGCGCCGCTGATGTTGTCGACGCAACGGCCGCAGATTTCCGGATGCTCCGGATTCACGCCGACGTCTTCACGGCAGTGCCAGCAACGGGCGCACTTGGCGAAGGCCGATTTGACGATCTGCAGCTTGAGGCCGCTGACTTCGGTGGCCACCGCTTCGGCCGGCGCTTGCACCAATGGCGCAACGCTGGCGGTTGAGGTGATCAGAACGAAGCGCAACTCGTTGCTCAGCTTGGCCAGGTCGGCGCTCAGATCGTCTTCGGCGAACAGCGTCACTTCGGCTTGCAGGTTGCCACCGACGGCCTTGGCCGCGCGCTGGATTTCCATTTCTTTGTTGACTGCAACCTTCACTTCCATGATCCGGTCCCAGTAGGCGCGACCCAGCTCGAAGCCTTCCGGCAGCTCGGTCAGGCCTTCGTACCAGGTGTTGAGCATGACCGACTCGTTACGCTCGCCCGGCAGGTACTGCCACAGCTCGTCGGCGGTGAACGCCAGGATCGGCGCGATCCAGCG
>Ga0247818_10003507_pt1 | contig 10108 bp, 10 predicted proteins | sample 13C_Glucose_Day1_FD_192424 | JGI IMG/M metagenome (GOLD analysis project Ga0247818, IMG submission 192424) | Soil microbial communities from agricultural site in Penn Yan, New York, United States - 13C_Glucose_Day1 | ecosystem: Environmental > Terrestrial > Soil > Agricultural land | place...
GCGCTGCGTCCGAGTTCCAGGATCGACGCACCTGTGGTCGAACGGGCCAATTCGAACCCGCGACTTTCAAACAAACTAAGCGTGGTAACCAAACACCAGAGTTCGTGGATTTGCCAGCGTTGGCGCCAGAAAGGCAACCCTAGGATATCTTCTGGGGTGAGTAACGGAGCACACTGATCCAACTGCTGGCGCAACTCGGAGAATGCGCTGGCATTCCACAGTTGCCGGCGGTCAAGAATGGCCCAAAGCGCAGGGATCACATCAGATGTTCCCCAGTAACCATGTAGGTGCAAGTCCTGCTTTCGAACTACTGCACATAGGTCATAGATTCTCGCGGCGACACTGGTGTCGAGTGCTCCGCGCGGTTTTTCCGGAAGCTCAGGTGGCCAGTCGGGTATATCGCGAGGATAGCGACTGCACGCATTCGCGAAAGCGTTGCATAGGGTATTAAAGGCTTCTTGGGGTGGTACTTGCGTCAACAGTCGGTGGTAGCGCCGAAACGCTTCATAATTGATCGTGATGCGCTCGCCGTGCAGATCGAAGTTCCAGCTGATATCGAGCGCGTCCCGCGACGTCTTGGTCAGAGGGGGTTCACAGTAGCGACAGATGTCTTCAAACATGACCGAGAGCGGCTCAAGGGTTTCCAGCATCGCCATCAGATAGTGCTGGGCAGTGATGCCCTTGCTTTCTGCGGAGCGGATGAAGCTTTCTCCGGGAATATCCAGCTCCTCCGCTAAGCGCTGCAACAGTGCTTCATCGCATGGGTTTTTCCCGTAACCCTGTCCCACTGCGAGTTTATTCGCGTACCCGAGCTGTCGATGAATCTCAGCACAGGTTTGTAGCATGCTTTTCTTCCCTGAATATTCGTGCGCGCGTTAGCCTAAAGCTTGGGGATGGCATTGCGCCAGTTTTTTGTGCCTACTCCCTGTTCCTCCCGCTCAGCGGTGCGCTCGCAGCCATTTCCTCAGAGCGAGCGAGCATGCGCTACACGCAGCCGTTCACCGTGTCGGTAAGAGGGCACCTAGCTCAGTGGCCGAGACGCAGCAAGTAGATTTGACATCAATGCAAAATGCGTATGAGTCTTGTCCACGATCTATGGAATGTGGACAGGCGGTGAATTGGTCATGCGGAAAGGTCAAGATATTTTACTTCTTCGTGCTCCTGCTCTACAGGTCGAATCTATATAGGCCCTAGAGGCGGTAGCTACTACATCACATCTGGAGGGAGCAAGCAGTATGGCGTGTAGCAGGAGCTTCCTAGTGACTTGGCTCTGGTGTTCCGCCGAGCGCGCGCGACTGATAGTTGGTGCCTGCCTGAGACTGATGCTCCGCCAGGATACTAAGGCGCTCTAGCTCAGCCCAATTCCGATGGCTCCCGCGGCCGCTCTCCTGGGTGGCTTCCCTGCCCTGCGTTAGGATGATGAATACTCATAGACACCCTAACAAAAGCCGCTGAGATATCGCGGCCTGCGCGACAAATCTTGGTGCTTCTCGGCGGTGGCGTTTCTGCCAGAAGCGGCATTCCGACTTTCCGCAACCGACTGACTGGTTTTTTGGGGCGCCAGGACCCTCAGCGCTTAAAAACTGCGTGCAATGATCACATCTGAAGAAGATGATTCAAAAAAGGGCTCACCGACTTTCTTTAGCAATTGATCAGTTAGGCGGGCGGCGGGCGCACGGATGCTGGGACGGTACCGTGTTTCCTTGCCTGTCGGGCGCTTTCGCGGCTTCACTATGCGCGCTTTGAAGCGTTTGTAACGATCGGAATAGCGGCCAAGCCGACTCCAGTCTTTCGAATCGGCATGGCTAAAGGCCATCATTTCTGACTGCAGGCGCGCGTGTCATCAAACTCGCGCCTGGTGCAGGCCAGCCAGTCAGTCGACCTACTGTTAAGGATAACCAGATGCGCACCACCATCATGACGCAGATACAGGCATGGGCCCGTCAGTTTGAACGTCAATCCGACCCTGAGTCAGACCTGCTCGATGACGACTTTTTCCTCGATTACAAACTGCTGGGCGTAGCGTCATTCGTCAAACATGTAGCTTTCGAGCACGATGACCTGGAGCTTTTAGCGTTGGCCTCCAAGGTGGAAATGTAAGTCGAGCGGGTGCTCGCGCTGCAGAATGAAGCCGAGCATGAGCGCATGTTTGCTCAAGATCAATCCTACGCCCAGCATGAACGCGTTCGGGAAGCATGCATCCACTACTTCTACAACGAACCTGCCTTCTCAGTGGACATGTCTAAATACCGCTCGATGATCGAGGTGGCCGGAACGTTCTCCGATCCTCAAAAGCTGACCGGTTTGATGAACTACATCGACGCCGATCGGGTGTTGAGCAAAATTTATGACCGGGTCAAAAGTCGCCTGCGCCGCTCAACGCTGGACGCCGGCGCGTCGCCATCGTTTGAAGACGTAAGCCGGGCTTACAACCTCGAACTGGCCGAGATTTACCGATTGGCCGATCTTCACGTCTCGCACGTGCTGCAGCAATACGCAGTGGCGGCCAGCTAGTCGGCATCCTCTGGCTCATCGCGGCGCACCCAGGCTCCTCCCGCCGCCAACGCGCCGTCCACTACATTGCTACGAGTTACCACGGCGAAGATGCGAAACTACTCGGACAATTGGCGGTTGCTCGCCACTCTGGTGGCGGAAGTCACTGCGACGCATCAGAGTGCGGTTGCGCGTGACTACAGTGAGCATGCTAGTGCGCAAATGCTCGGCCAGTTCCTCGCGCATGCCACGCTTACGACCCCGAATCTCTGTCGCGGCAGTGTCAAAGCGTTATTAGCAGGTGAGCAAGCTTGGCCCCTGCAAGACGGGACCTACCGCTGGGTCCATGTGGACGTATCGATTGATCAGTTGGAAGAGTTGGGGTTGATCGCGTTTTACGGTGATTGGTGTTCCGTCCATAGCGATTGGATCAAGGATGTCCAGGCGCTCGACCTCTCGCTGCAACCGATGCTCGAAGCGCTGCAGATCCTACGTGACATCCGCACTGCCAATGCCGGCTTTGCGCAACCGCAGTACAGCCTACCATTCGATCAAGCCCTGCAATTACTGGCGCCTTCTTTTGGAGAACGAACTGCCACTGCATGGCTCAAAAGTCTCGAACACCATGCAGGTGACTGTCGGTGGCCAACCCGCGACAGTCGATTGCCAGTGGCAGCAAGTACTCAGCTATGGTTGTTACTGCGCACCCAGATGGAACCGCCACAGGCTTTTAAGCGCTGGCTGGAGTTGGCAGGGATTGGATTCAGTCGATCGACGTTGCCTACTTGCCGGTGGATGAGCGGCAAGTGTTCATCGAGCAACTGGCCGAGCACCTGGCAACGGATCGCGCACTCGCAGCACCGCTGACCACCTTACAACGTCAAACGTGTAACGATGATCGCCTCTCCCAGCTACTTAGGCCAGTTCAAGAACGTATTGATATCCATGTGGACGCCGAAGGCGTGCGCACCATCTCGCGTAGCGAAGTCCCGCAAGCCGCCACCACCTTTAGCTCCCTAGCCGCAGAGTACCCAGCGGCGTTCGCCTGCGATGCTTCGACCCTGCAATTCGTAGCGGCGTGTGAGCGTCTCCGCCACTTCAGACGCGGGATGCCGCTTTTCCACCTGGGCCTGGTGCTCACGGTCATTGATGAAACGGTGCGGTTGGAGGGTGCGGCATTGATCTCCATGGGCTTCGCGGAGCGATTGCTGGAACTCGCGCGATCACGCCCAATTCTCAAATACCTCGCATGGGTGGCATTACCACAGTTCAGCAGGAGCAAGGCCTATCTGTTGCTGCCTCTGTCCAAACCGGAGACGTGCGATGCGGCGCTGTATTTTCTGGCCAATCACTCGCACCACCAACGGCAGTCAATGGAGGGGGATGTTGCGCACAGCCTAGACAGCGGCTATTACCAAATCCTCTGCAGCGAGTAGCAGGCCCTGCGCCGCGTCGAGAACGTCGTGATGGTTCGGGCGGCCCGGCAGCGATCACGCCAGAGGCCTCTCATGGTCAAAGGCGTGCCAGCTATCGTAGCGACATGACTGCGTTTTGCACGGGTAACCGGGATTGCTCCGGGTGCTGCTGCAAGAAATGCTTGATCTCTTGGCCCTGCCGGTCCACGACGCACACGTTCACGGTGGCGTGAGGGACCGTGCATTCGTCCAGTGCGAGAAATCCGCAGTTCATCACGCCGTAGACCGCGACCGGCTGAGCGACGGATGAGCAGTCGTACACCATCTCCCCAAGGTAGTTGAGCTTCCCTTGATTGACGGTGAACCGCAGCGGGCTGGAATACGGGCCCATGACCCCGCGGCGGTGCCCCAGGCGAGTGACTTCATATTCCCCGGCGGGCAACCACGCCGAGTAATCGTCCTTGGGCCCCCAGCCATAGGTCTTGTGACTATTGATGTCCTGGAATTCCAGGTAGGTGCCATAAGGGCCACCTCCTATCAGCGCGCCGACCACAAGGCCGGCATTTTGCGCGTTATAAGTGGTTGAATCCAATGCCATCTCAGTGGGTATTTGCGAGCAACCGGCCAATAGTCCTATCAGGCCGATTGCAACGATGTGGTGCGAGCAAAGCATTCCATTACCTCAGTGAAAAAAAGAAAACGCTGTTGGAATAGGCGCGCTAGACGGCAGCTACCGCCTTCACTAGGATGTCGGCCTTTCGCTTTCCTGTGAATCAAGGACGATACATCAACATGTTCGATTTCTACCAATGGCGCGTGTTTGGCGTCGTCAGCATCGCCGCCCTTTCCATCAGCGGGTGCAGTATCAACGGTTCCTATCCAGACGCCACCGAGCCCGACGCGGCAAAGCTGCGCTTCATCAGCAGCAATCAAAATTCGACGATGGATGTGTTCGACGCTGCTCATTGTGGCGGACAGACCACAGGGCTGCTCAACAACCTGTTCACCGCCAACACCCGGCGTCGCGCAGCCATGAGTGTCCCCGCGCCAAACGACGCCAAAGCTTATCTGGAGGTGCGGCTACAACCGGGCCGCGAGTTGTTTGTTCGTGCCAATACCTTGGGCTCCGCCAGTGTCTGCACCGTCGCGTTCAACTTCACGCCTCAGAGCAGTGGCGAATACGAAGCGAACTTCCGCTACGTGGGTAACAATTGCCTGGTCACGCTTAACCGGCTGCGCGAGATCGACGGGAAGGCGGTGCGTTCGCCCATCGTGCTAATCAACAAAGGCCTGCCCGCCTGCTCCGGCAGCAACCCGATTTTCCCCAAACCCACCCAGGCACAACCGCAGTCAGCAGAGCGTACGGCCTTGATCAGTCAGATCGTGGACGCCAGCGTCATAGCCAAGATGAAGTACGCTCCTGCCGACACCACTGCGCAGACAGCGTTGTTCGATAAGGGAATTGAGGAGCGCAAGCAGCGCCTGGGCTTCACCCTGCCGGATGCCTACTGGACCGAATACCGCCTTAATCTGGAGCAATCGGCCAACGACATGGCGAGTACCCAGGCGCGCTCGCTGCAGCTGTACAAGGATTACTACAGCAATAAACTGGGCCTGCTCGACACCCCGGCGATCAAGGAACTGCTTCCGGACAGTGAGACCGCGGACCGCAGCAAGGCGATGACCACCAATAACACTATGCTGGAGTATTACTACCGGACCCAGCGGGAACTTCAGAAAGAAGCATTCAGCGCACATCAAGCACGCATGGCCGATCTGGACCAGCGCTTTGACGTATGCAAACGTTACCCGGCGTGCTGGCAGAACTAGGTCGGGCCCAAAACGCACGATACGTGTGTTTCTGGAGCGGTCGGTCATTTAAGTGAGTCTATTGGATAGTCGCGGCGAGCATCGCCTTGGCCAGCATGTCCTGCTGCTCTTCTGGCTCAATGAGCTCCAGGCTGACCTGATGCTTCGCTAAGAGCATCTGCCACAGCTGCTGATCGATGCTGTTCTCAACAAGGGGGGATCTTCACGATCAAGGTTCGGAGCTACCCATTCCGGCACGCCCGGTCCTCGGCCTGATCCTGTTGCGTGACCTACCCAAAATCCCCAAAGAGCTGCTGGAGCAGTTCGGCGTGGGCCTGATGTCCGCGGAAGCTATCGAGGATGCCTCTGCGGCGTTCAAGAAGGCCCTCATCGAACGCGCTTTGAGTGCTGAACTTGGCCACCACCTGGGTTATCCGCCGGGCGCGCAGCGCCCAGAGGATGAAACCAGCGTAACGGCAAGAGTGGGAAGACGGTTTTGACGGGTGATGGCCCGTTGCGGCTGGAAATACCTCGCGATCGAGACGGCAGTTTTGAGCCCATTCTGATCCCCAAGCATGAGCGCCGTTACACCGGATTCGATGACAAAATCATCGCCATGTACGCCCGTGACATGACGGTCAGAGAGGTCCGGGCCTTCCTTTCAGAGCAGTATGGAACCGACGTTTCACCGGACTTCATCAGCTCTGTGACAGACGAGGTCGTGGAGGAGATTGGCGCGTGGCAACAGCGGCCATTGGAGCCGATGTACCCGGTCATTTTCTTCGATGCGCTGCGGGTGAAGATTCGCGAAGAAGGCCTGGTACGCAAGGCCATTTACTTGGCGCCGGGCGCTCTCCCCGACGGGACGCGCGATATCCTTGGGATCTGGATCAAGAAGACCGAGGGTGCGAAGTTCTGGATGAAGGTTTTCAACGATCTCAAGACACGTGGTGTCGAGGATGTACTGATTGCCGTGACCGACGGCCTCGAAGGCATGCCTGAAGCCCTTAGCGCAGTATTTCCAGAGACGACGTTGCAGACGTGCATCGTGCACCTGATCCGCAACAGCCTAGACTACGCGGCCAGGGACAAGCGCCGGGCACTAGCCAGAGAGCTGAAGCCGATTTACCAAGCCATCAATGCAGAAGCGGCTGATGAGAAATCGCACCTGACTTGACCAAGCGTTTACATCCCACTTGACCACCTGTTTGCATCCGACTTGACCAGCCATTTGCATCGAATGTGACCTGTGCACGGGTACGTCTTGACCGGCGGAATCGACCCAGAGCGGTCTCTCGCCCAGGGCAGAAATCCACCCAAAAGCTGCCGTTGTCGGAGGAAGCTCGCGGCCAGGAGCGGTCATTTGCGGCCAGATTCTTTCCCTTCAAGAAAACTGGTCGTACCGGAATGCACATCCAGCAAGTACGCCAGTTGGTTGATAATCTCCGCTCCAGCCTCGACTGCGACCGCGCTCAGAGATCAGATGTAGATTCTTTCTGGCCCGCGACGACACCACATACATGAGCTTTTTCGCCGTCTCGGCTTGGTTCGGATCACTGAAGTGGGGAACCATCCCTTCTAGCAGGCCATAGGCGATCACTGCGTCATACTCGGCACCCTTGACCCCGTGGATCGTCGATACGGTGACACCAGTGCGGTTCGCAAAGACCTTCCTAAACATCGCCAATTCAGCAATCGCCTCAGCGCCTTCCTTGATGAGTTTATCCATGCGCTTCTGCGAGCATTCGAAGAAAGCGTCGTGATGCTCTTGGAGTGCTGCACAGCTGCGGCGATCGATCTCGAAAGTGGAACATAGCTGGTCGAAGAACGCCCGGAGGTAGACCAGGCCATCGGTCTCGGTGATGGTGATGGCGTTGCAGGCGCGCAGCAGTGTCCTGCGGTCCAAACCTGGAACCTCGACGCCCGCATCGCTGAGGCCGGCGATTACCTCTCCCGCCCATCGCATTCGGCGTACATACAGCTGTGGGGACGCCTCCGTCAGAATGATCCGGGCGAGCTTATACCAGAAATTGTCAACGTCGCGCGCGAAGGGCACCATGCCCGGGCCATCGAACGAATAGGTCGGAAGCGCTGCGACCAGCCGGCGTGTCATGCTTGCGAGATGGACCCACCAAGGCGCAACGATGCAGACCTCATGCTGAGCGATTCCAAGCGTTTCGACATTGAATTTGATGAGCCTTACAAGCTCTTCCTCCAGCGCGTCGCGGTGTGTCTGGTGATCGAAAGACACAACGCTCGCGTAGTCCTTGTCTTTTCCCACCGCCTCGACCTTAGAAGGCAAGACGTTGTAGTTGCCGAAATAGCTCACAATGCGCGATGACGACCGGTAATTGTCTGATAGCTCCATTTCCTCAAAGGCGATGCCGCACTGCGTCCCAAATTCAGCCGCCGTGATCGCATAGCCGCCAAGCGAGCCATAGATTGCCTGATTAGGGTCGCCTACAACAAAGGCGGAGGCACCGCCTTTAGACGCTTTCAGGATCGATGCGAGGATCGCATATTGAATTTCCCGCGTATCCTGAAACTCATCGAGGAGCACGCATTCGAAAATCGAGCCGAGCAGCACGCTGATCGAGGGATTCTTCTCGATGAGTTGATAGGCGTAGAAAAGGATCAGCTCAAAATCGACCTGCCGCTCGGCATCAAGCGCCTTCCAATATGCCTGCAAAATTCCCTCAATTGCTTGATGCTTGTCGGTCTTGTTGCATGTCAGGACATAGCCGTTCGGCGTGAAATAATATGCGCAGTCGAAGCTGCTGAGCTTAGTGCCCTGCACCGCGCTGCAGAACTCCTCCAGCATTAGTTCGGTGTCATGGGCATTGATCACCCGGAAACCGAGCTTGAGCGCCGAGTGATAGATTCCGTAGGGTTTTAAGATCCATTCGAGACAGAAGGAGTGGATCGTGCCAATCCAAAGCTGGCTCGTATCGACGCCAAGCTGCTCGATCCGTTCGTGAATCTCATCAGCAGCCCGGTGCGTGTAGGTGATCGCGACGACGCGTTTTTTGTCCGACTTAAGCTCCGACAACAGGCGGGCGATCTTGTAGGTGAGGGTTCTCGTTTTACCGCTCCCTGGGCAGGCAACGAGGAAGACGCTGCCTGGATGCTCGATGGCTGCGACTTGAGCGTCGTTCAGATCTTTCCTGTCCCAGACAAACATCTAGAAGCCCGCCAGGATCGTGTTGATGCCGTCGGCCGGAAAAGCCTGTAGCATTTCGGCGCGGACCCCAGCAAAGTCGATCTCGCCGCTATAGTAGCGTCTGATTTGCGCGCGCATCGCGTCGATCTCCACTGCCGCGTATAGTTGTGACTCCGCAAGGACCGAGACCCGATAATCCAGCACTCGCGCCCATGTCTGAATGGATACCGGGAGATGTGCTTGGAAGATAGCGTCGAGGATGTAATCCGGAATAACAGTTTCTGGCGTTATCATTCGCCCAAGGATGATGGCGAACCACCCCTTTCCTGCGTAACGTGCCATCGTCAGCACGCGCGTCCCGAAACGTGTGATGTCGCCCGATTCCAGCTCCATTTTCGATGTCGCTATGGTACCGCCATCCTTATAGACATCGCCCAGCACCGAAACGACAGTGCCGACATTGCCGGCGGAGACGAAATCAACCTCGAAAGTGTGGTCGGCGAAGTGCGCCGTCAGCCAAGGATTCCCGTCACACAACTCCTTGAGCGCTGCCTCGCGCTGGAGTCCAGCGATCTGTGCCCCCAGTGCCTTCTTCTTTGCTGCCGCCTTATCGTCACTGTCGAGTATGTCCTTGGTCGTATCGATAAACGCGCGGTCAAGGTCGGTGATGATCGCGCAGCGCTTGCGGATGCGCTCGTTATGGAAAAGTACCGCAACATTCTCGAAGCCTGTGCTGCGGATGTTGATCAAGCTGATCCCCAGCTCGTCCAAGCTGAGCCCGAACACTTTTTTAACGAGGATTGGGATGAGGATCTCCTCGGCGTCGCCCTCGACCAAGACAACGCTCTTGGCGAAGAGCAGATTGCTGCGGACCGCATCGAGGTAGCGCTGGATATTGCCAATCTGGCCCGCGTCAAGTCCCGCAGATGGCTGAAACACCTCGCACCGTCCGTGGTGTCGGCCGAGGATGTTGATGTTCAGGACGTTGTTCACTTCGGATATGTGGGTCGAATGGGTCGAATAGATGATCTGGGTGTCGTCAAAGCTCAGCCGGTCGAACAGCGTTTTCTGGATATGGGTGTGGATGTGCGCTTCCGGCTCCTCGATCACGAGGAAGTTGGCGAAGGACTCTTTCTGTTTCTGATATTTGAACTCGAGCAGCTTCAACGTCAGGTAGATGAGGTTTGCACCGCCCAGGCTCAGCTCGTGAATCGCGCCCTCATATTCTTCC
>Ga0247818_10003509_pt1 | contig 10106 bp, 7 predicted proteins | sample 13C_Glucose_Day1_FD_192424 | JGI IMG/M metagenome (GOLD analysis project Ga0247818, IMG submission 192424) | Soil microbial communities from agricultural site in Penn Yan, New York, United States - 13C_Glucose_Day1 | ecosystem: Environmental > Terrestrial > Soil > Agricultural land | place: USA...
CGAGGGCCAGGTTCGACCGCCGGAGCGCGCCCTGCGTAGCTGCACCCGGTGCCCTCACGACGCGTTCGGGCGGCTCGCGCCTCGAGTCCTCTCCTGCGGTCATGGCCTTGACCGTACTCGAAAACCGCAATATGTTTCGCGGCACAACAAACTTGCTCGAGGAGAGTTCAAATGCCACGCACGCCGTCGCCCGAGGACAGGTTCTCGTTCGGTCTGTGGACCGTCGGGTGGACCGGGGTGGACCCGTTCGGGTCGGCCTCCCGACCGGCGCTCGACCCGTGGGAGTACGCCGACCGGCTGGCCGAGCTCGGCGCATGGGGCATCACGTTCCACGACAACGACGTCTTCCCCTTCGACGCGGACGCGGCGACTCGGGCAGCCCGAGTCGGTCGACTGGCGCAGGTCGCGGCAGCTGCCGGCCTCACGATCGAGATGGTCACGACCAACACGTTCAGCCACCCGGTGTTCAAGGACGGAGGGCTGACGAGCAACGACCGCGGGGTTCGCCGCTTCGGCCTGCGCAAGGTCCTGCAGTCGGTCGACATCGCGGCCGAGCTCGGGGCCGGCACCTTCGTCATGTGGGGTGGACGTGAGGGTGCGGAGTACGACGGCTCGAAGGACCTGCTCGCTGCCTTCGACAGGTACAAGGAGGGCCTCGACACCGTCGCCGGCTACATCAAGGCCAAGGGCTACGACCTGCGAATCGCCCTCGAGCCCAAGCCGAACGAGCCTCGAGGCGACATCTTCCTGCCCACCGTCGGCCACGCGCTCGCCTTCATCGCCGAGCTCGAGCACGGCGACATCGTCGGGCTCAACCCGGAGACCGGACACGAGCAGATGGCCAACCTCAACTACACCCACCAGCTGGCGCAGGCACTGTGGAGCGACAAGCTCTTCCACATCGACCTCAACGGACAGCGCGGCCTCAAGTACGACCAGGACCTCGTGTTCGGTCACGGGGACCTGCTTTCGGCGTTCTTCACCGTCGACCTGCTCGAGAACGGCTTCCCGGGCCACCCCGACGGTCCGCGTTACACGGGTCCGAAGCACTTCGACTACAAACCGTCACGCACGGAGCACATGGACGGCGTGTGGGACTCGGCCAGGGCGTGCATGAGCACCTACCTGTCACTGGCCGAGAAGGCCAGGGCCTTCCGTGCCGACGAACGAGTCACGGAAGCGATGACCTACTCCGGCGTGTTCGAACTCGCCCAGCCGACCCTCGGCGCCGACGAGTCCCTCGACGAGTTCCTCCTCACCGATGACGGCTTCGACGCCGAGAAGGCCGCCGAGCGCGACTACGGCTTCGTCCGCCTGAACCAGCTCGCGCTCGAGCACCTCATCGGCTAGCGCTGTGAGCGCGCAGGCGAGGACTCTCGTCGCCGGGATCGACTCGTCGACACAGTCGTGCACGGTCGTCGTCCGGGACGCCATGACGGGTGCCCTGGTTCGTCGTGGCGCCGCGCCCCACCCGCCGGGGACCGAGGTCGATCCGGAGGCATGGTGGGCGGCACTCCAGACCGCGCTCACCGACGCCGGTGGGCTGGCAGACGTCGCGGCCGTCTCCGTCGGCGGTCAGCAGCACGGTCTGGTCGCTCTGGACAGCGACGGGCGAGTCATCCGAGACGCACTGCTGTGGAACGACACCCGATCGGCGGCCGCGGCCGAAGCGCTCATCAGCGAGCTCGGCAGCGGCGATCGGAAGGTGGGCGCCACCGCGTGGGCCGATGCGGTCGGATCCGTTCCGGTGGCGGCCCTGACCGTGGCGAAGCTTCGCTGGCTGGCAGACCACGAGCCGGAGAACGCTGCACGCATCGCCGCGATCGCCCTGCCGCATGACTGGCTCACCTGGAGGCTTCGCGGCGCCACCTCGCTGGACACCTTGACCACCGACCGGTCCGACGCGTCGGGCACCGGGTACTTCGCCGCGGTGAGCGGCAGCTACCAGCCGGGTCTCCTCGCTCTTGCGTTGCGCCGCGACGACGTCACCGACGTGCGTCTCCCGCGCGTCCTCAACCCGAACGAGCCCGCCGGGGACGGCGACAGGCTGACCGGCCTTGGCCATCTGGTGGTCGGACCGGGCTGCGGCGACAACGCTGGGGCCGCGTTGGCGCTCGGATTGACTCCGGGACAGACGTCGGTGTCCCTCGGGACCTCTGGCGTCGTCGCCACGGCATCGGTCACGCCGACGGCTGACGAGACCGGGATCATCGCGGGATTCGCCGACGCCACAGGGCATTACCTCCCCCTTGCCTGCACCCTGAACGGCGCCCGGGTGCTGGATGCCGCCGCCCGACTGCTGGGGGTTGACCACACCGAGCTCTCCCGCCTGGCGCTGGCCGCGCGGCCGGGTGCGGGCGGCCTCGTCCTCGTCCCCTACCTCGAGGGAGAGCGCACCCCGAACCTGCCTGACGCCAAGGGTGAGCTCCACGGGATGACGCTGGCGAACACCACGCCGGAGAACCTGGCCCGAGCCGCCGTGGAAGGACTCCTGGGGCTCGTCGGAGCCTGCATGGCTGGCATGCGGGCGCGCGGGGTGCGCATCGACGGCGTCACTCTCGTGGGCGGGGCAGCCCGCTCGGAGGCGGTGCGCACGATCGCGCCCACCGTCTGGGGCGTGCCGGTCATCGTGCCCGAGCCGGGCGATGACGTGGCCGACGGTGCGGCGCGGCAGGCCGCGTGGGCGCTCGCGGGCTCCACGCAGCCTCCTGACTGGGCCGTTCGAAAGGTGTCTGTGTACGAAGGCGAACACGCACCACAGGTGCAGAGCAGCTTTGACGAACGAGCTGCTCGAGCTGCACAGGCCTGAGACAGGCTCCGGTGTCGCTCCGGTCGGCGAACAGGTTCGCGCCCGGCGAGGTCGCCGAGGCTGCGGGCGTGAACCGTCAGACCCTGCGCTACTACGAGAGACGTGGCCTGCTCCCGGTGCCGGACCGAAGTCCCGGTGGCCACCGGCTCTACGACGACCAGGCCGTCACCACGCTGAGGGTCATCAAGGCCGCACAGCGGCTCGGGTTCACCCTCGAGGAGGTGGCCGACCTCATCGAGGCCGGTCGCCCCCACGGGCCCGACGCCAGCCTTCAAACACACGCCAAAGACAAGTTGGCCGAGGTCGAAGGACGGATCGCGGACCTGGTGCTCATCCGGGAGAACCTGCGCGCCGCGCTGGACGCGGGATGCGACGACCTGCACGAGTGCGCCAACAGCGACTGCTGCCCGATCCCCTTCCTTTCCCTCGCCGAGGTGCCGAAGGGCAGCCGATGAGCGAGCATCTCGGGTCCCGCACGACCTGATCGGTGGCGCAGCCGCCACCTGTGCAGCCTGTTGCGCACCGCCGCTGCTCTCTCCCGAGGAGTCGTCGGCCCGTTCCCTCCCGACCCCCAGCCGATGATCGGAACCACACCACTGGCCGTTCGGGACCCACGCCACCGAGCAGGCGGCGTGGGAGCTCCCTTGAAGAGCGTCGCTGGTTCAGGATTCGAGCGCGCGCTTGAGGTTGTGGACGAAGACCTTGTTCCGCCGCGGGACCATCAGGGCCATCATCGGGGTCAACGCGATCCTGATCCCCGTAGGACGCATCTCGACGGAGCGGGTGAACTGCACCCCACTGCCCTGCGGAGTCACGGTGTAGGTGATCAGCGGGTTCAGTCCGGCCAGGGCCGCACGGTAGACGATGCGCCGGCCGGGCTCGACCTCCACCGCGGTGAAGGTGCCCTCGGTCTTGCCCATGAAGGGCTTGAACGTGACGGGATACGTCTTGCCGGGGATCGGGACGGGGTCGGTTCCCGGTGGGACGGAGGCGATGTCGTCGTGCCAGCTCGGCTCGTTGCACAGGTCTGCGACGTAGCGGAAGACCTCGTCGGCGGACCGCGACAGCTGGACACTCTCTGAGGACTTGACCACGGCTCCTCCTTGTGAATGTGGTTAAGATACTAAACTATTGTCCCGTGACAGATGCCGAGTCAAGCGGTTCCCGCACAGGCACCGAGCCGCGGTATCTCCTGCTCGAGCCCATGCGTGCCATCGAACGCGCGGTCCATCAAGCCATGCTCAGACAGCTCGGCGAGGCGGGCTATCACGAGATCCGTGTGCCCCACATCGCGCTGCTGGCCCACATGACGACCGAGGGCCGCAGGCTTTCCGAGTTCGCCGAGCTGATGCAGGTGACCAAGTCGGCCGTGAGTCAGCTGGTCACCCAGCTCGAGCGGGCCGGGCTCGTGGAACGCGTTGCCGACCCGACCGACGCGCGAGCCGCCCTGATCCGGGCCACACCCCGCGCCGAGGGCGGGTTCCGCGTCGCACGCGCCCTGCTGGCCGACGTCGAGCGTGAGTGGGAACGTCTCCTCGGCGCCGAGCAGCTGAACGCCCTGTCCCAGGCGCTGAGGCTCCTCGAGGACTGGACTCGAACCGGCGACGACTCGGCGCGCGCAGCCGCCAAGGGCGATGCAGAGCCGGATGTCCGGTATGCCACCTGAAGGGTGGCCGCCAACAGCCCTTGACAAGTTTTTTGTCGGGAGGTGGTGGCGATATGCGGGACGCGCGAGGTGATCGAGAGCGCGGAGGCTGCGGCCGCCGCGCTGGATCCGGTCCGGGCCCGGCTGCTGGGCGAGCCAGGCACGGGCCCCGGGCGATCCCGGGACCCGTGCCTCTTCAGGAGAGCGGCCTGTCAGCTGAGCCCGTAGGCCCGGATGAGCTCCTGGTTGATGCTCCAGCCGGCGTCCGTCGTGGCCGTCGTGCGGGTCGAGACGAAACCGGTCGACTTCGGCAGCTTGAGCATGCCGTCCCAGCGGCCGTCGGAACCCTTGGTCATCGACGTCGACGTCCAGGTCGCCCCGTCGTCGTACGACACCTGCAGCGTCACCGATGTGACGGCACCGATGTCACCGCCGCCACCGGCCTGCGGGCCGGCTTCGATGCTGATCCTCGGGGTGCTCCCCGCCTTGATGTTGCCCCGCAGGTCCGTGCCCAGGTGGTAGTTCAGCTCCAGCAGCGGCAGCGGCTGCGCGACGAAGGTGTTCGTGGGAGTCGTGTCGGACTGGAACCTCCACTCGGTGTGGGTGCGGGTGGACAGGCGCCACGGGTCGGACGGCCGGGAGGCATCGTGCACGAGGCGGTAGGGCAGCTTGCCCGCCGGGACGGCGATGTTCTGCAGGGCGCCGGAGACGCTGCTCTGCTGGATCAGGGTGTCGCCCTGGTACAGCTTCGCGCTCTGCGGCACCGTGCCGAAGTCACTGTTCCCGCCGTGGTCGATGACCTCCCCCGAAGGCGTCCAGGCCTGGACGTTGAGCGTCATCCGGTCGCCCCGTCGGGCGTTCCGCACGCCGTAGCCCTCGCCGAACGACGGGTGCACAGCCGCGCCGAACCAGTCGAGCACGGTGCGCGAGCCCTTGGCGTACGTGTCGAGGTATCCCCGGTCCTCGAACGTGCCCATCTTGTGGAACTCGGTCCACACCTGGTCCGGGGTGACCCACTCGGTGCGAGTGCTGGCGTAGCGCTCGCGCTCGACCAGACCGGAGGTCGGGCTGAACGTCACGTCGTAGCGGAGGCCTGAGCCGTCGCCGTCGGTGGCGGCGTGGTAGCGGGCGTCGATCCGGGCCAGCTCGTCCTGCGTCGGCTTGTAGGCCAGCGACCGGTCGGGCACCTGCCCCTTGTAGACCCGGGTGAGGTCGTAGACGTAACCAGCATTCGGCACCTGCTTGACATTCAGCTTGAACGCGCCGCCCTTGGCGAGCTCGACGAGCTGCGCTCCGGCGTCCCGGTGGACCGAGGCCACCGGGATCGGCGAGGCTCCGACGTGCTCGCTGAGGCCGCCCACCCCGTCGTTGACGACGAGCAGGAGCTTGGCTCCGGCTGCGGCGGCCGCCTGGGCCCGGGCCACGGACGTCACCGCGCTGCTGCGGGTGACGACGACGGCCTTGCCGGTCGCGTCGAGGCCCTCGTAGTCACTGGCCGCGCCGTTGCCGGCATACACGGCCTGCAGGTTTCCCTGCGCAGCGGTGACGGGGCTGCCCGCCTGCACGAGCGGGTCGAGCGACGGGAGCCCTTCGCCGGTGACGGTCATCATCGGCTCGCCCTGGCGCCACCGGCTGTTCATCGTGAAGCTGCCCTGGGCGGGCGCCGTGGTCGGGGTCATGTACAGGTCGTCGTACATGACCGGGACCTGGATGCTGTCGCGGAACGACGCCCCGCTCGCGTAGCCGACCATGTACTCGAGCTTGCGCTGCCGGTTCTCCGCACGCTGCGGCGCCTGGGTGTCGAGCAGGCGCACCTGACGTGCGTCGAGCACCACCTCGGTGTTCGCGGTGAGCACGGTCTGCGGGCTGACCATGAAGGCGAGGCCGCGGGCGTCGGGCCGCTCGCCCGGCACGTCGAGTGCGGTGTCCACCGTGTAGGTGTTCGGAGGCAGCCGCAGCGTCCGCTCACCGTCGACCTCGAGCACGCCTGCGCCGAACATCACGCCGGCCTGGTTGAGGACGACGTTGCCGTGCGCCGGCTTGCCGTCGCGACCGATGAGCTTGATGGTGAGGTCGTAGCGCTCGGCCTCCTTGAGCAGGGCCATCGAGGTGCGCGTCGTGGGTGCCCCCGTGGTCGCGTCCGTGCCGACGAGGTATGCCGTGTTGCTGCTTCCGGTGGCCGCGCCCTGCGGGTCTCCGGTGACGGTGACGTCGGCGGTCCCGCCGGCGGGCACGGTGACCGTGGGTGCGCTGACCGTGAAGGGCCCGGTGCCGGCGATCGCGAGGTTGAGCGTGACGGCGGCGTCACCGGAGTTCGTGAACGTCACGGTCTTCGCGGTGGGCACGTCGGTCGCCTCGTGCGGCCAGTCGTAGTTGCCGAGGAAGACCGAGCCGGTCGCCTGGACGGTCCGGTTGACGGCCGCGGCGACGTCCACCCGGCCCGTGCCGATCTGGTACGGCGTGTAGTTCAGCCCCTTGCTCGTGCTCATCAGGGTGTCCTTGATGCGCTGGCCCGACCACTCCGGGTGGCGCTGGGCCACGATCGCGGCGGCTCCGGCGACGTGCGGCGTCGCCATCGAGGTGCCGTTGAGGCTCTGGTAGAAGCCCGTGCCGGTGGGCAGGAGCTGGGACCGGGCCGCGTTGATGCCGACGCCGGGCGCCGAGATGTCCGGCTTGATCGCGCCGGTGCGGAAGACCGGGCCGGTGCTGGAGAAGCCGGCGAGGCGGTCCGTCTTGTCCACCGCACCGACCGTCAGCGCTTCCGCTGCCGCGCCCGGTGAGGCGACGGACTGGGGGCCGGCGTTGCCCGCAGCGATGACGAAGAGCGCACCGTACTGGTCCGTGAGCGAGTCGACGGCCACAGCCATCGGGTCGGTGCCGTCCGAGGGCTGCGAGCTGCCCAGGCTCATGCTGATGACCTTCGCGCCGGAGCCCGCGGCCCACTCCATGCCGCCGATGATCCAGGAGTCCTGACCGAAGCCCTCGTTGCTCAGCACCTTGCCGACCATGAGGTCTGCCCCCGGCGCGACCCCCTTGTTGAGGCCGCCCGACGCGGCACCGGTGCCGACGATCGTCGACGCCACGTGGGTGCCGTGACCGTTGCGGTCCGCGACCTCCTGGCCGGGGACGAAGCTCTGCTCGGCGTCGATCTGACCAACCAGGTCCGGGTGCGTGTCGTCGACACCGGTGTCGAGCACCGCGACCTTCACGCCGGCGCCGTCGTAGCCCTGCGCCCACGCCGTCGGTGCGCCGATCTGGGGGACGCTGTCCTTGAGGTTCGCCTTCACCCGGCCGTCGAGCCAGAGCTTGTCGATGCCGCCCTGCAGCGAGGTCGCGCCGGCCGGCGCGATCGAGCTCCAGAACGCACGGGTGGAGGCCTTGTCGGCCTCGAGCGCCGCGCCCGAGACGCTGGGCAGCGAGCGAACCAGCTTGCTGCCATGAGGGGCCTTCGGCGATGCGGCCCGCCCGAGGCTGTGCGGGTAGGTGGCGATCATCGGCACCTCGTCGGTCGAGGCGTCGTCGTACCCCATCTCGATCTGGTCGGTGATGTTGAACAGCTGCGGGTCGATCTCCTTGGCGGCGATCAGCGGCAGCGCCTCGTCGGGGAGGACGTACAGGTCGCCGTCGCGCTGCTGGACGTGCACGATCCCGTTCGCGCCGGCGGGGCGCTCGACGTCCGCGGTCTGCTTCCCGCCGGAAAGCGTCCTCAGGGTGACCACGTCACCCGTGACCAGGGTGACGTGGTGGGCGTCGGGCGATGCGCTGGTGGCGTCGACCGGAGACCCCGCCGCGACCGCCTGGGTCGAGCTGGTCGCGAACAGGGTGGCGACGAGCGGCACGGCCGCGGCAGCAGCGACGATGCGTCGCCCTCCTGCGGCCACCGGCCGACTTCGTCCGGACTTCCTGGGACTGGTTGACATCGTGCTCCTCCGGTGGGGGTCTCGAGCCGGTTCGCGCTGTTGCGCTGTGGGGGGCCCGGCTTCGCACCAGACACTGGACTGCGCCGCAGAGCCGAACAAGGGAAAGTGCCTGGCGGCTTTCTTCCATGGCGCATAGCCGCCACACTGTTGGGCACAGTGGATGGCGGGAGGTGCCGGCATGCTGGCTGACGTGCTTGGTCTGACACGTGACGAGACAGCGATCTACCGATCCCTGGTCGCCGTTCCTTCGACGACGGCGCCGGAGCTTGCCGAGCGCATCGGTGTCGCACACCTCGTCGTCCTGAAGGTGCTCGGCGACCTCGAGGAGAAGGGTCTGGCCGCCCAGAGCCTCAGCGACACCACGGACGCGGACGACCTCGTGTTCGTCGCCGCCCCGCCGTCGCAGGCGATCCGGGCCCTGCTGGTCCAGCGCCACAACGAGCTGAAGACCGCCGAGCTCGAGCTCGGGGAGCTGGACGCCATCTACCGGGCGTCCACCTTGGGCCGTGGCGCCTTCGACGTCGTCGACGTCGTCCACGGATCCGAGGCGATCCGCGAACGTTTCAACGCCCTCCAGCTCAGCGCCACGGAGGAGGTGCTCTCTTTCGTCAAGGCGCCCGCCAGCGTGGTGTCCTCCGCCGGCAACTCCTCCGCCGAGGACTCGGCGGTCGGTCGCGGCGTGCGCTATCGGGTGATCCTCGAGCGCGCGATGCTCGACGAGGAGGAGGGGCTGTTCGACGCGATCATCGAGGGCCAGCGCCAAGGTCAGGACGTCCGCGTCGCGAACTCGCTGCCACTCAAGCTCGTCGTCGTCGACCGCGAGTACGGCTTCCTGCCCCTGATCGGGTCGGACCCGGCCAGCACCGGCGCGCTGCTCGTGCATCGCAGCGGTCTGCTGGACGCGCTCCTCGCGCTGTTCGAGGCCGAGTGGGAACGCGCCGTGCCAATGGTGACGGACGCCGACCAGAGCCGGGAGCACACCTTGGCGTGCACGTCGACGACCTCGACGCGCGCATCATCAGCTTGCTGCTGGCCGGGTACGCCGACCACGCCGTGGCCAGCCAGACCGAGACCTCGATGCGGACGGTCCAGCGACGCGTCCAGCTCTTGATGCAGCGGACCGGGGCCGAAACCCGAATGCAGCTGGGCTATCGAGCCGCTCGCCTGGGTTGGGTCTGACCGGCGCATCGATCCCGCGCAAGCCCTGACGCGATCCTGACGCATGTTGACGGATCCGCCGTGGCGGATCCTGACGCGATCTTGATGCGGCAGCCGGTCGCAGGTGCGGGGGTGGTCGCAGGTGCGGGGGTGGTCGCAGGTGCGGCGTGGTCGACCGGGTTCTCGATCGACCACAACGCGGTCGCCCGCCACGCCAGGAGACGTCTATGGCGTGATCTCCCTGGTGTGCTCACGCACGTCGATGTATGCCGCCCGCGACTTCGCGTTGACCTCTCCCGTCTCGAGCAGGCGCTTCCCGTAGCGGCTGCACTAGTCGGTTGCGCAAATGTGCGCCCACTGCGCCGCCTTTCTCATCCCGCTCGTCGGCGGGCGCCCGCGTCGCACCAGGTCAGAGGGGACCAGCATGTGCAGTCACTTCGAACGTGCCGGTCCCACCAAGGGCGCCTTGCACCTTTCCGCCGAACCCACACTCCAGGGCGCGGTTCCGAAGGGGATGCGCGGCCTCATGCATCGCATCGGGGCCTGGCGCCTCCGCGACAGGAGCGCCGGCGCC
>Ga0247818_10003510_pt1 | contig 10105 bp, 10 predicted proteins | sample 13C_Glucose_Day1_FD_192424 | JGI IMG/M metagenome (GOLD analysis project Ga0247818, IMG submission 192424) | Soil microbial communities from agricultural site in Penn Yan, New York, United States - 13C_Glucose_Day1 | ecosystem: Environmental > Terrestrial > Soil > Agricultural land | place...
GAGCAGACGGCCACCACGAGCGTGACCACGAGTGCGAGCGTGTTCATCGCGGTCACCTTCCGAGGAGAGCGGTACGGGCCGCGTGGACCAGACGGGTCCCGCGGCGCGGCGGACGAGGGGCGGCGCGCTCCTGCCACCAGCGCGTCAGTCTGCGCCGTGCGGCCTCGTCGGCGGGCCGGTCCGTGACGAGGAGGTGTTCGGCGAAGCCGAGCGCGTCGCGGCGGTAACCGGCGGACATCGGCCGGTTCCTGGCGTAGGCGAGGAACGCCTCGCGATAGCCGCCGCCGAGGATCTCGGGCAGCTCCGGCGCGACCTTGGCCACGACCTCGGCCCGCTTCCCGGCCAGGGCCCGGCTCTGGACCCCCAGGCGCCGCCGGTCGAAGCCGTCCGGCGCCGGGGTGCCGGCCACCAGCGTCGACAGCAGCGCGGTCTGGGACAGGCCGGTCCGCTCGCGGGCCCCGGCGGCACGGGGCGCGGGCTCGGGAGCGCGGGCCGGCCGCTGCCGTCCGGCCGGGGGCGCCGCCGCGGCGGAGGCCAGAGCGCTGCGGATCGCGGCCAGTTCACCTGCCAGCTCCTCGGCCGGCGGGAAGTCGTCGTCGCGCTCCAGCAGGACTCCCGGCGGATCGACGCGGGAGCGGAGCTGCTTCAGCACGTCGAGGACGGGCCGTGTCACGGGGTGGGCGTGGGTGTCGTGCCAGACGCCGTCCTTCTCGACGCCGCCCGCCACGTGGACGTAGGCGATGGCCTCCACCGGGAGCTCGTCGAGTGCGGTCGAGGGGTCCTCGCCGCGGTTGACGTGATTGGTGTGCAGATTGGCGACGTCGATGAGCAGGCGTACGCCGGTGCGCTCGACCAGCTCGGCGAGGAACTGGCCCTCGGTCAACTCCTCGCCGGGCCAGGAGATCAGCGCCGCGATGTTCTCCAGGGCCAGCGGCACGGGCAGCGAGTCCTGCGCGATCCGCACGTTCTCGCACAGCACGTCGAGCGCGTCCCAGGTCCGTGGGACAGGCAGCAGATGCCCGGCCTCCAGGACCGGTGAGGCGCTGAGCGGCCCTCCGGCGCGTACGAACGCGATGTGTTCCGTCACCAGGGGGGCGCCCAGCAGTTCGACCCGTGCCGCCAGGCCCGCGAGACGGCCGGGGTCCGGGCGGTCGGCCCCGCCCAGTCCCAGCGAGACGCCGTGCGGGACGACCGTGACCCCGCGCTCCCGGAGCCGCACCAGGGACGCGGGGAGGTGGTCCTCGCAGAGGTTCTCCGCGACGGCCTCGACCCAGTCGATCCCGGGCAGCGCCTCGACCGTGTCCGCGATCTCCGGCCGCCATCCGATACCGGTTCCCAGCTTCATGGTGTCCCCTCCCCGTTCCGTGCAGGGGTGATGGCCCCACCGAGCGGCGGCCAACCCGCAAGGGGGGACGTTCAGAGCTGAATTTGAGGTTCCCGGACGGGGCCGGAGTATCCCGTTGTTCGATCGTGACACGTTCGACGGGCCGAACGGCACCCCGCCGACCTGCGAGGACGAGGGGTGGCGCGGATATGCCCAGGAGCCGGACACTCCGGATTGATTCCATGGTCCGTTGACGGAGATCAACAGGCGTTCGCATGCCGTCATGCCGTCATGTCCGGCGTCAGGGACGCGACTGAGTCCGTCGTTCCCTAGGGCTGGGGCAGCGGGGCCATCGTCGGCGGCACCGGGCGGGAGGTGAACGACTGGTCGCCGCTCGGCGTCACCGGCACCGGGACCTGCGGGACGCCACCGCCCGACGACATCGGCGGCCCCGAGGGGCTTGCCGTCGAGGCGCCCGCCGCCTCACGTGCCAGGCCGTCGAAGTCGACGAACCCGGTGCGCTCCAGCATGGTGATGTGGTCGAGCACCGTCTGGTTGGCGTCCGAAGCGAGCTGCCGGATCAGTGAGTTGCGCGTGGTGTGCCGGACCTGCGCGATCAGCGCGAACACCTTGCCGTGCGCCGCGCGCAGCAGGTTGGCGAACTTCTGCTCGTACTCCTGGCCGCCGGCGGCGGTCAGTTCGTCGAGCCAGCCCTGCTGCTGTTCCGTGGGCTGGTTGGGGAGTTCCACCCCGAGCTTGGACGCCACGTCGCGGGCCCGCCGGTCCAGATCCGTGTGGCCGACCACCAGATGGTCACCGGCGAGCTTCACCCCCTCGCTCGGGGCGCGTTCGATGGCCTGCTGGCCCGCCGGCAGCTCCCACAGCCCGGCGAGCCGCACCTTGACCAGGAAGTCCCGGTCGGTCGCGGAGAGCGGGCCCCACTGGGTGGCCACACTGGACGCGTTCAGATTGGCCTCACCGGTACCGGAGCGGTCGGCGTAGGACCACACGGGGAAGGCGAGTGCGCCGAGCGTGGCGACCAGCGCCGCGATGATCAGGGCGGTTCCGTTGACGCGTCGCAGCAAGATGTCTCCCGGGCAGGTGCGTGACAGCCTCGAATCAACCGCCAACCGCGTTGTCGTGCAACCTACTTGGCGGTAATGCCGATGTGGCGGTACGGGGAGATACGTAGTCCGGCGCAGGAATGTTCAGCCGGCCCTGGAAACGGTGGCCGCCGGGAACCCGCCCGTCGGTCAGCGGCGCAGGGCGGGGTGGTCGGCGACGACCGTGCAGGAGCCCGGAGCGATCTCGGTGAACCCGGCGTCCCGCACCACCGGCAGCCCGCTCGCGGTCAGTTCACGCCAGCGGGCCGGGTCCGGGGTGCCGACGGAGAGCGGGAAACCGGCCTCGCGCCACGCCTTGCGCTCGGTGTCCGAAAGCTCCCACCAGGCCAGCTGCGCGCCGTGCCCGGCCTGCGCCATCGCCTTGCCCGCCGACATGGTGACGTCCGGGTTCATCCACAGCACCGGGCCGGACAGGTCCGGCGCGGGCGGGGCCTGCGGGTCGTCGAGGTCCGTCCCCGACACCTGGAGCTTGGCCAGCTCCTTGGGCCAGCCGTCCAGCGGCACCGGCGGGAACACCCGCACCTCCGCGTGCTCACCCGTGACCGTGATCCCGGGGAGCGTGGACGCCTTGCGCCACTCGGCGCCGCGCGCCCGCCGCACCACCTTGCGGATCCGGGCGTCCTGCCAGTCGCGCATGACCTGGGCCCACTCGCCCTCGGCGCCGCCCTCCTCCTCGCCGAGGGAGCGGGGGTCGGCAAGGATCGTGAGCACCGCGCGGGCGGCGGTCACCAGCGCGTCGTTACGCGCCGGAGGGTCGGTCTTCTCGAGGTGCACCACCAGGGGCAGGACGAACTGCGGGGCCTCGTCGCGGGCCGTCGGCTCCGTACGGAAAGGGCTGTCGGCGGGGGCCTCGGACGCTGCGGGAAGGGCCTCGGGAATGCTGTCGCTGCTCACACCTCCAGTCTGCCAGGCTCCCGCGACAACCCGTTCTTGGTGGAACCGAGGGCTCCGGGTGAGGATGCACGGCATGAAGAGCGACCTCTTTTCCAGTGAGCACATGGCCCAGCCGGCCACCGCCCCCGGCATGACCCTGCAGAACGCCAAGTCCATCAAGTACGCCGTCAACGGTGAGATGCACGCGCGTCAGGGATCGATGATCGCCTTCCGCGGCAATCTCCAGTTCGAACGCAAGGGCCAGGGCATAGGCGGCATGCTCAAGCGGGCGGTGACGGGCGAGGGCCTGCCCCTCATGGCGGTCACCGGCCAGGGCGAGGCGTGGTTCGCCCACGAGGCGGCCAACTGCTTCATCGTGGACATGGAGCAGGGCGACGTCCTGACGGTCAACGGCCGCAACGTCCTCTGCTTCGACGCCGGCCTGTCCTACGAGATCAAGACGGTGAAGGGCGCCGGGATGACCGGCGGCGGTCTCTTCAACAGCGTCTTCAGCGGATACGGAAAACTCGGCCTGATCTGCGACGGCACCCCCATCGTGATCCCCGTCACCGCCCAGCAGCCGGTGTACGTCGACACGGACGCGGTCGTCGGCTGGAGCGCCCAGCTCTCGACCTCGCTGCACCGCTCCCAGAGCTTCGGCTCGATGGTGCGCGGCGGGTCCGGCGAGGCGGTCCAGCTGATGCTCCAGGGCGAGGGATTCGTGATCGTACGGCCCAGCGAGCTCAAGCAGGAGAAGGCGTCGGCCAATTGATCCTGCGAGGAGTGGGCCGCCGGTACGGCCTGCGCGGCCCCTGGGTGCTGCGCGGGCTCGACCTCGACCTGCCCGCGCACACCCTGGTCCGGATCGAGGGCGCAAACGGAGCCGGCAAGTCGACGCTCCTGCGGTTGCTGGCCGGCATCGACGCGCCGACCGAGGGGCGCGTGACGGGCCGGCCGCGCACGGCGTACGTCCCCGAACGCTTCCCGGCGGCCCTGCCGTTCACCGCCGCCGGCTACCTCACCCACGTGGGGCGCGTCCACGGGCTCCCCGCGGCCGAGGCCGCCGCACGGGGCCAGGAGTGGCTGGCATGCTTCGGGGCGGCCGGGTACGCCCGTACACCCCTGGCGGAGCTCTCCAAGGGCACCAGCCAGAAGGTCGCCGTCGCCCAGGCGCTCCTCGCCGAGCCCGAGCTCCTCGTCCTGGACGAGGCCTGGACCGGGCTGGACACCGCGGCCCGCGGTGAACTGGACCGGGCCGTCGCCGAGCGGGCCGCCGACGGCGCCACGGTGGTGTTCGTCGACCACGACCCTCGGCGGCTCGCCGGGGCGGCCGGCCTCGCGTACCGGCTGGAGGGCCACACCCTCACCCCGGTGCCCGCCTCGCCCGGTGACGACGGGCCGTACGTGCGGATCGAGGCGGCGGGCAGCCCGCCCGCCGCCCTCCCACCGGAACTGCCGGGGGCCCCGGCGGTGGAACGGGACGCCCGGCACCCGGCCACGGTCCGGCTCACGACCACCGCGGCGCACTCGGACCCCCTGCTCCACGCGCTGCTCACGGCCCGCCCGCCATGGCACATCACGGGGCTCTCGCAGCTTCCCGCCCCCGTCCCGGGCGGGGCGGCCGTGGACGCGACGCCCGCGAGCCCGGCGGCCTCCGCACCGGAGGCGGGCCCGTACCCGGAGGCGGCCTCCCGGCCGGCCGGCGCGGGTCGGCGCACGGCCGCCGCGACGCGCTATCAGGCGGCGCTGCTGGCACGCTCCCAGCGCTGGCTCGCGCCCCTCCTCCTGTACGCCGCGGTCCTCGGCATCGGCGTACGGGCGGGGCAGCCCCTGCTGGACTCGCTCGGCTACGCCGCCGCAGCGCTCCTCCCCGTGACCGCCTGGCTCGTACGGCTCTGCGTCACCCAGGAGCCACCCGCCGCCCGGACCGTCACCGCCGCCGCCGTCGGACCGTCGCGCGCCCACTGCGCCTCGCTGATCGCCGGCCTGGGGTGCGCGCCGCCCAGGGCGGCGCGGGGACGGGGATCGTGCTGCTGGTGGGCGAACCGGTCAGCACCGACCACACCGTCGCCGTGCCGCTCCTGCCCGCCGCACTCGCCGGACTCCTCGCGGCGGGGTGCTCCGCCCTCGTGGGAGCGGCGGTCGGCGCGCTCTGCGCCCGGCCCGTCCTGCACCGCCACGGCTGGTCGCTCGCCGCGACCGTGCTGGGCTCGCTGCTCGCCCTCGTGACCGGCGGCTCGCCCGCGAGGGCCGCGGTGACAGACCTGGTCACCGGTTCGCTGACGGGCACCGTGCGGATGCCGTTGCTGCCGGCGGCGGGGGCCGTCGTCGTCGCAGCCGGGGCGGCCGCCCTCACGGCCCGCCTCGCGGCGCTGCGCGAGTGAGTACGCTCATACGCATGGACGACGCCTACTGCGAGACGCCCGCGCCGGCCCCCGTCCCCGTGGACGCGGGGCCGCCGTACGCGGAGTGCGTGCTGTGCCGGAAGCCGACCGAGTACCCGGAGTCGACGAAGGGCAGCACCCTCTGCCCGGTCTGCGCCTGGCAGGAGGCGGGACGCACCGCCTGCTCCGGCTGACACGCGGACACGGGCGCTCCGCTCAGCCGCGCATCAGCTCGGAGACCTTGACGAAGCGGTAGCCGCGCTCACGCAGTCCGGGGACGATCCGGCGCAGGGCGTCGTCGGTGACGGGCGCCGCGCTGCGGGTGCAGTGCATGACGACCAGCGACCCCGGCCTCACCCCCTCCAGCACCTGCTCGGCCACCGCGTCCGCGTCGGTCGCGAAGGCGTCACCGCTGACCACGTCCCACTGGACCGCGGTCACCCCCGTCGGGGCCAGGGCCTTCAGCGACGCGTCGTCGTAGCAGCCGCCGGGGAAGCGGAAGTAGGGCACGACATGGCGCGCCCCCGTCCTCCGGATCGCCGTGAACGCCCGCTCCACGTCCGCCCGCATGTCCTTCGCCGCGACCGCCGGCAGCCCGTAGCAGGGTGAGGAGAAGGCGTGGTGGCTGAACGAGTGGTTGGCGATCTCGAACAGGGGGTCGGTGCCGATCGAGCGGGCCTGGTCCGGATACTCCTGCGCCCACCTGCCCGTCATGAAGACCGTCGACGGGACCTTCAGCCTGCGCAGCGACGCGATCAGTCCGGGGTTGTCGAAGTGCTCGCCCCCGGCGGCACGCCGGCCCTGGTCCGCCGTCATGTCGGCGTCGAACGTGAGCGCCACCACCTTGTCCGACGCGGCCGCGCCGTCGCGCCCGGCGGCCCGTCGCTCGAAGACCGGCGTGAGACCGCCCGGCCCCGGGGCCAGCACGGGCGGACCGCTCTCCGGGGGCCGCGACGGCGAGGGGGACGCCGCCGCGGACTTCTCCGGGGCCGTCGGAAGGACGGCCGTCCCGGCGCGCGTGGCCTCGGGGCTCGCGCAGCCGGCCAGCGCCCCGCCCATGACGGTAAGGAGGATCATCGTACGAACAGATGTGATCACCGGGGGACGCTAGCTGATGATTGATCAGACAAGCCTCACGGCGCTCCGGCCGTCCGGGACGCGGACGGCCGGCTCACCCGTCTGCCCTCTCCGGTGTCAGCGCCAGGGGCCCGTCACCGCGAACGTCGTCCCCGGGGTGTAGCAGTTCACGAACATCGTCGCGCCGTCCGGTGAGAACGTGACGCCCGCGAACTCGCCCCACTCCGGCTCTTCGTCCGTCCCGATGTTCTGCGCTCCCCGCGCCATCGCGTAGACCTCGCCGCGCCTGGTCACCCCGAGCACGTGCTGTGCGCCGCCGCCGTCCTCGCAGACCATCAGCCCGCCTCCGGCCGCCAGACAGATGTTGTCGGGGGACTCGCCCGGCAGCTGTACGTCGGTGTCGGGGCCGAAGACGATCACCAGCGTGAGGCGGCGCCGCTTCGGCTCGTACCGCCACACCTGGCCGAAGTGGTCGGCGGCCGACCCCTCCGCGCTGTGCGCGAAGCTGGAGACGAAGTACACCGAGGAACCGCCCCAGTAGCAGCCCTCCAGCTTCTGGGCGTGCGTGATGCCCTTCGGGCCGAAGTCCTGGTGCCTGATCGGTGTCTGCGCGGCCTGCGGGTCCGGTACGGGGACCCACTCGATCCGGTCGAACGTCGCACCGGTCTCCTGGATCACGGAGAGGTCGGGCACCCCGGGCACCCGCATCGCCTCCAGCGCGCCGCCGGCCCGCAGCGACCCCCTTCCGCCGAGCGGCCTCTCGGGAAGGAAGCGGTAGAAGAGCCCGAACGGCTTCTCGAACGCGTCCTCGGTCTCGTAGACGATGCCGTTGCGCGGGTCGATCGCGACGGCCTCGTGCTGGAAACGGCCCATCGCGGTCAGGGGGACGGCCCCGGTGCGGCGCGGATCGGCGCCGTCCACCTCGAAGACGAAGCCGTGGTCCTTCGTGTAGCCGTTGGTGCCGGCCTTGTCCTCGGTCTCCTCGCAGGTCAGCCAGGTGTTCCAGGGCGTGGGACCACCCGCGCAGTTGACGGCCGTACCCGCGATGGCGACGCGCTCGCCGCGTACGTGACCGCGGCCGTCGAGTTCGAGGGCCGTGCAGCCGCCCTTGCCCATGGGGTCGTAGGTCAGGCCCTCGACCGTGGGGACGGCGATCCTCCCCGTGACGCGGTTCTCGTGGTTGCGCACGAGATGGACCCGGCCGTGGGAACCGGCGAAGGCGGCCATGCCGTCGTGGTTGCTGGGGACCAGGCCCTCGCCCGAGCGGAGCGGATCGCCCTCGCGGGAGAGCACCCGGTAGCGGAATCCTTTCGGCAGATCGAGCAGGCCGTCGGGATCCGGCACGAGAGGGCCGTAGCCGCTGTGACCACGGGCGTCGGCGGTGCCGGAGAAGAGTTCGGTGAAGGCCCCGGTGAAGGCGACCGAGGCGGCGGTCGCGGCGCTTCCGGCCAGGACCTGTCGTCGTGTTGCGAGTCGTCGAGGTGCGGATGACATGAGGCAACTCCCTGTTGGCGGACAGGTGAAGTGACCCGCATGTGTGTACCACGCATGGTGGCGCGCGGGAACCATGCGGGCCACGATGCCCCCTGTGTCCCCGGGGCGAGTGGTGCCCCAGGGACGGGTGGGATCAGGCCAGCGACGCGGTGAGCGTGATGGTGGTGCCGGTGAGCGCCTGGCTGACCGGGCAGTTCGCCTTGGCGTCCTCGGCGGCCTTCACGAAGCCCGCCTCGTCCAGACCCGGGACCTCGCCCTCCACCGTGAGGTGGATGCCGGTGATGCCGGTACCGGGCTGGAACGTGACCTCGGCCTGGGTGTTCAGCCGGGTCGGCGGGGTGCCCGCCGTGGCCAGGCCGTTGGACAGCGCCATCGAGAAGCAGCTGGAGTGCGCGGCGGCGATGAGCTCCTCCGGGCTGGTCTTCCCGTTCGCCTTCTCCGCGCGCGACGGCCAGGAGACGGGGTACTCCCCGATCCCGGAGGAGTCGAGGGTGACGACGCCCTTGCCCTCGAGCAGGTTGCCTTCCCAGACCGTGTGCGCCTGACGCGTGGTAGCCATGCTGGATCCCTTCGAACGGTGTGCGTGGTCATCCGGACGTACGCGGCACCCTCGGGAACCCGTACGCCCTTCGCCCCCGAACCTACTGCGCCACCAGTCCCTTTGCGTCACGTGCCAGTGCCGTCAGCCGGGAGATGGCCCGGAAGTACTTCTTGCGGTACCCGCCGTTCAGCATCTCGTCACTGAACAGCCGGTCGAAGGGGACACCGGAGGCGAGCACCGGGACCTCGCGGTCGTACAGCCGGTCCGCCAGCACCACGAGGCGCAGGGCCGTCGACTGGTCGGGCACCGGCTGCACCTCGGTGAGGCAGACCGCCGTGATCCCGTCCGTCAGCGCGCCGTACCGGCTCGGGTGCACCTTGGCGAGGTGGCCGAGCAGGCCCGGGAAGTCGTCGAGCGAGGACCCGGCCGTCGCGTACGCGGCCCTGGTGACCTGGTCCTCGGAGTACGGCGGCGGCGCCTCGGGCAGTCCGCGGTGACGGTAGTCCTCGCCGTCGATCCGCAACGGCCGGAAGTGCGAGGACAGCCCCTGGATCTCGCGGAGGAAGTCGGCGGCCGCGAAACGGCCTTCGCCGAGTTTGCCGGGCAGGGTGTTCGAGGTGGCGGCCAGTGCGACGCCCGCTTCGACCAGCCTGCTGAGCAGGGACGACACCAGGACGGTGTCACCCGGGTCGTCCAGCTCGAATTCGTCGATGCAGAGCAGCCGGTGCCCGCTCAGGGTCTGCACGGTCTGCTGGAAGCCCAGCGCGCCGACCAGGTTGGTCAGCTCGACGAAGGTGCCGAAGGCCTTGAGCGACGGCGCGGCCGGGGTGGCGTGCCAGAGGGAGGCCAGCAGGTGCGTCTTGCCGACGCCGTACCCGCCGTCGAGATAGACACCGCGGGGCCCGGTGGGCGCGGCGGGCTTCCTGCCGAACCACCTGCGCCTGGCCGACCCCGTGGCGTGCGCACCGCCCAGCCCGGCCGCGAAGGAGCCGAGCACCTCGACCGCCTCGGTCTGGCTCGGCTGGTTCGGGTCGGGCACGTACGTATCGAAGCGCACCGAGTCGAAGCGCGGCGGCGGCACCATCTCCGCGACCAGACGGTCGGCGGGGACACGCGGCTCGAGGGCGCACAGGGACTGCGGGGCCGTTTCGGCTATGGGGCTCTGCCCCGGCACGGCTGTGGAGGACGACACAACTCTCCACCTTAAGGCCTCTCCCGGAAGGCCTCCCGCGCCGTGCCAGACTGCGGATCATGCGACGCCTGATCCCCGTGCCGGACCCGCAGTCCC
>Ga0247818_10003511_pt1 | contig 10105 bp, 8 predicted proteins | sample 13C_Glucose_Day1_FD_192424 | JGI IMG/M metagenome (GOLD analysis project Ga0247818, IMG submission 192424) | Soil microbial communities from agricultural site in Penn Yan, New York, United States - 13C_Glucose_Day1 | ecosystem: Environmental > Terrestrial > Soil > Agricultural land | place: USA...
TGGTTAGGCACGTTCTCCAGACCTCCGTTGTAGGTTAGGTTAGGCTTACCTTACTCAAGGAGATCGCATGTCTCGCCCTGGGAACACCACACACGTCACGGACAGCACAGACAGCGACGGCACACACGAAGGCGCCGTAACGACGGAAGGCCGATCTGATCGTGGTCAGCCGCGTCCCAGCGGGCTTGATAACACTCGGATGCCGTCAGCAGCCGAGCGCACACGAACTCTCGTACAGAGTACCTGCTCCGCGGTGCTGCTCGTACCGGGGCTGTCGGTGGCCCATCCCGACCAGGTGATGCCCGACTCCCGGAGCGTCGGCCCGGAAGGGGATCTGTTCCTCGGCTTCCCCGCTGATTCGCCGGTCGTACGGGCCGCTACGCGCGCTCAGGGCGACGAGCTGACCGCCGTGCTGGAGCTCACCGATGTCGCACCGGTCTCGGTCCCGCACCGCATCCGCGGCCGTGCCCGCGTCGCCGGCTGGCTCACCTCGGTGCCGGGCCTGGCACAGCCGGGCCGGATGATGCTCCGGCTGGAGTTCGGCGAGGCGTCGGTCGACGACCTGTGGGGCTACGAGGAGGTCGAGCCGGAGGATTTCCGGGACGCCGTCGCCGACCCGATGGCGGCCCACGAGGCCGAGCTGCTCCAGCACCTGCACGCAGCCCACGGAGACCGGATGGCGACGCTGTCGGCGCTGCTCGGCGAGAGGGGCGACTGCGGCTGCGCCGGGGGCGGGACCGAGGCCGTGCCGGTCGCGCTCGACCGCTTCGGTCTGCGGGTGCGGTTCGTCGAGGGCGGCGGGGCCTGCTTCGACGCCCGCTTCGAGTTCCCCGAGCCGGTAGGCGACATCGTCGAGATCCGCCGTGCGATGCACACGCTCTTCGAGGCCGCGGCCTGCTGAGCCGCACGGCTCACGAAGACGCCCCGCCCCCCTGCTCCGTGCGGCCGAGCCGCTCGCGGACCCGGTCCACCACGTCCGCGTACCGCGCCTCCGCGCCGTACCGCGTGGGTTCGTAGTAGCGGCGGTCCCGGACGGCGTCCGGGGCGTACTCCTGGGCGGCGATCCCGCCGGGCACGTCGTGCGGATAGACGTAGCCCTGGGCATGGCCCAGTTTCGCGGCGCCCTTGTAGTGGCCGTCGCGCAGATGGGGCGGGACGGGGCCCGCGAGGCCCCGGCGCACGTCGTCCTGCGCCGCCGAGATCGCCAGGGTCGCCGCGTTGGACTTCGGTGCGAGAGCGAGCGCGATCGTGGCGTGGCTGAGGGTGAGCGCCGCTTCGGGGAAACCGATCATGGCCACGGCCTGGGCCGCCGCGACGGCGAGGGGCAGCGCCGCCGGATCGGCGAGCCCGATGTCCTCACTGGCGGAGATCATCAGCCGGCGCGCGATGAAGCGCGGGTCCTCCCCCGCCTCGATCATCCGGGCCAGGTAGTGCAGTGCGGCGTCCACGTCGGATCCGCGGATCGACTTGATGAGGGCACTCGCCACGTCGTAGTGCTGGTCGCCGTCACGGTCGTACTTCACGGCGGCGCGGTCGACGGTCTCCTCGAGCGTCGTGAGCGTGATCTCCCGCTCGTGCGTCGCGAGAGCCGCTCCGGCGGCCGCCTCCAGCGCGGTCAGTGCCCGCCGGGCGTCGCCGCCGGCGATGCGCAGCAGATGCGCCTCGGCGTCCTCGGGCAGGGTGACGGCACCGCCCAGCCCCCGCTCGTCCGTCAGGGCCCTGCGCAGCAGTGCGCGCAGATCCTCGTCGGTGAGGGGCTCCAGGGTGAGGAGCAGGGAGCGCGACAGCAGCGGGGAGATGATCGAGAAGTACGGATTCTCCGTGGTGGCCGCGATCAGAGTGACCCAGCGGTTCTCCACGGCGGGGAGCAGGGAGTCCTGCTGGGCCTTGGAGAAGCGGTGGATCTCGTCGAGGAAGAGGACGGTCTCCTTGCCGAAGCCACCGGTGGCGCGTCGAGCGCCCTCGATGACGGCCCGGACCTCCTTGACCCCGGCGGTGATCGCCGAGAGTTCGACGAAGCGCTTGTTGGTGGCCTTGCTGACCACGTACGCCAGGGTCGTCTTTCCTGTGCCGGGCGGGCCCCAGAGGATCACCGACGAGGCCCCGGCGGGCCCTCCACCGCCCTCACCGACCAGGCGGCGCAGCGGTGATCCCGGCTTGAGCAGATGCTGCTGGCCGACGACCTCGTCCAGCGTACGAGGGCGCATCCGGACAGCGAGGGGGCTGCTGGACGGGTCCTTCTCCTGGCGGTCTTCGGCTGCTGCGGTAAAGAGGTCGGGCTCCACGCAAGGAAGCCTATGTCACCCCACCGACAGGACCGCCTGGAGCGTCAGCTGGTCCAGAAGTCCCACCAGCGGGTCAGGATCAGCATGCCGATGATCCCGATCCAGAGCACCGGCGGCACCCAGTGGAACTCGGTGAGGGCGTTCCGCAGCCAGGCGGGCGCGGGCAGGATGCCGTGCTTGACGTTGTGGACGGTGACGTAGCAGAACATGAAGATCGTGGCGACCCAGGCCAGGCAGCACCACAGGCAGAGCGAGTTGATGTTGTACAGCGACTGGTACTGCAGCCAGGTGCAGAAGCCGACGCCGAAGAGCGTGCCGGCGTTGAGGCCCAGCCAGTACCAGGCGCGGAAGCGGGCGCCGGCGAGGAGCGCCATGCCGATGCCGATGACCACCGAGTAGGTGGCGATGCCGAGCATCGGGTTGGGGAAGCCGAAGGCGGACGCCTGCTCGCTCTTCATGATGTTGCCGCACGCGACCACGGGGTTCAGGCTGCATCCCGGCGTGAAGCTCGGGTCCTCCAGCAGCTTGAACTTGTCGATCGTGATCACCCAGGCGGCGAGCAGTCCGGCGGCGCCCGTGATCACCAGCAGCAGCGCGAGCGCGCGACTGCCGCCGAAGGTCCTGGCTCCGTTGTCCTCGTCCTGCCGGGAGGAGGGATGATCTACCGCTGCCATCGTCATATCGCCGTTCCATCACTGAGTAGCCAGCCGGGCACGGTCATTGTGCCGTACCGCTGTCGCGCCCAGCCGTTCGATCGGCGTAAAGACGTGCGTGCGGCCCGCCCGGAATCCGGGGCCGCACAGGGCGTCCACCCCGGCGAAGAAGCCCATGGCGGGCGTACGCAGCGGGGACGGCGGAACAGCGCGGGAGACCGGCGCGCACCGGGCCGTCGCCCACTGCCGGCGACGGCCCAAGATCGGAATCACCTGGCGGGATTAATTCGCTCCGGCCAGGTTGACGGCGGGACTCCGACCGGGCTGACGGCCGGAGCCCGGCTGACGGCGGGACTCCGACCGGGCCGACGGCGGGAGCCCGGCTGACGGCGGGAGCGGGTCCAGGGGTGCCCGCGCCCGGCACACCCGTGCCCGCCCGGGCGAACCGGGCGGGCACGGAGTGAGCACGCGGCGGGTCAGGCCAGCCGGGCCCGTACGGTGTCGACCAGGGCGTCGAGCGCGACCGCTTCCTGGTCGCCCGACTCCATGTCCTTGAGCTGCACCGCGCCATCGGCGAGATCACGCTCACCGGCCACGATCGTGTAGCGGGCGCCGGAGCGGTTCGCGTTCTTCATCGCGCCCTTCAGACCGCGCCCGCCGAAGGCGAAGTCCGTGGCGACACCAGCCTTCCGCAGCTCGGTCACCAGGCCGAAGAGCACCCGCCGCGCCTCTTCGCCGAGCGGGACCGCGTACACGCTGGTGGTGGCCGGGATCCCGAGCTCGATGCCTTCGGCCTCCAGGGCGAGCACCGTACGGTCCACGCCGAGGGCCCAGCCGACGGACGGCAGCGACGGGCCGCCGATCATCTCGGACAGGCCGTCGTACCGGCCGCCGCCGCCCACCGCGGACTGGGATCCCAGGCCGTCGTGGACGAACTCGAAGGTCGTGCGGGTGTAGTAGTCGAGTCCCCGGACCAGCTTCTCGTCGTCCTCGTAGACCACGCCGGCAGCCGTCAGCAGCTCGCGGACCTCCTCGTGGTACGCCTTGCAGCCGTCGCAGAGGAAGTCGCGCAGCATCGGCGCGCCCATCAGCTGCTTCTGGACGTCGGTCCGCTTGTCGTCGAGCACCCGGAGCGGGTTGATCTCGATGCGACGGCGGGTCTCCTCGTCGAGGTCGAGGTCGCGCAGGAAGGTCTGGAGCGCCTCGCGGTAGACGGGGCGGCACTCCTTGTCGCCCAGCGAGTTCAGCAGGATGCGGAACTCGCTGAGGCCGAGCGAGCGGTACGCCTGGTCGGCGAGGATGATCAACTCGGCGTCCAGCGCGGGGTCCTCGGTGCCGATGGCCTCGGCACCCACCTGCGAGAAGTGGCGGTACCGGCCGGCCTGCGGCTTCTCGTAGCGGTAGTACGAGCCGGAGTACCAGAGCTTGACGGGGAGGTTGCCCGCCTTGTGCAGGTTGGCCTCCAGCGCCGCGCGCAGCACGGATGCGGTGCCCTCGGGGCGCAGGGCGAGCTTGTCGCCGCCCTTGGTCTCGAAGGCGTACATCTCCTTGGACACGATGTCGGTGGACTCACCGACACCGCGTGAGAACAGGGCGACGTCCTCGAATCCGGGCGTCTCGACGTAGCCGTAGCCGGAGTTCTTCAGGGGTGCGGAGATCGCCTCGCGGACCGCGAGGAACTTCGCGGAACGCGGCGGGATCAGGTCGTACGTGCCCTTGGGGGCCTGGAAGGTACTCACGGTGTTTTTCTCTCGTCACATTCCTCGGCGGGGCGCGTCCAGGCCGTGCAGATACGGATTGGAGGCGCGCTCGCGGCCGATGGTCGTCTGGGGGCCGTGGCCGGACAGCACCACGGTCGAGTCGTCGAGCGGCAGGCACACGCGGGCCAGCGACTCGAGCAGCTCGGCGTGGTCGCCGCCGGGCAGGTCGGTGCGTCCGACGGAGCCGGCGAAGAGCAGGTCGCCCGAGAAGAGGACCTGCGGCACGTCCGCGGCCTCGGGCATCCTGAACGTCACCGACCCCTTGGTATGGCCGGGCGCGTGCGCGACGCCGAACTCCAGGCCCGCCAGCTTCAGCAGGGAGCCGTCGGTCAGTTCCTCGACCTCGGCGGGCTCGCCCACGGTCAGCTCTCCCATGAGCGGCATCCCGATGGAGCGGCCGAGTGCCTTCTCCGGGTCGCTCATCATGTAGCGGTCCTCGGGGTGGATCCAGGCGGGGACGTCGTGGGCGCCGCAGACGGGGACGACCGAGGCGACGTGGTCGATGTGGCCGTGGGTGAGCACGACGGCGACGGGCTTGAGCCGATGCTTCTTCAGCGCTTCCTCGACGCCCTGGGCGGCCTGGTGGCCCGGGTCGATGATCACGCACTCCTCGCCTGCGGCGGGGGCGACCAGATAGCAATTGGTCCCCCAGGCCCCGGCGGGGAACCCGGCAATGAGCACGATCGTCCTTAGTGTTCGTCCGACGGGAAGGGCCGCGGAGAGGAAGGCGGCAGATCAGAGCCTACCGGCGCTCCTCATTCCACAGCTAACCCATATACCGTACGGGGCAATCCAGGCCCGATCACACGACGTACAAGGAGACCATCCGGTGGTCAGCAGCGATCAGCGGCGGCGGCAGCTCGCCCGGGAGAAGTTCGAGCGGCAGCAGCAGCGCCGGGAGGAGGCTCGCCGCAGGACGAGGCGCCTCACGGCGATCATCGCATCGACGGTGGCCGTGGTGGCGGTCATCGGAGTGGGCTCGTACGTCTTCGTCGACGGCGACGACTCGAAGGACTCCGCGGACGCGGCCGCGAGCGCGAGCCCTTCCCCCTCCCCCTCGGCGAGCGAGAGCAGCGAGCCCGAGCCCGAGATGACGATCGACAAGAAGGCCCACTACACGATGGCCCTCGCCACGAGCCAGGGCGACATCGCGATCGAGATGGACGCGGCGAAGACCCCGCACACCACGAACTCGTTCAAGGCCCTCGCGGACAAGAAGTACTTCGACGGCACGAAGTGTCACCGGCTGACCACGGAGGGCATCTTCGTCCTGCAGTGCGGTGACCCGAAGGGCGACGGCACGGGCGGTCCCGGCTACACGATCCCCGACGAGAACCTGACCGCGCTGGGCAAGGCGGGCGACGACGGTGCGGTGACGTATCCGGCGGGCACCGTCGCGATGGCGAACACCGGTCAGCCGGGCACCGGCGGCAGCCAGTTCTTCCTGGTCTACAAGGACACCAAACTCCCGCCCAGCTACACGCCGTTCGGCACCATGGACGATGCCGGCCTGAAGGCCGTCCAGAAGGTCGCCGAGGCGGGCGTCGCCGAGGGTGCGAGTGACGGTGCGCCCAAGAAGACCGTCACGGTCGAGAAGGTGACCGTCGACAAGGCCTGACCCCGGGCGGCCACCCGGTGACCGCCCCGGCGGGCGGACCGGAGAATTTCAGCCGCGCTGAGTGCGGACAGCCGGGTGGCCGGTCGCCTAGATTGGCGTTGTGCAGGGCGGGCGCTGCCCGCCCCAGGAAACTGTGGACGATGCACGGGGGCGAACTCCCCCGATGCATCAGGTGGAGGAGGCGCTGTGAGCAGCGACCCGTGGGGCCGTGTCGACGAGACGGGCACCGTGTACGTGCGTACAGCCGAGGGCGAGCAGGTCGTCGGATCGTGGCAGGCCGGTTCCCCCGAGGAGGCTCTGGCCTATTTCGAGCGCAAGTACGAGGGCTTGGTGGTCGAGATCGGCCTCCTCGAGCGGCGGGTGAAGACCACCGACCTCTCGGCGAAGGACGCCACGGCGGCGATCGATCACCTGCGTCAGCAGGTCGACGAGCACCACGCCGTCGGCGACCTGGCCGCGCTCGGCAAGCGACTGGACGCGCTCGTCGCGACCGTGGACTCGCGCCGTGAGGAGCGCAAGGTCCAGAAGGCCAAGCAGACCGACGAGGCGCGTCAGGCCAAGGAGGCCCTCGTCGTCGAGGCGGAGGAGCTGGCGCAGAGCGAGCAGTGGCGGTCGGCGGGTGAGCGTCTGAGGGCGCTCGTCGACACCTGGAAGGGGCTGCCTCGTCTGGACCGCAAGTCCGACGACGAGCTGTGGCACCGCTTCTCGCACGCCCGTTCCGCCTTCTCCAAGCGCCGCAAGGCGCACTTCGCCGCGCTGGACGCCCAGCGCGAGGAGGCCCGCAAGGCCAAGGAGAAGCTGGTCGCCGAGGCCGAGTCGCTCTCCGGCTCGACCGACTGGGGTGCGACGGCTGCCCGCTACCGCGACCTGATGACCGAGTGGAAGGCGGCCGGGCGCGCCCAGCGCGAGGCCGAGGACGAGCTGTGGAACCGCTTCCGCGGTGCCCAGGACGTGTTCTTCGCGGCCCGCAGCGGTGTCTTCGCCGAGCGGGACGCGGAGCAGGGCGAGAACCTCAAGCTCAAGGAGGAGCTCGCCACCGAGGCCGAGAAGCTGGTCCCGGTGACGGATCTGAAGGCGGCCAGGGCCGCGTTCCGTTCGGTCAACGAGCGCTGGGAGGCCATCGGCCACGTTCCGCGTGACGCCCGCCCGAAGGTCGAGGGCCGGCTGCACGCGGTGGAGCGCGCGCTCCAGGAGGCCGAGGAGGCCGAGTGGCGCCGGACGAACCCGGAGGCGCGGGCACGCGCGGAGGGCCTCACCGGTCAGCTCCAGGCGGCCGTCGACAAGCTGCGTACGCAGATCGACACGGCCCGCGCCTCCGGCAACAACGCCAGGGCCGACAAGCTCTCCCGTGAGCTGGAGGGCCGTCAGGCTCTGCTGGACCAGGCGCTGAAGGGCCTGGAGGAGTTCGGCGGCTGACGCCGGTCGCGCCGGAACGAGGCGAGGGCTCCCGTACGCGCTGCGTGCGGGGGCCTTTCCGTGCGTGGGCCGGCCCGTGGGTTCCAGGACTCGGCTCCTCTCGTGCGGAGGAGGCAGGCGGAGCGTCGGGCCTCCGGTGCGTGGACGGCAGCGAACGGGCGTCGTGACTGCCGGAACACCGCAGTGAATCCGGGCCCGCGGGGAGCGAGGATCGGCACACGGCAGAGGGCGTGCCTCTGCCGGATCCGCCGGAATCACCACGACTTCGAGGCAGGCTTCACCATGAGACCGACCCGTACCGTTCTGACCGTCGCGGCCACCGCCCTGCTCCCGGCCCTTCTCCTCGCCGGACCGGCCGCCGCGGCGGGCCCGGCGTCCCCGTCACCGGCCGTCGCGCCTGCGGGTGTGCCCGCTGTCCCCGCGTCCTCCGTGGGCGACATGTCCGACGACGATCTCCGCGTCGCGATCCTGCGCATCCTGGCCGACGAGGACAGCGGCAGCAGGGTGATCCGGGAGGCGAACGAGGCCCTCGACAACGGCACCACGGAAGCCATGCGGTACTTCCTGGAGACCGCCTATCCCCTCGCCCAGGCCGAGGACGACCAGGTCGCCCTCTTCCGCATCCTCGCCGACCCCGACTCGGGCCGGCGCGTCACGAACGAGATCAACACGCTGCTCGACAGCGGCACCCCGCAGGAGATCCGCCAGTGGCTGGAGACCGGCTACCGGCTCGCCCAAGCCGAGGACGACCGCGTCGCCCTCTTCCGGATCCTGGCCCGCCCGGGCATCAGCGACGCGCTCCGCGCGGCCGTGACCGAGGCGATCGAGGGCACGCCGGAGGAGATGCGTCACTTCCTGGAGTACAGGCAGTACGAGATCGACGGCTGACACCCGCACGGCCCCGGTGCCGCCGTCCTGGGCGGGTCCGGCGGGACCCGCCCAGGACGGCACCGATCACGGCCGGCGCGCCGAGGTGACCCGGTAGACGTCGTAGACGCCCTCCACGCCCCGTACGGCCTTCAGGACGTGGCCCAGGTGCTTCGGGTCGCCCATCTCGAAGGTGAACCGCGAGGTGGCCACCCGGTCGCGGGAGGTCTGCACGGCCGCCGACAGGATGTTGACGTGCTGGTCGGACAGGACGCGCGTGACGTCGGAGAGCAGCCGCGACCGGTCCAGCGCCTCGACCTGGATGGCGACGAGGAAGACCGACGACTGGGTCGGCGCCCACTCGACGTCGAGGATGCGCTCCGGCTGCTGCGAGAGCGAGTCGACGTTGACGCAGTCCGCGCGGTGGACGGAGACTCCGCTGCCCCGGGTGACGAATCCGATGATCGGGTCGCCGGGGACGGGTGTGCAGCAGCGGGCCAGCTTGACCCAGACGTCCTCGACGCCCTTGACGACCACGCCCGGATCCGCCTTGGCCCGGCGCTTGTTGCGGCCGTGCGAGGGCGGCGAGCTCTCCGCCAGGTCCTCGTTGGCCGCGTCCTCGCCGCCGAGCGCCTGGACGAGCTTCTGGACGACGCCGGCCGCTGCGACATGGCCTTCGCCGATCGCCGCGTACAGCGAGGAGATGTCCGGGTAGCGCATCTCGTGGGCCAGCGTGACGAGGGAGTCACCTGTCAGGATCCGCTGGATGGGCAGGTTCTGCTTGCGCATGGCCCGCGCGATGGCGTCCTTGCCCTGCTCGATCGCCTCGTCCCGGCGCTCCTTGGAGAACCAGGCGCGGATCTTGTTGCGTGCCCGGGGCGACTTGACGAACTGGAGCCAGTCACGGGAGGGTCCCGCGCCTGCCGCCTTGGAGGTGAAGACCTCCACCAGATCACCGTTGTCGAGCGTGGACTCCAGCGGCACGAGCCGCCCGTTGACCCGTGCCCCTATGGTCCGGTGGCCGACCTCCGTGTGGACGGCGTACGCGAAGTCGACCGGCGTCGCACCGGCGGGCAGCGCTATGACGTCGCCCTTGGGCGTGAAGACGAAGACCTCGTTGCGCGAGAGGTCGAAGCGCAGCGACTCCAGGAACTCGCCGGGGTCCTCGGTCTCCTTCTGCCAGTCGAGGAGCTGCCGCAGCCACGCCATGTCGTTGACGGTGTCCTGGCCCCGGCCGCCGCCCGTGTTCTTGGGGACGTCCGTGCGGACCTTGGAGGCGCCGGCGACGGCCTCCTGCTTGTACTTCCAGTGCGCGGCGATGCCGTACTCGGCACGGCGGTGCATGTCGAACGTACGGATCTGGAGCTCGACGGGCTTGCCGCTGGGGCCGATCACCGTGGTGTGCAGCGACTGGTACATGTTGAACTTGGGCATCGCGATGTAGTCCTTGAACCGCCCGGGCACCGGATTCCACCGGGCGTGGACGGTGCCGAGCGCCGCGTAGCA
>Ga0247818_10003513_pt1 | contig 10104 bp, 5 predicted proteins | sample 13C_Glucose_Day1_FD_192424 | JGI IMG/M metagenome (GOLD analysis project Ga0247818, IMG submission 192424) | Soil microbial communities from agricultural site in Penn Yan, New York, United States - 13C_Glucose_Day1 | ecosystem: Environmental > Terrestrial > Soil > Agricultural land | place: USA...
GGCTGCGACCGTCGCCGGCCTTCAGATGCTCGGCGTGCCAATGCAAAAAGGTCTCGGATTCGGGGCGCAGGTCTACCGCCACATCCCACACTTCACCGCGCAGGCAGGTGATCAGTTTGGCTTCCGGCGCATTGGCATTCTGATAATGCAGACCGCGCACACTGCCCTTCTCACGGGTGCGGGAATGGTTGATCTGACGAATGTGAAATTCGCTGCCAAACGCACTCAGGCTGCCCTCGCAGAACAGTCGGGCGAAGTGCCCGCGCTGATCTTCGAAGCGCTTGTGCTGGACGCTGAACAGTCCGGCCAGCGGTAGCGCGCGCAAGGAAAACTCGCTCACAGTGCGCCTCGGTACAGGTTCAATTGGCCAAGGGTCACGGCACGCATGTCATCGCCGTTCTGCCATGCCAGATGCCAGTCGAGGGTTTGAGTCAGGCATTGTTGCAAGGTCCAGCGTGGCTGCCAGCCGAGCCGTTGGCGCGCGCGGCTGCTGTCCAGACGTAGCAGACCGGCCTCGTGCAATTCACTCGGCTCGATGCGTAGACCACGGGCTTGTGGCCAGCGATTGGCAAGCATTTCGACGACTTCACCGACGCTGCACATGTCCGCTTCGCCCGGGCCGAAGTTCCACGCACCGGCGTATTCCGGGCCTTGCTCGTAGAGGCCGGCGGCCAATTGCAGATAACCGGCCAGTGGCTCCAGCGCGTGCTGCCACGGGCGCACGGCTTGCGGGTAGCGCAGGGTCACCGGCTCGTCTGCCGTCCAGGCTCTGAGCACGTCGGGAATCAGTCGCTCAGGCGCAAAGTCACCGCCGCCCAAGACATTGCCGGCACGCGCGGTAGCCAGGGCCAGACCGTGCCCGGCGTATTTGTCGGCCGGAAAAAACGACGCGGCATAAGACTGCGCCAACAGTTCACAGCAGGCCTTGCTGCTGCTGTAAGGATCGTGGCCACCCAGGGCTTCGTCTTCGCGGTACGGCCACAGCCATTCCTTGTTTGCGTAGACCTTGTCGGTGGTCACCAGCACGCAGGCACGCACACAGCCGACCTGTCGAATCGCTTCGAGCAAGTTGAGCGTGCCCATGACGTTGCTGGAATAGGTGCCGAGCGGATCGCGATAACCTTCACGCACCAGCGGCTGAGCGGCCAGGTGCAGGACGATCTCAGGCTCGGTTTCGGCGATGATCTCCAGCAAGGCACCGAGATCCCGCAGATCGCCGCGCTGATCGTTGATGCCTTCGTGGACACGCGCCAGTTCGAACAGGCTCGGCCCGGTTGAAGGATCAAGGGCAAAACCGCTGACTTGTGCGCCGAGGCTTTGCAGCCACAGCGTCAGCCAGCTGCCTTTGAAACCGGTATGGCCGGTAACGAGGACGCGCTTGCCACGCCAGAAATCCGCACTCAGGCCCATTGCTTCCATGGGGCCTCCCCGCTCTGCCACAGTGCTTCGAGATGGTTCTTGTCGCGCAGGGTGTCCATCGGTTGCCAGAAACCATTGTGTTCGAAGGCTTTCAACTGTTCTTCCTGGGCCAGGCGCGCCAAGGGTTCGGCTTCCCATGTCGTCCCGTCACCGGCGATATACGACAGCACTTTGGGTGACAGAACGAAAAATCCGCCATTGATCCAGCCACCGTCGCCACGCGGTTTCTCGGTAAACCCGAGCACCTGATCACCGTGACGGTCCAGCGCGCCATAACGACCGGGCGGTTGCACGGCGGTGACGGTTGCCAGACGGCCATGGGCTCGGTGGTAGTCCACCAATTGACGAATGTTCAGATCGGAAACGCCATCGCCGTAGGTGAAGCAGAACGCCTCTTCATCCTTCAGGTATCGACCGGCACGCAGCAGACGGCCACCGGTCATGGTTTCTTCGCCGGTGTCGATCAGGGTGACGCTCCACGGCTCGCTGTAATTCTGGTGCACGTCCATGCGGTTGTTACGCATGTCGAAGGTGACGTCGGAGGTGTGCAGGAAGTAGTTGGCGAAGAAGTCCTTGATCGCGTAACCCTTGTAGCCAAGGCAGATCACGAAATCGTGGATTCCGTGGGCGGAATACTGCTTCATGATGTGCCAGAGAATTGGCTTGCCGCCGATCTCGATCATCGGCTTGGGCTTGAGGTGCGACTCTTCACTGATGCGCGTGCCGAGGCCACCCGCCAAAATAACTGCCTTCATCGTCTCCCCTCTTGTTCTTCACCCGGCTGCGCGCAGCTTTCTTGAGCGTTGCAGGCCTTCTGGCTAAACCTTCTACCGTTCCGGGCGCTGGTGGAATGACCGCGAGCGCTCGTTTTATGGCGATTTGAGGGGGACGTGCAGGAAACGCGCCAGCCGCGCAGGCTCTATGCCGGTGGCGTAATCGGCCATGAAAAAAGGGATGAATCCATCAGCGGGATTTGCGACGCTTTCGACACAAACAAAACAGGCGGCCCAAGGCCGCCTGCTCAAACACCAATATTCACTTCGGATCAGTTGGGCAACCAACCCTCGACCCAGTAATTGAGGTTGTTGCCCTTGAGCATGTAATCGCGCAGCACTTCCTCGCGCAACGCATCGCCCATGCGGTAGCTGGCCTCTGGATCGGACAGATGCATGCGGATCGCCTCAAGCCATTCCTCGGCGCTGTTGCTCACGACCTTGGTGCACGGAAGATAGCCGCGATAGGCTTCAGTCTCGGTGCAGATCACCGGGTAGCCGCAGGCACCGTATTCCAGCAGGCGCAGGTTGCTCTTGCAGTCGTTGAAGATATGAAATTCAAGCGGTGCCAGTGCCAGGTCAAGGTTCAGGCTGGCCAGTTTGGCCGGGTAGGCGTCCAGGCCGACGCTTGGATGGAATTCATGAACGAACGGACGCAGCGCCGGCGGGCACATGCCGAAGAACACCCACTCGACTTCGTTGGCCAGCAGACGGACGACATCGGCAATGATCGCCAGGTCGCCGTCATGACTGGTCCCGCCCCCCCAGCCGACGCGAGGTTTTCGCGAAGTACGTCGACGACTGCTCAGGCCGGCCCACAGGTGTGGCGCCAGCATGTTCGGGACGACCCGGATGTCGTGGTGCATGTCGCGCAATGCATCGGCCAGCGGCTGGGTCGATACCACCACCCGGTCACACAGACTGATGCCACGACGCACGATACTGTCGACGCCGACTTCAGCCTTGCGAATGTGTGCGTTCTTTTTCGGCACATCGATCACATAGTCATCCAGCTCGAAAATCCTGAATGCCCGGGAGGCGTCTTTGACGCGCTCCACTTCGTCGACCGCGTTCCGGCTATAGCGACCCTGCAACACAATCACGTCCGGCGAACTGCGCTCAAGCTCGATGTTCGTCGGCGTGTGGTAACTCAAATGTCCGACTATACGCCCGGCCGCTTCCAGCTCAAGAAACGGCTGGGCAACCCGGTAATGGCCCACGGCAGACGTGTTGATCGGGATCGCCAGCACCTTGGGCAGCAACTGACGGAAGAACGGATCCCAGCCGCTTTTGAATCCGGGTTCGAGACTGAAATTACTGCTGCCCAGACTCAGATTAGGGTTGTAAGCCGGATCCCTGGCAACCAGAGGCAACCAACGCTGATAAAAGCTTTTCTGCTCGTTTTGCAGGATGCGCGGGGCCGGTTCCCCATAGGAAGCCACTGTCACTCGCATCAGTTCGGCGTACGGCGTCCATACCACCAGGTATCCGTTTTGCTTCACCCGCAGGCAGAAGTCTGCGCCATTGAGTGCCTGCGACAGGTCTTTTTCGTCGAGGCCGAGCACTTCATCGAAGACCTTCTTGCGCACCAGCAGGCAGTCGATGCCCACCGCGCTGAAGTTCTGCACGGTCTGCTGGCGCTGCATGTAACCCGGCGTATTCAGTAGCTCGCCACGATTGGGCACCCCCACTGCCCCCCGCAGCCCGCACACCAGCGCAGCCCCTTCGATGCGCCCTTGCGGACTCACCAGACGGCCACCGACGATGCCGACTTCCGGACGCCGGGCATGGTTGAGCAACTCGTCGAGCCAGTCCGGATTGACCACGCTGTTGCACGGACTGAAAAACAACAGGTAGTCACCGCGAGCCTGGCCGGCGGCGAAGTTGTGCACCGCCGCCAGATTGTCGCCATAATCACAACGAAGCACGCGCAGCTTGTCGCTTCCCATTTGCTCCACGGCCGACAGCCAGTTGCAGGCATCCAGCGCCGTGCTGCCGTTATCGACAATGAGCACTTCAAATTGCTGGCAGGTGGTTTTCTCCAGCAGGCTTTCAATGCAACGCTCCAGAGACGCCAGCTCATTACGGGTCGCGATGATGATCGACACCATGTCCGGTTGAACATGGAGGTAGTCCACACGACTGATCATCCGCTGACTGCCGGTGCGGATTCGGTGAGGAACACCCAGGCGCGTCAGATGCGCCGCCAACACTACCGGGGCCTGATCCATGACCTGTGGTTGTGTCAGCCACCGGGACAGGCGCAGGGTGGACTCCACCAGAACTTCGGCAATGTGCCCGATCGCGTGTGGCCCGTTGTTTTCGACCAGGCGCCAGAGCAGATCGTGCACGCCAAGCTCGCCAAAGCCCGCCGCCATCCCGCCAAGTTCCAACAGGCGCTGGCGCTGTAGCGCGAGCACACGGCCGACATAGGGAAAGCTGCGCATCAAGTCGAGATTGAAATCCGGCTTGAACACCGGCTCGATCGAGATCTCGTCACGCAAGCCGCCTTCGTCGCTGTAAAGGCAGCGCACATCCGGCATCTCCACCATGCGCTCGGCGAGCAACAGCAGCGCCAGTTCATGCATGCGGTCACCGGCGCGAACCAGATAGATCCAGTCCGCGTTGTCCAACTCGGCCAGCAGGTGGTTGAACTGGGCAACCGCGTCCGCCTCCAGTGGCACATGACGCACACCGTCGACAGGTGCGTGCCGCAATGGGGAAAGCACCACCACTTGCTCAGCGCTGTAGGCTTGCTGACGAAGACTTTTGAGGGTGTCCTCCAACGCCGACAAATCACCTTCGCTGTCGAGCACGATCGGCACGACGCGCGGACGCCAGCTCCAACTCTGCACGCGAGCATCAAGCAGGCGTTGCTGGGCCGGATTCAGATGGCGGCAGGACAGCCATTGCCGATACATGTCAGCGAAACTGTCGCAATCCGGGCCGACCCGGGAATTCACCAGGGTTTGAATGAAACCCAGCTGTCGGCCAAGGGCGGCCTCTTCCCACGCATAAGCCTGCCCTTCAATGGCATCGGCCAGCGCAACATGACGCACCCAACCGGGTGCCGGCGCCGGCTCGCCGCTGCGCAGAGCGAGCATTTGCTTGAGCCAGTCGAGTTCGGTCACGACCGCAGCCTTGACTGCGGACTGGTTGCTCAGGCGCGCCGGATGCAAACGCTCAAGACTCAGGATCTGCCCGACCACGACAAGATTGCCGCGTCGCAACAGACACGCGAACAAAGCAAAATCCAGGTTCGCAACAAAACCCTCGCCGATCTGCGTCAGGGCCGGCAAGTATTCCAGTGCATGCAGAGTTCGCAGCAAGGCCCCACTGAGGCCACTGAGAAAATTAAAGACAGTGGTTTCCAGAATCCCCAACAGATCCTCACCCTTGAACAAGGTGACACCTTTGGAAAAGCAGCTATTTTCCACACGGTCGGATAACAGGATGCAGTCTTCGTCGTAGAACTGCCGTTGGCCGATGACCAGATTGACGTCGTCGTGATCGATGAATCCGGCGATCTGTTGCGCAATGCACTCAGGCAGCAACTGATCGTCATCGCACAACAATTTCAGGTAGTCGCCGCTGGCTTCCTGCGCACACGCGATGAGGTTGCCTTGAAAACCCAGGCGCCGCGGATTGCGCACATAACGCAGACGAATCGAGACAGGCACTTCACAGGCATCGACGATCTCGCGGATCTCGTCACCGCCACTGTCATCGCAAACGATCACTTCAAGATTGGCGTAGGTCTGACTCAGGGCGCTTTCCAGTGCCACGAGGAAGAATTGCGGATTGAAGGCGGGAATGGCAATGGTGACAAGAGGTGCTGATTTCACGGCGGGAGAACTCGCGAGCGGCGGGAGCTTGCCTGGATGAAGCAAGACTCCCTGAACCGCAGAAAAAAGACGGTTTTCACTCGGTTGTCGAAAGCCTTCGCGAAGTCATCGGGAAGGCCCTGACTCAGACTTTGTTGAACAGGCCCAACTGAGCGATCTTGCTGAACGCCAATTGCGATGCCTGCAGCATGGTTTGCTGCAGGGTCAGGCGGGTCATTACTTCAGCCGGATCGGAGTCGCGAATGGCGCCCTGGGTCTGCGTGTTGGCCAGTACCAGACTCTGGTTGATGTCCGTCTGGGTCACCAGCGATGCACCGCGCCCCCCCACAGAACTGACACCGGTGGCCAGTTGATCGATGCCGCTGGCCAGGTTGCCGATACCGGCTGTGACTGCCGCGTTCATTTTCTGAATGGCGATCGGATTATTGTTGGTCGGTGTCGACAGGGCCATTTTCAGTTGGCTGACCGTATCCAGAACGTTCTGGGTCTGGTGCGTGTTGACCGCTACCGAGAACTGGTCACCTGCGCCCGGTGTGCCGGCGACGGTGAACGAAACACCCGATGCGGTTGCGGTAGTGCCAGCCATGGTGCCGGTCGACACTGGCGTGCTGTCAGCCGTCACCGGCGCGGCATACAGTTCGAAATCCGTAGCGCTGGTGAACTTGAGCACAGCACCACCGCCCGGGAAGCTGGCGTGGTAGTCAGCGCTGTTGGTCACCGAGGCGCCTGTTACCAGGGCGCTCGAAGGATTGCCCGGGCTGCGCGAAGTATTGAAGCTGTCCGGCTTGGCCGCCAGGGTGAAACTGTGGCCGGCAATTGCCGCATCCGGGTCGGCACTGTCACCTGCCTTGAGGTTAATATTGAGGTTCAGATCAACGCCGCGAAAGCTCACGGTTTGCGTGGCTGCGTTGTTGGAGTTGAACACGCCGTTCTGGCTCGCTTCAGACGTTACGTCGTTACCCAGCGCATCGGTGATTTTCAGCTGAGTGCTGCTCAAGAACTCCACGGTGTAAGGCTCGCCGCTACGGAACTTGGCACTGTAGGTGACATCCGACGCGACTTGACCGTTGGACAACGCGACACGACCGTCATCCACCGCTGGCGACGTAAGCGTGGCGGACGTTCGGTTGGTGTTGATCGCCTGCTGGAATACGTCCCAACCGGTACTGTTGGAAGCCATCGATTGATTGTCGCCAATTGGCAGGTCGAGGGTCACCTGGTCGCCGTTGTAGCTGTAGGTGCCATCGGTGTTGCGACTGAACGGAGCCACATCACCCTTGGAGCCGGCGAAGATGTATTTGCCGTTTTCGTCCTTGCTGTTCATCAGGCTGAGCAATTGCTCTTCAATCTCACCCAGCTCGGATGCGTTCGCCTGACGGTCGGCATCGGTAAAACCGGCGTTGCCCGCACCCAGCGCCAGTTCTTTGGCCCGCTGCAACACGTTGCCGATGCTGGTCATCACCGCTTCGGTCTGACCGAGCGTGCCTTTGATGGTGGTCATGTTGGTCGAAAACTGGTCGAGCATCGAAGCCTGCTGACCCAATTGCAGCAAACGCGAAGCGCCAACCGGATCATCCGCTGCGGTGTTGACGCGAACCAGGCTGCTCGCCTCTTCGCTGCTCTTGACCACGTTGGCGAAATTTTTCTGATAGTTCGCTGCCGAGGACTCGTAAAACTGGGCGGTAGAAATGCGCATGGGCTACGACTCCTTAAAGACTGTTGATCAGTGTGCTGAAGATTTCCTGCGCAGCCTTGATGATCTGCGAAGAGGCGGTGTAGTACTGCTGGTACTTGACCAGGTTGCCGGTTTCCTCGTCGAGGTCGACACCCGAAAGCGAGTCACGCGCGCCCTTGGCGTTCGCCAGAATGGCGGTGGTCGCAGCACTGTCCAGCTTGCCTTGGGCCGCCTTGGAGCCGACGCCCTCGACGAGTTTGCCATAGGCATCATTCAGCGAAATACCTTTGCTTGCCGAACCGGTGTCGACTGTTTGCGCAGTCTGCAGACCCGCCAGAACCGTGCCGTTTCGATTGTCCAGGGAACCTGGCTGGCTCAGGCTGACGTTGATCGCCGTGCCCTTGCCAGGTGAACCGGCGACGGTCATGTCGAAATCAACGGTGTACTGCGTGGCAGGCGCTGGCGGGATCGGCGCACCGGTCGAATCCTTGAGCGCAATGCTCAGGTTCAAGGTGTTGTTCTGGCCAGGCTGGATGGTACCGCTGCCGAGAACGCCACCTTTGGCATCCAGCAATTGATAGCTCTGGGTCGTGCCGTCAGCCGACGGATCGCCAAACACCACTTTAACCGGCGTCGAATACTTCATACCGTTCTGCATCGCGGTGGTGGTGGCCGCGTCGTAGAGGTCGAATCGGGTAGTCAGGGTCGGCTGACCGCTGGCCGGAATGGTCAGCGTGCCGCTACCACCCGCAGCAATGGCCGCTCCCAACGGCGCCGCGATGGCCAGACGCTTGGAGTCGGTCATCTCGGTTTTGATATTGGCCGATGCGTTACGTGTCGGGGTGAGCTTGAAAGTGTCGCCTTGGGCAGCTCCCCCGTTGAACGTCATCGAGAACCCGTCGATCACCGGCGCAGGTGTCGTCGTGGTGCTGAAGTTGCCCATCGGCGTGTTATCGGGCAGACGCTGAACGGTGTAGTCGGTAGCGCTGGTGAACGTGACCTTGTAATCGTTGATGGTCAGTTTGCCCGTGTCCTCGATGCTCACATCGAAGTTACCGGAGCCGGCACTGTTGCTGGTGGACGCAATGCTGCGCTGAGACATCTGCGCGGCACTGTTGATGCTGTTGAACAGGTTCGAACCGAAATCACCGTTCTTGTCGATGCCCTGAGCCTGGATACTGTTCATCTGATCGGCGACGACCAGCGCCACACGACCCAATTCATTCATGGCCGGATCGAGCACTTCGCTGCGATAACGCAGCAGGCCGCCGATTTCACCACCGGCCATGATCGAGGTGATGTCGATGGTGCTCGAACCACGATTGAGCTGCAGCGACAAGCGTCCCGGATCATCTTTACCCGGCACCGCCTCGAGCTTGTTGACCGTACTGCCGATCACCAGTGGCTGGCCGCTACCCAGATACACATCGACGTTGCCGTCGCGCTCGACATACTGTGCGCCGGTGAAGGTCGACAGCTGGCGCATGGTTTCGTTACGGGCATCGAGCAGTTCATTCGGCGTACCGCCGGAGCTCGAAATCTCGCTGATTTTCTGGTTCAACTGCGCCAGGGTCGTGGCCAGCTTGTTGACCTGATCTGCCATGTTCGTCAGGTTGCCGTTGATGTTCGCATTCTGCGTGTTCAACTGGCTGGACACGGAGTTGAAGCGATTGCTCAGGGCCTGGGCATCGCTGAGCAACAACTGGCGGGAGGCGTCGTCGCCGGGTTTGGCATTGACGTTCTGTACCGAGGCGAAGAATTTGGTCAGGGCACCATTGAGACCGGTACCACTGTCGGACAGCAAGGTATCGAGTGGCGTGACTTGCCCAAGGTACGCGGCCGAATCACTGTTGAGCGACGTCGTGGTCTGCAACTGCGCGTCGAGGTAGCTGTTGTATACCCGGCGCACATCGGCCAGCGTCGTGCCGGTGCCGATGTAGACGTTGCCGTACTGAATCGACCCCTTGCTGCCTTGCACGGTTTGCTGGCGCGAGTAACCGGCGGTGTCGGCGTTGGCAATGTTGTTGCCGGTAGTCGCCAAGGCGTTATGGCTGGCGCTCAGCCCCGACATCCCGATATTGAGCAAACTCATGGTTCAGACCTTATACCTTGTGCCTATAAAGGCGTGGTGGAAACGCCCGCCGCAGCGTAGTTCTGGTAACTCGTCATCTGCTTGGCTATCTGCGAAATCTTGCTCGCGTAGTTCGGGTCGGTTGCGTAACCGGCTCTCTGCAACTCGCGCACAAACTGTTCTGGGTTATCGGCCGACTTCACGACATCTTGATAGCGATTGTTGGTCTGCAGCAAAGTCACAAGGTCATGGAAACTGTCCTTGTAGGAGTCGTAGGAACGGAACTCGGCCGTCTCCTTGACCATCTGCCCATCCCTGAAT
>Ga0247818_10003514_pt1 | contig 10103 bp, 8 predicted proteins | sample 13C_Glucose_Day1_FD_192424 | JGI IMG/M metagenome (GOLD analysis project Ga0247818, IMG submission 192424) | Soil microbial communities from agricultural site in Penn Yan, New York, United States - 13C_Glucose_Day1 | ecosystem: Environmental > Terrestrial > Soil > Agricultural land | place: USA...
CGGCCACGCGGACCAGGCCCGCGTGGCCGCGCGGGCTGTCCCATTCGTGCCGGAGCGCGACGACGTCGTCGGTCGCGGAGTCGGCGACGTCTGCGGCGATCTCGCACAGGGCCGAGTGCACGGGTACGACAAGGGTGTGGTCGCGGTACCCCCAGCGACCGTCCGGCCGCAGGAAACCCATCAGTTCGGTCGTCACATCGTCCTCAGCAATCGTGGAATGGCGAAGGTGGTGGAGTTCCGCAGTTCGGATTTCGCGGGAACGCCTGAGAAAACGTCGAGTACGGCGGACCAGATGTCGACAGGACCCTCGTCAGCGGCGATGTCGAACTCGCCGGGAATGGCCGCGTGCAAGCCTCCGGCTGCGGCGACACCGACGACCGGAACGAGGGCGATCGACGACGGCGGTTGGTTCTCCGCCGGGAATTCGACGATCACCTGCGGGCGGCAGGACGCCACCGCGAGTACGCGCGCACTCTGGGCGCCGGGATCCTCCGCGAGCATGCTCACCGAGGATGATCCTGGCTCACTACCCACTGCCAGGGGGACGGGCACCTCCACGAGGCCGGACAGGTCGGCGTCCCGGGAACCGGCAAGAACGACCCGGGCTCCTTGCGCGACGGCGTGTGCCACGAGGTCTGCAACCCGGCCGTCCTTGCGATCGGCGACGATGCCGAGCGTCAGGGCACTCGCATCGGCGGCGGCGCGTTCGAGGGCGCCGGCCAACGTCTTCAGCTCCTGCGCGATACGAATGCCTTCCTCCCGCGCCGCTGTGCTGCCGCCGCTGTCTTGGATGCCGACAAAGTGCGGATCCCGGCCCTGCCGGACGATCTCCTTGACGACGCCCCGTCCCTGAACGGTCTCGCATCCGAGGCTGACGACCAGTGATTGGGCCACATTCGGTGAGCTCGCCAGTCCCGCGAACAGTGCCCGGGTCTGCACGATGTCCGGCCCGATATGCCCGCAGCCGTGCTGATGCGCCACCGCGGTCGCGCCGGCGGCCTCGGCGATCTCAGCTGCGACGAGGGCCGAGCACACCACGGACGGGAGCACGAAAACGTGGTTTCGGGCACCAGGTTGCCCCTGGGTGCGGGGATAGGCGGTGATTTGGGTCATCGAGGGCCTCCGGGCAACCGCTTGCTGATGACGTTCTGCACATGCACGTGCTCACCGGAGGCAATGTCGGAAGTGGCCTCGCCGACCGGCTCGCCGTACCGGATGATGTCGGTGCCCCGGGCTATCGGGTGCAGCGCCACCTTGTGTCCACGCGGCACGTCGCTGCGGATGGTCAGGCGAATATCGTTCGTGCTCGTCACCTCCCCGCTGTGCAGGTCGGTGACGGCGACCGCAATGTTGTCGCGGTCATCGAGTAGGAGCAGTTTCATGCTTCTCAGTCTTAGTGCGGCTGCCTGCCCCCGGAAACCACCAATCACTAACGGAGTCATTAGCTGAGTTGAACACCCGGTAGACTTTGCACATTCGACACTGACACAATTTTCACTGGTAGGAGCCGATAGGTGCAGTTCCGGCAGCTGGAGACCTTCATCAGCATCGTCGATGCGGGCACGCTGACCGGCGCTGCCCGACGGCTCTACAAGACCCAGGGCGCGGTGTCTCAGGACCTGAAGTTGCTGGAGAACGGCCTCGGCGTCCAGCTCCTCGACCGGACAGGCCAGCGGGTCAAGCTGACGGCTGCAGGTAGCGCTCTGCTGCCGATTGCTCGGCGCATAATGAGCGACATCGCCGACGCGGCGTTCGAAATGGAATGCATCCGCACCGGTGAAAATCCGGTCATCCGCCTCACATGCCTGCCGTCGCTGGGCCCGCGCCTGTGCCGACTGATGGCCGACTACACCCGAGGGCATCCAGGCACTCGGTGGTCATTGTTCACGTCGCTGCGAGGGGCGATGATCGCAGGTCTGCGCGACGACCAGTTCGATCTGGCCATCTGTGAAGGCTACGCCGACGACGGCATCGTCAACATTCCCTTGATGCGTGAGTCGTTGCACCTCGTTCTGCCGCATGATCATCCACTGATCAAAAAGGCACCGCTCCGCCCCGCGGATCTTACGGATGTGCCCTATATCGGGCTGCATCGACGTTTGGGCGCACTGCTGGAAGCACAACGTTTCTTCTCGGCTGGCGAGGTCTACCCGACCCCGGTCGCCGAAGTCGATACCACCCAGCTAGTTGCCGAGCTCGCAGCCGCCCTTGGTGGCTACGGGTTCATCCCCGAGTCAGCCATTCCCAAGGACGGGTTCACCCTGGTCATTGTTCCGACTGATCCACCGCTCACACGGCAGATTTCGCTCGCCCGATCCGCCAACCGCAGCATTCCGCCCGCCGTGGAAATGTTCATCGACTACCTCATTGCCGCATGGCCTGCGGATTCGCCATGACAGTCAAGAGCAGGCACCTGGTCGCCGACACCCCGGTGTGAAGCAGGCACCCGCGCTGAGGAGCGTCACCACAGTCAACGCCGATTCCGGATCCACCGAACCTGACGTTCACACCCACTGCCGGGCAGCAGGGTGCGCGAGCGGCGAGGCCGATGGGTGTCGGCGCAGCACCGCCCCGAGCTGCAGGCTGTGTCCGTAGGTGAACTCGCGTAGGAAGATCCCCAAGCTCGACGGCACATACGTCTCGTCGAACACGATCGGGCTGCCGTCGGCGCGGATGGTGTGCACATTGCCGATGCCGTCCGCTCCGGTGAGCATCCCGCCGACGATCGAGGTGAGTTTCCTGCCGGGTTCACCGCTCCCGAGGGACCCGCGTGGAGGCGAGATCGACATGGGTGCCGATCAGCTCCGACAGCCCGGCGTGTTAGGCGAGTGCGAGGACCAGCGCTAACCCTGCCGCCAACACGCGATTGTGTTCGTCGAACACCGCGGACCCAGCCGCGAACGTGTGCGATGTTTGCACTGAAGTGCCTTTTCGTATGTGGACAATCGTGACCTGAGAATCTCGATTCTCTCACTACGGAAGGCACTTTCGTCATTCATACGCCGTCACACCCACTACGGTCTCACGGATTCGGGCTAAGTCGAATTACGCCCGCGAGCATATGCCAAATATGTTGCAGCCACGCAGGAATGGACCGAGGCAAGGGTATTCGGGCACTGATCGCGCCGCCCGAAGCTGCCAACACAGGAATCGGTCGAACCCAGGAAAACAATCACATGTCTTGACGGAGGTGACCCACGCCACTAGTTTAGTGTTTGAATCATACGAAAGGCGTTCGCATATGTCAAACACTCCCAGAACATCGAGCACCGTGTCGAATGCCCTTCGGTTGCTTCGTTTGTTGGCCGCCCATCCACAAGGCATGGGCGTGAGCGAAATCGCCAACCAACTCGGCCTCGCCAAGAGCGGAACGCACATGTTGCTCTCGACGCTGGTGCAGCAGGAGTTCGCGTTTCGTGACGATGCCAGCATGTATTTCCTCGGGCTCACCGCGTTCGAAGTGGGTTCTGCTGTACCGGACGCAGCGAGGTTCGGTGGCGAATTGTTAGGCCCCGCTCGGAACTTGGCCGACGTGTCTGGTGAGGCAGTGTCCCTTGCAGTTCTGCGCAACCGCGAAGCGGTAATGGTGCAACGGTTCGAGACTCGTCACGTGTTGAGGGCGGACATCGGAGTGGGAACTCGCATGCCGGTCACGGACTGCGCCTCGGGGAAGGTGTTCCTGGCGGCGTTGTCCGAAGCGGAACTCGACGACCTTCTCCCAGACGAAGACCTAGGTGCAGCCCCGAATGGCCGAACCCGCAGTAAATCCCATCTCAAGACGGAACTCGCCGAAGTGCGTGCCCAACGCTACGCGATGACCGTGGGTGAATACGCGGACGGTGTTACGGGCGTGGCAGCGGGAGTATACGACAGGCAGGGACGACTGGCAGTAGCGCTGAGCGTGGCGGGACCGAGCACGCGGTTCGATATCGAGAAGTGGGTTCCACCCCTTCTGACGGGTGCAGACGAGATGACCGCGTTGATGGCGGCTCGGCATTGACCATCGAAAACCGACGAACAAGACCACGAGGTGGGATCAACATGGACTTCATTGCTGGAATCGACGTCGGTGGCACGTTTACCGATGTGCTTCTGTGTAACCGTTCGACTGGAGACTTGCGCATCGCAAAGGTCTTCTCCACTCCCCGCCGACAGGCAGAGGGTCTATTGGCAGGCCTGCGGCAGCTCGATACCCGGTTCGACGAGCTCACGGCGGTCGTTCACGGCACTACGGTGGCCACCAACGCGGTCCTCGAGCGCAAGGGTGATCGATGCGCTCTGGTGACCACGCGAGGTTTCCGCGACGTACTCGAGCTACGGCGTCGCGACAGGCCCACTACCTACGGCTTGACCGCCGGTTACACCCCGATAGTGCCACGCAGTCGGTCGTTCGAGATCGACGAACGCATCGACGCCCACGGTCGTGTGATCACCCCGCTCGCCGACGACGATGTCCGTTCTCTTGCAAAGCTATTGAAGTCCGCGCAGATCGACAGCGTGGCAGTATGTCTGCTCAACAGCTACTGTAATCCCGTCCACGAACGCCGGCTGGCGGACGCTCTCGGCGAGCTGATGGGCGGCGTACCGATCAGCACATCACACGAGATCTGCCCTGAAGTAGGCGAATTCGAACGCGCGAGCACCACCGCCACCAATGCATTCGTCCGCGCAACCATGAGCAACTATCTCAGCAGCGTGCAGAACCTACTGGAATCCGACGGCTTCCGACACGAAGTGCAGGTCATGCAGTCCAACGGCGGTCTGATTCCGGCTCGACGTGCCGGCGAAATGGCGGTCCGCACTCTGCTCTCGGGCCCAGCTGCTGGCACCGTCGGTGCCGCGGCATTCGGCACGGCAGCAGGCCTGCCCAATGTCATTTCGTGCGATATGGGCGGCACCAGCTTCGATGTCGCACTTATCCCCGGAGGCAAACCGGCACTGACCGACGAGAAGAACATTGACTACGGCGTTCCGATCAAAGTCCCAATGATCGACATCACCACCGTCGCAGCGGGAGGAGGATCCATCGCCTCCCTGGACCGAACAGGGATCCTGCAAGTCGGCCCTGAAAGCGCCGGTTCAGATCCAGGCCCAGCCTGTTACGGCCGCGGCGGCACCCAGCCCACGGTGACCGACGCGAACATAGTCTTGGGACGGATAGCGGCGAGACAACAATTGGGAACCGAGTCCGGATTCGTGCTCGATATCGATGCGGCCAAAACTGCCATTCGCAAGGAAATCGCCCAGCCTCTGGGCCTCAGCGTGACCGCAGCAGCACTGGCCATCATCCGCATAGCGAACGAAACCATGGCCGCCGCCATCCGCAGTGTCAGCATCGATCGAGGACACGACCCCAGAGGATTCACCCTGGTCGGGTTCGGAGGAGCCGGACCCATGCACATCGTCGAGCTCGCCGCCACCGTCGGTGCCCGCACCGTGCTTATACCGCCGTTTCCCGGTGCACTCAGCGCCTACGGCTGCCTGATCGCAGACGCAAAGTACGACTACGTGACAGCAGTGAACATCCCAGTCGACGAAGCGGATGTGCGGAGCACGATCGAAGCCGCGTTGAGTACCCACCGTGCTTCCGGCAAAACCTTGCTCGACGCCGACGGCTTCGGCTCGGATGCGATCTCGGTCGAACACGTAGCGGAGATGAGCTTCATGAAGCAGAGGTACTCCATACGAGTTCCGCTGGGAAACGACGAAAGCTGCTGGGACACCGAAACCCTGACCGAGGCATTCTACAACCACTATTCCACTTCGTACACCGGACGCGCGCCTGCCCGAAACATCAAGCTCATCAATCTGCGCACGACAGTGACCGGGGCACGCCCCCTGCCACGCGCCAACCGCTCACCCCGTAGGGCGCCGTCCATCCCGGCGTTCCGAGAGATCGTCTTCGACAACCTCACTACCTCCGTCGAAGTATTGTCCCGCGACACTCTCGAACCCGGCCAGACGTTGGAAGGACCTCTCGTAATCGAACAAACCGACACCACCATCGTGTTACCACCGAAATCTTCGGCAGTAGTTACCGGCGACCTCTCCCTCGTTGTCGAGGTGAACCGATGAGCGTATCCGTAGATCCGTTGACGCTGGCCGTAATCCGAGGCCGCCTCGAACAGATCGCCGATGAGATGGATACTGTGTTCGAGCGTATGGCGTTCTCCCCGGTCATATCCGACGCGTGGGACCGAGCCGACGGAATCTACTCTGCCACCGATGGTTCGGTAATTGTCCAAGGCGACCGCGGGTTGCCGATCTTCGTCGGCACAATGCAATTCACCGTTGCCAGCGTACTTTCCACGGTCTCCGATATCACACCGGGTGATACGTTTCTGGTCAACGATCCCTTCGCCGGAGGGACGCACATCATGGACACCAAAATGGTCCGACCGTTCTTCTACCGTGGTGAGTTGTTCGCGATGCTGGCCAACACCGGACACTGGACCGATCTGGGCGGCCGCGTACCCGGCGGCTTCGGATCACAAGCCAGCGACTGCTACCAAGAGGGACTCCGTATACCGCCCGTACGGTTGTTCGTGGACGATGAACTCAACACCGACATCCTCGCGATTCTGCAAACCAACTCCAGGCTCCCCGACGACGTCATGGGCGACGTGGATGCGCAGGCCAGCGCCCTGCGAGCCGGCGAAACCCGCCTGACCGAACTGCTCGACGAGCACGGACCCGAGGTGGTCTCTGCGGTCATCGCGACACTCCGGCAGCGATCCGCCGACCAAATGCGCACACAGATCCTTGACATACCGGATGGCACATATCAATTCACCGAGACGATGGACAACGACGGCATCACCGATGAAGTGCTCAACGTCGCGGTCGACATCACTGTCATGAGTGAGCGGATGACTATCGACTTCACTAGATCCTCACCGCCGTGCGAGGGACCGATGAACTCGGTTCATGCCGCGACAGTGTCCAGCGCCCTCGTCGCCATCAAACACATCTTTCCCGACATTCCCATCAACTCTGGAATCTTCGAGCCCCTCGACTTCGTCATCCCAGAATCGGTGTTCCTCAACGCGAAACCACCGAGACCAGTCGCAGGATGCGCCGCCGAAACAAGCCAACGCATCATCACGGCCGTGATGGGTGCACTCGCCGAGGCGGTTCCGCACCGCAGTCAAGCCGGCTCGTCCGCAACCTCGAACAACCTCTCGATCGGCGGAACTGACCAAGACGGTGAACCCTTTGTGATGTACGTCTTCCTCGGCGGCGGGTACGGAGCACACCCGGCAGGAGACGGACTATCCAACGGCTGCTCGCTGATGAGCATCGGCTTGGTACAGTCCATCGAAATACTGGAACAGCGTTACCCCGTCCGGTTCAACCAGTATTCGCTGCGAGACGGGTCTTCCGGTGCCGGACAATTCCGCGGAGGACTCGGTGTGCACTTCGAATTCGAGTACACCGGCGACGCCGGACGGATGAGCCTTCTGGGCGACCAAGCCAAAACAGCACCCGTCGGTCGCGCCGGCGGCGACAACGGTGCGACCTCGGCACCATGGTTCCGCCTCGACGGACGAACCACGACCCTCCCCATGATCAGCAAGGGTGAAAACATCTCCATCCACCAGGGCGACGTGATCTGCATGCAAACCCCCGGAGGCGGCGGCTACGGCGACCTGCAGCAACGTCACGCCGACCACATCGCCGCCGACGCCGACAACGGATACCTCACCGACTCCGCACCGCACTAGTACGAAGCCCATACTCTCGAAAAGAGACAGACGATGTCCACACAACACAGCGACCCAGCACGCACAGTGCAGATGCGGCGTGCAGTTACGGGAAGTCTGATCGGCAGTTCGCTGGAGTGGTACGACTATTTCCTCTACGGCGCCGCATCCGCACTCGTCTTCAACAAGGTCTTCTTCCCCTCCTTCGACCCCCTGACCGGAACCCTCCTCGCCTTCCTCACCTTCTCGGTCGGCTTCATCGTCCGCCCCATCGGAGCAGCGGTGGCCGGTCATTACGGTGATCGAATCGGGCGCAAGAAAGTCATGCTCGTCACCATCGTGGCAATGGGAGTCTCCACAGTCCTGATCGGTCTACTGCCGACTTATGCGACGGTCGGCGTCGCTGCGCCCCTCATGCTCGTCGCCATACGCATCGTCCAGGGACTCGCATTGGGAGGCGAATGGGGCGGCGGCGCTTTGATGATCGCCGAACGCGCCCCTGCCGAACGCCGCGGATTCCTCACTAGCTTCGTGCAGGTCGGTGCGTCCATCGGCAATCTCCTCAGTACCGGCGCGCTGTTACTGCTGTCGGCACTATTGACGCAGGAATCGTTCCTCACCTGGGGGTGGCGAATCCCGTTTCTGTTCTCCGCAGTCGTCGTGCTCATCGGCCTGTACGTCCGGCTCAAGATGAGCGAAACCCCTGCCTTCCACTCACTGCAAGAGCAGGGCCAGGCCAGCACCAACCCCGTCCGCGACGTCCTCCGCCAACAATCCCTGGACCTGCTGCGTGTCATCGGGATTCGCGCCGGCGCGGACATAATGTACTACGTCCTGATCACATTCCTGTTGACCTATATCGCCGATGAACTGGGCCTGCCTCGCACGGTCGGACTGCTGGCTGCGATGATCGGCGCGACCATGCAGCTGTTCACGTACCCCGCGTTCGCCGCACTCAGTGACCGATTCGGCCGTCGGCGCCTGACCATAATCGGAGCACTGGGCGCCATCGCGTGGATGCCCTTCCTCTTTCCGCTGGTCGATACTGGATCGACGCTCGTCATCATCGTGGCTGTCCTCGGCGGACTCGTATGGCACTCCGCAATGTACGGAGTCCAAGCAGCCTGGATCTGCGAGCTCTTCGACGCCCAACACCGCTACAGCGGAGCATCATTGGGCTATCAACTCGCCGGAATCGTCGGCGGCAGCCTCGCACCGACGATCGCAATCGGACTGCTCCAGCTCTTCGACTCCACCGTTCCAGTCACCATTTATGTCTGCCTCGCGTTGGCCGTCGTCGCCATTACCGCACTGTGCACACGCGAAACACGAGGCATCGACTTGAACCCATCGGTCGAACCGGCCCCCGACCAGCTGAACGAGTCACACGCGCCGTGAACGACGCGTGACCATTCTCGACACTCCGAATGCCCACATGCCACCCCTCAATCCAGGCGGCACACGAATCCAGCAAGGACTTCCATGACTCAATCAAGTACGTTGAACGACCTGAGAGCCGAATGGTTGGCGCTCTACAACCAGAGAACCACTCGGTCCCGCATGGCCAACGAGGCCGCCGCACGGTCGATAGCACAAAGCCAACGTAGCCGGTTCAACTCGGCGATGCCTCATCCGATCTACATCGATCATGGCGAAGGCGCCCACTTCGTCGATATCGACAAGAACCACTTTCTCGACTGCAACGCAGGATGGAACGCCGCATTTCTCGGACGCGGTCACCCTGCAATTACTGCTGCCGTCGGTCAGGCGATGTCATTACTCGGCGCGCCCGGCGGCTCGATGCATCCGTCCGCCAAACGTGACGAGTTCGCGCGACTGCTCTGCGACCGCGTTCGCGGAGCCGAACGCGTCGTCTTCGCCCCCTCAGGCTCCGAGGCGAACACCTATGCCCTTCGACTCGCACGTTCCTTCACTGGCAAACAAACAGTAATCAGAATGGCCGGGGGCTATCACGGTCAACACGACGCCCTGCTAGGTGAGCAATCGTCGAAAGCCGGAACAGCAACAGGCGCTCAGAACAACGTCATTACAGTGCCGTTCAACGATCTACCAGCTGCGCGCGCGGCACTCGATGCCCACCAAGGCACAACGGCAGCGTTGATTTCCGAGCCCATGATGACCATTCCCGGCGCTGTACACCAACGAGACCATTTTTTGCACGACCTGCGGGCCATCACCCGAGAATACGGTGTTCTCTTCATTCTTGACGAAGTGATCACTGGGTGTCGTTTCGCAGTGGGCGGAGCAAGCGATTACTACGATTTCGAGCCCGCAGACCTTGTCGTCATGGGAAAGATGCTCGGGGGTGGCCTACCCACCGCTGCCGTCGTCGGGCGAGCCGCGATACTCGAACAACCCATCAGTGCCTCGAATACGCAC
>Ga0247818_10003515_pt1 | contig 10102 bp, 8 predicted proteins | sample 13C_Glucose_Day1_FD_192424 | JGI IMG/M metagenome (GOLD analysis project Ga0247818, IMG submission 192424) | Soil microbial communities from agricultural site in Penn Yan, New York, United States - 13C_Glucose_Day1 | ecosystem: Environmental > Terrestrial > Soil > Agricultural land | place: USA...
GCCTGAGGTGTACGGGCGGGAGACGCTCGACGACGTCGTGGAGTTGTGCCGCACGGCTGCCGCGAAGGCCGGACGTGAGATCGTCGCGCGGCAGTCCAATCACGAGGGCCACCTGATCGACTGGGTGCACGAGGCCCGGACCACGGCGTCGGGCGTCGTGATCAACCCCGGCGGTTTCACGCACACGTCGGTGGCGCTGCGCGACGCCCTGGTGACGCTCGAGGTGCCGCTCGTCGAGGTGCACATCAGCAACGTGCACGCCCGTGAGGAATTCCGGCACCACTCGTACGTGTCCGGAGTCGCGACCGGAGTGATCGCCGGACTCGGCATTCTCGGCTATGCGCTGGCCGTCGACTTCATCTGCAACAAGGGCTGACGCCACCATGGGACGACAGGTTCGTACGAGCGTTGCCACGGTATCCCTGAGCGGATCGCTGGAGGAGAAGGTCACCGCGATCGCGGCAGCCGGGTTCGACGGATTCGAGGTGTTCGAACCCGATTTCGTGAGCTCGCCGTGGTCGCCGCGTGAGCTGGCTTCCCGCGCAGCAGATCTCGGACTCACCCTCGATCTGTATCAGCCGTTCCGCGATCTGGATTCCGTGGACGACACGACGTTCGCGCGCAACCTGATCCGAGCCGAGCGCAAGTTCGACATCATGGAGCAGCTCGGCTGCGACACCCTGCTGGTGTGCTCCTCGCCGTTGCCCGAGGCGGTGCGGGACGACGCCCGCCTGACCGAGCAACTCCACACTCTCGCCGAGCGCGCACACAGCCGGGGACTCCGCATCGCGTACGAGGCGCTGGCCTGGGGCACGCACGTCAACACGTACCGGCATGCGTGGAAGATCGTGCAGGACGCCGACCATCCTGCCCTCGGCACCTGCCTCGACAGCTTCCACATCCTCTCCCGTGGCGACGACCCGTCCGGCATCCGCGACATCCCGGGGGAGAAGATCTTCTTCCTCCAGCTCGCCGACGCGCCCCGCATGTCGATGGACATCCTGCAGTGGAGCCGGCACCACCGGAACTTTCCGGGGCAGGGCAACTTCGATCTCGCGACGTTCGGCGCGCACGTCCAGGCCGCCGGATACACCGGACCGTGGTCGCTCGAGATCTTCAACGACACGTTCCGGCAGTCGTCCACGGGGCGCACGGCCGCCGACGCGCACCGCTCGCTGCTGTACCTCCAGGAGGAGGTCGCACGCGTGCAGGCCGAGCACGGTGAGGACACCGGTCGCGGTCTGGCGCTGTTCGAGCCGCCGCCGCGCGCACCCCTCGAAGGCATCGTGTCGCTCCGGCTCGCTGCCGGTCCCGGCAAGGATTCCGACCTTCGGCAGGCACTGCAGCACATCGGATTCCGTCTGGTGGGCCGGCACCGCAGTCACGACCTCCAGTTGTGGCGGCACGGCCGGATGACCATCGTGGTCGATGCGACCGCGGGCACCGTGTGGACCGCTCCGGGGTTGCCGGCGCACCTGCCGGTGCTCACCCAGATCGGTATCCGGTCGAGCGATCCCGACGCGTGGGGTGAGCGCGCCGCGGCGCTCGAGGTCCCGGTGCACGAGGTCCTGTTGCCCGGTGTCGACACCGCACCCGAATCGGATGTGGTGCGTCTCAAGATCACCGACGCGACGTCGCTGGATCTGCGCGGCCCGGGCAGCGCCGCGTCGTGGCAGTCGGCGTTCGATCTGTATCCGACGGAGTCGCGCTGGCAGGACGAGGTGCCCGTCTTCACCGGGGTCGATCACGTGGCGCTCGCCGTGCCGTCCGACAACTGGGACGGCATCATGCTGCTGCTCCGTTCGGTGTTCGCGATGGCGCCGCACGAGGGCCTCGACGTCACCGACGCGGTCGGAATGATGCGCAGTCAGGCACTGACGATGGATCAGACGGGTGCCGACGGTGTCGACCGTCCGCTGCGCATCTCCCTGAACATGGTTCCGGGCGCGGTGTCGGGCAACTCCCACATCGCCGCGGCTCGGCGTGGCGGCATCAGCCACGTCGCGTTCTCGTGCACGGACATTTTCACCGCCGCCGCGACCATGCAGTCCAACGGGTTCGAGCCCCTCGTGATTTCGCCGAACTACTACGACGACCTCGAGGCCCGCTTCGGGCTCTCCCGCGAGCTCCTGGACCGGATGAGCGGGTCGGGCATCATGTACGACCGCGATGCCCACGGCGAGTTCTTCCATCTGTTCACCCAGACGGTGGGCGCCGACCTGTTCTTCGAGGTGGTGCAACGCGTCGGCGGTTACGAGGGATACGGGGACGCGAACTCCGCGATGCGTCTGGCGGCCCAGTTGCGGGCGGCCGGCTGAGCGGTCGATTCGAAGGTCACGGAGCCCGCGGTCACGACCGCGGGCTCCGTGACTTCGGACACTTCTGGCGCGTGACCTCTGTCGTCGATGTGCGCTCACGGGGTGCATGTGACTGATGAGGTCGAGAAATCCAGTTCGAGACCTTGACCCCGTTCGAGCGCGTCAATGCGACGCGCGGGATTCAGCCTGATCCGTACTAACCTGTGTCGAAACCGTGACCGTTTCGTTATCGAACACGAACTCGACAGAGGAATGTGGTTTTGGCTCTACACCCGAACACTGTCCCGCAAGCCCGGCGCACCCGGCGCCTCGGTTCGACGAAGACCTCCCGCGGACGGCTGGTCGCGACCTCGCTGGCGGCCGCTGCACTGCTCGCATCCGGGGGTATCGCCTCCGCGGCCACCGGTGAGGTAGCGCAGGCGTCGACCGAGACGGGCGTGTCTCTCTCGACGCCGCCCCAGTTCCTGCAGGTCACGCGCCCGGTACCCGTCGACTACGCCGAACAACTCCAGCGCGCCGCCCAGCGTGAGGTCGAGCGGCTGGCGTTCGAGAAAGCCGAGGTCGAGCGCCTGGCTCGCGAGGCCGCCGAACAGGCTGCGCGCCAGGCGGCGGCCGAGGAAGCGGCACGCCGACCCGCTGTGCTGGTCCCGGCAGTCGGCACCTTCACCTCGGGCTTCGGTGCGCGTTGGGGTACGAACCACAACGGCATCGACATCGCGAACTCCATCGGCACCCCGATCAAGGCTGTCACCAACGGCACCGTGATCGAGAGCGGTCCGGCGTCGGGATTCGGGTTGTGGGTCCGCATCCAGCAGGACGACGGCACCACCGGCGTGTACGGCCACATCGACACGTCGCTGGTGTCGGTCGGGCAGCAGGTCCGGGCCGGCGACCAGATCGCCACCATGGGCAACCGGGGTCAGTCGACCGGACCGCACCTGCACTACGAGGTGTGGGCGGTCAACGGAACCAAGATCGATCCGGCGGGCTGGTTCCAATCGCGCGGCGTCCCCGTCCCCCAGGGGCAGGGCTAGGCGCGGGTGAGTCGCCGATCCACGCCGTCACGGCTGGTTGTACGGGGTGACCACCCGGATGGGTGACGCAGCGGTGGCGACGCCGCCGAGCGCGCCCGGGCCTGCAGCGGCATGCGGCACGCAGATGGGCGTCGGCCCGCGTGGCCGGTGCCGAAACTCCGCAGTGCGGCGCGGAACCCCATCTCCCGTTTCTCCTCGCCGCGGAAGGCATTGCTGCTCAGCGTGATCAGGACGATGGACGACGCGTTGCCGAGCCACTGGTCGGCAAGGTGGGCGGCGGTCGCCCCCGCGGCCCGGTTGTCGATCCCGATGTAGCCGGCCCGTGAGCTGCCCGGCACGTCGGTGGCATAGGTGACCACCGGTATCCCCGCCGCGGTGAGCCGGTCGATGGCCTCGACGACCTCGATGGAGTCGGAGGCCTTGACGATCACGCCCTGTGCCGCGGGCTCCGATCCGATCGAGCGTCTCGACCATCGCGGGTGTGGAGCCGGTTACCCGGAACTGGAACCGTGAGCGCACGACGGCAGGAGCGAGGGCTGGCAGTTCCGCCTCGACGGCCGCGCGGAACGCGGTGGTGAAGCGCTCGGGTGACTGCATGACGACGTCGACGAGGAACTTGCGCCCACTCAGCTCGAGCTGAGTGCGATGTTTGTCGAGATCGCGGATTGCCTGCTGCACTTCCGCTCTCGTCGATTCCCGTACTCCGGGACGTTCGTGGAGGACGCGGTCGACGGTCGCCTCGCTCAATCCCGACTGCTGGTCTCACGAACCTTGTAGCGGTGCTTCACTGCCGCCTCCTGAGGTGAAAATGATGGGTTTCTGCTGTTGTTTGCCGCTCACATCACAGCAAGACTATTCCCATGACCATCACGACTCCTCCGCCGACCGGCCGGCGTGAGTGGATCCGCGACTCCGACTGCGACCTCGACGCGTTTCGCGCCTCGGTGGACCGCTCGACGGACCTCGCCGACTATCCGTTCGCTCACTCCGTGGAACAGGACGTCCTGCTGTACCGCAGTGACTCGCTGATTCCCCACCTCGACGACGCGCAGTCCCGCCGCGCCGTGCAGACCGAACTCGTGCGCGCGCTCACCGACGGCCCCGGAATCGTGGTGTTCCAGAACGCCTTCAGCGATCTCGCCGTGCTGGATCGCGCCACGGAACAATTCGACCTCCTCATCGCGCAGCAGCACGCGTCGGGTGGTGTGGTGGGTGACCACTTCGGCAAGGCGGGCGCCAACGACCGCATCTGGAATGCCGCGCAGAAGCTGGCTCTCGGCGCCCCGGAGGTGTTCGCCGAGTACTACGCCAACGACATTCTCGCGCTGATCTGTCAGAGCTGGCTGGGACCGCTGTATCAGGTGACGTCGCAGGTCAACGTGGTCAATCCCGGTGGTGCCGCGCAGGTGCCGCATCGGGACTACCACCTGGGTATCGTTCCCCGGGAGGAGCTGACCGAGTATCCGGCGCACCTGCACCGGATGTCGGCCGCCTTGACGCTGCAGGGGGCGGTGGCGCACTGCGACATGCCAGTCGAGAGCGGACCGACCCTGTATCTGCCGTACTCGCAACTGTTCGAGGCGGGCTACCTGGCGTTCTCCCGGCCGGAGTTCGTCGAGTTCTTCCGCGACAGTCATGTTCAGCTGCCGCTGCGGAAGGGTGACGCGGTGTTCTTCAACCCGGCGCTCTACCACGGCGCAGGCCGCAACCGTTCGGACGCGATCCGGCGGATGGCCAATCTGCTGCAGATCTCGTCGCCGTTCGGCCGGGCGATGGAGGTGCTGGACCGGGAGGCCATGGCGAACGCCGTGTATCCGGCACTGCTGGCACGGCAGAGTGCCGGGGCGAGCGAGCGCACCCTCCGCAATGCCGTCGTCGCGACGGCCGAGTGCTACCCGTTCCCCACCAACCTCGACCACGATCAGCCGGTGCACAGTCTCGCGCCGGCCACTCAGGTGGACACGGTGTGGGAAGCGTTGCGGGAAAACGCAGATCCGGCGGTGCTCGCCGAGCGTCTGGCCGCGCAGACCACCCGGCGGCGGCCGTGAGCGGGATTGCCGAAACGGCCACACTGTCACTACAACAGCACCGACCGGTGCGATTGGATGAAACACGTCGATGACGATTCGACTTGCAGGAGCACCGATTTCGTGGGGAGTGTGTGAGGTGGAGGGGTGGGGCCACCAGCTCGACCCCGACCGGGTCCTCACCGAGATGCGTGACGCCGGCCTCGCAGCCACCGAACTCGGTCCGGACGGATTCCTTCCCTCGGATCCGCACGAACTGACGGACACCCTCGCCCGGTACGACCTGACTGCGGTCGGGGGATTCGTCCCGGTGCTGCTCCACGATCCGGATCACGACGCGGTCGCTGCTGTCGGCGGGGCGGTCGACTCACTCGTCGCGTCGGGGTCGGAGGTGATGGTCCTGGCGGCGGTGACGGGAGCCGTCGGTTACGATTCCCGACCGGAACTCGACGACTCGGGATGGAAGACGTTGTTGCGCAACCTCGACCGCCTGTCGTCGGCCGCTGCCGACCGCGGGCTCCGGGCGGTGATCCACCCCCACGTGGGGACGATGATCGAGAACCGCGTCGAGGTGGACCGCATCCTGGACGGCTCGTCGATCCCGCTGTGCCTGGACACCGGACACCTGCTGATCGGCGGCACCGACCCCCTCGACCTCGTCACGACGGCCCCCGAGCGGATCGCCCACGCGCACCTGAAGGACGTCGATGCGGCGCTACTCGGACGGGTCCGGGCGGGCGAGCTCACCTACACCGAGGCCGTCGCGCAGGGGATGTACACGCCACTGGGCACCGGAGACGTGGATATCGCCGGGGTGGTCGAGCGGCTGCAGAATCAGGGTTACGACGGCTGGTACGTCCTCGAACAGGACACCATCCTCGCGACGGAACCGGAGGACGAAGGCCCCGTGCGCGACGTCGTCCGGAGCGTCGAATACCTGAGGAGCATCACGAAGTGAGGCCGCCTCTGCGCTGAACCGGGGTGCCGGCGCGGAGGCGGCTACGACCGGGCCGGCCCGGTCGTGCCGCGCACCACCAGGTGGGGGTCGATCACGAAATCCTGCGGGACGAGGCCGTCGTCCTCGAGTCGCCCGATGGCGAACTGCACGGCGTGCCGCGCCAGACCCTCCGTGTCCTGCCGCACGGTGGTGAGGTCGATCCGCGACAACTGTGCCAGGTGGCTGTCGTCGTACCCGACGATCGAGATGTCGCCGGGCACGTCGACGTGGGCGCGGGTGAACACGTCCATGAGGCCGATGGCGCAGCGGTCGTTGCCGGCGAGCACGGCGGTCGGCAGGTGGTCCTCGGCCAGTAGGGTGTTCGCGGCGGCGATGCCTGCCTCCTCGGTGTGCTGACCGGGAATGACGCGAATGTGGTCGGAGAGGTCGTGCTTGCGCATCGCCGCGAGGTAGGCGCGACGACGCTCGGGTGACCCCGGGTCCGCGCCGCCGTCGACGTGCACGATCTCGCGATGTCCCAGTTCGACGAGGTGGTCGACGGACTGCCGGATGCCCTTGGCGTCCGCGGTCCGCACGGTGTCGACGGCGGTGTGGGGGAGTGCGCGGCCGATGACGGCAACGACGGCACGGTCCGCGAGTGTCCGTAGATAGTCGGCCTCGGACAGCGGACCGAGCAGGATCAGGCCCTCGCACCGGTGGCTGAGGAGTGCTTCGATCGCCTTGTGTTCGTCCCGGGCGGGTGCGCTCGCGGAGAGCAGGACCTCGTATCCGGCGGCCTCGGCCTCCGCGTAGATGGTTCCGATCAGGTCGGCCTGGAAGGTCTGGTGGACGTCGATCAGCACACCGAGGGTGCGGCTACGCCCACGGGCGAGCATGCGGGCGGCCCGGTCGAGTCGGTAGCCGAGTTCGTCGGCGGCCTGGAGGACGCGGTCCCGGGTCTCGTCGGAGGCGCCGGGTTTGTTGCTGAAGATCAGTGACACGAGGGTGCGCGACACCCCGGCCCGCGTCGCGACATCGGCCATCGTGGGGCGTCGGTGCAGGCCGGCGGGTAGCCGTTCCGCACCGTCGTGCGCGGTGGCTCGATCGTCGAGCATCTCGATCTCCCTCGGTCGCGTCGTCAGGGACATTCTCACGCATCGCCTCATCTGCCCTTGACACCCTCTGTGATTCACATCATAGTAGGTAACTGAAGCGCGTTAGTGAAGCGCTTCAGTCCAGGAGAGAACGCCCCTCTGCTGCATCGAGCCGAGCGCACTCGGGCGATATCGACACACGTGAACCGATCTTCCGTGTCGCGATGCGTGAGCATTCCCCAGAAAGGCCATACACCTGATGTCGACAACCCACTCGGCTGCCAGCGCCCGCGGAAGCGGCGGCGCTGCGCGTAACGAGCGCAGTCACAAACGCTTCCTGACCAAGCTCACCGTCATATCCACGCTCGGGGGTCTGCTGTTCGGCTACGACACCGGTGTGATCTCCGGTGCGCTGCTCTACATGAAGGACGAGCTGAACCTCAGCGCCGTCGGCGAAGCCACTGTCGTGAGCTCGCTGCTTTTCCCGGGTGCCGCCGTCGGTGCACTGCTGGGAGGCCGGTTGTCCGACGCCCTCGGTCGCAAGCGCACGCTGCTCGTCTGCGCGGGTCTGTTCCTCGTCGGCGCCCTCGGGTGTGCGATGGCCCCCAACGTGGAGATCATGGTGCTGGCCAGGATCATCCTCGGACTCGGTGTGGGCGCCGCCGCCGTCACCTGCCCGCTCTACCTGGCCGAGATGGCGCCGGTCGAGCGCCGCGGTCGGATGGTCACCATCAACGAACTGATGATCGTCACCGGTCAGATGCTCGCCTTCTCGATCAACGCGCTACTCGATCACCTCATCGAGGATCCGACGGTGTGGCGGTACATGCTGGCCATCGCCTCGGTGCCCGCGGTTCTCCTGCTGCTCGGCATGCTCGCGCTCCCGGATTCGCCGCGGTGGTACGCGTCGAAGGGCCGGCTCGCCGAAACCCGCAGCACGCTCGAATTGAGCCGCAGCGAGTCGGAGGCCGCAGTCGAGTACGCCGGCATCAGCCTCCACGCCGCCCGCGACCGGAACTCGAAGGTCAGTGGCGCCGTCCACTATCTGCGCGACTATCCCTGGATGCGCCGGATCCTCTGGATCGGCTGCGGTCTGGCCATCGTCCAGCAGGCAACGGGCATCAACACGGTCAACTACTACGCCCCGACGATCCTGGAACAGAGCGGGTTGGGTGTCAGCGCGTCCCTGGTTGCCACCATCGCGGTCGGTGTCACCTCGGTGATCATGACGATTCTCGGCATCATCCTGCTGGGCTTCGTGAATCGTCGCACGATGCTGCTGACCGGCTTCATCGGCGTGGCATCCTCGCAGGCCGCGTTGTCCCTGGTGTTCCTGCTGCCCTCGTCCACTGGCCGCAGCTACATCATCCTCGCCGCGATGATGGTGTTCGTCGCCTTCGTGCAGTGCTTCATCGGAACCTGCGTGTGGTTGCTGCTCTCGGAGATCTTCCCGATGGCCATCCGCGGGTTCGCCATGGGCATCGCGGTCTTCGTGCTCTGGACGACGAACGCCTTGATCTCGTTCGTCTTCCCGATCCTGAACTCCGTCCTCGGGTCCACCGGAACGTTCGGCCTGTTCGTCCTCGTCAACCTGGTATCGGTGTACTTCGTGTACCGCTTCGTCCCGGAAACCAAGGGGCGCAGCCTCGAAGAGTTGGAGGACCGGCTCGGCGCAGGCAGGCCCGACGCGTCCGCTGCGGGCAGCACCGCCGCCGTCGCCGCCCACTGATCGCACGCTCTCACGCACCGGTGCCGCCGCCGTCGGGTGGTGGTGCCGGTGCGTGGTGGTGTGTGGCTCGTCTCCCGTGCAGTTCGTTCAAGTATTTCGCGTCCTGCTGGTCGTGGGAGCGCTCGGTGAGCAGTCGGAGGGCACGGGAGCGCTGTACCCCTCGGATGTGGTTGTGGGTGAGTTCGATTGCTGCCCCTTCGGGTTCGGTTCGGATGATGTCGCCGCGCGGTGTGGTCCATTCGAGGTTCCCTGCCCCGGTCTGGCGCACGGTTCAGGAGCCGTCGGTTTTCAGCCGGTGGTGGCGTGGGCACAGGCACGCGAGATTCGACTCGACGGTGAGACCACCGTTCTCGGGGTGGTCGTGTCGAACGGCGTCGTGTGGTCGATGTCGCGAGCCGCGCCGGGACTGGCAGTTGGGGAAGCGGCAGTTGCCGTCGCGGGCCCGGATCCTGCGGCCGAGAGCCGTCCCCGGTGCGTAGGTGAGTTCGGGTTTGGTTGCTGTGTTCCGGATGTAGGTCACGGGTATGCCGTGAGTCTTCTGAACGGGACTGATCCCGAGGACGTGCCCACCTGCGTCGCCTTCGGTGGCCAGCGTGTGGATGCGCTGGAAGACACCGTCGGCGGCCAATGTACGCGCGGAGTCCGCTGGGGGTACCTCCCTGTACGAAGTACTTGGGGGCAGATCGGTCCTATCCCTCGAGGTGGGGTGGGAAGGTCGTCGAGTCCGAGGAGCGTCGAGGCGTTGACGACGACCTGAATGAGAGGTCCCGCAACCGCATCGCGAGGGTGTGGGCGTCGGCTGCGGGAAGGTGTCCGTCGAGGTAGGCCATACCGTTCTCCGCGGGGCGGATCCATACGTCGCGATCGGCGACCGCGAGTGTGCTGCGGTGGGCGATGCTGTCGGGGTCGTGACGGGCGATGAGGTATGGGAACCGGCGTGGGCCGGGTTGATGCCGCGGCACT
>Ga0247818_10003517_pt1 | contig 10100 bp, 9 predicted proteins | sample 13C_Glucose_Day1_FD_192424 | JGI IMG/M metagenome (GOLD analysis project Ga0247818, IMG submission 192424) | Soil microbial communities from agricultural site in Penn Yan, New York, United States - 13C_Glucose_Day1 | ecosystem: Environmental > Terrestrial > Soil > Agricultural land | place: USA...
TCGCTCTTCTCGGTCGTGCTGGGCGGTGCCCTCGCCGTTCTCTCCGACTCCCCCACCGTGCTCGTGCTGGCCGCCGCCGTGGGTGTCGCCACCGGAGCTCTCATGCTCGTCCGCCACGCGACGCCGTCCCGGCGACCCGCGCTGCAATGGACGCTCGCGGGGCTGCTCGTCGTCGGAATCGTCGCGGGCTATCTGACGAGGTATCCGATCATCGCGTGGCTCGGTGCCGGCAGCGACTTCTCGACGCGCGCGAACCTGTGGGCGACGCTGCTCAACTTCGTGCGGATGCATCCCGTGCAGGGCTGGGGGTGGATCGGCCCCTGGGCACCGAGCGAGATCCCCTTCATCTCGATCAACTTCCTGTCCGGCACCGGCCACGCCTCGGCGCTCAACGCCTACTTCGACGTGCTGCTTCAGCTCGGTTGGATCGGCCTGCTCTTCTTCCTCGCGCTCGGAGGCTTCGCCTTCGTGCGCTCATGGCTCGTCGCCAGCGAGCGCCGCTCGATCATCTACGCATGGACGCCCCTCATCCTCGTCACGCTGCTGGTCGACTCGATGTTCGAGAGCTTCACGCTGTGGGGATTCGGATGGCTGCTATTGGTGCTCGGTGCCGTGCGGGCCGGTCAGTCGCGGTCGTGGCGGGAGCGGATGGAAGCGCCCGGCGATGGCCCAGAGCTGCCGCATGTGGCGGAGGATCGGCCGATCATCTAGTCACCATGGGCTCGTAAGCCGGTCACGGTAGGATTCTCGAGCCATGCCACTCGCATCCGAAAGCCATATGACCGTGACGACAGCACCCTTCGATCCGGCATCGGCGACCATTGCGATCGTCACTTACAACCGCTCGGGCCTGCTCACGCGCCTGCTCGAGTCGATCGTCATCATGGACCCCAAGCCGGGTCACGTCGTCATCGTCGACAATGCATCGGTCGATGACACGACCAGCGTCGTCGAGTCCTTCCGGGATCGGATCGGCACGAAGCTCGTCTATCACCGCCTCGACACCAACACGGGCGGCTCGGGCGGCTTCAGCGAGGGCATGCGCGTGGCCTACGAGCTGGGCTCCACATGGATGTGGCTCATGGACGACGATGTCGAGGTCATCCCCGACGGACTCGCCAAGATGGGCAAGTGGGCCCCGCGATTCAAGAGCATCCAGGGTCGCCGCTACGACTACGACGGCAGCGAGTTCTACTGGCAGTACCGCGTAGCCGAGCCTCTCGGCATCCCGATCCCCTTCGCCCCGTCGAGCTTCGACCAGTCGGGTTTCAAAGAGATGAACTCGGGATGCTTCGAGGGCATGTTCATCCACCGCGACATCGTCGCGCAGATCGGTCTCCCCGATCCCCGGTTCTTCATCTACTGGGACGACCAGCTGTACGGCTGGCTCGCCTCGCGCAAGACGACCTCTGTCATCGTGGACGAGTTCGTGCTGCGTCGTACCCGTGAGATCAAGCAGTGGGACATGGGCATCCGGCACATGAACGCGTCAAGCGACGCCTACCGCTACTACATCATGCGCAACCGCGCGCTCATCAAGCAGTACTACCGGTCGCTCGGGGTCTATCGCCCGGTTCTGTTCGGCGCGGGGACAGCGCTGACGTTCGCGAAGGAGCTCATTCGGCTGCTGTTGGTGGAGCGCAAGGTCCGCGGCACGAGCAACCTCTTCCGCGGCATCCGCGACGGCCGCAAGATCGCTCGCGATCGCACGTGGAAGCCTATGCCGACGCTCACGCCCGCGCCGGGTCAGCCCACGACGTAGTCAGCGTTGTAGCGGTCGAGGACGTCCTCGATCGGCGCATCCATCACGAGCTTGCCCTTGTCGAGGTAGAGGCCGCGCGTGCAGAACCGGCGCAGGTCGCGCTCGTTGTGGCTGACGAAGAAGAGCGTCCTGCCCTCGGCGAGAAGCTCATCGATGCGCTTGTAGCACTTCTCGCGGAATGCCTTGTCGCCTACGGCGAGCACTTCGTCCACGAGCAGGATCGGCTCGTCGAGCAGCGACACCACCGAGAAAGCGAGCCGCACCTTCATGCCGTTCGACAGATGCTTGTAGGGCGTATCGACGAAGTCGGCGATCTCGGCGAAGGCGATGATCTCATCGAAGCGCCGCGACACCTCTGCTCTCGACATCCCGTGCAGGCCGGCCGTCAGACGAACGTTCTCGCGGACTGTGAGATCCCCGACGAATCCACCGGTGATCTCGATGAGCGGCGCAACACCACCGTTCACCTCGACTGTTCCCTCGTCCCAGAGAAGGACGCCGGCGACGAGCTTGAGCAATGTCGACTTGCCCTGGCCGTTGCGGCCCACCACGCCGATCGATTCACCCGGCGTCACGGTGAACGACACGTCGCGAAGCGCCCAGAACTCATCCGGCCGCGCGCGACGCTTTGACCCGGCGAAAAGGTCCTTGAAGCTTCGCCGGCCCCGGCGGTTGCGACGGAAGCGAACGCCCAGCCCAGAGACTTCGATCGCGTGAACGGATGCCGCCACTAGAGCTCCTTCAGCACAGGTCGTTCGAGCCGACCGAAGACCCACATCCCGAGCGCCAGGAAGCCGAAGCTCATCACGGCGCCCACGATGACGACGAACGTGTCCCAGGTCTCGGGGAAGAACCCTGCGCGGTAGAGGGTGAAGATGCCCGACAGCGGATTGAACGCCGCCAGGTCCTTGAACACGCCGGGCAGATCCGATACCCCGTAGATCACCGGCGAGGCATAGAAGAGTGCACGCAGGATGAGTCGCGTCGTGCGCTCCAGGTCCGTGTAGAGCACGCAGAGCGGGGCGACGAGGAGTCCCAACCCGATGAGCAGGACGGTCTGAAGGAGGACGGCGACTGGGAACCAGAGGATGCCCCAGCCGACCGGCGCACCGGTCACGATGGCGAAGAGAGCGAGCACAGGCAGTGAGCAGAGGAACTCGATCCCCTTGCTGAGCACGATCCGGTTGACCCAGATCGACCGCGGGATAGCCGTTGACCGCACCAGTCGGGCATCTTTGCTGAACGCCTTCGTGAAGTCGGACACCGCCGAGTTGAACCACACCCACGGCAGCAGCGCCGAGATGAGGAAGACGATGTAGGGCTCGTGGCCGACCGTCCGCTCGAAGACCTGCGTGAAGACGAACCAGTAGATCGCGCTCATCACGAGCGGATCGAGCACCGACCACAGGTAGCCGAGGGCACTCGTGGCGTAGCGCACACGCAGATCGCGTGCAGACAGCAGCCACAGCGAGTGCAGGTAGCGCCGGGGCGATCCGGGGGCGCCGACGGCGGCTGTGGTCACGGAGCGAGTCTATTCGGCCGATCGGATGTCCTCCGGACGCGCGGCCGCGGCTGTCCCGCTGACCCCGCGACGGGGATTGGTAGGCTTGACCCCCGTGCCCAAAGTGCTTGTCGACCTCCTCAGTTACACCGGGACCAAGGGCGGCATGGAGGTCTACGCGCGGGAGCTCTACCGCCGCCTCGGCGACGTCGCCCCCGAGTGGGAGTTCATCGGCTTCATGAGCTCCGAGGGCTACGCGCTCGATCGGTCGTGGTTCCCGGGGCGCACGATCGACTCCGGCCTGAGCGGCGAGAACCGGTTCGTCTGGGCGTACGGCGAGCTCTTCTCCGTAGCGCGCGCCGCGAAGCGTGAGAGGGCGGACATCGTGCACTGCCCCGCGACGCTGGGACCGCGCAAGACGCCGATGCCCACGGTCATCACGCTGCACGACATGCTCTACTGGAGCCATCCCGAGTTCATGACGACACCGCTGTACACCACGCCGGTCAAATGGATGGAGAAGGTCGCTGCGCGGAACGCGTCGCGGATCATCACCGACAGTCCGGGATCCGCCGATGAGATCGTCAAGTACTTGTCGACGCCGGCGGATTCGATCGACGTGATCCCGCTCGCCGGAGGTCATCCGGCCGGTGTCGACCGTTCGAGGGCCGGATCTCATGGCCCCCTCATCATCGCGATGGGAAACCGGCGGCCACACAAGAACTGGGGCGCCATCCCGCGCGCCCTCGCCCTCATCCCGGCCGACCGCAGGCCGCGTGCCGTCATCACAGGCGGGCGTGGTGAGGATCCGCTCGCTCCCCTGGTGAAGGAGCTCGGACTCGAGGACTGGGTGGAGCTTCGCGGCTGGGTCGACGACGACGAGGTCGCCGAGCTGTACTCGACGGCGACCGCTCTCGCCATCCCATCGCTCATGGAGGGCTTCTCGCTTCCGACGCTCGAGGCGATGAGCGCAGGAGTCCCCGCACTGCTCAGCGACATGGCCGTGCACCGATACGTCGGGGGCGACGCCGCCCTGTACTTCCCGGCGGAGGACGCGCAGGCGCTCGCCGACGTCATCGACCGCGTGGTCCGAGACACCGAGCTTCAGCAGCAGCTGACGCGCGCCGGTTTCGAGCAGGAGAAGCAGTTCACGTGGGAGCGGTCGGCCCGTGAGACGCTCACCGCGTTCGAACGGGCTCTCGCGGGGCATTCCACGGGATCCTAGAGCCGCAGCGGCCGCGCAAGCTGGTTCTGCCACATGGATAGGGCAGACCCGATCGCCATGTGCATGTCGAGGTATTGATACGTGCCGAGGCGGCCCCCGAAGAACACCTTCTGTTCGTCCTTGGCGAGCTCGCGGTACGCGAGCAGCCCTTGACGGTCTCGTGGTGTGTTGACCGGGTAGTAGGGCTCATCACCGCGGTCCGCGAACCGCGAGAACTCGCGCATGATGACAGTCTTGTCCGTCGGGTAGCGGTCCGCGCGCTCCGGGTGGAAGTGCCGGAACTCGTGGATGCGTGTGTACGGCACGTCGGGGTCGGAGTAGTTCATGACCGAGGTCCCCTGGAAGTCCCCCACGGGCAGCACCTCCTGCTCGAGATCGATCGTGCGCCACGACAGTGCACCCTCGGCGTACTCGAAGTAGCGGTCGACGGGACCGGTGTAGACGATCGGCAGCCGGCCGACGGTGGCCTTCTTGCTGAACGGCTGCGACTCGTCGAAGAAGTCGGTGTCGAGTCTCACCTCGATGTTCGGGTGGTCGGCCATGCGCTCGAGCCACGCCGTGTAGCCGTCGGTGGGCAGGCCCTCCCACGTGTCGTTGAAATAGCGGTTGTCGTAGTTGTAGCGGACAGGGAGGCGGCTGATCACCTCGGCGGGGAGGTCTTTGGGATCGGTCTGCCACTGCTTGCCCGTGTAGTCCCGGATGAACGCTTCGTAGAGCGGGCGGCCGATGAGGGCGATGCCTTTCTCCTCGAGGTTCGCTGCGTCCTTCGCGTCGAATTCGCCAGCCTGCTCCAGCACCAGGGCGCGCGCCTGATCCGGCGAGTACGCCGCCTGGAAGAACTGGTTGATCGTCCCGAGGTTGATCGGGAGCGGATAGACGACTCCGCGGTGGTTCGCGTAAACCCGATGCACGTAATCCGTGAACGTCGTGAAGCGGTTGACGTACTCCCACACAGCGGGGTTGGAGGTGTGGAAGAGGTGCGCTCCGTAGCGGTGCACTTCAATGCCCGTCTCGGGCTCGTCCTCGCTGTAGGCGTTGCCGCCGATGTGCGCACGCCGATCGATCACGGTGACCTTGCGACCGGATGCCGCGGCCCGCTCCGCGATCGTGAGGCCGAAGAAGCCAGAGCCGACGACAAGGAGATCCATGCGGGTGAAGCCTTCGGTTGGGGGCTTTTCGCCGGGGTGGCGGGCCCGGAAGATTCTACTCGGGCTGGGCCGAAGCACCACGACGGGCTTGTCGGGCGAGCCGGCGGAGCCTCGTTAGGATGAAGACTCCATTTCGCCGCCCCGCCGGCCCTTCTCCCGAGCCGATATGACCATAGACATCTGCATGCCCTTCTGGGGCGCTCCTGACGATCTGCGGGCTGCCGTCTCGTCGGTCCTCGCACAGGACGATCCGGACTGGCGACTCGTTGTCATCGACGACTGCTACCCCGATGATTCGATCCCGGCCTACTTCGCCGCACTGGGCGACTCGCGTGTGTTCTACGTCCGCAACGAGCGCAACGTCGGGATCACCGAGAACTTTCGTCGGGCGGCGGCCGCGGCTCGGGGAGACCATGTCGTCATCCTCGGGAGCGACGACCTCCTCCATCCCACATATGTCTCCCGGATGCGGGCCATCGCCGACGCGCACCGCGACGTCGACGTCATCCAGCTCGGAGTCGAAGTCATCGACGGGCAAGGCGTCCCGCGCCGAAGTCTCGCAGACCAGGTCAAGCTGCGCCTGCTCACCCCACGACACGCCAAGACGTTCCGCGCAGAAGACATGGCCCGGAGCCTCCTCGTCGGCAACTGGCTGTACTGGCCCTCGCTCCTCTTCCGCACCGAACGGCTGCGCGAGATCGACTTCCGCGACGACCTGCCGATCATCCTCGACCTCGCGCTGCTTATCGACATCGCGTTCGCGGGAGGCGCACTACGGTACGAGCCGGGCATCGCGTTCGCGTACCGGCGACACGACGAGAGCCTCTCGCAGAAGACCATCCTCGATGGCACGAGATTCGACGACGAGCGGGCGTACTATCGCGCGACGGCCGCCGAGGCGAAGGCACGAGGATGGCGCCGCGCGCGCCGCGCAGCGCGGTGGCGGATCATGTCGCGACTCCACGGACTGGCGGTGCTTCCCACCGTTCTGCGCCGCGGCACATCGTCCGCACGGCGAGCCGCATTCGCACTCGCGTTCCGATGATGAGCTCGGCCGGATGATCCGCCGCGCTACGCCGTGACCGCTTCGGTGCGCTCGCCCGCTCCCGCGCCAGGGCGCGTGAGCGCGACCACCTGGATGACGAGTCCGACCACCGCCGGCAGCGTCAGCGCGATCGCTACCCGGACTGAGTCCTCGATCGGCAGGAGGAGGGCGCCGATCGTCAGCAGCGCCGCGACGAGCCACCCCACGAAGTTCGCCGAGTGTCGCCGTGCCGAGATGAGTGCCGGGCTGGTGACCGACATCGCTCCGACGAGCCCGGCGCTCAGTACGACGATCGACACTGCCCAACCCGCGATCTCGAAGCGGCCGGCCGACACCCACGCCACGATGGGCGGACCGATGAAGGCCGCTGCCACGGCGAGCAGCGCCACGATTCCAAGAAGCAGCCCGAGGATCCGGATGAGCCGGGCCGGACGAACCTGACCGCGTCGGAACACAGCCGAGATCAAGAAGCTCTGCAGGGCGATGATCGGCACCACGATTGGAGCGCGGGTCAGAGTGATCGTGAGCAGCAGCGCGCCGAGCGTCTCGGGCGGAGTATCGGACGCCGTGATGCCGATCAGCATCGGGAGGCCAGTGATCAGCACACCCGATGCCGCGGCGGCACCGACCGTCCCCCAGGTGTGCGCGGCGAATCGGTTGAGCGGCACGTCGAGGCGGAACGCGCCGACGACGCGGTGCCGGATCGCGATCCACATGATCCCGAACGCGAGTCCGAACGGGATCGCGACGAGCAGCGCCAACCAGCCGATCGGAAGCCCGAGCGCGAAGCCCACGATCAGCAGCGCCGCACGGATGACCGCATCGAGGATCATGATCCCGGCGACGCCTCGCCACAGCCGCAGGCCGTAGAGCACGCCGCTCAGGACGGCGACGGCCAGATAACCGACCAGTCCGGCTGCGAGCACGGCCCAAGTCTGGATGATCGGGACGGGGAGGATGCTGCTTCCAAACAGCAGGGCGACGATCGCGCTCGCGACGACGACGAGTGCTCCCGCCGCGAGGGTGAAGGTACGAAGCATGGAGCTCGCCGGCTCATGCTCCGCAGGGTGGGCCGCCCGCGTCACCTCCTGCTGGACGCCCGACATCGCTGAGACGCCGAGGTAGAGCGTCGACCAGAAGACGGAGAACGCGACATAGACCGATTCGTCAGTCAGCAGCGCGGGCGCCAGCAGTTGGATGGCGTACCCCAGTGCACCCGCTATCGCGGTTGCGATCAGGACTGCACGGAGTCCACTCGCGGTGGAGTCACTCGCCGCCATTCGCGTCCGTGTTGTTGTCGTCGGCGGTCCTCGATAAGGAGCCGTGCGAGGGCGCGACAGCGTCCGTGGAGCGATGCTCGGACGAAACGGCTGCCTTGCGCAGGTCTTCGAGGTCGGCGCGGATGATCGCGACATCCTCCGCGACGCGGCGGACTTCGTCCTCTGCGAGCGACAGCTCCCACGACAGGTGGAGCGCGACGCCCACGAGTAGCACGATCGCGAGCGCGAAGATGAGATTCGAGGGAATCGCGACCCCGAGCAGGTCAGATAGCCGGAACAGCAGCTGGGGGAAGATCGCCAGGATCAGCAGTGCGATCCCGATGACCAGCCAGAGGATCGCGTACTTCTCGCGCAGTTGGCGTCGGAGCAGCAAGCTGATGATGACGATGAGGACGAGGATCGCGAAGGCGACGCCGGCGACGATGATCACGCGCTCACCTCGTCGGGACGGCGGCGCCCGCGCAGAAGTGCGAGTGAGAGCGCGAAGACACTCCGCAGGAGATACACGGTCGCTCCGGCAGGGTTCTGGCTCGGGCGTCCGTGTGCGCGCGGTCGCATCGCAACCGGGATCTGCGTCACCGTGAGCCCGGAGTGAATGGCGCTCACAAGCGAGTCGACGGTGTCGCCGAGGTACTCGGCCGGGTAGTAGCGCACGTACTGGTCGATCGCGCGGCGGTTCGCCGCGCGGAAACCGCTCGTCACGTCGGTGAGCCGCGTCTTGGCCACCTGGGAGAGCACTCCCGCGAGGAACTTCATGGCCCACTTCCGCGCGCCGCGCACCTCATAGTCGCCCGTGTCGGCGAAGCGGGCGCCGATCGAGATGTCGGCGTCCTCCAGTCCGCTGAGGACGCGGACGATGTCCTGTGGGTCGTGCTGGCCGTCGGCATCGACCTGAATCGCTCGAGCGTAGCCGTGTCGCTGGGCATACGTGAAGCCGGTGCGCATCGCCCCCCCAACGCCCATGTTGAACGGAAGACTCAGGACTCGCGCTCCCGCGTCAGCGGCGATGCGCGCGGTGGCGTCGGTCGAGCCGTCGTCTACGACGACGATGTCCATGTCGTGGATCTCGGTCAGGATCTCTCGAATGGTGTTCCCGACGTTCCTCGCCTCGTTCCATGCGGGCACGATGATGAGCGTGCGCTGCGGATCTTCGGGCATGATGCTCAGATTCTACGTGAAGGGCGCCGTGTTAGCCTTCGGGTTGCCCCGCTTTGGACCGCTCGCCCGACCAGGACGTCAATTGGCCACATCATCAGGGGAGAGTGTTGTGGCGAGCCTGCCCTCCTCTCCGCCGCGTGTTGCGTCACCGCACCCCGCGCGGATCCCCGTTCGAGTTCGGCGCTGGATCCCGATCGCCGCTCCGATCATCGCCTATGTCGTCCTCGTCCTCCTCGGCATCACGACCTCGAACATCGGCATCGCCTCCCTCCGCGAGGATCCGTCCGCGCCGCTCGGACTTCAGTTGGGCCACACGCAGGCGATCCGCTCCGACGAGTACGGCACGGGATCGCCGCTCTGGCTGGGGCAGATCGCGCGCGAGGGAGCCGAGCAGGTAACGCCGCTCAGCGCACCCGCCGGACTCCTTCTTCAGCTTCCCAACGGTGTGACCTCCTCGATCGTCTTCTTCGAGGGCACGGCATTGGAACTCGGCCGATTCATCCCCGCCCAGATGCTCTTCGCAATGAAGTGGTGGCTGCCGACGCTGCTCCTGTTCCTCGGGCTGCCGATCTGGTTTCGACAGGTTACGGGCAAGCTCCGGTGGGGTTACCTCGCGGCCGTGCTGGTGGCCGTGGCGCCTGGCACAGTCTGGTGGTCGGGCCTGGCCGTCAACACGATCGGCTTCGTCGCTGCGGCATGTGCCCTGACGATCTTCTCCTCGTGGTCGCTGGCCGAGCGGAGGTACGTACGGGCGACGCTCGGGTTCGTGATAGCCGGCGTCCTCTTCGCGCGGACACCCACCTACTACCAGCCGTTCGCAATCATGCTCTCGATTCCGTTCATCGTCGCGACAGCGCTGTTCATCCTGCTGCAGGACCACCGCCTGCGCACTCGGATCCTCAGCATCATCGCGATCACGGCATCGAGTGTGGCGTGGGCGGCTGCGCTGCTGTGGGAGAATCGCGACGTCCTTGTCGCGGG
>Ga0247818_10003519_pt1 | contig 10098 bp, 7 predicted proteins | sample 13C_Glucose_Day1_FD_192424 | JGI IMG/M metagenome (GOLD analysis project Ga0247818, IMG submission 192424) | Soil microbial communities from agricultural site in Penn Yan, New York, United States - 13C_Glucose_Day1 | ecosystem: Environmental > Terrestrial > Soil > Agricultural land | place: USA...
CACCGTCCACGTCCGGCGGACCCGTGCACCGGCACGTCGGGCATCCTCCCCGGCGATGCCCTCCACCACGACATCCGAGGAGACTTCATGAGCGTGCCCTCCCCCAGGACCCCGGGCTGGCTGGACTGGTACCGGGATCCGTCCGTGCCGGCGTTCCGGCTCCCGGCCGGCACCGTCGACACCCACTGCCACGTGTTCGGGCCGCAGGCGCAGTTCCCGTTCGCCCCGGAACGCAAGTACACCCCGTGCGACGCCGGGAAGGACGAACTCGCCGCTCTGCACGCCCGTCTGGGCGTCAGCCGCGCCGTCGTCGTCCAGGCCACCTGCCACGGAGCGGACAACACCGCCCTGACCGACGCGGTCCGCGCGGCCGGTGACCGGGCACGGGGGATCGCGACCGTCCGGCCCGACGTCTCCGGAGCCGAGCTGCGCGCGCTGGACGCGGCGGGCGTGCGGGGGGTGCGCTTCAACTTCCTCCGGCGGCTGGTCGACACCTCACCGAAGGAGGACCTGACGACGATCGCCGCGAAGATCGCCCCGTTGGGCTGGCACATCGTGCTCTACTTCGAGAGCGCCGATCTCCCCGAGCTGGAGGGCTTCTTCGGCTCCCTCCCCACCCCGCTCGTGGTGGACCACATGGGCCGGCCCGATGTCACCCAGCCGGTGGACGGCCCGCAGTTCGCCCGCTTCCTCCGCTTCGTCGACACGAACGACGTCTGGGTCAAGGTGACCTGCCCCGAGCGCCTCAGCGTGACCGGACCCGCCGCGCTCCACGGCGAACGGAACGCCTACACCGACGTCGTCCCCTTCGGCAGGCGCGTGGTCGAGGAGTTCGGCGACCGGGTCCTGTGGGGCACCGACTGGCCGCATCCCAATCTCACCGGCCACATGCCCGACGACGGGCTCCTGGTCGACCACGTGCCGCACATCGCGGTCACCCCCGAGCAGCAGCGCAGGCTCCTCGTCGACAACCCCATGAAGCTGTACTGGCCCGGCGAAGGCGTCTGACTCCCTCCCCACCCGCACCCGCACTCCGACAGGGACCGTCCCCATGCAGCACGCCAATGCGGCGAACCGGCTGGACCGGCTGCCGATCTCCCGCTTCCACAAGACCACCCTGCTGGCCGTCGCCTTCGCCTACTTCTTCGAGTTCGCGGACATCAACAGCTTCGCGACGACGGCCCCGAAGCTCATCGACCTCTGGGGAGTGACGGTCGACCAGGTCGCCTACGTCACCTCGCTGTCGTTCGTCGGCATGTTCCTCGGTTCCATCGCGGCGGGCGCGGTCGCCGACCGGTGGGGCCGCAAGAAGACCCTGCTGCGCACCACCCTGTTCTTCGGTTTCTTCTCGTTCGTCTCGGTCTTCTCGTGGGACGTCTTCTCGCTCGGCGTCTTCCGGGTGCTCACCTCGGCGGGGCTGTCGGCGATGACGGTCGTGGCGGTCATCTACGTCAACGAGATGTACCCGGCCGCCGTACGCGGCAAGTACCAGGCGTACGCCATGGTCATCGGCATCTGCGGCACCCCGGCCACCAACCTCGTGGCCAGTCTCGTCGTCCCGCTCAGCGACTGGTCCTGGCGACTGGTGTACCTGTGGGGTGCGCTGGGCGTCCTGCTCGTGCTGTTCTCCAAACACCTCAGGGAGTCGCCCCGCTGGCACGAGAGCAGGGGCGACCACGCCGCCGCCGACGCGGTCCTGCGGGAGATCGAGGCCTCGGTGAGCGCGGAGAAGGGCCCGCTCGCCGAGCCGGCGGCGCCCGTCGAGGAGCCCCCGGCCGTCAAGGCGCCGCTGCGCCTGCTGCTGCGGAAGAGGTACCTCGCCCCGACGCTCCTGCTGACGGTCCTGTGGGTGACCCAGACGATCGGCTTCTTCGGCTATTCGAGCTTCGCCCCCACCCTGCTCGCCAAGGAGGGCTTCAGCGTCGAGAAGTCCGTCTTCTACATCGCTCTCACCACGGTCGGCGCCCCCCTCGGCTCCTTCCTGGCCTCGCTGGTCACCGACCGGTTCGAACGCAAGTGGTGCCTGGTCGCCTTCGGAACGGTCATCGCGCTGTGCGGTCTCCTGTACGGGCTGACCTTCGACCCGGTCCTGATCGTCGTCTTCGGCTTCCTGGTGAACCTCTTCGAGCGCGGCTACACCGCCCTCGCGTACGCCTACTCCCCCGAGCTCTTCGACACCAGGAGCCGCTCCCTGGGGACGGGCATCACCTACGGGATCGGCCGTCTGTCGAACGCCGCCGGTCCGCTGATCATCGCGTCGCTCTACAACCGCACCGGCTACCAGAGCGTGTTCTACTTCATCGCCGGTGTCTGGATGGTGGGCGCCGTGGCCCTGGCCGTCTTCGGCCCCCGCACCCGGCCGCGCCGTCCGGCGGTGCGGAAGCCGAAGGCCGTCACGTCCGCTTCGTGAGCCTGGAGGGGCCCACCGCTCGGAGCGGTGGGCCCCTCCAGGCTGTCGTTCGTGGCGTTCCGGCGGCCGGAACGGGCGGAAGGTGCGTCAGACGTCCTTCCGGGGGACCTCCTCGTTCCAGGTGCGCGAGAAGACCCTGCGCCCGTCCTCGTACCCGTCGAGCGTCGCGTCCACGCGGAAGACGTCACTGTCCGACGTCAGCACCGTGCGCGTCTCCACCCGGACGTCCCAGCCGGGGCGGCGGAAGCGCATCTCCCACGCCGACTCGCCGCGCACCGAACCGAAGTCCTCGCCGACCCAGCTGTACTGCTCGCACGCCCTCAGCCCGGTCTCGATGCCGTTGTCCTCGTGCCGCTGGAGGCCGCGGTCCTTGACGATGTCGAGGACCGACCGGTAGTCGACCAGGTCCCTGGAGACGGTCCAGGCCTGTTCGGGCTCGCTCAGCCGTGTGACGGCCGGCGGTGCGCAGCCCTCGGGCTCGCCGAAGGGAGGCAGTGCCTTGTCCTCCGGTACGTCGTCCGGGCGGACCGGCAGGGTGAGGCTACTGCCCTTCTCGTACACGCTGAGCAGCGCGGGTTCGGGGGCCGGCCACACCAGGGGCCAGTACGAGGTGGACAGGGAGAGCCTGATGCGGTGTCCGGGCGGGAACGCCTGCGCGACGCTGTGGAGCGGTACGCGCACCCGGTAGCGCCTGCCCGGTTCCAGTGCCTCCGGGGTCTCCTGCCCGTCGCGGTGGGTGAGGTTGAGCACTCCGTAGGTCACCCGCGTCGAGCGCCCGTCCGGCGCTACGTCGGACAGCCTGACGTTCAGCTGCGCGACCGGGGCGTCCGCGGAGACCTCCGCGACGACGACGGGGGCGCCGAGGATCTCGACACGGGTGCCGAGCGGCTCGGTCTGGAAGACGAGCGAGCCGCCGTCCTCCTCGCGCTGGTCGTAGGGCAGGTCCGGCGGGGCGTTGTACGAGGCCCACTTGCCGGCGAACTGTCCGACGGACAGCGGCGACCGGACCGTGTGGACCCGGTCCTCGCGGTCCTCGGCGTCGTCCGGCTCCCCGAGGGCGCCGTCGCGCAGGGGGAGGACGCTCTCGCCGACGTTCGGCGAGGGCCAGGACGGTTCCCCGATCCAGCGGCCAGGCCGCTCCTCGTAGGAGGTGGACGGCGGGACACTCTCCTGCATCCAGGTCCGGAGCATGGGCCCGTCCATGACGCCGTTGTCGACGCCCTTGAGCCAGTGGTCCCACCAGCGCACGACTTCCTGGAGGTATCCGATGGCGGGGCCGGGCTCACCGAGGTGCGGGAGCTTGTGCGACCAGGGGCCGATCAGCCCCTTCCGCGGCACGTCGACCCGGCTCAGCAGGCGGGTCACGGCGTTGGAGTAGCCGTCCGCCCAGCCGCTGGAGGCGAGTACCGGGCAGCGCAGAGCGGAGTAGTCCTCGCTGAGACTCGCATGGCGCCAGTAGTCGTCCCGGTGCTGGTGGCGCAGCCACTCCAGTACCCAGGGGCGTGCCGCGTCGAGGCGTTCCCGCCACATCTCCCGCCAGCGTTCGCCGACCACGGCCGGATCGGGCGGGCACGTGGCGTAGGCGAACATGGTCCCGGCCTCGGCGAGGTTGTCCGAGAGCATCGCGCCGCCGAGGTAGTGCATGTCGTCGGCGTACCGGTCGTCGGTGAACGACGCGATGCAGATGGCGCGCAGGCTCGGCGGCCGGCGCGCGGCGGTCTGGAGCGCGGCGAAGGCGCCCCAGGAGATGCCCATCATCCCGGTGTTCCCGTCGCACCAGCGCTGCTCCGCGATCCAGGCCAGTACGGCTTCCGCGTCGCGTTGCTCCTGTTCGAGGTACTCGTCCAGCAGCACGCCCTCGGACTCGCCCGTCCCCCGCAGGTCGACGCGCACGCAGGCGTATCCGTGGCCCGCGACGTACGGGTGGTGGATGGCGTCGCGCGTGGCGGTGAGGTCGTTCTTGCGGTAGGGGATGTACTCCAGGACGGCGGGGACGGGCTCCGCGTCCGAGGCGGTGGGCCGCCAGATCCGTGCGGAGAGCTTGACCCCGTCCTCCATGGGGATCGTGACGTGCTTCTCTTCCTGGACCGCGCAGGGCAGCTGGTCGACGTGGCGCATCCTGTGCGACCTCCTTTCGTGGTGCGGGTGCTGACGGCTCACCGGGTCGTGGTGTCGTGGCCTCCCGGTTCGGTCTCGTCGAAGGTGAGCCCGAGGGCAGCCACGGACCGGTCGAACTTGCGGCGAAGGTCGTCCTCGTCGTCGCCGCCGGTGAAGATGTGCGCCACCTCGTAGCTGTAGCTGTCCTGCTGGGAGACCGTGGAGAGCTTCTGGCCCTCCTCGGGCACGACGTCGATGCGGACCCCGGGTATCTCGCGTTCGATCGCGGCGATCCGTTCCGGGGTGGGCACCCCGTGCACCTTCCCGTCGCCGAACCAGCGGTAGTACCACTTGGCGGCGACGGCGTAGCGCCCCTTGCCGCCGGTCAGTTCCGGGTCGCGGCCCAGGGCGAGGCTGATCATGCGGTGGTGGTTGGGCGCGCCGTCGACGTAGTCGAAGAGTTCGGCGTGCGACTGCGAGTGCCGGGGGTTGATCTCCAGGAGGCGGATGTCCTGTGTCCCGGGGTCGTAGAAGTACTCGATGCTGAAGGTGGCCGATTCCATGCCGATCTGCCGCATGGTCCGTTCGCTGACGTCGTGGAGCTTGCGGATCACGGGCGCGGGGAGGCTGCTCGGATACTGGTGGCGCAGGAAGCAGGGGGAGCCCGGGTAGTTGATCGAGTCGAGCACGCCGTAGACGGTCGCCCTGCCCTGGTGGACGTATCCCTCGACGGCCACCTGGATGCCGGTCATGGCCTCCTCGGCCAGGCAGACCTGGCCGCCCACCCCCTCCATCTCGGGCGGGAGTTCCAGCAGTTCGAGCACGGAGTCGAAGGGCCTTCCCACGCGGCCGATACCTGCCTTGATCTGTTCGACGGCGGCCCGGAACTCCTTCATGTCGGAGACTCCGAACGCCAGCTCGGACGAGTAGGCGAGGGCCGGTTTGAGCCACATGGGGAAGGCCACACCTTCCGGCGGCTTCGGATCGTCCGCGTCCAGGTCCACGCGGCCGAAGCGCGGGTACTCGTCGATGACCTTCCGCTGTTCGAGGCGGCTCCAGTACTTGTGCTCGCACTTGACGACGGATTCAAGGCTGGTGGTCCGCACCCCGTACTCCTCGCCGAGCATCGGGACGAGGGTGCTCACCGGGAAGTCCCAGTACCCGACGATCGCGTCGATGCTGCCGTCGTGCGCGTCGAGGACGGCCCGGGCGCGGTCCATCAGAGCGGGCACGGACACCTCGCCCTCCTGCAACTCCTCCAGGCCGAGGAGCCGGTGGAACCGGTAGGAGTCCGCGTCCGGGACCGCTTCCAGGGTCGGGAGGTTCGCGTCGTCGAGGCCGACGACGAACAGGTTCTTGCGCTGCTGCATGGGCGAAGTCCCTTCGTGGAGTGGGAATGTGCTCCTGCACTCCACAGCGCGTGCCCTCACCGGCGCCCGGCATGCGGCCCCTTCCGGACAGCGGTGTCCGGGTCCGCTTCCCTCCTCCGCTTCAGCGCACCCCGCGTGGGCGGTACTGGACGCTGATCCTCGGCCCCCTGGCCTGGGCGGTCTTGGGAACGGCGTGCTGCCAGGTGCGCTGGCACGACCCGCCCATGACGATCAGGTCGCCGTGGCCGAGCGGCCGGCGCACGGTCGCGCCGCCACGGCACGGGCGCAGGAGCAGATCACGGGGTGCGCCGAGGGAGAGGATCGCGACCATCGTGTCCTGGTGCGAGCTCCGGCCGGTCAGGTCTCCGTGCCAGGCGACGCTGTCGCGCCCGTCGCGGTAGTAGCAGAGCCCGGCCGTGGTGAAGGGCTCGCCCAGTTCGTCGCCGTAGTGGCGCGACAGCGCGTCGCGGGCCTCGTCGAGCACGGGGCTGGGCAGGTCGTCGTCGGCCCGGTAGAAGGCGAGCAGCCGGGGGACGTCGACCGTGCGGTCGTACATCTGGCGTCGCTCGGCCCGCCAGGGCACCCCTTCCGCGAGTACGGAGAAGAGCTCGTCGGCGCCGCTCAGCCAGCCCGGCAGCAGGTCGATCCACGCCCCGTCGCCGAGCACCGTCCTGCGCAGGCCGGTGAGACGGCCGAGGTGCGGGCGGTCGGCCTGGTCGAACAGCGAACCCTGGAGATGAACGGACATGCCGACGAGTCTACCCATTTATTAGAACAGACGTTCCCCTCAGGGGTTCGGCCCGGTCGCCTCGGGATCGTCGCCGCTCAGTTCCGGTTCCAGGCCCTCGGCCACGTCGGCGTGGCCGAGGCCCGCGTCCGCGCGCCACGCCTCGAAGGACCAGCCGGTCAGCGCGACCACGGCCAGTCCGAGGGTCCAGCCTCCGGCCACGTCGCTGAACCAGTGGACGCCGAGCGCGACGCGGGTGAACCCCACACCCAGCACCGAGACGATCGCCACGGCCCAGAGGAGGGGGCGCAAGCCCCGCCGCACCAGCGGTAGCAGGACGAGCAGCAGGATCGCGAACGAGGTCGTGGCCGTCATCGCGTGGCCGGAGGGGAAGGAGAAGCCGGGGGCGTGGGCGACCGGATCCGGCAGGGCCGGCCTCGCCCGTTCGACCACGGTCTTCGCCAGAAGCCCGATCAGCCCTCCGGCCACGGCGGTGACGGCCGACCAGGCGGCCAGACGCCAGGCACGGCGGTACACCAGCCACAGGGTGAGCACGGCGACCGCCGCGCGCAGGGTCACGGGGTCCCAGACCACGTCGGAGAAGAAGCGCAGGGTGCCGGTCCAGGCCGGATGGTCGAGAGCGGTCCGGTTCAGCCACCGGGCGGCGCCGGCGTCCAGACGCCGCAGCGGATGCCATCCGCTCTCCACCAGGACGAGGACCAGTCCGAAGAGTACGGCGGCGACCGCGGCGGCGGCCGCGGATCCGAACAGCCGGATCCCGAATCTGCGGTCGGCGTCCCGGCGTCGCAGGGCCGGGGCAGCGGGTCGTGCGGACATTCAGGCTCCTGGGTCGGGTTGTACGGGGCCGGGCCGCTTGGCCCGTACCGCCTCCAGCTGGGCGGCGAAGGAGAGGCCGAGGAAGAGGGCGATGGAGGTCAGGTAGGCCCAGAGCAGCAGGGACATGAAGGCCGTGAGCGGCCCGTACACGGTGTCGAAGGAACCACTGACCTCCAGATAGAGGCTGAGCAGCCAGGTCAGCGTGGTCCAGAGCACCAGGTACACGGCGGCGCCGAAGGCGAGCCAGGTGTAGCCCGGCTGCCGGCGGCGCGGGGACCGGCGGAAGATGGCGCTCGCCGACAGGATGACGAGCAGCACGCCCGCGGGCCAGCGCAGCATGTCCCAGGCGGACCGGGCGCCGGCACCGAGGTCGTACACGTCGACGACGGCGGCCACCAGGTCACCTCCGGCCACCATCGCGACGAAGCCGATGCCGAGAGGGATGCCCGCGGTCAACGACATCACCAGTCCCCGCAGGTACTTCCGGTGGAAGACCCGGTCGCGCTCGACACCGTAGATGCGGTTGGCCCCACGCTCGATCTGGCACATCGCCGTGGTGGTGTTGGTCAGGGAGAACACCAGCCCGAACCACAGGGCCAGCTGGGCGCCGTCGTCGGCCCTCCGCCTGCTGCGGTCCAGGGCGTCCTCGACCACTTCGGCGCTGGGCCCCGCCGTGATCCGCTGGATCGTCAGTTCCGCCACCCTGCCGAGGTTCTCGGTGTGCAGGGCCGTCGACAGCCCGACGAAGGCGATGACCAGCGGCACGACGGCGAGGACGGTCTGGAGGGCGAGTGCCCGGGAGTGGCTGAAGCCGTCGGCGTAGCGGAAGCGGACGAAGGAGTCGCGCAGCAGCGGCCAGCGGCCGTAACGGCGCAGAGTGACCAGTGCCTCGTCGCCGGAGAGTTCGCTGCCGATCATGTCGCGGGTCTGCGGGACCCTGGTGGCGGTGCCCATGTCACTCTCCCCCCGTGGGCATGAGGACCGTCAGCGCGCCGGGTCTGACCTCGGCGACGAGACGCCGGCCCGGAGTCACGGGGTCGCCGTCCAGCTCACGCTGCTGCGGCGTCTCGAAGCGGATCTCGGCGCGGCGGAAGGTGAAGTACTCGACGGCGCGATGGGGGCCGGCGTGGTCGTTCTCCCCCGTCGGCCGCGGGCGCACCACGGACGCCACGGCGCTCAGCCAGCCGGCCGGTCCGCGCGGGTCGAGGATCATCAGGTCGAGCAGGCCGTCGTCGGGGCGCGCCGCCGGGACCAGCGCGGCACCGCCCTGCACCTTCCCCGTGTTGGCGACGAGCACCATCCGGGCGGTACGCCGCAGGGGCCGCGCCCCGTCGATGCCCACCGTCAGCCGCATCCGGGGAGCACGCAGCTCCCGCAGGCCGGCCATGACGTAGGCGGGCCAGCCGAGGACCGCCTTGGCGCGGTCGCTGGTGCTCTCCAGCATCGCCGCGTCGAGCCCGGCCCCGGACATCACCGTGAAGTGCGCGGCCTCCATGCCGTCGCCCTCGACCCGTCCGAGGTCGATGCGGTGCGGGGTGCCGCCGAGGGCCCCTGCCAGGGCATCCGCGGGTTTCACGGGCAGGCCCAGGTTCCGCGCGAGGAGGTTTCCGGTGCCGCAGGGCACCACGGCGAGCGGGACGCCCGTCCCGGCCAGCGCGTCGGCGGCGGCGCGGATCGTCCCGTCCCCTCCGCAGACCACGACGAGCGACGCACCGTCGCGCACCGCTCGCGCCGTCTGGCCCTCGCCCGGGTCGTCGGCCGTGGTCGGCACGAAGTCCGCTCCGGGGCGGCCGTGGTCCTCGAGGACCCTCCTCAGCCGTGCGCGCTCCGCCTCGTCGGTGACGGTGGGGTTGTAGACGACGGTGGTGGGGCCGGTCTCCGTAGCGGCCGGGAGGCCGGCGGCCGGGGTGTCGACGGCGGGCGCGGCGGCCGGCACGTGCGGTCCGGCCAGCAGGGCGCGGCCGACGATCAGCAGGGACAGCCCGCCGTTCAGCAGTCCTCCCGCGACGTCCGTCGGATGGTGCATCCCCCGGTACGCCCGGGCGAGGCCCACCAGGAGGGGCACGAGGAACAGCAGCACCGCGACGGGCTTGCGCCACGGTCCCCTGACCCGGTGCAGGACCAGCACCGCGAGGCCCGCGTAGAGCGCGGTCGCGGCCCCCGTGTGTCCGGAGGTGTAGCTGGAGGTGGGGGGCGAGGCGTCGAGGCGTTCGACGTCGGGCCGGGTGCGGTCCACCGCCTCGGTGATGACCAGGAAGACCAGGGACTGGAGTGAGACGGCGACCGCCAGGAAGAGCGCGTCACGCCATCGGGGAAGCCTCGGGACCAGCAGCAGGAGAAGACAGGTGAGGAGGGTTCCGACGACGACCGTGACGGTGTTGCCCGCCTCGGACACCACGAGGGACACCGTGTCGAGGGTTCCCGTGCGGGCCCGTTCCAGGGCTTCGTTGACCTCGTCCTCCGAGGTGAGCGGCCACACCCGGGCGCCGGGCCCGGTGATCAGGAGCCCGAGCCCCACCATCAGGGCGGCCTGGCAGACCGCCGTCGAGGCGATGATCCCGACCGCCCGGCTCATGCCCCCGGCGGTCTCCGGAGCGCGGGCCGGGCGCTCCGCGACGCCGTGCGGGCGCTCCGGGCCGGCCGGCACCGGCAACGGC
>Ga0247818_10003520_pt1 | contig 10097 bp, 9 predicted proteins | sample 13C_Glucose_Day1_FD_192424 | JGI IMG/M metagenome (GOLD analysis project Ga0247818, IMG submission 192424) | Soil microbial communities from agricultural site in Penn Yan, New York, United States - 13C_Glucose_Day1 | ecosystem: Environmental > Terrestrial > Soil > Agricultural land | place: USA...
GCCTGGACCCCAGCCAGGTCGTAGCTCTGGTCGATGAACTTCAGCGTCGCGGCCTCGTCGTCCGCGAGCCCGATCCAGCCGACCGGCGTGCGAATGTGGTCATCGCAACCGACGACGGCGCGGCACTCCAGATCGAGGCCGCCGCCGCCGTCGCCGACGGACGCGAGCGCCTGCTCACGGGTCTCGCGCCGGCTGAGCGCGAGCAGCTCACGGCGCTTCTGCGCCGGATCGCGTTTCCTTCGTAGCGCGACCAGAGCAGACCGAGGGCTGGCTGCACCTCGTTCAGGTGAACGCGGACTGACCGGTGAGCGCTCGCCCGACGATGAGCGCGTTGATCTCGTGGGTGCCCTCATACGAGTACACGGCCTCTGCATCCGCGAAGAATCGCGCGACGTCTTCGTCGAGCACGATCCCATTGCCACCCACGACCTCGCGCGCAAGGGCGACGGTCTCTCGCGCACGCTGCGCGATCCACATCTTCGCGAGCGAGGAGTTCTCGTCTCGGTAGAGACCGGCATCCTGGCGTTCCGACAGCTGCACGGCCATCCCGAGCGACGCCGTCACGTTGCCGAGCATCCGCGCAAGCTTCTCCTGTACAAGCTGGTACCCGCCGATCGGCTTGCCGAACTGCTCGCGCTGCGTCACGTAACGCAGGGCGCTTTCGAAGGCGCCCGCTTGCACGCCGGCCGCGATCCAGGCAACGTCTGATCGCATGCGGCCGAGCATCGCGGCGACATCGCGGAACGATGCGATGTTCTGGAGTCGCTCGCTCTCAGCCACGCGCACGCCATCGAGCGTGATGACTGCATTCTGCATGATGCGAAGGGACGTCTTCCGGGAGATCTTCTCCAACGACACTCCTGGTGCGGTGCGCGGCACCAGGAAGCCCTTGACCTGACCGGCTTCGGCATCGCGAGCGAAGACGACGATCACGTCCGCGGCGAACGCTCCGCCGATCCAGCGCTTGACGCCGTCGATCACCCATGTGTCACCCTCGCGCCGAGCGCTTGTTGCGAGTCCACCGGCGATGTCGCTCCCGTGCTCGGGCTCGGTGAGCGCGAACACGCCCTTGAGCTCGAACGAGCGGATGAGCGGATCGAGCCGCTCCGACTGGTCGACGGACCCGCCGAGCCTGACGGCAGTGCGGAACAACCCGGACTGAGCGTTGTACCAGGTCGCGAGCGAGGCGTCGGTGCGCGCAAGCACGAAGTTGCGGAAGCCGGCAAAGAGGCTCGTGTCGGCCTCTCCACTCCCCCGCATCGCCGGAGGATCCATGAGTTCGAGCGGCATGAGCGTCTCTGCGAACGCCTCAGGCAGTACGGCCCGCTCCCACGCGTCTGCGAGCAGGGGGCGGATGTGCTCAACCAGGGTCCTGTCGAGTTCCGACAGCACCTGCTGTGCCGCAGGACTCAGATGGTGAAAGAAGCCGTACGGGTCGCTGACCAGTTCCATGCCGCCGTCCACGTCGTTCATCCTCCTAATAGAGCATCGATCGCGCCCGGTCACAAACGAGGACGACTGCGCTTTCGTGCGCGTCACGCACTGTTCGCGTCCGGGGCCACGCCGCACTGTTCGCGTCCGCAGGCACGCGAGGCCTCGAGTTGGTCAGCGTCGGCGCTCGCTCCACCGCGCGGGCTCCGGCGCCCAGGACGCTGCCCTCTCGTCGCGCTCGGTGATGAGCGTCGCCAGCCGCAGACGGGCAAGCACTTCCGTGCGCACTTTTCGCACCCTGGCACCGTCCCGCCGCATTGCCTGGGGGCCCACGGCCGACCACCATCGGTCGAGCTCACTGAAGACCTCCGCGGCATCCTGCTGATCCAGTAAGTCGCCCGTCAGCCGGGCCATCCCCGTCTGACGTCCGGAGCGATCTGCGCGGAGTGCGTGGAACCACAGGATGATTGCGGCGACACCGGCGCACGCGAGCAGTGTGAGGCCGGAGGCCTGCGGGAGTGCGCGGTAAGGATCGACCTCACCCCAGCGGAAGGCCAGCGAGCCGGCTGCGGCCAGCAGCCACAGCACCCCGAAGACGAGGTGGATCACCGCGGGAACCCGCGAGCCCCAGAGCGATCCGTTCGCGCGGCGCGGCTCGAGCCACCACAGCAGCGATACCGAGATCGCCGCGAGCAGCCCGGCGGGCAGCATCGCGTCCTGGAGTGTGAGGGAGCTGTTGCGCGGCGTGGCGAGCAGCCCGACCGCGACTATGCCGAGGAGGAATGCAACGCCTAGGAACGCGCGGTGCAGCGAGGTCGAGGTCCGCACGCTCGAAGCGTCAGGATCGCGTCGTTCGTTCGCTTCCCGCACCGCCGCCACACGCGCGCGCTCGTGATCGGCGCGCATCCGAGGGTCGGAGGCCAGCACGGCCACCCGCCACGCATCCTCGACAGCGGCCTGGGCGTCGCGGTAGTCAGCATCGAAGAGGATGAGGTCGATGCGGCCGACTGTGCGGTCATCCAGTCCCGTGACGGAATCGTGTCCGGATCCGGCCACTATGCCCTCCTCGTGAATCGTCAGCCCTCAGCGATCAGGTGGGGTCGGAGTTCATCTCCCATTGCTTGGGTGAGCGCCAGAGTGCGCTCGTGGTGAGCGATCGGATCATCTCCATCTCCTTCGGCAGTCGGTTGTAGAGCTTCATGAAGAGCTCTTCCACGTCCAGGAGCTCGGAGGTCCAGTCGCGCCGGTTGATCGCCATGCAGGCGAAGAAGTCCTCCTCGGAGAAGTCGAGGCCGTCCCAGGTGAGGTCTTCGTAGCGGGGCATCCAGCCCAGCGGACTCTCGATGGCGAGGGCGCGGCCGCGGGAGCGGGCCACGATCCACTCCAGCACGCGCATGTTCTCGCCGAACCCGGGCCAGAGGAAGTTCCCGTCCGCGTCGCGCCGGAACCAGTTCACCTGGAAGATGCGGGGAGCGTTGCGGACGTTGCGGCCCAGCGCCAGCCAGTGATTGATGTAGTCGCCCATGTGGTAGCCGGAGAACGGCAGCATCGCGAACGGATCCCGACGCACCACGCCCTGCTCCCCGAACGCGGCGGCGGTGGTCTCGGAGCCCATCGTCGCGGCCATGTAGACGCCGAACGCCCAGTTGAAGCTCTGCGCCACCAACGGGATGGTGCCGGCCCGCCGGCCGCCGAACACGAACGCGCGGATCGGCACCCCTTGCGGGTCGTCCCATGCTTCGTCCAACGCCGGGTTCAAGGTCGCCGGCGAGGTGAAACGCGAGTTCGGGTGCGCCGCCTTCGTTCCAGACTCGGGAGTCCAGTCGTTGCCCTGCCAGTCGATCGCGTGCGCCGGCTTTGCGCCGTCCATCCCCTCCCACCAGACATCGCCATCGTCGGTGAGGGCGACATTCGTGAAGATCGTATCCGAGCGGATCGACTCCATCCCGTTCGGGTTCGTCGCATACGACGTGCCGGGTGCCACACCGAAATAGCCCGCCTCCGGATTGATCGCCCACAGCGTGCCGTCCTCGCCCGGCTTGATCCACGCGATGTCATCGCCGACGGTGGTCACCCTCCACCCCTGCTCGGTGAAGTGCGCCGGGGGGACGAGCATCGCGAAGTTCGTCTTGCCGCACGCCGACGGGAACGCCGCCGCTACGTACGTCTTCTCTCCCTCTGGGTCGGTCACCCCCAGGATCAGCATGTGCTCGGCAAGCCAGCCGTCATCCCGCGCCATGGTGGACGCGATCCGCAGGGCAAGGCACTTCTTGCCCAACAGCGCGTTGCCGCCGTAACCGGACCCGTACGACCAGATCTCGAGCGTCTCGGGAAAATGCACGATGTACTTCTCGGTCGGATTGCACGGCCAGGCGACATCCTGCTCACCATCAGCCAATGGTGCGCCGACGCTGTGCATGCACGGCACGAACTCACCATCCTCGCCCAGCACTTCAGCGGCGGCACGCCCCATCCGGGTCATGATCTTCATGCTCACAACGGCGTACGGCGAGTCCGTGATCTGCACCCCCAATTGAGCGATGGGCGAGCCGAGCGGACCCATGCTGAACGGGACCACATACATGGTGCGACCGGCCATCGACCCGGCGAACAGGCCGCGGAGGATCGGCATCATCTGCCTCGGGTCCATCCAATTGTTGGTGGGACCTGCGTCCTCTTCGCTGCGGGCGCAGATGAAGGTGCGCTCCTCGACCCGGGCCACATCGCTCGCATCGCTGCGGGCGAGGAAGCTGCGCGGACGCTTCTCAGGATCGAGCCGGATGAAGGTGCCCCCCTGGACGAGCTGCTCGCACAGTGCGTCGTACTCGGCATCCGAGCCATCGCACCACTTGACGTCCGTCGGGGTGCACAGCCGTGTCATCTCTTCCACCCAGGCGACGAGCCCGCGGTGCTGGATCCATTCAGGTGCGCTCATGCTCCGAGCCTGCCGCGCAAACCGCGCCCGCACCAGATGATGCGCTACATGAATGCGCAGCGCCCGAAGCGATCAGTCCGCTTCGAACGCGACGATTCAGTACGTCATTGGCCCCAGGCTTCGTAGTTCGCTGGTTCGCCGGCGAGCTCCGCCGGGGCCTTCGCGCGAGCCACCGCGACGGAGGGCGCGGAGGGCTCGTGCTGCAGCCGCCACCGCCCGGCGGCGCGAGTCTCGAGCGTCAGCAGCCGATCCAGTCGCCGGAAGTCCTGAGCGAGGATGCCGTGCCATGCCCACACCGGCAGCCACCCGACCTGCCAGCGCAAGGACCCGCCGAGCACGCCTGCGTAGTCCGCTCGGATGCGGGTCCCCTCACGGGATTCCGCGCACGCATACTCGACGCGCGCGTTCCACGGCGCCGACGACAGCCAGACCACACGCCGATTCTCGTCGAGCGATTCGAGCCGATCGATGAAGTGAATACGGAAAGGGCCGATGCGGTCGGTCGCCATCCACCGTGTCCCGACGACGGGCGGCCCGTCGTCGATCTGCTTGCGGAACTCGACGGCTGGTGCGAAGTCATGCCACTTCGTGGGATTGGACAGGTAGGAGAACACTGCGTCGATCCCGTGGTTGACGGTCGCATCCACGACGATCCGGCGCTCCCAGCGGCGCTCGGTCACACTCACGCGCAACCCATCCGTCGTGGATTGCCGATCGAAGTCTCGCGCCCCAGGAGCGAAGTTCTCCACGGTCGAGAGAGTACGACCCCGTTGGCATGGCGGGCAAGACCGACGCCCAACGACTGCACAGGGCTCCCGTCGCTCCGCGCTGATGTGGTGTCTGCGCCACAGGTGTATTCTGCGGCTGTCCGCCGCGCGTTGGGCATCATTCGTCGGTCGTCCGTGGCGAGATCGGGGGATTCGAAATGGCAACGAAGCTGCCGTCGTCCGGGTCGATGCCGGATGGCCAGACACCCGGTTGCGACACGTCCGGCCTGATCCTCGTGCATCGCATCTTCCGCTGGCTGTACAGCGAGCTGCCGGTGCTCATTCGCGAAGTGAAGGCCGGCGACGTCGACCGCGCGGATGTCGTCGGGGTCTACGCGAAGCTCTACTTCTTCGCCCTGCACCTGCATCACGAGACCGAGGACATGCTGCTCTGGGATCGTCTGACGACGCGTGCTCCAGCCTGTGTCGCACATGTCGATCAGATGCGGGCGCAGCATGCGGAGGTCGCATCGCAGCTGGGCTCCATTGAGCCCCAGCTCGCCCCGTGGGTCGCCACAGCGGATGCGGGGCTTCGCGACAGACTCGCCGGCGACATCGAGGTCCTTCGCGACACCCTGTTCGCGCATCTCGGTCAGGAGGAGGACGACATCCTTCCGGTCGCCGGAGCGGTCCTCTCACAGCACGAGTGGGACGAGCTGGAGAAGCACACGCGCGCCACGCTCACAGCGCACCGCAAGGAGTATCCGAGGGACGTGCTGTCGCTGCAGCTCGGCCTGCTGCTCGCGAGCGTTCCCGAGGCCGAGCGCGACGAGTGGTTTCGCACGAACGTTCCGGCACCGGCGCGACTGCTCTACCTCCTGCTGATGAAGCGGAGGTACGACAACGCGATGCACGAGCTCTATCCCGACCGCCCGGTGCCCGCGATGGTGTGACTGTCGACCGTGCGTCAACCCGAATCCCATGCGCTGGATTCGCAGCACCGCCGGCTCTAGACGAAGCGCACCCAGTTCGCACCGTTTCCGGTCTCGGCCTGCTGAAGCAGCTCGAGTCGATCGCCATCGACCGCATAGAGAGCCACACTCGTGGTCCGTTCGCCCGCGGCGACCAGGTACGCGCCATCGGGACTGACATCGAAGCCGCGAGGCTGCGGCACCGTCTCGGTGAACCGCTCGGGCGAGGTCACGGAGCCGTCCTCGCTGATCGCGAGCGCGCCGAGGGTGCTCTCGGTGCGCTCCGAGGCCCACACGTAGCGGCCGCCGGCGCCGAAGTGGAGGTCGGCACCCCAGATGAGATGGTGCTCTCGTGGGTCGACGCCGAAACGGCTGTGCGCGAGCCCTCGTGTCTGATCGAATGCCCTGGCCGCGGCCCGAGGCTCGAGCGCTCCGGTGTCCGCATCCCTCGCGAAGTGCAGCACCTCACCGGAGAACTCGGTCAGCACGTACACGGCATCCTGGGTGTCGTTGATCACGAGGTGCCGCGGACCGCTGCCCTCGGGTGCGGCCACTGTCGCGGGTTCCAATGGTTCGAGCGTCATGTCGTCGGTGATCGCATACTGCGCCACCAGGTCGGCGCCGAGCGAGACGAAGTAGGCGAAACTGCCGTCGCTGCTCGGCAGAACGGAGTGCAGGTTCGGATAGTCGATGCGTGAGATCGGCTCCCCCACCACTCCGTCGCGCACAGGGCTGCTGATGCCGTAGCCGCCGCCATAGGACACCCCCAGCAAGACCGCGCCATCCCGGGCCAAGGCAAGGTAGTTCATCCCGCCGTCAGGAAGTTCGCGGCGCGAGAACGGGGTGAGGTCGCCGGACTCTCGATCCAGCCGCAGCGTCACAATGCCGGCAACCTCATCGGCGCTGGCCTTCACCGCCGCGTACACGAGATCACGCACCGTATCCACGACGAAGGCCGAGCAGCCCCGGAGCCCCTCAGTCACCGCAAGTCGTCGGAGCGAGCCGCCGGCCAGGCGAAACGTGCTGATGCTGCCGTCGACGGCATTTGCGACGAGAACGAGGGAGGTGTCAGTCATCCTCTGATCCTAAATTGGTGCTCGAGAGAGCCCGCGAGCGCGGCAGCCTCACTCGTCGGCGGGCTCCCACGCGCGCAGCCCCTCCTCGAGGATGCCGATCAGTTCGATGGTCTCCTCGTCCTTGACGACCTTGGGTGCGCCGTCGACGACCGAGGCGTAGACCCCGTCGTAGAAGCGGGCGTAGTCGCCCACTTGGGAGACGACCTTCTCCTCATGGAATCCACCGGTCTCGTCGACATACGTGAGGGTGCCGTAGTGCTGGGGCGCATCGACCCCGAAGCCTGGAGCATCCGGCGCTGAGAACATCTTGAGGTGCTCCTCCTGTCGGTCCTCGGTGACCTTGATGAAGGCACCCTTCGTGCCGTACAGGGCGAACCGGGGCCGGCCGACGAGGCGGAAGTAGCTCGACCCGATCGTGACCTTGAGAGCTCCGTAATAGAGGTCGACGTCGAAGTAGTCGTTCGCTCGCCCCGGGCCGAGCAGCTGCCGCACGTCATAGTGAATGCGATCCGGCGAACCGAACAGACTCAGCGCCTGATCAATGGTGTGCACGCCGTGGCCGTAGAGGAAGGAGAAGCCGGGCTCGGTGGAGAGCGGGAAGCTGTGCGAGACCTCGGGCCGGTAGTAGTCGTAATGCATCTCGACCTCGAGGAGATCTCCGAGGACGCCGCTCGCGATCACCTCCTGCACGGTGAGGAAGTCGGAGTCGAACCTGCGGTTCTGGTAGCCCTGCACGAACAGTCCCTTCTCTTCGGCGAGGGCGAAGAGCTCGCGGGCCTCAGCCGCAGTGGGCGAGAACGGCTTGTCGACGACGACGTTCTTGCCGCGCTCGAGCGCTATACGGGCGAACTCGACGTGCGACTCCGGCGTGGTCGTCGTGATGATGACAAGGTCGATGTCATCGTCGACCCAGATCGCCTCCGGGTCGGTGACGTACTCGACGCCGGGGATGAGCGCCCAGGTCGGCGCGCTGCGTCCGTAGATGGTGGTGATGCGGAACTTCTCCGGACGCGCCAGCAGGAAGGGCGCGTGGTACCGATTGGTGCTCTTGCCGTTTCCGATGAATGCGACGTTCAACATGGGTGTGCCTCGGTATCTGTATGAGGAGCGGAGCAATGTGGAGACGGGATGGCGTGGGCCTTCGGTACGACACGCGTCAGCGATGCAGACGTTGCTCGCCCACGGGGGTCGCAGGCCAGGAGCGCCGGGGGCCGCCTCAGCGCGGATCGACGCGCAGGGTGGTCTGGTGCGAGAGGTCGTTCGTGATCGCACGGGTCGCTGACCCGTTGCCGTACTTCGCCGCATACGCGGCATCGATCGCAGGATCGTGGGAAGAGTCGAGTGCGTAGGACACGGCACGGGTGTGTCCGCCCCAACTGAGGAACCCCTCGAAGTGCCGTGCAACGCCCTTGTACCACTCACCCTGCGGACCTTTGACGGAGCGCAGGTACAGCGCACCGTCGACGACCACATGCCAGACGATCACCAGCGTTCGCGAGGTCCCATCGGTGCGTCTCCCCGCCACGCGAACCTCCGGAACCCGACCGAGTTCGCTGAGCTCTGCGTCCGTCCACTTCGCCGTCGGCTGGGACTGTTCGATGCGCATCTGGGCTTCTCCTTCAGGAACTCCCGCACTTCGCGCGATGATCCATCCCTCGACCGTACGCGCCCCCGCCAGATGCTGGGAGGGTCTGCCAGTACCGGGGATGCTGGGCACTGCCACGCGCACGCGACGCGCGATCGAATGAGACAACCACGACCCGAGGAGTCTCTCGCATGCTTGCGACTTTCATGTACGGCGCCGGCGACGTCCGCGTCGAGACCGTTCCCGATCCGATCATCCAGAAACCGACCGACGCGATCGTCCGCACGGTGCGCTCGTGCATCTGCGGCTCCGACCTGCACCCGTACCATTCGATGGCCCACTCGGACGAGGGCAACCCGATGGGCCACGAGCTCATCGCCGTCGTCGAGGAGATCGGCGCCGACGTCACCACCGTGAAGCCCGGCGAGTTCGTGATCGTCCCCTTCGCCTTCCAGGACAACACCTGCGCGTTCTGCCGCGAAGGCTTCCAGACCTCCTGCGTGCATGGCGGCTGGTACGGCAGCGCCGAAACCGGCGGTCTGCAGGCGGATCTTGCCCGCATCCCGCTCGCGGACGGCAGCCTCGTGAAGGTCCCGGACCTCGACCCGACGACGGCAGACGAAGGGATGCTGGCATCCCTTCTGACCCTGTCCGACGTGTACCTCACCGGTTATCACGCCGCCCACATGGGTCAGGTGGAGTCCGGCAAGACCGTCACCGTGATCGGCGACGGCGCCGTCGGCCTCTCCGCGGTGCTCGCCGCCAAGCAGCTCGGTGCGGAACGGATCATTCTGATGGGCCGCCATACCGCGCGTACCGACCTGGGCGTCGAGTTCGGTGCGACCGATGTCGTCGCGGAGCGCGGTGCCGAGGGCGTCGCGAGGGTGATGGACCTCACCGACGGCGAGGGATCGCACATCGTCCTCGAGGCGGTCGGCCACATGCCCGCGTACGAGCAGGCCCACGGCATCATCCGCCCCGGCGGAATCATCTCCCGCGTCGGCGTCCCTCAGTATGAGGAAGCCGCTGTCGGGTTCGGGTCGCTGTTCGGCAAGAACGCCCGCCTCGCCGGCGGCCCCGCGCCGGTGCGCGCCTACATCGAGGCCGCGATTCCGCAGGTGCTGTCCGGCCAGATCGACCCCGGCCGGGTCTTCGATCGCACCATCGCGCTCGCCGACGTTCCCGCCGGCTACCAGGCGATGGACGACCGCGACGCCCTCAAGGTCATGGTCAGGGTCTAGTCGCGGACTCAGCACGCAGCCCGGTCGAGGGGATGCCGCGGCTCTGTGCCGCGGCATCCCCTCGTTTTCATCAGGCCTTACCGCGGCTTCCGCGCGTGGGGCGGCGGCGGCCGTCCGGCGGATGGTCGAGCGGCGCCGTCGAGCCGAAATG
>Ga0247818_10003521_pt1 | contig 10093 bp, 8 predicted proteins | sample 13C_Glucose_Day1_FD_192424 | JGI IMG/M metagenome (GOLD analysis project Ga0247818, IMG submission 192424) | Soil microbial communities from agricultural site in Penn Yan, New York, United States - 13C_Glucose_Day1 | ecosystem: Environmental > Terrestrial > Soil > Agricultural land | place: USA...
CACGATCAGCAGTTCTTCACGGATGTAGCGGATCATTTTCAGGATGCTGAAGCCGTGAGCGCGTGCGATACCGCCCAGCACGATCAGGATGAACAGCAGGCAGGTGATGTAGAAGCAGATCATCAGTTGACCCAACTGCACCAGCGAGCCGACACCGTAGGCACCGATGGTGAAAGCCATGGCACCGAAGGCACCGATTGGCGCGAGCTTCATGATCATGTTGATGATGTTGAACATCACGTGGGCGAAGCGATCGATGAAGTCCAGCAACGGCTTGCCGTAGGCACCCAGGCGATGCAGGGCGAAACCGAAGATCACCGAGAACATCAGCACTTGCAGGATGTCGCCCGTGGCGAACGCGCCGACGATGGTGCTCGGGATCACGTTGAGCAGGAAGCCAACGACGCTTTGGTCAGCACCGGCCGACACATAGGCAGCAACTTTGGAGGCGTCCAGGGTGCTCACGTCGATGTGCATACCAGCGCCTGGTTGCACGATGTTGACCACGACCAGGCCAACCAGCAACGCGATGGTCGAAACGATTTCGAAGTAAAGGAGTGCGTAACCACCGGTCTTGCCGACCGACTTCATGTCCTGCATGCCGGCGATACCGCTGACAACCGTACAGAAGATGATCGGGGCGATGATCATTTTGATCAGTTTGATGAACCCGTCACCCAGTGGCTTAACGGCCACACCGAGCTGTGGATAGTAGTGACCGAGCAAAATACCGATGACAATTGCAACGATCACCTGGAAATACAGGGATTTGTACAGTGGCTGACGAGTCGTCATTGCAAAGTTCCTCAAGAGTGCGCGCTGCAACATCCATCTGTTGCCCGGGACACCTGAATTGCGAACCCTCCTGCACTGGAGGGATTTGTTTTTTCGAGCCGCGCGACGGCAGGCATCTGCCAGTTGTATCGCAAAGCCCGTGCCACCTGCGCTGAAACACCCGCAAGCCTTTTGATATCAGGGGTTGCAGGTCGTTCCTGGTCGTTGCCCGGGTGAAGTCCAATGGCGGATTTCCGCCCTCCAAACAAATCGCGTCCTGCAATTTGGCGGATATCCGCCTTGTTCATCGATTGAAACCGCCGCTACCATCCGTCGCTCAATGGACGGATTTGCCTGCTATGCGCGAACGCACCATCGCCAGTCACTTCGCCCGCGCCGTCCTCGGTGGCGCGCAACGCCGTGGCCTGGACTATTCGAGCCTGCTTCAACAATTGGGGATCAGTCCCGAATTGCTCGAAGAGCCGCGGGCGCGCATTGCACCGGAGCAGTTCACCCAACTGATTCAGCAACTGTGGCTGGCACTGGACGACGAATACCTGGGTTTTGGGCATGGCCCCAGCAAACCAGGCAGCTTCGCGATGATGTGCCATGCGGTGATCCACTGCCGTAATCTGGATAAGGCGCTGAACCGCGGCTTATTATTTTATAGCCTATTCCCCGACGCCCCGCGCCTGACCCTGACGCGCGAAGACGACATGATCCGCCTGAGCCTCGACGATTCGCAGCTTTGGGACCCGGACCATTTTCTCAGCGAGAGCCTGCTGGTGATCTGGCATCGCTTCGGCAGTTGGCTGATCGGCCAGCGCATTCGCCTGGAGCAGGCCACTTTCAGCTACCCGCGACCGGAACACGGCGCCGAGTACGATCTGCTGTTCTCCTGCCCGTTAACCTTTTCCACGGCCCAGAGCAGCCTGCTGTTTCACAGCCGCTACCTGAACATGCCGCTGTTGCAGGACGAACGCACCCTCAAGCATTTCCTCGAACACTCGCCGGCCGATTTGCTGTCTCGTCCAGACGACGGCAACAGCCTGAGCAGCCAATTGCGACGCTTGCTCAGCCGCGACAGTTCACGCTGGCCGGACCTCGACGCCGTCGCCGCCCACCTGCATATCAGCCCGCAGACGCTGCGCCGGCATCTGCGGGAGGAAGGCAGCAGTTTTCAGGAATTGAAAGATCAGTTGCGTCGCGATATCGCGATTTATCACCTGGGCCGCGCCGACCTGTCATTGCAACAGATTGCCGAGCAACTGGGGTTTTCCGAGCCTTCGGCGTTTCATCGGGCGTTCAAGAAGTGGACGGGGTTGACGCCAGGGGCGTATCGCGCGCAAGAAAATTGAGCTTCAGACTCGACTTTTTCGGTGCTCAAACCACCCTCATCGCGGGCAAGCCCGCTCCCACAGTGATCTGTGGCGTTCACAAAACCTGTGGGAGCGGGCTTGCCCGCGATGGAGCCAGCAAGTGCAGTAACGATCTGCCGATCAAACCGCCGGAAAATGAATCCGGAACGCCGCCCCACCCATCGGCGAATCCCCCAGGGTCAGCTTGGCGCTGTAGCTCTCAATAATGTCTTTGACCACCGCCAGGCCAATGCCCTGCCCCGGATGCTGACGGTCCAGCCGCTCGCCGCGCTCGAGAATCCGCGCGCGCTGATCCATTGGCACACCAGGGCCGTCGTCCTCGACGCACAACTCGATGCCGCTAAGGGTTTCGCGCACGCTGATACGCACTTCGCCGAGGCACAGGCGATAGGCGTTCTCCAGCAGATTGCCGAGCATTTCCAGCAAGGCCCCTTGCTCGATCGGCACAAAACATTCTTCCGGCAGATCGAAAGCGACCCGCACGCGCTTGTCGCGGTAGACCTTGTCCAGCGTGTCGCACAGGCTTTTCAGCACCGGCCGCAGGCGTACCTGATGCCGCACCAGCCCGCTTTTGCGCAGGCTGGCGCGCTGCAATTGATAGCTGATCTGTTGGCTCATGCGCTCGATCTGGCTTTGCAGCACCCACGCCTGATCACGATCTTCGGGGCGTTGCGCCATGTCTTCGCTGACGCCTTGCAACACCGCCAGCGGCGTTTTCAGGCTGTGCGCCAGATCATCCAGGGAGTCACGATAACGGCTGCGCTGTTCGCGTTCGCTGTGCAGCAAGCGGTTGAGCGAGCCGGTCAGGCGCAGCAGTTCCCGAGGATGTTCCTCGCTGAGACTTTCGCGGGTGCCGCCTTCGATCTGGTCCAGCTCCTGACTCAATCGGCGCAAGGCCTTCAACCCCCAGGTCAAGCCAAACCAGAGTAACGCCAGCAACACCAGCAACGCCGCGCCGAAGCCCAGATAGAGGTTTTCCCGCAGGCCTTCGAGGGTGACTTCGTATTCGCGAACCGGTTGCAGGGCCACGATGCTGAACGCGGCACTCTTGCCGCCCAGCAATTTGACCTCGACGTCATAGACGAAAAACTCCTCGCCGTTGGCCTCGCTGATTCGCGCAAATTCGTTGCCGCGCCCGTCGTAGCGCGGCTTGTAGTTGATGTGTTCTTCCTGCGTAGCCTTCGAGCGCCAGACCAAACGGCCTTCACGGTCATAGATGTAGCCGAGCAAACGGCTGTCGGTGAGGTTGAAACGCTCGTCGGGCAATTGCGCCGGCATCTGCAAGCGGTTGTTTTCCACCCGGGCGGCGGAGATCAGCGTCGTCACGTCGGACGCCAGGCGCTGCTCAATGGAGTCCTGCAAGGCAAGGCTGAACGCGCCTTGCATCGCCGGCAGCAACGCCAGCATGAACAACACCGCCAGGATCGTGGCGGCGAGCATCAAGCGAACGCGAAGAGAACGAATCAAGTGCAGCGCTCATTGAACAGGTAGCCGAGGCCACGCACGGTGTCGATCGGCTTGAACCCGGCCGGCCCTTCGAGCTTGCGGCGCAGCCGGCCGACCAGCACTTCGATCACATTCGGATCACGCTCGTCGTCGTCCGGGTATAGCTGCTCCATCAAGCGGTCCTTGGCCACCACTTGCTGATGATGACGCATCAGGTATTCAAGGATGCGGTATTCGTAAGCGGTCAGCGCCAGCGGTTGCTCGTCGAGGGAGGCCTGCTTGCGATTGAGATCAAGCAGCAATGGCCCGGCGACGATGGTCGACTGGGTAAACCCGCTGGAGCGGCGCAACAAGGCATTGAGCCGTGCGTCGAGCTCTTCGAACTGGAACGGCTTGACCACATAGTCGTCGGCGCCGGCGGCCAGGCCTTCGACCTTGTCCTGCCAGTTGCCCCGGGCGGTGAGAATCAGGATCGGGAACGTCTTGCCGCCAGAGCGCAACTGGCGAATCAGATCAAGCCCGCCCATGCCCGGCAGACCGAGGTCGATGACCGCCAGATCAAAATTGAACTGCCCGGTTTGATACAAGGCTTCTTCGGCATTGGCCACGGACTCGACCACGTGGCCGCTCTCCGTCAGGCGGGTTTGCAGGTGATGGCGCAACAGCGCCTCATCTTCGACAACCAGCAGTTTCATAACGCTCTCCCGGGTAAATCAACATCTCCAGAGGTACAAACTTGCACCTCGATGGCTAACATGACAATGGCTTGCTGATACCCACTGGATAAGACAAATCGTAGCGGCCCATGAGATCCTCATGGCGAAGTTTAATGCCGTTGTGCGACACCGACACATTTGCGTACGTGGCGTAATAGCCGGAGTGGACGTTTTGCTGGCCCAGACTCGCACCCCAGGCACTGCTGCCATCCGGCACAACATTAACGCTTGAACGGCTCAGCACACGGGACTTTTTGACTTTGCCGCTGGTCTCTCCAAAGGTGAGGCTGCCGAAGTTATCGTCGCCCGCATGGGCGGCGGCACTGGCGCCCAGAACAGTGAACGCCAGAAGTAGATTTTTAAAGCCAGTCATAGGGAGTTTCCTCATGCGCTGTTCGCTTTTTGGGTACGTGCAAGATTACCCGGCGTGCCCTGAACTCCCCCTGAACGCTCTCTGAACCTGAGCTGAACCAACGCGACCCGATTGTTTCGACACGCTTCAACAGGAGATTCGACCATGCGCATGCTTCTCGCTGTTCTGTTGCTGGCCTTGAGCGGCCTCAGCCAAGCCGCCATCAAGACCCAGGAAATTCCCTACCAGAGTGCCGACGGCACGAAACTGATCGGTTACTACGCCTACGACGATGCAATCAAAGGCCCGCGCCCGGGCGTGGTGGTGGTGCATGAATGGTGGGGGCTGAACGAGTACACCAAGCGCCGCGCCCGCGATCTCGCGGGGTTGGGTTATAGCGCCCTGGCCATCGACATGTATGGCGACGGCAAGAACACCGAGCATCCCAAGGACGCCATGGCGTTCATGCAAGCGGCGTTGAAAGACAGCGCTGCGTCCAGCGCGCGGTTCCAGGCTGGGCTCGATTTGCTGAAGAAACAGGCGCAAACCGATCCGCAAAAAATCGCCGCCATCGGTTACTGCTTCGGCGGCGCAGTGGTGCTCAACGCGGCACGCCAAGGCGTACCGCTGGCCGGCGTGGTGAGTTTCCATGGCGCGCTGGCGACCAATACCCCCGCCACACCGGGCAGCGTGAAAGCCAAAGTGCTGGTCGAACACGGCGCACTGGACAGCATGATCACCCCGGATAACGTCACAGCTTTCAAAGCCGAAATGGACAAGGCCGGCGCCGATTACACGTTCGTCAGCCTCGATGGCGCCAAGCATGGCTTCAGCAACCCGGATGCCGATCGCTTGAGCCATGGCGATCACGGCGGGCCGGACATCGGCTACAACAAAGCGGCGGATGAAAAGTCCTGGGCGGATATGCAGGCGTTTTTCAAGAAGATCTTTAGCTGATCAGGAGGACCGAGGTGTTGCCATCGCGAGCAAGCTCGCTCCCACATTGAAATGCATTCCCCTGTGGGAGCTAGCCTGCTAGCGATAGCTGCGCCGCCGATCTCAACCTTTGCACTACCCAGCCGCAACCCAACCCGGCAAAATGTCCGCCATGAACTCCGTCCCCGCCCTGCCCGTCTGTTGCACGCCCCTCGATGCCCATTGGCCGCTGCCGGTTGTGCTGCCCGATACGGTGCTGCTGAGTACCCACTTCGATCCCACGCAACTGCTCGGCGATGACTTCCAGCGCAGCGCCATTGACGCGCCCGCGAGCATTCAGCGCTCCGTCGCCAAACGGCAGGCCGAATTTCTCGCCGGGCGAATCTGCGCTCGCGCCGCCCTGCAACAACTCGAAGGCTTGAGCGTCAGCCCGGCCATCGGCGAAGACCGGGCGCCTGTCTGGCCGACGCACATCTGCGGTTCGATCACCCACAGCACCGGCCGGGCGGCGGCCATCGTGGCGAAGAAAAGCCATTGGCGCGGTTTGGGCATGGACCTGGAAAACCTGCTCAACGTCGAACGCGCTGAACGCCTGGCTGAGGAAATCCTCACCGCACCAGAGCTAAAGCGCATGACCGCAGGTGGCCGCGAGCAATTGGCGCTGCTGGTGACGCTGACCTTTTCGGTGAAAGAAAGCCTGTTCAAGGCGCTCTACCCGATCGTCCAGCAGCGCTTTTATTTTGAACACGCTGAAGTGCTGGAGTGGACCGAGGCCGGTGAAGTGCGGTTGCGGTTACTGACGGATTTGTCGACCGAATGGCGCAACGGCACCGAGCTGAATGCGCAGTTTGGGGTTCAGGATGGGCAGTTGTTGAGCCTGGTCAGCATTAAAGCCTGAACTCTTTAGCAGCTGCCGAACGCAGGCTGCGCCAGCTGCTACAGGTCCTGCGTTACCGCTTTTCCTGATTCCTCGGCCAACTCAAACTGAAACACGCCCCACCCAGGCTTTTGCTCTTGCCGATCAACGCTCGCCCTTCATGCCAATGAATAATCCGCCGCACGATCGACAAGCCCAGACCATGTCCGCCCGATGCCCGGGTGCGGCTGTCGTCAAGGCGCAGGAACGGGGTGAAAATCTTCTCCCAGGCGATTTCCGGCACGCCCGGCCCGTCATCCTCGACATCCACCCGACAGCGCTGCTGCCCCACCTGATAGCTAATGGTCACCCGGGATTGCGCGTGGCGCATGGCGTTGCTCACCAGGTTCTGGATCGCGCGATGCAGGTAACGCGGCTCGGCTTCGACCCAGGCGTCGTCGTTATCGGCCGCCGACAGGCACAACCCACGCTGCACCGTGACATCGGCGCGCAACGGCGCCAGTTCCTCGATCACCTGATTGACCAGCGCATCCAGATCGATGCGTTGAAAATTCAGCGCTGGCGAACCTTGCTCCAGCCGCGCATAAGTCAGCATTTCATCCACCAGACGGTCGAGGTCCTCGATGTCGTGGTCCATGCCTTCGCAGTATTTTTCCAGGGCTTGCGGGGTGGTGGCCGAGCCGATCATCTCCAGGCCAAACCGCAGGCGCGCCACCGGCGTGCGCAGTTCATGGGACACCGCGCGCACCAACTCACGCTGAATCGCCAACAATTGCTGCAAGTGCTCGGCCATGCCGTTGAACGCTGACGCCAGCCGCCCCACCGAGTCCGCGCCGCGTGCCGGTACGCGGGTTTCCAGGCTGCCCTTGGCGATGCGTGTGGCCGCCGCTTCCAGACCGCGCAAACGCCGCTCAAGTTGGCGCACCAGCAGGTAAACGATCAATCCGATCAGGCTCAGCCCCAATGCCGCGATCAGCACCAGCCATTCCGGCGGATAAGGATTCATCTGGTACAACGGGCCGATCTCAAGCACCCACGGCGTGCCGACCATGCCGGCAAACACCCGGATCGAATCGCCACCCTTGCCCAGCGCCATCACCGTGTCGCCTTCGGATACGCGACGGCTCTGGTCTTCGTCCATGTCTGCTTCATCGACCGTCACCAGCCGCAAGTCAAAACCGAAACCCTTGTCCTTTGCCAGCTTCGCCAGGCGCACCGGTTGCTCGCCCACCGGGTAGCGCACCAGTTCGTCGACCAACAGGTAAATGGTTGCCCGGGCCAATTGTTCACTGATCTGCTGCACTTCCCCGGTGAGGACCAGTTGTTCCTTGTCGCTGACCAGACGATAAACCTTCGCCGCGTGCGGCCCGGTCTGTTCCACCAGCGCCTCGCCGCGCAGCACTCGTGTGCGTTGACGCAGGTCGAGATCGGTCTCGTTGAAGGTTTTCAGCGCCAGCGGAATGCCCAGCAACCGCTCCCACACCAGCAATGCCCGGTGGCGCTCGGTCTGGTTCATCGGTTGCAGGTTGTCGGCCATCAGCGAAAAAGTGCCGTGGGCCAAACGCTCGCGGTACTGCTCACTGCGCACCTGGTTGAGCATGTGCAACGCCAGCACGCCGAGCACCGCCACCAGAATCAGCGCGGCGCACATGCCGCCATAAATACGCAGGAAGATCGAATTCACAGGGTTTGATCTACGCAGGCCTCGGGAACGAACAGGTAGCCTTTGCTGCGCACGGTCTTGATCAGCCGTGGATGATCCGGGTCGTCGCCGATTTTCGGGCGGATGCGCGAAATGCGCACGTCGATGGAACGGTCCTGGCCGTCATAGCCGATACCGCGTAGCGCAGTGAAGATTTCTTCCCGCGACAGAATGCGCCCGGCGTTGGCCACCAGCAGCCAGAGCAGGTCGAACTCGGCGCTGGTCAGTTCGATACCGTTGTCGTTCAGCCAAGCCTCGCGCAAGGCGTTGTCCACCACCAGCGGGCCAAATTGCAGGCGTCGCTGTTTTTCCGGCACCGGTTCCGGGGTTTCACTGCGTCGCAGCAATGCCTGGATCCGCGCCAGCAGCAAGCGCGGGCGCACCGGTTTGCACACATAGTCGTCGGCCCCCAGATCGAGGCCGAGAATCTGGTCGGTGTCGTCGCTGCGCGCGGTGAGCATCAGGATCGGGCCGTCGAAGCGGTCGCGGACCTTGCGGCAAATGCTCAGGCCGTCTTCACCGGGGAGCATCAGGTCGAGGATCACCAGGTCCGGTTGTTCCTTGATGATACGCGCCGCCGCCAGGGCGCCGTTGCCCTCGATCGACACACGCAGGCCGTTGGCTTCCAGGTAATCGCGGGTCAGTTCGGCCAGACGCTGGTCGTCCTCCACAATCAATACCTGCCAGGCTTCTTGCTCCACGGGTGACCTCTGCTTGCCAATGACTCTTATAAGGAAGGATCCACCCGTCTTTTTGTAATGATTCGGGGGATAAAATTGCATACACGCTGGCCGATTGTATAAACGTCGCCCGCGCAGAACACAAGCCGGTAAATGCGTTCGGACATGTCGGTTTTTTGTGATAGGGTTCGCGCCCTTAAAAATCCGCCCGGCCGTTTTTGATCGTTGAAAAATGCTGAAAAAAGGTCCGGTCCAGCAGCATCGCGGCCTACACGCCGATTGGACCTTTCACACACAATTTACGCACAGGTTTATCCACAGGTAGTACGTTGCAATCGCCCCCCAAAACGCATTATCTTGTACCCCGGCGCCAAAAAAACCCTAGATGTAGGGTTTAGCGCAAAAAACCAAACACAAACCGGACACCAATTTCAAGCGCTTTTCTTGCCTCTGTCCGGTTGATTCAAACGTATTTTCAAAAGTCCAAACCGCGCGTGCGGATGGCTACTGTATTTCGGCCCGATGTGGTGAAAACGGTACGGGTGTTGCAGTCCTGAACTGTCACCTCAAAGGACCCCGGTCTTGCGCCCAAGGCGCAAGACCAAAGACTTCGGCATGGAAGCGGCGCCCTATAGCCCCCTTCCTGATCTGTCCCGAAGTTGGTATGCCCGGCCCTCGCCGGTTGTAGTGCTTCAGGACGGAACGGTGGGCACTGTGATGGTGCCCAAACAAACATAGAGAATGTGGAGACAACCCCCCATGCAAACCGACACAACTCGCGAGAACCCGCAGGGCACCTTGCCGCAGGCTACCGATTCGAATTCGGATCTGTCCGCCACCGCGCCTGGCCAACTGCGCGTGATCAAGCGTAACGGCACTGTCGTTCCTTACACCGATGACAAGATCACCGTCGCCATCACCAAAGCGTTTCTCGCAGTTGAAGGCGGCACCGCTGCCGCTTCGTCGCGAATCCACGACACCGTGGCCCGTCTGACTGAACAAGTCACCGCCACGTTCAAGCGTCGCATGCCATCGGGCGGCACCATCCACATCGAAGAAATCCAGGACCAGGTCGAACTGGCCCTGATGCGTGCCGGCGAGCAGAAAGTCGCTCGCGACTACGTGATCTACCGTGACGGTCGTTCGAAAGAACGCGCTGCCCACGCACCGGCCGAAGAAGCGGTCAACGCTCACCCGTCGATCCGCATCACCCGCGCCGATGGCTCCTTTG
>Ga0247818_10003522_pt1 | contig 10093 bp, 10 predicted proteins | sample 13C_Glucose_Day1_FD_192424 | JGI IMG/M metagenome (GOLD analysis project Ga0247818, IMG submission 192424) | Soil microbial communities from agricultural site in Penn Yan, New York, United States - 13C_Glucose_Day1 | ecosystem: Environmental > Terrestrial > Soil > Agricultural land | place...
CAAGACCAGCTGCTGGCTGCGCGTCTCCAGCTCCTGGGCCGGCGACCGCTACGGCGCTATCAGCATCCCGCGCATCGGCATGGAAGTCCTCGTCACCTTCCTCGAAGGCGACCCCGACCAGCCACTGGTCACCGGCTGCCTGTACCACAAGGAAAACCCGGTGCCGTACGCCCTGCCGGCGAACAAAACCCGCAGCGTCTTCAAAACCCTCAGCTCCCCGGGTGGCGGTGGCTACAACGAACTGCGCATCGAAGACAAAAAAGGCGCCGAACAAATCTTCATCCACGCCCAGCGCGACTGGGATGAGAACGTCGAGCACGATCAGAAGATTCGGGTCGGGAATGAACGTCACGACACGGTGGTGAAGAACACTTACACCGAGCTGAAGGCTGAAGAGCACCGCACCACGATTTCCGACCGCAAAGTCGAAGCGCGGATGGATGACCACCTGACTATTGGTGAGAACCAGCATGTGAAGCTGGGGACTGCGCAACTGACGAGTGCCGGGAAAGAGATACACATCAAGGCGGGCGACAAGATTGTCATTGAGGCGGGGACTGAGCTGACGATTCTTGGCGGCGGCAGTTTCATCAAGCTCGATGGCGGTGGTGTGACGGTGGTTGGGCCGGTGGTGAAGATTAATGCTGGCGGGTCGGCTGGGTCGGGGACTGGGATCGGGATTAAGCCGCCGGTGCTACCGGGGGCGGCGGATAAGGATAAGGCGGGGAGTTTGATGGATCAGGCGTTGTTGAATGCACCGCCTGAGAAGGTTAAGCCGACAGTTGATTACCCTTTCTCGCTTTGAGCGGACGGACAAGCGTCAATATGAACAAGGAATTTTTTGAATGATCATTAGCCCTCCCTTTCTTCCTGCTCCGGTGGCGGGTGAAACCGACGATGCTTATCTGGCACGTGCCATGGTTGGCGGTGTTCCTGGTGATGGCGGTTACCCGCTGAGCTTTGACCTTAATTGGCATGGGGGGATGCACTTGACCGCTCCGAAGGAGGGTCAAAATGCATTGCCTGTGCGTGCGATTGCTGATGGCACGCTGGCATATTTCCGAAATCCAACACCTGAGAGCGCAGATTCGAATCATCCGCTGCGTTACCGTGATAAATGGACTGATGACGGATGTGTTGTTATTCGACATGAAACAGAAATAGGTGAAGGTGCGAAAGCCAAGATTGTTTATTTTTCAATCTATATGCACCTTTCAAAAATAAATTTGGCTAGTCCCCAAAAGGGGAAACCAATCTACCGTAAAGACTCTGTTGGCGACGCTGGAAGTATTTACGGTGAGAAAGGAAGAATTCATTTTGAAGTGGTTTCTGATGATAGCCAAATAGAAAATATTGTAGGGCGCAAAGAGCGCGACTTAAATTTTCAAGCAAGTGAAGGGCGAAAAAACAGTATTTGGGGTGATACATATTTTTATATACCTCCCGAAGTGTTTGTTTACGAAAAACCACCCCAAAATATACTGTCGCCGCTAAATAGCTTTCCCATTATATATCGTTGTCCAGCGATGCCTGCAGGTCCAGCTCCAATTGAAGAGGCTGGCTCTCAGAGGGCAACAAATACGGAAAATTCTATCCAAGGTTACGAGTGGGCATTAGCATCCGAGTTGCAAAACGGTATTTTTGTTCGAATGAGCTATTCCAAAGGTGAGTGCAAGCTTACTTCGTTCACACTTTCAGGTTTCGAATTGGGAGTGGTGGATGAAAAGCCCGAATATGAATATCGTCTGTGCAAGATCGCGGAGGATACTTTTCCCCAGTCTCCAAGCGCGGGTCTTGAAGTTTTACGATTTGGAAGAGTTATCGGTCCCGATAACCTTCAGCCTGCGGATGCAGCCCACTGGCGTCAAATAAAAATTCCTGGGAAGATTGGTGAAAGTGCCAAGTCAGGTTGGGTAAATCTCAATTCTCCTACGGTCACGAAGTTCAGTGATGCAGACTTTCCTCAGTGGCAAGGGTGGCAGCTAGTTGATGATGACACAGACTTAGATAGTCATTGCCAATCTCCATTCATTAGGGCTCTGCTTAGTTTGGATGCAAATAAGGTAGTCTCCGATAATTCGGATGCTGTTGGGATCGCTACATCGCCAGGTTACGCGACTCTTTCGAAAGAACAGCAGATGCAATTGTCAGAGCGTTATGTCTCCGAGCGCTCTTTGAGCAAAAGTAAGCTAGAGTCTGCAGAAATTCAGCAGCGAATTAAAAGATTGATCTGCAAATTTCCGAGTGAGTGGTGTAAAAATGATTTTGATACGCGTTATGGTTGGCTTTTAAAGGTTTCTGATAATGGACCTATGCCGCAGGATGTTTACGACAAGCTGAAGGGGCACCAGCAAGCATTAGGATTTTGGGAGGAGGCGGCTCTCGAAGGAATTGAAAGTAAGCATTGGCATTTCTCACCTAGAGAGTTTGTATCTACTTTTAGGAAGTGCGGGTGGTTAAAAGCTGAAGAAATGACTCAGTGCTTCCCGCGAAGTATAAAACATCTTAGTGCAACTCAATTTCACGCGAGCACTACAACTTGGGCGGCCGCATTCGAGAAAGTAAGAAGCTGGGCCTTGCCATTCAATATTGCAACGAGAAGGTATGGTATATCTGCGAATAAGTTGAGGATGCTTCATTTTTTAGCACATGTCGTTCCAGAAACCGGAAACCTAAAATACGTTAAAGAGATAAATGGAGAGCTTAAAAACTACAACCCATATTACGGGCGAGGACTTATCCAGCTTACTCATCTAGATAATTACAAGCTTTATGGGAAGTTTAGGCGTTTCTCGGGAGCAGGTGTGCCAGCAAAATTTTCAGCCCTGGGATGGGATCCTGATGTTTTAATAGCCTTAAATAATAGTGGTGGCCATAATTATCAAAATTGTGCTGATAGTGCCTGCTTTTATGTTGCAAAAAGAAATAATATGTTAAGCCATTTGGATGCTGGAGCTGAGCAGGCGAATGCTATTACTGCTAGTAAGGATGTCAATGGGTATGTAGATATTGAAAAACTGAACGGGCTTGATGCTAGGCTTCAATCAGTGCTCTATTTAAAAACAATACTTACAGACTTTGTTAAGACGTCTGACACCATGAGCCTTACTTTTGACTGGCGTCGGAACAGTGCGCAGGAGCCGGTCCTTGATGAGCATGGGAACGTTGTGATGGTGGGCACTCCACCAAGAGTTAAAAAGAAATTTTATCGTACTACGCACACTATTAGTGCATCTCTTGAACATCAAAAGCCATAAGGCGAAACTAAATGAAAAAGATTTTTTTGGCCATTTTGTGTTTTCTCCCCTTGACTGCCAAGTGCGAGGTGGTGGCCGAAGTGCTCTGTTTTAGTCTTCCCGAGAAGCAGACTGTTAGCTTCGAATTGAGAACGTATTTTGATTCTGCGTCTAGGTGGGCTGGTGCATTTGTTAAATATTCAAAGTCTGATAAGCCAATCTCTTTGGTGGTAAAAGATGTTCAATCTGAAGAGATAGATCCGCAGTCGCCGGAGCAAACAACAACTACTTGGGTGGAAGTGTCTGAGGGTAAGGTTACAGGGGAGTATGAAATGATTAGTCAGGGAGGGTCTGTGCTATCAATGGTGTATACAAAAAACTCTAATGGTAAAAAATTCGCGTTTGAAAACGATGTAAATATAGAATCGACCTTGGAGAAAGGGTGTAATTGGTAACTTTACTTGGGATCTGTGTCGATTTATTTCTTAAAAAAATGAAATGGGAGCAGGTCATGTGGCCATTCATTTCCCAGCGAGGGAAGTGGGGCGGATTTTATTTTGCTCGGCAGCTTCTATCTTATTTGGGTGGACAGCAGTCTGATCCGCACGTTGTAAGCAATAATCGGATGGTCTGTTTTTGTAGTCGTAAGTCTGGCTCGGCGAAAATTATTGTGCGAACACTGCGTACTATTCGTCAGGATAAACATTGTTAGCCAATTTATACACCGAAAGCGTGTAGTTGCATTTTTGGAGGTACGATGAACGTGGCAGTTTTTTTTATCTTCGCGTTCATGACAACAGCGGCAAGTGCGAGCTCTAGCTGCGAGGCTGACCTGAATGGGGATGGAATCTGCGACCCGTATAGTGTTAGCCCACTCGAGGATGACGGCACAATTTCGCGAATTACTATCGATATTGGCGGGAGCAACAAATCAGTTTCTGGAAATTTTGAGCTTGGAGACGGTGGGTTGTCTGTAGGTTATCTACCAGGTGAATTCTCGTTGCTGCTGGATTTTTATACTCGTAATACTGATCTTGCGCAGTACAGCTTTAAATGGAATTCTGAGCACCAAGACTGGGCTCTCTATAAAAAATCTACTTGGGTGGAGCCTAGTAGAGATGAAAAATATACTTTGAGTGGTGAGATGGCGCCAATCGAATTGCTATTTCCTCAGCAATTTAATGTTCAGCGTATAGCGTGTTGCACCTTGTTTTCTCAATTCTCCGAAATTGGGCCGAATTTTAGCTATTTGAGTGATGAGGCTCAGCTTACAGAAATCAGGAAAGACTTCAAATATATTCTTAGTAAGCTTCCTCAGGGTGAAAAAGGAGAGTTATTTTATGGAATCGATGATAGCGGGAATAAGGTAAGGAGGTACATTCCCCAAGAGCTGGTGTATGAGCTGACTTTGATTGTTGCTAATGATAATGTCGGACCTTTAAATGACTATGCTTATTATTTGTATCGCAGCAAAAACAATGTTTTAGCTGCTTTGCTTTTGAGGGAGATTCATAAAAAATTCCCGGAGAGAGTCGTTGCAACACTAAATTTGGCAGATGCCTATTGGGATATGGGAATGAAGTCCGACGCATGTCCTCTTTATAAGGAATATATCGCCAAAATGCCAAAAAACGGAAAAAGTGGACGTATTCCACAGGCGGCGAAATCTCGAGAAAACTGCAATTGAGACGAGCCGCGATTTTCAGTGGGAGTTAGGCTTGTACATGCAATTCAAGAATCTAGCGGTGCCACTGCTCGGCCTGCTGTGGACCATCCCGGCGTTAGCCGAAACCACCACGTTCAGCCCAACCAAAGGCGTCGAAGCGACGCTGGTTCTCGAAGGCTCCACGCTGAACGTCGCGGTTAAAGGCGAAACGCATAACGAGTCGCGGACAATCGATTTCCAAGCCGAAAACGAACTTCATGTGCAGGTCGATGATTTCAATTTTGACGGAGTAAAGGATTTCGCGATCTGGCAACTCGATGACGGCATGGGCACTTACGACTACTACCGGGTGTTCATCTACCAAGCTAGAACCGGCACCTTCGAAGAATTGCGGCCGGACTGTGGCGATGGTTTCGTTAATTTGCGCGTCGACAAAAAACGTAAAGCGCTGCTCAGCACCTATTGGGAAATGAACATACCCAAGCAATGCGTCACCCGTTTCGCCAAACGCAAAGCCTGAATGACTCAAGGAAGAACACAGTGAAACGTTTTGTTTTTACCCTGCTGGCCGTGCTGCTGCCTGTTTCAGCGGTGTACGCGCAGGATGACTGCAGCCAAGTCACCTCAAGCCTGGAAATGGTGCCCTGCTCGGAGGCGGCGAAGAAGGCTGCTGATACGCAGTTGAACCTCAGCTACAAGCAATTGATGGCGCGGCTTGAGTCTGACTATCGAGCAGATCCGGCATTGGGCGCGGAGTACGCGGCGAAGGTCAAAGAGTCGCAACGTGCGTGGCTGAAATTGCGCGACGCGAACTGCCCTTTGGAGGCTTTCGAGATCGAGACGGGGATGCCGGCGCATGTGTTTGCGGTTAACTCGTGCATCGCCAGAATGAGTCGTGAGCGCTCGGCGTATCTGGACAAGATTGTCCCTGCACTTGCACCCGACAAGAGCACTTCGACAGCGCCGGCCAACGGCGCTTGTCCTTCGGAGGAATTCCCTGCTTTCCTGACAGCGTTTTCCGCCAGCGGTGAATCACAGCGCCGTCTCACTGCGATGACGGTCAAGTCGCTTGTGTTGAAGCCGGTAGCAGGTAAGGACCGTAGTACCTTTGAGCCTTCGACCTCGGGCGTCAGCGGAGCTTCCTTCACCTATCCGCTGATGGCCGCCATCACACCCGGCAAGACACCTGGAGTCGAGATTGAAGAGGTCGATGACAGTCACGTCGATGTGGTCGATAAACGGGCGGGCAACAGCAATGTAAAAATCTTCAATTTCTCTCGTCAGGCGTGCTGGGTGCTTGAAGGCGTTGAAGACTGGTCGATCAGCGAGAAGGATCTTGTCGCAACACGTAACCCTGCAATGAGCCGTGCCGAGAACTTCTGTGATCAACGTGCCGAGGCTTTGGGAGGGCTGGGTTCGCTCGAGCAATACCGTCTGACTGCGGAATTGTTAGAAGCGTCCCTGGAAAATTATGTCTGTGCGGCTGAGTCGGGTGATCCAGAGGCGAGCCTGTCAGCGGCGAGCTTGAGTCTTTCGCAGATGGCGTCTCAGTTGGAAACCGGCAAAGTCGAGGCATTGTTCAAAGCGGCCTCGAAAATACCGAGTGGTGCGTTGGGCTACGCCACGTTTCTTTGCTCAGGAAACTCCACCGACTATAACGGTCCTTGCCTCCATCCCAAGCAGGCAGAAGAGCAGGTCATTCGGGCGATTAACATGGGCTCCAAGGAAGCGATGTTTTATCTGGCATCTACTTTTGAGGGTGGCGAGTTGGGAACGAAGGATATGTCTCGGGCGTTAGCCTGTTATCAAATGGCGGCTGACAAAGGTTATCGGTCGGGCGTCGACAGCGTGGCGCGATTGAAGTCGCTAGTTCCAGAGCCGATCAAGGCGAGCCATTGTATTTGAAACTCGGAGCGCGGATGCGTCGCGATTCTTTGCCGTTAAATTCCAAGTGAGTGGAACTGTGCCTGACTTGTCGATTCCGGGTTTCGTGAGACGTCGATATCTGCGGGTATTGCTGATCAGCGTTGCTGCTTTCGCGCAGGCCAGTCATGCCGCCGCAAGTGTTGTCTCGGTGGGTAGTGCGTCGGGTCAGTCGCAGATCGCGCAAGGCCCAACCGAAGCTGCGGTCGATATGGCACCTTGTCGGTTCTCAATGACGCTCTCGAAAGATCAATGGTTGCAGTTCAATATGCCTGATCTGGTATTCACTGCGACCAAACAACTGCCTGAAACCTCTAGCGCTCCGCGTTTATCGCAAGCTCAGACCTCAACGGGTTATGAGTGGAATTTCGAAAAGCCCACAAACCTGAGCCAGCCCTGGTTCGGTGTCATGTGTGAAAACGCCAACAACTTTTCTGCGCTCACCATTCAGAAGCCGCCGCTTGATGACACGATTGAGTTGCAACTTGTGCGAGAGAGTAACGACCGTAAATGCCCGGCAACCCTGACCGATCATGGTTGGGAGCCGACGTTGTTGGCCGGTGATCCGCAATCCTTCACTTTCGAATCCCTGCAGAGCGCAAGTTCATCAGGATTCGTCATTGGTTACCACGGCAAGAATCCACGTCAGTTCAGCCGTATCACCTTCTGCTTGATGCATAACGAACAGGTGCTGATCGGTTCGGCAGAATCGGGTTCATCAACCTCATTGGCGATCAGCGCCGAAGGCTTTGAACAAATCAAAACAGCGGTGCGCAGCATGGCTTTTGAGTAAGCCTGCGAAGACCGAACGGAGTTACAGCGTGAAAGGATGTTCAGTTCTACTCGGTGGCCTTCTGGCCATTGCCGCGTCCGTGGCTTTCGCACCACACGCGTTTGCAGCACCCCAAGTCCTCAAGGAAATCCCGGCAAGCCTATTGGGGGATGGGTCACGGCAAAACGTGTTCGTTCTGGCGGGAGACGCGGACGAGGCATCCAACCGGTTGTTGATCGCGCCGGTTCAAGGGCGCAATGAGGACATATTGCTCGATACGTCCAAGGCTTTGCCTCTTACGAAGAGTCAGTACTCGTCTGATCTTCTGGATAGTTTTAGCGTGCGGGTTTTCAACGGCCGGCCTGGAGCCATGACAGTTGCGGATCCACTAGAGGAAGAGGTTCTGGTCAAGCAACGGTTCGTTGAGGCGGAGGACTACATTGCGCTGGTGACCAACGAAGAAGACAACGCTGTTTTTAACTTCAATCTTTTGTTCACCTTCAATAACGGCTCCAAGCAGTTTGAGCTGAAGAAAGTGCTGCAAGTGGTCAATAACCACTACTGCGATCGCTCGCTTATGAGCGTAGCGGAGCTGCCGATTGAGACGCTGGGCCCAACCACTCTGGCTTCATTCAACGGCCTCGAAGCGCTTAAAAAGTTGCGGGCTGCAAACGTTGGCAGTCCTCAGGGCGGTTATAAAAAACTGATGACAGTCGGTTCGGCTGACCTGCTGGATAAAGCGCTGGCAGCCTATCGAAAGGGCGACAGCAGCTCGTTCAAGGAAGTGATGAGTAATATGTTGATGGGAAATGACTCGCATGGCGCGTGCTCTCCGGAAAGTTATATCGTCGGAAAGTACTTCTTCTCGCAGCAACCTGGTTGGTCCAACGACGTCGGTTTTCTGCTGGGCGAGGCGGGTTACTACATGGAGTCTATCCAGTTGCTGAATGCGGTGATTGCCCACAACCCGGAACGGACGGTGGCTTACCTGAATCTCGCAGATAGCTATTGGGCCATGAACGATAAAGAGCGAGCGGTGCCAGCGTACAAGCAATACGCATCGCGTATGTCGGACGCGGGAAAGGCTTCGAAGATTCCTGCTCGGGTAGCTGAGCGCAGCACCGGAGTATCCGGATCATGATCAAACTCAAGGCGCTCCTTGAACTGGTCGCGGGTGTTTCTTTGGCTGCTTTGCTGGTTCCTGCGCATGCCAAGGAAATCTGCAATCCCGACAGTTTTTCCAATCCCGATTTGATCATTTGTGGTCAGCAGTCTTTCGAGAAAGTCGACGCAGTGTTGAATGAGCAATACAAGAAAGCGCTGGTCAGTTTGGCACCCGCCGACAAGAAGCAACTGACTGATGTGCAAAAGAAGTGGGTGCGCTTCAAAGAGGCGTATTGCGAGGATATCTATCAGTCGGCCTTGCCCGGTGCAGAGGCGCCCATCGAAAAGCTTGGGTGCCTTGTGCAAACAACCAATGCCCGGTTGGGGGAGTTGGTTGCTCTACAGACTGGCATGATGATTGATGGCTTCTACAAAGCGGCATCCGTGATGGCCGGTATCGGTGAGAACCGGGAGAGGAAAATGGCGGCTTCATTCGAGCGATTGGGAGGGGCCGAGCTCGATGATCCGCTATTTAAGCAATACGCTAATGGACACTGCGAAATGAGCGAGCGTTTGCTCCGGGAAGATTCAGTCTATTGCACGGCGCGAATGCGCTTTCAGCTGCCTCTGAACCGTTGAAGGGATGACCGGTTTGAAATCAATGCGCGCATTGTTCGTTACGCTGTTGTTCCTCTTTCCTGTGATGGCTCACAGCGAGGTCAAAACGGAGGTCTATTGCTTCCGCTCACAAGAGGGCAAGAGCATCAATTTTGAATTGCGGACCTATTACGATTCGACCGCCAAATGGCAAGGCGCGAGCGTCAAGTACAGCAAGTCGAAAGAGGCGATTACGCTCGTTTATGGCGGCGCGGAAGAAGAGTCTCCGAACCCTAACCGTCCTCCCGAAATCACGACGAAGTGGGTGGAGGTGTCCGGAGGCATGGTGACTGGGGATTATGTAATGGCGAGTCAAGATCCCTTCATTTACGGAATCGTTTACACAAACCGCAAGTCCGGAACGAAATACATATTCGAGCACGATAGCAATATGAGTGTTTTGCCTGAAACCGGCTGTCAGTGGTGACTCACGTATTTGAGAAAGGGGACTCAACGTCCCCTTTCTTCCGCCCGCGATTCAGCTACGGCTTGGCCTGATACTCCCGAAACTCAATGTGATCGAGCGTGCCTTCCACCATCAAGCGCACGCCATCCGCCATTCTGCTCAGGCCCAGTGCCATCGAGCGGCGGGGACCGTCGAGGTCGTCGGCCAGGTTGGCGGCGAAGGCGCTGATGGACAGGAGGTCTTCGGAGGCGTTGGCCATGAGGGCTTCAGCGTCGGCATTGGGGCAGAGGGCGAACAGGCCGCCCAGGCGTTTGGGGCGTGGGGTGGTG
>Ga0247818_10003523_pt1 | contig 10093 bp, 9 predicted proteins | sample 13C_Glucose_Day1_FD_192424 | JGI IMG/M metagenome (GOLD analysis project Ga0247818, IMG submission 192424) | Soil microbial communities from agricultural site in Penn Yan, New York, United States - 13C_Glucose_Day1 | ecosystem: Environmental > Terrestrial > Soil > Agricultural land | place: USA...
GACCAGGCAGCCGAAGTGGTCTGCGACGGCAGGGGGAACCCCACCGGTCTCCTGCTCGAAGCCGCGGCTTTGGACCTGGTCCTGAAACATATGCCCCAGGAGACTTTCCAGGAACGGAAGCGCCGGCTGGGTGAGCTCTTTGATTCGTTCTCCCGGGCAGGCCTGACAGGCATCCATGTCATGGACTGCGGGGAGGGAACCCTGGAGCTCCTTGCCGCCCTTGAGAACGATTTGGCCGGATGCGGCAGGGGCCTGCCGGTGCGCGTGCGGGTTTCGCCATGGTGCATGCCGGGAAGCGGGGAGGCCGACTGGCGGCGGCTGGTGGAGCAGGTCAGGACTGCTCGGGGCTCCCGGTGGGAAGTGGCCGGAATCAAGCTGTTCGTGGACGGCACGGTGGACAACGGCACGGCCTGGCTTTTTGAGCCCGACAGCCACGGCCAGTCCGTCGCACCCTTTTGGCCAAGCCCGGAGGAGTACAACCGGGCCATCAGGTTCTTCGCAAGCCAGGGCATTCCCACCGCAACCCATGCCATCGGTGACGCCGGCGTGGCGGCAGTGCTGGCAGCGTTCGAGGATCTTCCGGCGGACCTGCCCCGGGCTCCGCACCGGATCGAGCACCTTGAAACGGTCCCGGACGGACTCATCCAAAGGTTCGCCGGTTCCGGCCTGATCGCCAGCATGCAGCCCAGCCACTGCACCCACTATTCGCGCGCGGACCAGACGGACAACTGGTCAAGGCGGTTGGGAAAAGAACGGGCGGACCGTGGATGGCGGTCCGCTGACCTCCGGTCCGCAGGCGTAACGCTCGCGCTTGGCTCCGATTGGCCTGTCGCCCCCTTTCCGCCCCTTCCGATCCTCGCAGACGCGCAACTTCGGCGGCGGTCGGGCCACCCGGATGAACAGCCGATTGTGCCGGGCCAGGCGCTCACAGCACGCCAGGCGCTGGAAGGCTACACCTCGCACGCGGCCGAAGCTGCAGGGGAGCGGACGGTATCGGGCTCGGTAACGGTGGGCAAGCGCGCTGATTTCACCGTTTTCGACGTTGATCCACTGTCAACGGCCCCTGATGAGCTGGCGCAGGGTCACGTGCTGGCCACTGTGGTGAACGGCCTGCTGCAGCACTGTTCCGTGGGCGTCGCCGGCTAGCGGCGGCGGATTTTGCCCCAGGGGTTTTGCCCCAGCCCCCGCCGCGCGGGGGCTGGGCTTACGTGATCCCCCTTCCTAGACTGGGGTGATGATCACAGTCACCGGAAGTGTGGAAACCAACCTGTCCGCGGAGAAGGCCTTTGCCTTCATGAGTGAGTTCGAGAACACCCCCAAGTGGGACCCCAACACGCCCGTCATGGACAAAACCACCCCGGGGCCGGTGGCCGTGGGGCACAAGTACCATGCCGAGTCCGAGTTCCGGGGGAAGCGCCAGACCCTGGTCTACGAGGTCATCGAGCTGACCGACAACCACATCAAGCTGCGCGGCGAGAACAAAACCGTGACTTCCTTCGATTCCATCGACGTCACCCCCAACGGGACCGGTTCGGTGGTGAAGTACACGGCCGAGTTCAGCATCAAGGGACCGGCCAAGATCATCCAGCCCCTCCTGAAGCCCGCCTTCATGTCGCTGCGGGATCCGGCGCTGAACGGCATCCGGGACACCCTCAACGCGCTGGCAGCAGCCTGACGGCTTCGAAAAACTCCCTGATCTCATGGCGGGGGTCGGCTTCAAGCCGGGACTCGCCGTCGAGCACCATGGTGCGCCGCTGCCCTCCAACTCCCGGCCACGGAAGGCGTTCCGTGCCAGGTGTCCCGGTTCCGGCGAAGGCCGCCCAGGCCCGGCTCATGGCGTCGCTGAGGGACACCGGTGCCTTGCCCCGTGTGAGGAAGGCGGCCTCCGGCGCGTCCAGGTGCCGGAAGACGAATGGGATGTCCAGGGCGTGGCAGGCACCCAGTTTCCCGGCCATGGGCGGGCTGCGCCATGTGAACAGGTAGGCGAAGTCCTTCCCGGCGGCTCCTTCACCGGTCGCTCCGTGGGCCAACCGGCCTGCGGCAGCCGCCTGCCTCGCGTCCAGCAGCCGGTTGCTGGGCTGGCGGTAAAGGGAATCCGCGATGGCGGCTTCCAGGAGTTCCTTGCCTGACGGTTCCCTGCCCAGCACCCTGGTGAGCGCCTCCGTATAGCCGGGGGCAAGCGCCGGCGGCACCCCCGCTCCGCACAGCACGGCGGCCGCACGGTCCGGGTAGCCCGGGTCCGACCCCGTGTCCGGGCGCATCTCGACGGCGAATGAGCCCTCGTTCAGGTTGGTGCCGATCAGCAGGTCCACCCCGAAGTTGACCCCGTTGCCGATACTTTCCAGCGGTGGCAACGGAAGCGACGGCGTGCCCACCGTGGGCTGGAATGGCAATGGAACCGCGAAGGACTCCGCCGCAGCACGCTGTTCCAGGGCGGCCTGCGCTTCCAGCAGCCGCTCCACAGGGAGGGTCAGCAGTTGGTTGGCGGAGGAGGCATCCAGACCACACAACTCAAGGAATGTGGCGCTGATCCGCGCCGAGTCCTCCGGCCGGCGGCAGCGCTCGGCCGTGCCGCTTTGCATGATGGCCCGGCGGAAGAGCCCTTCCGACGCCGGCATGCCCAGCAGGGTGCCGATGGCTGCGGCGCCTGCGGACTCCCCGAAGATGGTCACGTTGTGCGGGTCGCCGCCGAAGGCGCCGATGTTGCGGCGGATCCAGCGCAGGGCCTCCAGCTGGTCCAGCAGGGCGAGGTTGGACGAATCGGCGTAACCGGGCCCCAGCAGGTCCGCCAGGTGCAGGAAACCCAGCGCGCCCAGGCGGTAGTTGATGGATACCAGCACCACGCCCGCCGCAGCCGCCAGCCGGGCGCCGTCGTACATTGCGTCACTGTTGGCGCCCATGAGGTAGGCGCCGCCATGGATCCATACCATTACGGGCCTGGCCGGGCCTTCCGTTGCCGGCGTCCAGATGTTCAGGTTGAGGCAAGCCTCTTCGCTCCAGGTGCGCGGCGTAGTGCCGGGAGGGGCATGGGACTCGGGATTCTGGGGCGCGGCGGGGCCAGGTGCGGTGCAATCAAGCACCCCGCTCCATGGCGATACCGGTACCGGCGGGCGGAATCGGTTGCTTCCCGACGGCGGCTCCGCGTAGGGGATGCCAAGGAACCGGTGGACGGTGGTCCCGTCAGTCTCAAATGAATTGCCCAGGACGGATCCGTCCGGAGTGGAGAGGGGCGTCATGGTTGACAGGTTACGACACGGGCGAAGGTAGGCTGGCATCACCGTTCGGCAGTGGGCGGCCACAGAGGTGTGGCTTTTAACCAATGTCCGGGAGGTAAGACGCGTGCTCCATGCCGGCGTGCCTGAAGACGAGGATTTTGCAGACGTTGCCCTGCATCTCCAGGAGTCCTTCCTGCAGAACCCTGAAGTTGAGGCATTTCTCCAGGATCTTGCAGCCTACGCGGCGGCCCGGCTTGGCGGGGAGGGGCACGTGTGCTCCTGCGAAATCGTGGTGCTGCGGCCCAAAAAACCCGCGGCATGTGCCAGCAGCCACCGCAGTGCACAACTCCTCTGCCAGCTGGAGGCCACGCTTGGCGATGGTCCCGGCGCCACGGCCATGCGGGCAGGAAAGACAGTGCTGGTTTCCGACCTCCGGCGCGAAGACCGCTGGCCGGAGTACGTCCACGCTGTCCAGGAGCAGGGCTTCCGCTCGGTATTGAGTATCCCCGCGCTGCTGGAAGGCGATTCCCAGGGCGTGATTACGTTCCACTGTTCACAGCCCCTCGTCTTTGGCAGCCATGGCATCGGTGCCGCGGAAGCGTTTGTCCGGCAGGCCTCCAAGGGGCTGACACTTGCCCTGCGGATGCTGAAGCTGGAAGAGACCAGGGACGGCATGAGCGCCGCCATGCAGACGCGTACCGTGATCGACCTGGCAACCGGGGCCATCATGGCGCAGAACCGGTGCAGCCAGGCTGCGGCCTTCAAGCTGCTGCGGGACGCGTCCAGCACGCGGAACATGAAACTCCGGGATGTTGCGGCCGCCGTCGTCGCGTCAGTCGCCGGCGCCGCGGACACCTTCACCTACTTCGACGAGTAGGGATCCTTCCGTTCCGGGTCACGGTGTTCCGGCTGCAGGGTGGAAAGGGCGGAACCGCTGAGCGGAGCACGGAGCGGCAGGCCTTCGGAAGCGCAGTGTTCGTTGACAGCCTGCGCCAGTGCGTCGCGTTCCTTCGTTGAAAGGGCGGCTTCGCCTGCGCAGTAGTCCCGGATGAGCTGTTCAGAGGCGTCCCCGCCCAGCCCAACGAACTCCAGCCACAGCTGTGCCAGATCCAGCCGGTACTCCTTGATCAGAGCGCCGGTCAGGGCCTGCTGGTCCACGGCATCCATCGTCACGTCCTTGCCTTTGGTTGCACTCCTACGCTTGGGATTCGGAACCGGCGGCACCGTGGATGGGAAATGATCCAGGAAAATCCACAAGGGGAATTGACCCAGGCGGGCCGTGGGACCTTTGCCCCTAGGCAGGCAACTCCCGGAAGCAGTCAACTGGAGTGTCCGGAGCCGGCGAGTACACCCGGCGAGCACAACAGGAGGCAGAGACCATGGGCGCATGTGATGTCTGCGGCAGCAGCGAGGGCCGCATGTTCACCGTCAATATGGGGAACCAGACAGGCACGTTCGACAGCTTCGAATGCGCCATCCACATGATGGCTCCCGCATGTGAGCACTGCGGTTGCCGGATCCTGGGCCACCCCGTGGAAAGCCAAGCAGGCATCTACTGCTGCCTGCACTGTGCCAAGGAAGCAGGGAATCCCCACCAGGCCGCCAAACCTGAGCACTCCACGGTGGCCGTTCCGGCACACGGTGCATCAGCGGGCCAGGCCTAGTCCCGCCGGCACCACCGCAACAGGAAAAGGGAAGCCGTGGCCGGTAACGGAAGCTTCAGGATCGTGGTGGGCGTGGACGGTTCCGACCAGTCCCGGTCGGCAATGGACTGGGCCATCGAGGAGTCCAGGCTGCGCAAGGGTGAGGTCCAGGCGTTGACCGCCTGGAGCTTCCCTTATGTCAGCGATGCCCTGGGCACCGCCTGGGACTACGAGATCTTCCAGAAGGACGCCCAAGCGATCCTGGAGGCGGAGCTTGAGCGCATCAAGGACCAGGGCGTGACGATCACAGGACGGGTCGTGGAAGGCAACCCGGCAGCGGCACTCATTGACGCCTCCCGCGATGCCGACCTGGTTGTCGTCGGCTCCCGGGGCCATGGCGGATTTACCGGCATGCTGCTCGGCTCTGTATCCCACCAGACCATCCACCATGCGCACTGCCCGGTACTGGTCATCCGCGAGCCTGCCGCAGATTAGGACGGACCTTCCACCTTTCGGTGAATGGAAAGTGTCGTCGTGTGATGCTGCCTGCGCTGCAAGGCTTGCAGGATGGACATGATTCGGATTGAACCCCGGTGCCGCGTGATTGTCGACAACGACTGGGCCGGCGACCCCGACGGCCTGCTTGGACTGGCCCACCATGCCCTGTCCCCGGCAAACAGGATCGCAGCCGTCACAAGTTCCCTGACGAATCCGATGTTCGGGCTGCCGGAGGGCAGATCCCAGCGGGGCGCCTGCCTGGCCGGGGAACTGCTCCGGGTGCTCGGGCGCCCCGAACCGGCGGCGGTGCATCCCGGACCGGACAGCCCTTTTACCGGCCAACCACGGAGCTCCGCTGCGGCGGGCGCGATCATTGAAACCGCAATGACGGCGGATGACCTGCCCTTGATTCTGGTGTGCGCCGGTCCGCTCACCAATGTTGCGGACGCGCTCCTGCTGGAGCCGGGCATCGCCCGGTTGCTGACGCTTGCCTGGGTCGGCGGAGCCGCCCGGAACGACGACGAGTACAACTACTTCACGGACCCCGCCGCTGCGGACTTCGTGCTGGCGAACCAGGAGCTCGCAGTCTGGCAGTTCCCCGCCGAAACGTACCGGCAGATGGTGGCGTCCGTCGCGGAACTCGATCATGCCTTCAGGGTTGCCGGCCCGGCCGGCGAGTGGCTGTGGGAGCACTTCAACAGTCTTGAGGTGCCGGACTTCGTGAAATTCGGGCCGGTGTGGTGCCTTGGAGACAGTGCACCCCTGGTGGTCACCGGGCTGGATGACGTCACCTCGGTGTTCACCGAAACGTCCGCGAGGCCGTCCCGCCGGATTTATACGGGTGTGGACAGCCGGTTGGTTGTTGCGGACTTCTTTGCGAAGCTGCACCTGCACGCCCGGCGGCCGTAGACAGGGGCAAAAGGCCTGCGGCAGAGGAATGGCCCGGACTTCACAGGGAAGTCCGGGCCATTATGAACCACGCTTAAGCGGGTTGCGGCGCCCCGGCCCCGGCGTGCTCCCTGGCCAGGTTCCCCAGCCAGCGTGCGCTGTCCTTCGGCGTCCGCTCCTGCGTGGAGCGGTCCACGGCGATCAGGCCAAACTTGGGCCCGTAGCCGAAGATCCACTCGAAGTTGTCGAACGCGGTCCAGGCGATGTACCCGCGGACATCGATGCCGTCCGCAAGGCAGGAAGCAACCCCGTCGACGGCCGTCCGCAGGTACGCCACCCGCTGCGTGTCATCCTCGGTGGCCAGGCCGTTCTCCGTGACGATCACGGGGATCCCGGCGATCCGCTGGGCCTCGCGGATGGTGGCCTCCAGTGCCTGGGGATAGATTTCCTCGCCCATCTGGTTGGTGGGCACGCCCTCCGGTGCGGGCGCATGGCCATCGGGGCCGTACACGGTGCGCCCGTAAGTCTGGATGCCCACGAAGTCGTCACCCCGGGAGGCTTTGAGGAAGCGTTCGTTGACGTCCCGGCGCACCCGGTCTGCAATCCCTTCGCCACCGGGCAGCGCCTGGATATCGGAGTTTGCGAGGGTCCACCCCACCTGGAGGTCCGGGCGATGGGCTTTGATGGCCTTGGTGGCGGCCCGGTGCGCCGCCACCTTGACCTGGAACCCCGCCTCCGTGGAGCAGAACTGGAACGGGGCAACAGTGCTGGCATCCACGCCCAGGCGCTGGGCGGCGGCCGCCCAGATGGGCACCGAACCGCGGTTCTCCGGGGCTTCCCCGCCGATGCCGAATGACTCCAGCAGCCAAGGGAGGTTCGGCTCGTTCAGGGTGCAGGCGACGCCGATCAGGTCACCCAGGTGGGCCATGACCCGGTCGCAGTAGCGTGCGAAGAGTTCGGGCGTCCGGCTGCCCTCCCAGCCGCCGATCCGGAGGAGCCACAGCGGTGACGTGAAGTGGTGGAACGTGACCACCGGGGTGAGTCCATGTTCGTGGCAGGCTTCCAGCACCCGCTTGTAGTGGTCCAGCGCAGCCACCGAGAACTGGCCTTCCTCCGGTTCGATCCGGGCCCATTCAACGGAGAACCGGTAGCTGTTAAAACCGAGGCCGGCGATCAGTGCGATGTCCTCGCGGTAGCGGTGGTAGTGGTCCACGGCGTCCCCGGACGGCTCCGCGAAGATCGTTCCGGGAAGGTGCTCCAGGAACCAGGTATCGCTGTTGACGTTGTTGCCTTCCACCTGGTGGCCGGCGGTGGCCACGCCCCAAAGGAAGTCGCGGGGGAACGGGTTGGTCATGGGGTTCCTTTCGTGATGGACGCGTGCAGGCGTCCGAGGCTTCGTTGCCTTCCATCCATCCTTCCGCCCGGCGTGACCGCCGCCACAATACCTTTTCAATCAATGACATTGTCATGTTTGGCGCCTGTGGCCCCGGCTGATTCTTGAAGGGAGCCGGCGAGCAGCCAGCCCCCACAACCGTTCCTCCGTCATCACATCAGAATGCAAAGGCGCACTACATGAAACTTCCGAACTCCACCGCCCGTGCGAGCTCCGCCGTTCTGGCCGGTGCCCTGCTGATGGGTTCCCTGGCCGCCTGCGGCGGCGGGTCCAGCCAAGCCGCCGCAAAGGCTGATACCAGCAGCCTCACCCTGGCCATCGACAGCGACTCAGCCTCCTTCGGGTTCGACCCGCTGCGCGTCTCCGCAGCCCAGCGCCAGTTCTTCGAAGGCCTCTACGACAGCCTGATGACCCTTCAGCCGGATGGTTCCGCAGGTCCGGGCCTGGCCAAGGACTTCAGCTACAACGCGGACAACACCGTCCTGACGCTGAACCTCAAGGACGACGTCACGTTCACCGACGGCTCCAAACTGGATGCCGCCCTGGTCAAGGCCAACCTGGACCGCCGCTCCGATCCCGCGCTGAGCGCCTACTCCGCCGTCGCGAAGGGCGGCGCCCAGGAAATCACCTCCGTGGACGTGGTCAGCCCCACCCAGGTGGCCCTGACCTTCGCCAAGCCGCAGCCCGGATTCGAGAAGAACCTGGCCTCCACCACCGGCATGATCGTGGGCAGGAACGGCGTCACGGACACGTCCAGCCTCGCTGCAACCCCTGACGGCTCCGGACCGTACACCCTTGACCCCTCCACCGTGAAGGGCAACAAGTACGTCCTGGTGAAGAACGACAAGAGCGCGGACGCCTCCAAGTACGCCTACAAGAAGGTGGTCTTCAGCGTGGTCCAGGACCCGCAGGCCCGCGCCAACGCCCTGGTCTCCGGCCAGGCCGACGTTGCCATGCTGACGTCCTCCACGGTGGACTTCGCCAAGTCCAAGGGCGTTGGCGTTTCCCAGATCGGCGGCACTGTGAACACCATGATCTCCTTCGACAAGATCGGCAAGACCGCACCGGCGTTCGCCCAGGAGAAGGTCCGCCAGGCCATTCAGTACGCCATCAACCGCCAGGCCCTGGTGGATGCCCTGCACAAGGGCGACATCCCTGCATGGAACGCCCTGCCCAAGGATTCGGCCGGCTTCACCAAGGACCTGGAAACCACATTCGCGTACAACCCGGACAAGGCCAAGAGCCTGCTGGCCGAGGCCGGCTACCCCAACGGCTTCGAGTTCACCATCATCGCCAGCGCGCAGACCCAGACGGACCTGCAGGCCGTCCAGAAGGACCTCGCCGCCGTCGGCATCACCATGAAAGTCAAGATGGCAGCCTCCACCGACGAAGCGTTCGCCGCCGTCGCCACCACACCCCTTGGCTACGCTCCCCTGAACTGGGACAACCCCGTCGGCGTGATGTACGGAGCCATCCTGAACGGCTTCACCAACGTGCAAAAGGCCACCGATGACAAGCTCAGCGCCGCTACCGGCGAGCTGGCCGCGGCCAAAGACGACGCCGCCGTCAAGGCAGCCGCCACCAAGCTGAACACCCGCCTGGTGGAGTCAGGCTGGATGATCCCGCTGTATGAGGCGCTGACCAACCAGGGCTACAACACCAAGAAGGTGGCCCAGGTGAAGTTCGCCGGCACCAACGCCTACCCGCTCCTCTCGTCCTACACGCCGGCCAGCTAATACCCGCACCTTCCCGCCGGGCCCTCCCCAAACAGGAGGGCCCGGCCGGGCAGGGCCTGACCGATGGAGGTCACCATGGCACTATTCATCACTAAGCGCCTGCTGATGGCGCTGGCCACCGTGCTGGTGGTTGCGGTGCTGGCATTCCTGCTGGTGCACGCAATGCCCGGCAGCCCGGGAGCCGTCTCCCTCGGCGCAGGCGCCTCCCAGGAAGCCATCGACGAGGTCAACCAGAGGATGGGCTGGAACGATCCGCTGTTCACACAGTTCTTCACGTGGCTTGGTTCCGCCGTCCAGGGCGACCTGGGCGTCTCGCTCATCGATGGCCGCTCCGTCAGCGCCGACCTCGCCGGCCGCCTCCCCGTCACCGCCTCGCTTGCCGCCGGCGCCACCGTCCTCAGCGCGGTCCTGGGCATCGCCCTGGGCGTCACCGCAGCGGTCCGCGGCGGCCTCCTGGACCAGGTGATCGGCGGCTTCGTTGGACTCCTGGTCGCCCTGCCGGCGTTCTGGGTGGGCGTCCTCTTCGTGTACCTGTTCGCCGTCCAGTCCTCCATCTTCCCGGCCACCGGCTACGTGCCGTTCGAGGCCTCACCGCAGGACTGGGCCCTGTCCCTGGCGCTGCCGGTGATCACCCTCGCCGTGGGCGGCGCGGCCTTCATAGCCCGCCAGACCAGGGCCTCCATGCTGGAGGCGCTGCAGCAGGAACACATCCGCACGCTG